>Ga0209702_10001515_pt1 | contig 44356 bp, 38 predicted proteins | sample FRY01_FD_187210 | JGI IMG/M metagenome (GOLD analysis project Ga0209702, IMG submission 187210) | Freshwater microbial communities from Lake Fryxell liftoff mats and glacier meltwater in Antarctica - FRY-01 (SPAdes) (version 2) | ecosystem: Environmental > Aquatic > Freshwater > Ice > Glacier...
AGTGGACTGATATATTTTAAAGATCTAGAGCTACACACTATAGAATTAAACAAATTTACACCTAATTCTAAAGATGAATTATCTGATATAGTCGCTAGAGTAAAAAACTCTCTTGATATATGGTCGGCCTTTTTAACTAGAAACGATCTACTAAATAAAGATAACTTACCGGACGAACTAAACGACAGTAATCTTAAAAAGGCACTTGCCGTACTTGAAGTAATGAACTTCAGCGCAGAAGAACGTGATGCTTATGAAGATCATTTAAAATGGCTGAGAATAGAAGCCAATACTCTAAAGAAATACGAACAGAAAGGTAGAGAAGAAGGTAAGGCTGAAGGTAAAGCGGAACGTGATACTGAAATAGCACGAGCGATGTTAATAGATGGAGATTCTGTAGAAAAGATAGCTAGAATTACTGGATTATCTAATGAAGAAATTGAAGCGCTTAAAGATTAATTACTTCTATAAGACTTTGTACCTAGTACAAATATGAGTATAGCATTACGTGATCTATAATAGACTGTTAAAATTGAACCGTTTATAATAAACTATTAATTCTTATTTTTTTGTTCCCACAAATAATCATGTGTTGCAAATACACCAGTTTGTATAATTGGTTCAATTAGACCTATCCCCAAAGACATTCTTATATCTCCAGTAATCAAATATGCTACTGCCGTAGCAACGCACAAATGAGTAATTCCATAGCTAATGGTTTTGAGTAATAATTTAAATCGCATTAAATTAATTTAATTTATGATTAAGTTTAAGCACTATAATTTAACTAATTAAAAAAGCCAGCCATGATTATAATATTTATTCCAGGTAATAAAACAGAGTCCAAATTACAACCTTCTCGCCTTAGACCCAAATATGGTATATATTCAACCTTATTAATTTTTCATCATTAGCCTACCTATAGTAGAAGGATGGACTTGAAATACTCTAGCTACATGAGAAGCAGTTTTATCTTCTTTAGAGACCATTTCTATGGCTTCTAGTTGCTGGGCTTTTGTTAGTTTAAATCTCCTCCCCCCTACCCTTCCATTAGCTCTTGCTGCCTGAAGTCCGGCGTGAGTTCTTTCCTTAACCATAGCTCTCTCAAACTCTGCAAAACTGCCAACCATTTGCATCATCATTATTCCAGCAGGACTTGTTGTATCTATGGACTCGGTAATGCTTTTAAAGTTCGCTTCATGCAACTTTATTTTTTCCATGATACTTAGCAGGTCTTTTAAGGAACGAGAAAGTCTATCTAGTTTCCATACTACCACAATGTCGCCTTTACGAAGCTGATCTAACATAAGATGTAACTGTGGCCTATCCCATCTTCCACCAGAAGCTTTTTCTTCGTAAAATTTTTCTACACCCGCTTCTTTTAGTATTTTGTTTTGAACTGAATTATCTTGTTCATGAAGTTTGGATACTCTGCTATAGCCAATAATCATATTTATATTTGTCTTTGTATATATATATTTATTTTTTATTGTTCTACTGACAATCTGTTATTTCGGAATTTACTATCATGATTTGGTTCGTTATTTTATTGCACAAATCAATTGCCAATGGTTTGTATTTTGCAATACATTTATGCAAAGCGCAAGAGCTTTTATTTCCGTAGGTTTATTTTTTATGCACAAACGATCGTTTGTGCAACAACTGAATAAATTAACAACTTACTTGTTTTGCTCAAGCTTAACTTGATTTATAATCTTTTCCAATAATTCCTTATCTTCAAATATCCACTTCTCGGATAATGGGATTTCAGCATAAGGCTCAAGAATAACTTTACCAGTTTCTTCAAGTGTAACTTTGTAACTACTAACATTCTTAGCGATATCGCCAAGATTTATTCTTCCTTTTGCATCAGGACGTAAAATTGTTTCTGTTATATATTTCTCTTCTGGGTTTTTGTGAGTTTAATTACTAGTGTAACTAGTATATATCACTAGTAACTAATTGGCAATATCACACAATATAACATTGTGCATTGTATATAAAATTATATTAAAGCCCGCTTATCTAATAGTGGAGATACTACAAAGTTTAGTTTTGATAAATATCGCAATTGCTATGATGTGTCATTAATTGTTCACGCGCTTTTGTATTTTAATACCTATCTTACTAACTTAGCCTAATTCTACTCTACGCTACCGAAACCTTACCACACCGCAATATTATCTAAATGGGTGTTTATCCGCTAGATCCTTTATAGCTTTTTAATAAAACACTTATAACTTTATGCATTTTTATTCTTGGCTCCAAAGATAGCACCTAAGTGATGGCCCATTCTCTAATATTTAATTAGGCTTAATAGACAGCCGCACTTTATATTCACCGTTAGGTAGTTTAGTAAAATAATAATTGAACTGGGATATATCTTTAAGTTCTGGGGAAAGCTTTATAAGTGTACCGTCTAACCAAGATTTAACAAATTTTACTTCAGCTTTGTATAGGCTTGAAGTAATGATAGGGTTGTTCATATATTCATCTAATAACTTATAAGCAGCGTCATTTTGACCTTCTGACTTAAGAAGTAGGGCTTTTTTAATTATAATGTTTTTATTAGTACAGTCATCATGTTCATATTCAGATACTTTATTAAGAATTATCATACTTTTTGCATTATTTCTAATGAGTTTGGCATAAGTTACTAACACAGGAGGATAATTTGGCGCATAATGAAGTATTTGTTTAACTAACTTCTTCTTTTGTCTAGCTTCTTTACAATCTGTCGCAAGAATAAACATTAGAAATGTCGCTTTTGGCAATGTGCCTCTTACTTCTCTTTCTAGGCTCCATATTGCTATGTCTGTCATATGATATCCATCTGGAGATATAGCTTTAACCTTTTTATAACTTTCAAGTGCTCGTGATGTATCATCTAAATCTCCCCTATATAGGTAGGTAATTGCCTTTTGGTATATAGGTTCCTCCCAGTTGGGTGCAATAGATATGGCTTTATCAAAAAATTCAATTGCTTTGAAATAATCGCCTGCTTTTCCATACTGAATTGCTTGACTATATAATGTGACAGCTCGATTAGTATTAGGCAAAAAATTTACACATAGAAGCACAAGAGTTATAAAAGGTAATAGGTTGCGTAAAACTCCTTTCAATTTTTGCAATACAGAAATAATTATATTCACCATAAAAAGCATGCCTTTACCAATGTTTTTAACTTAAATTTTCCGCTTTTTTAAATACTTCTTTTGCTTGTAGATGTATACCCATTTTCTCCAAAGCAACACCATTGTTAGAATAGGCCAAAGCATCACTAGGTTTATATTTGATTGCTAAATCGTAGGAATCAATTGCTCCCTGGTATTTGCCTAACCTTTCTAAAGCAGAACCTCTATTATGGTAAGCCTCAGCTAATACACCTAATTAAAATTTTACGATACATCCATTTTAATAAGCTCCCTCAATGTTCCTAACAAAGAAATGCGTCTGGTGACTTTCTTTGTTTCTGTATAGATGTGCTGGCCGTTTTCCTTCATACCTCAATTCACCAGTTTCTTCTAGAATGTCTGCGCTAATAATCCTTCGGCGGAACGACTTATGATCGAGTTTTTTACCGAATATAATCTCATAGACCTTCTGTAATTCTCCCAGAGTAAAATCTTTCGGCATCAAATGCACAGGTAGAGAAGTGTAAAGTACTTTACTACGCAGTCTTTGCGTACACCGAGCAAGAATTTCTGCATGGTCAAAAGCAAGCTTGTCATTCACTTTTCCTCCTTTTACCCTTGACCATTTGGTATCCACGGATCCTTTGCCGGATTGAAGCTGAATATCTCGATTAGGAATAAGCGCGAAATATACTGTGGTAACAGACCAGCCCCGGGGGTCACGCTTTTTGTTTCCAATAGTTTCAAACTGTTCAAGATATGGGGTTTTTACGCCTGTTTTTTCTTCCAATTTTCTTCTTGCTGTCGCCTCAAGGTTATCATCTTTTTGAAGATCGATAAATCCCCCAACAAGTGACCAATAATCCTTAAAGGGATGATCAGCACGCTTAACCACCAAAATATGCAAGTCCCCATCTAGGACAGTAAATATGACTGTATCCACAGAGATATTTGGCCTCTCAAAGACTCTTGGGTCATAGCCACGCAAGAAATCCTCTTCGTACATATGATGTTCTGACATAAGATATCCTACAGTATTAATTTATAATGCTAAATCGATACGTTTTCTGATTTCTGCAAAAGAAACAAGCTTAGTAATTCTCCCATCCAGGAACACTACTTCGAGCAAGCCTTTATTTTCTTGTTCTTCCGTTTGTTGGTCGAACAAGGCAAGATTATCTCCATCAAGCTCGACTCTGAGCAAACCTTTAGCAGATTTCTTGGTACCATGATCTGTTTTTGGGTCTTTAAAAATATCCCGTCTTTTCCCATTTACAACACCGCTTGTTGCTTTCATAGCAAAACCAAAGTTATCGCGCGTTACGTATTGATAGGTATATGATCCGATACCAAACACAACGTTTGCAGAAGCAAATCCCTTTTCCTCAAGTAATTTCAAAATGGCTTGAGCACGTTTTAATGATATTGAATCCCCATAAATTAAACCTACATGCGAATCTAGCATCTTATAGCCTTTATTAGTTTTTGTTCCACCAAAGGTATCCCACAAGCATTCAATTGCCCCCTTATGTTCTGGGGTTCCTTGTGGTGCATCTGAATCACCAGCTACAATCTTAATGGGATCACCACTATCTGGTCGAATAACAAGTTTTCCTTGGCGGCCCATGATTTCATTCTTTAGAGCTGCTGTATACTCGGTAACTACTCTCCAAAAATCCCATGTGTCAGAAACAACTGAAACGATTCCGCTTGGATACAATTCAGTAATCAAACGTCTGAAAGTGGCTAGTTCACCGTCTTCCATGCCCATGCACATAACCGAGTGCTCTGTTGCTGGCACAGAGCAGCCTATCATTCCTTTCTCGGCATTTGCATTGTAGTAATCTTCTATTAAGTCGATAGCTGGCACTGTATCAGTGCCCCAGAAGGCAGTCAAATGGCCTGCGCCACTTAAAGCAGCATCCTGAAGACCAGACATTCCTCTGAATGAGAAGTCATGAGCTTGGAACTGAACAAATTCTTTAGGGGAGCCAGTTTTGGTGGCGTAATCCAACAAGAGTTTTTTATACTCAAACGCTGTAGAAGCTGAAGTTGCTGGCTTCCAGAGATAACTGGAAATCACCGTCTCAATATAATTTGTAAGCCAGAAAAAATCAGGATGTGTGTTTACAACAGTTAGCACGGGTACACCTATTGGAACTCTTGTACCTTCAGGAAGGGCTTTGATTCTTAATGGCAAATAGCCAAGATCGTGTAGAGCTGATATATGAGATATATCTATTGCATCTTTGCCAAGAGAAGTATCCATTCTGCGTTTATATCTTGTAATAACCTCATTTTTCGGTTTCTTGAAGAAGTAGTCATTCCAAGCGTTTATTAGAAAATCCTGGAGAAAATATTGCAGTCCAAAAAATACTATTTTGTTATCATAGCTTTCTTTTAATACCTTTCCTAATCTTCCGCTTCTAGGTGTAAAATTAGAATACACTTCAGTTGTACCTAGGGGATATTGCCTGTGATGGTCTGTTTTATAAAAGTCAATTGCTGTCAGTGGGTTAATATACATGTTATCCTCCTGTTTATTTATTTAAGTCACAAATCGTGATATTGATGTTTGGGTAATATCGTTCAAACTTAACAAGTATAGGTTGAACATCATTCTCCCAATTAAGCCCGCCTAAGCCACAGCCCATACGCGGAGAGTAGATTTGTCTAATGTTGCTCTCAGCACAAAATACTGCGGTAGATTCTAAGCATTCTTTAATGGCGTGGCTATCTGCATATATACCTTGGTCATAGCCGTATTCTTGTTGCGTCCAGCAATTCATCACGTATAACTTATTTCTGACCTGTACCGATGATGTCATTCCAAGCTTCATATCCTCTTTTGCGAAGCTCATATAGCTGTCCTTTACGTGTGGCCACTTGGTATAAAGAGCCTTTGCTACTCCGCTTTGCATCGTTCTCTGGCAATTTACTCCATGTATAATTATGGCTGGAGAGGAGACGGTGGTAATGTCTTTTGTGATAATGTTCATGTCTTGTGACCTATTAAAGTTAAGAAGCTACTATCTAATAGTTTTTCATCAAGCATTGTGTGGTAGCAATACACATGATTGAAGTATCCTTTTAGTACTTCCAGCCCTCGGGAGAAGATGCCGTGAGTAATGTAGAGATACACATCTGGTGCTCCTTGTTCCTTTAGGACCCTTGCCAACTCAATAAAGGTCCTTCCCCCATCGCATATATCGTCCATTATAATAAAACTTTTGCCTCTGATATCTCCATGAATGTGGGTAGCAGTTATGTTACCAGTCTTCGTATCTCTTGACTTGCTAGCATATAAAACCTCTGAGTTTATTCCCAAAGCAGATAGTTTCTTAGATACATTCCATACTTTTTTCTCTGCACCAGCATCTGGAGATAGTAAAACCAGTCTCTTTTCATGAATAATTTCTGCAATTCCACTTTCTGTAATGATGTCTGCAAGAGAGGTCACTGCAACATTATTGAGAAGAGCAGTCGTGACGTCTGAATGCGGGTCGAAGATGATTACTTTATTACAGTTTAGCGAATTAATAAGTCCAGATATTACTTTTACACTAAGAGCTTCTCCATCGTTGCAAACTCTATCCTGTCTTGCGTAGGGAAAGTAAGGGATAGTGAGAGTAATACTTGTTTGTGGGTTTACACGTCGGACAGCATCTACAGCTAGTAAAAGGTACATTATATCGTTTGAGTTATACACGCTGGCAACAATGTCTGTGGTTGCACTAATATCAAAGGGGTTAATTTTAACCTGGCACTCTCCACCTGGAAATACAAACGCCTCAATTTTTTTATTATTTATCAGTATGCTCATATATATACACTCTTTTATTGTCAGCGATTTATATATAATGGTACAGAGCCACTAATAAGTCAATACCCTTAAATCACTAGCATTTCTCTTTTATTAGTTACGCTTGGGAAAATATAATTGAACTGTTTTGATGTCGCATCTCTTTTCTGATGGTATGAAATTTGGTATAGTGGCATAAAAAATCTTGTGTTAGTATCTATGGTAGGACTCTTGGGTAAATAACATAATTCTGATCGTTCACGGCTATAAAATATTTGATGATACCTCAAATTTGTGTTTTAAGATCAGAAGTGTTATAACCTGTTATTTTAAAGGTAACAGAAATGGCATTAATGGAAGTAATATGCAGTTTATGCAAGGATTATAAGGTAAGGAAACACCGACTTAGAGTCATGTTAAGTCTATACAATCTTAGTAAACAAGTGCCCTACCCCACTTATATTTTTTAAATCGTTTTACATTTATTATCTACAAAACTGTTTATTATGTGCGTCAGCAAGAAGTGTTGCCTACTAAATCTATATAACGATTTTAGATACAGTAAACTGGCCGCTCTTTGTGGTGCCAATTATATTATAACTAAGTATACAGAGTTTGGTGGAGGTCGAAAAAGGAACTTTGCTTAAATTCATAATTCACGCTTTTTCTTTGCTGATTGCTTTGATTCTTTTGCTATTTGTTTTTGTAATGCAATTTCATATTCTCTCCAAAAACCAACTTTTCTTTTATGGGTTACCTGCAGTACCTGTAGGTACTTATCATGATCGTCATAAATGCCCCAATTTGTTATTTCAGAACTTAGATTTTTACAAGTAATTAAATCTTTGGCTGCATAATTATAATATTTAGATTTTGCTCTATCGACAATTGATTGGAGCATCTTTCTGTATAAAAGAGTAGCTGCTAATGGATCAATTTTACGGAAAATATCTGCTGCTGGTCTTAATGTATGGTATTGCTCTCCATTTATTTGATCAAGTTTGAGATATGTAAATTTTATAGCTTCTTCAAATTCTTGTGCCTGAATTAAAAATTCAAGAGCAGTACTGGTATATTTAAAATTGAAAGCTTGTTCAATTGCTTTTAATTTAAACGATTCTTTAAATTCTGGCTTAGCATGACTTAAAATTTGTCCATATACATCAGGATATAAACTTTCTTCAAACCAGGTCAACCGCTCCTGTTGCGCTTTATCATATTCCCCGCTCAGTTCAAAAGCTTGTATTTTTAATTGATGATAGTCATTATTACGATTTGGGTTTTGTGTTAAATCAATTTCATTAATCCATTGTAAGGCTTCTTTACCCTTCCATTGTTTTATAAACCGCCTCGCTACTTCTAAATGTTCATAAGCTGATAGTTTATCAGTTGTTAAAAGACATGCATTAATGTAAGCCTCAACATCATTTTGGCAGTCTGCAATAGACTTAAGGCCCTGCTGCACTTTGTTAACAGTTTTTTCATTAAATGCACCTTGGATTTTGGTCTTAAGTAATGAAAGCCCCTCCCCTTTTAACGCATTCTTAAAATTTTGAATTAATTGATCATATACTCCATATTCATCAGACATAAATCTTGTAAATACTAATTCTACAATTTCTTCAATTGATTTTGGCACCTCCTCATATATTTTTCCTAAATCTGAGCATGCAGCTACAAAAGAGTAGCTAACTGAGCCATTACTATCGTCGACACGATTTATAGTATTTTCGTGTAGATTTAAAAAATCTAACATCAACTCCATTGCTTCTGTTGGTGATTTAGGCATTAGATCTTTTATAATATAAAGTCTTAATTGATCCAAACGCTCTGCTAGTTGATTGCAACCATAGTAATCTATAAATTTGGTTGATTTCTTAAGTGAGTTAAGTTCTTTTTTGATAAGAGAAATAATTTTTTTGGGATCTTCATTTGATCCTGCAACCATAATATTTAATTGCTTTTTTATATCATCGTTACTTTCATAAAGAGACAATATAATATCTGCTAAATTTTCTACGCCAATAGCAACAAGTTGTTCTTTTGTGATCATATTACTTATGATTAGGATGTTGCGCAATTATTAATTTGTTATATATTCTAAACTATATTCGAATAATTCATTATTTGATACTTTTCTGCTTGCCACTTCAGTTCAGTTAGACACCAGTTAGCATTTACTTTGACCTTTTATGCTGGCCCTCAATACATGGACTGGTTAATTAACTCTAGCAAATCACCTTCATTTAAAGATGCACTTTTGTCAGAATCACTTAGTAAACTAATAGCAAGTTCTCTTTTGTCATGGTGCATTTTCAGTATCTTTTCCTCTATAGAATGTTTCATAACTAGCCGATAGATTGTAACAGGCCTAGTTTGACCAATACGATGCGCTCTATCTGAGGCTTGATCTTCAACGGCCGGATTCCACCATGGATCAAGATGTATAACATAGTCGGCCGCAGTTAGATTTAATCCAACCCCACCAGCTTTCAAACTAATTAAAAACAGATCTCCTGTGCCAGATTGAAAGGCTTCAACACTACTTTGTCTTTGTTTTTGGGTAGAGCTGCCATCCAGATATTGATAGCTCACCTTTTGGCACTTAAGTCTCTTTTGCACTATATCAAGATAACCTACATATTGACTAAACACTAAGGCTCTATGGTTATTGTCTTTTAATTCACTGATAATCTCGTCAAATGCTTCTAATTTACTATTGGGCATTTCTAGCTTATCATCGACTAGTGAACTATCGCAGCAGGCACGGCGTAACTTAGTGATCTCAGCTAATATACTAAATCTCTTTTGAGCACTACTCGCATTGCTTAGATTATTGATCTTTTCTACAGATTCTCTTCTGAGTGCTTCATAAAAGTTCTTTTCTTGATCAGTTGGTTCAATAAAGATAGTTTGCTCTATCTTTGGTGGCAATTCATCTAATACTTTGCTTTTTATTCTTCTTAATATGAAAGGCTGTATTAGTCTTTTTAAGGTATTTCTGGTAGTAATGTTTTTATCCAGTTCTATGGGTTTAGTATATTTTGCCTGGAATGATTGCCTGCTGCCTAAAAATCCTGGGTTTAAGAATTCAAATAAATTCCATAATTCTTCACTACGATTCTCTACAGGGGTGCCGCTTAAAGCAATGCGGTTAACCGTTTTTAATTGCGTAATAATTTTGAATCTTTTGGTATTAAAATTCTTTATTGCTTGCGCTTCATCTAGCACAGCTACTTGAAATTGTTTAGTAATTAATAACTCTTCAATTTGATATAAAATACCGTAACTGCATATCAACACATCCATTTTATCTAAATTATTGATTTGTTCTTCTCTGTTACTAGAGTTGCTGGTTGCAAGAGATATACAATTCAGGCTCGGGGCAAATTTTTTGCACTCTTCTTCCCATACATAACAAACAGACGCAGGTGCAACTACTAAACAAGGACCGAGGGCCGCTTGTTCAAGTAATAGAGCAATAGTTTGAACAGTTTTACCAAGACCCATGTCATCTGCAAGGCAGGCGCCAAATCCTAAGTTGGATAATCTCGCTAGCCATTTAAAACCTTCGATTTGATAAGGTCTAAGTTCCGCCTGCAAATTATTTGGAATCTGAGGATCGTATTTTTCTGTGCTAGAGATCTTATCAATATGCGTCCGCCAATTACTGTCTGTTTTAACGTTGTTAGATTTTTGGGCAAACTCAAGTAATAGGGGAGCAGCAAGCTTATGAATAGCTTGGCTATTGTCGTCTGTCTTAGCGGCAATGTTAAGTTCTTCCAGCCTTTTGGCAAAAGCTTCGGTTAGAGCGATAAACCTTTTATCGCTTAATTCAATAAAACGTCCTTTTGATTGATCTAATTTAGCTAGCAGGTCTCTCATTTCCATTACTTGAGATTCTTGTATCTCTACTTCACCATCAAAATTAAACCATTGATTATTACTAGTAATATTTAATTTCATATGATCGAAGGATATTTCTCGATCTATAAAGAGTGACTGGCCATGAGGCCATTCAATAGTAATAGGGTTAGTGAGGTGCTTAGTTTTATAGTCATTTAATTCATATAATATCTCTAAGCTAGTTTCTAACTCGTCTACCTTCCATTCATAATCAGTAGCATCCTGCTGAGATAAAGTAGGGCAATGATTCAGTAACTTGGTTACATTGTTTTGTTCTTCAGTAAGACTTCTAGTAACTCCTTGATATATATTATCAATTTGCGCAGCAATATTGACGTTACCTTTACCAGGTTTATAATAAGAACCTTTGCTACCAAAAGGTCTAACCAAGGCTTTAAGCTTTAATATTTCATCTATCAGAATAAGTTGGATAATAATGCTAGGGTCTCCTGGTGTGCTCTTAACTATCTCAGTATCAAATTCTGTTCTTACATTTATATTAGAAGCTGCATTTTGCAGTAGTGACAATACTTTTTCCTTGGCCACTTTGGGAACAGTAATTCCTTGATGACCAATTATTTTTATAACATCTAAAGTAGCTTGAGCTATCTCCAATACCTGGTACTTATTTTCTCCCTCTTTTTGTAGCTTAACAGTTGGATAATCAGAATATGCCGATAATTTTATCTGATAATTTTTTTTATCTTCTTTTATTATTAGCTCTGGACGAATTTTAGTTAGTTCAATATGTTCACCAGTATCAGCATCAAATACTAAAGGGTGATTCGCAAGGGCTAGTAAGGCTTTATCGTTATTTATGCAATAATTACCACCACGATAGCCATATTCTTGCTCTATTGAGTTAATCACTGGTTTATCATCGCTACTTACGCAATCTAAACTATGCTGATTTTCTGATAGTCTTTTGAGAGCAATGGGACGCCCCTTATTCCAGTTACTATTCCCTATTCGTTTTTGCTCCATAGGTACTATCATCTCTCTAGTCCTTTTAGGAGATAAAAGCCAAACCAAACGCTTATCATGAATTTTGATATTACCTTGCTTACCGAAATAACTGGATAATGTATTAATAACCCGTTCCCATTCAGGCTTTACTTGGATAATTTCTGTAAAGTCAAAATTATATGGGGCATATTGAGCATATTGAGCGCCTGGCTTTAATGGACCATCCGCTATAACTTGATCTTTATCAGCATCTTTGTTACCAGCTTGCCTCCTCAATACTGACACGAGGCCCAATAAAACATTGTCATATTTTGTACATAGATCTGAAGAATATTTATTTAAATCCATTACCTTTGATTTTGTCCAGTATAGTACCAAAAACAATATAAAACAGTCGAAAACATTATAAAGTTTGTTATCTACAGATGCTAGAGTCATAGATAGTTCTGAATCAACATCATTTGAGCCAAGTTCCAGAAATCTAGTTAGCGCGCCAAGTAGATGGTAAGACAAGCCGTGGCGAGGGGTAAAGTATTTTATTATCTCTGGGAGTTCTCTATTGTAGCTGTATCTTGATCTTTCAATGTCTTTATAATACGAGACTTCTAATGTTTTATATTTTTTAAGTAAACTTTGTACCTGCTCTAAGTTATTAGTATGATCCATCTGTAATAACGATAAGATATGGCAGATACCATAGATACCTGATAAACAAACATTGCGCTTTTTACTTAGGTCCTGAATAGTTTTTATTGCTATGTCAAAATTAATCAGAGCTTTATTAGTGTCAGCACGTAAAAAATCTACAACTCCTAGGACAGCATAATATTTTATGGGATTTGTTTGTGTAATGGAAATTAAGTAGGCGATCTTCTCTATATCGCCATCCAGTAAGAAAAAATCTAAGAAGAGGTCAATAACAAAATCTGAAGCAATTGGCCAGGTAGAAAGCTTATGAGTAATTGTTTGTTTTAGTAGAGCTACCTCTACCTCATGTTCTTTGCTATGAGGTTTTCCATGCAAGTAATAATATATCTTAGCTGCTACTATCCAATATTGAATTTCCGGTAACAACTTGTTTAACCACTCCTGTTCCATACGAATTGGAGCAAAATAGTGGCTTAAGTGTGTAATAATCTCCTGGTGCTTGTTAATCGCACTTGCTGAGATAGCTTCTTTAAACAATTTTATATTATTGAGGTAAATACCTAGTTTTAGTGTATCTACTAAATGCGAGTGGTTACTTACAGTATTAATTATCGAATTAATATTCTCCTTTGAATATTCCCCGGTAATAGCATCTATTAAAACATGGTGCAAAATAGCTGGGTTACAATTATATTGACCTGCCTTGTTTTGCTGTAATAAATTTTGATTGGTTAAACTATTGAACTTTGGCGCTAGAGTATTATTAGTATATTGCTTACCTAAAGAAACTTTTAGATCGCTATCATTAAGTACTCCTAGGAAATTTGTTTTAGCAATATTCGCTCTGCTTAAAGCCAGAAGCTGAAGTATCCGTTTTTCAATATAGGGTAATTCCTGATATTTCTTTAAAACACTTGATATATTCATAGTTTTAATTACTTTATTGCTCTTGGTCTCGTTAGTTATACATTAAGTACTAGATAGACTATGGTCAACAATTATATCCTACTGATAAATATATTGATAATTTATATATTAATGCAAGAACTCTTTTGTAAATTAACTGTAAATTCACATATAATTCTATTTTTTAGCAGCTGCATCAGGTATGTAGCAAATAAAAGCCTAGTAGTTTTAGTTAAATCATCATAACAAGCTTTCAATTGTTTGATTAGCAACATTATTATTTGGTAAGCAAAGCCACTCCTTTAGCTTTGAGTAACGCATCAACCCTTTATTATTTTTTACAGCAATAGCTAGAACTTTTTTCTGGCCAACAATGATTACTAGGTTTTTGCCACGCGTGATAGCAGTATATACTAGGTTACGTTTAAGCATCATAAAACTTTGCATAGTAAGTGGGATAATTACCGCTGGATATTCTGAGCCTTGCGATTTATGAATAGTTGTAGCGTAGGCAAGAGTGATCTGATCTAAGTCAGTATAATCGTACTTAACGTCCCGGTCATAAAAGTTTATTATCACTTCTTGGTCTTCTTGACTGATACCACTAATGATACCAATATCACCGTTATATACTTCTTTATCGTAATCGTTCTCTGTTTGCATAACCTTATCATTGACAGCAAAGATTTGGCCATATTTTTCTATGCCGGCGGTGTAGTTAGGATTTAAAGCTTTTTGTAGTGTAGATTGTAACGAACTTTTGCCCCCCATTGTAATCACAATTGACCCCTAACTTAGTACAACTAAAACCCTGATAACATACAGCTTTGGAAGGGTTAATTTTTAATTTTCAAGAGGGTCAATTGTGATTACAATGGGGTCAAAATCTTATTACATTTTACACCGATACACATAGCCTTTTCAACTCGCACAGAAACAAATATTTTTTGCATTTATATTACTATTAATACAATAATATTATAATACCGCGTTACTAATATTATTAATATAATTCTATTACTAACTTTTCTATATTACCTGTTTTATTTTATTACTTAGTTATCTGTATTATCTTACAATAATATTTTTTGATGATAAATAATATAGTATTACTAATAGCCTAATAATACTATATTATTTAACTCTTATATTATAATATTACTAATGTTATTTTATTAAGTTAGAGTATTATTATGTTGCTTATATAATATATTTCTATTCAACTGTTTTCATTACTAATAATCTTATGTTATTAGTAATGAATATTATTCATATTATTCATATTATTTTTTTACTATATTTATAGAATTACTAAGTTTATTATGTTACTATGATTATTGCTATCCTATTTTAGGAAAATAACAATATTTGAGATATAAAATGATATATGCCATTAGCAACCACAAGGGCGGAGTTGGAAAAACTACGTCAACTGTAAATATAGGAGCATCTTTGGCTAATAAGGGTAAAAGAGTTTTGCTAGTAGATCTCGATCCACAAGCCAATCTTACACAAAGTTTAGGCATAAAAAATGTACAAATAAGTATCTATGAAAATTTGCGAGGTGAAAAAATTATACATCCGGTGGAATATAGAAGTAATCTATATGTATTACCTTCCTCTCTAGATTTATCCGCTGCGGAAATTGAATTAAGCTCTGAACCAGGTAGAGAGTACATACTTAAGGATATATTATCTCAAGTAGTAAATAAATTTGATTATGTATTTATAGATTGCCCACCATCTCTTGGGTTATTAACTATAAATGCTTTAACGGCTGCTGACTACGTGTTAATTCCTATGCAAGCTGAATATCTTCCATTAAGAGGCCTTGCAAAATTAACAGAAGTCATTACTAAAATTCAGACAAGGTTAAACAATAAACTTCAAATTGGATGTGTATTTTTAACGCAATATGATTCTAGAAAAGTTTTAAACAGAGATATAGCCGAAAGTGTGGCAGATTTTTTTGGTAATAAATTTTTAAATACAAAGATTTCTAACAACATAGCTTTGGCAGAAGCTCCAAGCCAAGGGAAAGACATATTTATTTATAACAGAAGCTGTAAAGGGGCAGTAGATTATGACGATTTATGCAATGAAATAATCGAGAAGGGGGTATTCTAAAAATGTCTAAAAAAAATTTTAAAACTTCCTTTGATTCTTTATTAGGAGAAGAGGAAATTAAGACTAAAGTTGTTAATGCTGCTAAGGAAGTTAGAGCAACATTTATAGTCAAGGCTTCTCAAGTTGAAAGACTAAAAGCCATATCCTATTGGGAAAGAAAATTGATTAAAAATGTTCTAGATGAGGCTTTAACAGCTTATTTCGATTTTTATGAGAAGGAAAAAGGTCCAATACAGCTACCGCAATAGATAAACTAGGTTACTAAAAACATAGTTTACTTTGTTTACTAAGATTTTCAGTATACAAAGTAAACTATGTTTTTAGTTTACTTGTAACGAAATGAAGCCATATAATGAGCAGTAAATTTCCTTACCTTTACTTAATTTTTATAGTTCATTAGAGATAAGCATTTAATCCTCAACTTATCAGCTGCGTAAAAAAATTCCTGACATAATTATCATTTAATTGATATTTGCAAACCAAACTATCCTTTACCTTAAAAGAGATTTAACGACGCTTAAGTCAGTTAGAAGCTCGATTGCTTTAGTATGCCCGCACTACTATCAATAATAAACTTAAATCTAGCTACATCGATAATAAGTTTACATGGTATCTATAAAATAATTGTAATACATGGTATTGTAAGAAAATATTTTATTGACACGCTTTAAATCACTAGATATAAAGTGTATGTAGAGCTTGTTATTAAAAAGATTTTTCGATTATGAATATGGACACTGACGAATTACAGAATAAACAGACAGAAGAACAAATGGTTACGTTACGCATAAAAAAATCTGTTGTTGATTTAATAGATAAAGAAAGGTCTAAGTATTCTGCGCCTAGAAGTTCATGGATAACTCAAGCTATTGTAGAAAAACTAGAGAAGTTAGGGTATGAAATAAGCTAAAAATTTCTAAAACTTAAGGAGAAAAAGAAATTCCCCTTAGTTCTATTACTAAAGCACACAGCAAAAACTTGTGTATCTTAGGCCTCGGAATCTAATTTATATATCAATTTTGGCTTTTTGTCAATCTTTATACTGTGTGCATATGTAAAAAACCATACAAAATGGAATTTATTTATGTGCGCTGTTATGTATAAGAGCCCATTTACGCTCTCTATCATTAGGCTATATGCAAACATAATATATTGCAATTATAGTCAAAAAGAGGGTGTAATATGAAACTCATCCAAAAATGGGATCATGCGAAATTCAACAATCCCTCTGCTTATTTTCACTTAGGGCAAGCAACTGAAAATAAATCCTATGTACCTATATCAGGATGCGTTCTTGCCTATATTCTATCTAGTGCTGAGTTATCTCACTTAGAAAAGCTCTTCTATATCTCCGCAGATTCTTTGAGTTTAATCAATGCAAATACTGGTAAACAAAGAAGTGTAGCTCTTCCAAGTCACAAGTGGGCAACTCAATTAGGATGTTCAAGATCTCAAGTTTTTAAATTACAGCAAAGTTTAAGTGAAAAGGGTTATTTTATTATTATTAAAGATAAAAATAAATCTGGCCAGAATAAAAGAAATCTTATTATTCCAACCCTTCCTTGTAAAGTCTTTGTTCTTTTAATTAAATCACCTGATAGGGCAGGGCAGCACTTACCTTATAACCTTTTGCAGGAATCCAGTAGAGCTTATTTAGATAGAACTAAACTCTATATAAGACTCAACTATCAACTGCTTAAAACGGTTACTTCTAATGAGCATTTAACTTCATTTCATAAAGTTCTATGGTTAGATTTATTTACACAATGTTACAAATTTAACTCTGTTAAAAATAGAAATGATAAAGATACTAGTATAGATAGCGATAGTAAGTTTTCTCTCAAAGTTTCTTACCATGAATTAGTAGGTAGATATTCTTGTGATAAACGTTATTTATCGAAAGCTATGAGCGTTTTAGAAGAAGTTGGGTTTATATCTAGAGAGCAATTTTATATTAAAGGGGAGAGTTCTGTTCAAGATAGAAAAGATAAATCCTTATGGAATATAACTCTTTCTATTCCGAGTGGGCACGAAGATGTTCTGTTAAAATTAAATGACAGGTCTAATCTTAAACTAAGCTCTGAAGCTTTTGATACAATTATTTCAGGTAGAAATGTACAATCGCTTAAGGTTAATGATACAAAGCAAGGTTATAACGAAGATTTAAGCCAAATTCAGTACGAGCATACATTGAGTGACTCCGCTCTTACTTCTTTAGAGGTTACCTTAAATATTGGGCGTAATGAAATTGTTAAAAGTAAACCTCTAGTCGTCTCCTATGACCCTGACGTAGCAGAATTTAGACCACTATTAACTAAAGACTCTAAAATAAATAATTTTAAAATAAATGAAAAAATAAAGAATAAAGATAATTTAGATAGCGAATCTGTATTTTTTAAGAAATCTGTATCTTCTAAAAATTATTTTAAAGGATTAGAAAAAACTGAAAATTTCATCGAGTCCGGATGCAAAAAACCCAAGGCAAATATAGAATCAGTGAATATGGCTAATTCAGCTAATAAAGAAAAAATAGCAAACGTTGAAGCAGAACAAAAAAAGATTACCCCTAGCGTTTCTTCATCGTCTTTAAGATCTTTCTATACTAACAAGAGACTAAAAGATATATTTCCATTAGACGAAAGCCTGGTACAGGAGTTAAATCATAAATCTGGTCGAGAGTTTAGTGTAAACTTTGCTAATGAATTACTGTTAAAGCTAGATAGCAAATATCCTCTAATGTCTTTTGGTAATAGCAAACAAATACTTGCTTATTTAACCAAAGCCTTTCAGTATGAGAAGCACCAAAGTGAAAAGGTAAACCATGAGAGCTTTAGGTTTGCTAGAATAGAGCCTGAAGAACAGAAAAAAGACAAAATGGAGAGACACCTAGCAACTATAGAAGCAGATTTAAACACTAGTGCTGCCTCTCAACTGAAAAGGAAGATAGCAGCTTTATTTAATACAGAGATAGCTTACAGGCTACTTACTGAAAGTAAATATACTAGACCATACGCTGGTGTATTTCTTGTAGAGCTTGCTTATAACTTAGACTTAACAGAAACGCAGCAGGAAAGATTAACCAATGAAATCCAGTTAATCTACGGCAAGGATATAGAAGTGATGTATAGCGAAATGGATTATAATACGTTAGGTAATAAGGCTACTAAAATAGAAAGGCAGCAGGACGAGATATATTTAGAGGAGCTAGACCAAGCTACTGCGTGGTATCAGATCCGAGTAGCCCTAAAGGACCAATTTGGCAGTGGTTTAGACAAAGCATGGTTTTCTAAACTTAGAGCAGAGGAAGACATAACTCAAAGAAAAATAACTCTTAAAGCTCCAACTAGATTCCTCAAAGATTGGATCACGGAAAAATATGGCTCAGCTATAGAACAATGCTGCAAAATAATAAATTACCATCTTGATACTTTAGTAACTTAAAGAATATGAAGGTGAGAATAAGAGGATGAGAAAAAAATTAATAATCCCATACTACAACCCCAAGAGACAGAAAATACAACCAACTAGAAGTTTTTTAAAGCTTATGGCCCAAAGTATTTCATAACACCTTCTAAAATCTCTTTCCTCTAGTTTTTGAGAGTTTGCGCGGGAAGGCAAATTCTCAAAGAACCGGAATTTTTAAAATATTTGAGTCAGATGAGCCAAATCTACTTGACTTTTTTTTAAGACAAATTAGATAATAAATTATTGAAACAAACTGGGAACTCACATATGGAAAATATAGCAACAATAGAGACAATAGAAGAATTTACTGAATTAACCCTTGAGCTATCTAAGTTAGTAGAGGGGCTTAATATTGAAAGGTTTAAAGATAGCAAAGATGAGATACATGGAATATTAGAACATATGATAGAGCTATATGATGAATTAGAAACAAGCTTAGAAGAAAATGAACAAGTCGATGATGACCTACTATAATTTAAATGAGCTCTAAATAACACAAAAATGAAGCTTAAGTGATATGGAAGCAATGACTAGAAAAACTGATTTTTCTCTTCCTAAAGGTATTAGTTGGGATAAGGTTTTAAGGCAATACGGTATTTGGTCTTATATTTTTAAGTCACCCAGGCGGAACTACGTGTATATATGATGCAGCAGAAGAAGCTGATGATCCTATGACTGCAGAACGCCTTAAGATACTCCAATAGCTGAATATATTTCAAGCAAAATGAAATTGATCTGCGGTAAAGGTGACGGCGAGATAGAGCCATATAATTATTTACCATTAGAGTTCTTGCTGGAAAAGCAATTAGATATAATATATATGTAACAGAAATAACAAACAAAGTTTTAAACTATATATGAAAGCAATATTTAGATTATTATCAACTTATTTTATATACATATCCTTACTGCTTACCCTGTCCACTTTTTTGGTTAGAGCAGAATCTAATCTAACAAAAGCCGAATCAAGCAAACAAGAGAAAATCATAGAGGATAATAACCTTGAGCGCTACCCTGGCACTACAGAACTTAGCGTGAAATCAACGCAAGCAATAATCATGGATTATGCTACTTCTAAAATCTTGTTAGGAAAAAACGCTAAGCAGCAGATGCTTCCTTCTTCCATGACTAAAATGCTAACATCTTACCTTATTGAAGACAAAATCAGCAAAGGAGAAGCATCTTTTGATTCTCGCTTTGTCGTTAGCGAAAAAGCTTGGCGCATGGGTGGCTCAAAGACTTTTATGCCTCTTGGTGAGACGGTGCGTCTTGAGGACATTTTACGAGGAATAATTATTCAATCCGGCAACGATGCTTGTATCGTAGCTGCAGAAGGATTATACGGCAGCGAAGAAAATTTTGCCGATGCAATGAATTCAAAAGCTCAAGAACTTGGCATGAAAGATTCTCATTTTGTCAATTCCAGTGGTTGGCCAGCAGAGAATCATTATAGTACTGCATATGATCTGGCTTTGCTTGGAATGGCTTTAATAAGAGAGCATCCAGAATTTTACCATATCTATAGTGAGAAAGACTTTACCTTTGGTAAAAACAAAAAAGGAGCTCCAATTACACAAGGAAATAGAAACCCATTATTATATAAAGATGTTAATTGTGATGGTATTAAGACCGGCGCGACGGATGAAGGTGGCTATGGTATGGTTGCATCTTGTTTAGATAATGATAGGCGCTACATTATTGTTATTAACGGCCTTGATTCTATGAAAGAGAGATCTAATGAAGCTTTGAATCTATTACGCTGGATTAAGCAAAATTTTATTAACAAGAAATTTTATACTAAGAGCGAAGTAATTGCTGAGATACCTGTGAGGCTTGGAGTAAAGGACAAAGTTAAGCTAGCAGCAGCAGAGGATGCCTCAATTCTTATTTCTCGTTTGGAACAAAATAACGTTGAACTAAAAAAAGAGTTACCATTGTTTATTTCAGCGCCATTAAAGCCTGGTGATGTTGTAGGTAAAATACGAATGACGAATGGCAATGATACGTATGAAGTACCAATTATAACTGAAGAACAGATTGAGAAAGTGGGAGTTTTCAAGCAAGTTATTCATTATATTAGTTATTTTTTAGGAAATAAATAACATGAGCGGCTTGCTGGTATATATGATCTATCAAGCCAAAGCCGGCTAATTAAATCACCTAGCACGAGAGGGTTCTTTAGGTTTTGGCGGCAAAGGATTATCTTTTGTGTCACTTGGGTTTTTGGTAGCTTGCTTTTTCTTATTAGCTGCAAGAGAGCCCATGATATTTTTCATGGATTCAAGATCTGCTGCATTCATGCCTTTGAGAACATCGGGAACCTGAGATGGTATAGGCGTTAAAGCTGGAGAGGTGGCAGCTGGAATCTTTGAAGAGGATATATCAGGAGTTAGATCTGAAGGACTTAGAACTTTTGTAATTTCCTGAAGCTTGTTAGTAGAAGGTGATCTACCTAACATTTCATCTAATGAGACTTTAAAGTAATCAGCAAGAGCAACTGTAACAGAAGTGCCAAGGGTTTTGGTAATACTATCTTCTTTCATAAATTCAACAAAAACATGTTCGCTAAACCCGCATTTTCTACCTAGCTGGTATACACTTAAATTAGTTTCTTTTAGTTTGTGTTTTATAAATTCTTTGATAGAATTTTTAGCTTCATCTAAGGTAGCTTTGTTAAAGCTCACTTTTTCAGCCGGTATGAAATCATCTCGACCTGTAACTTCATCTATTCCGCAATTAAAGTAATCTGCTACTTTAATTACAGTTTTAAGTTCGGAATGAGAGTGGTCGGCTTTAATGATTTTAGCAACCGTAGAGGCAGGGATACCGCTTTCTTCGATAAAATCTTTTCTTTTTAAATGCCTTTCTTTCAGCTGCTTTTTTAGAAAAACTTGCATGTTATTAGAAATAGACATAATACAATCAAATCAAACTATATAAATTAAAAAAATAAAAGTTCCCTAAGATAGGGAATTCTTATTGACACTATAGTATATTTAAGATAGAGTCTACTTTCGTAATTAAGTTTGAGATGATTTTCTTACGTAAAAACCGGTCTAAAACTCGGCTTTCAGTTGTTGATAAAATGGGAAGCTTGTAGTTTTAGGTCGGTAAAAATTAATTTTATAAATATTTTTTCACAACAAAGTTTTGAACTAAATTATGAAAACATACCGATAAGTACTTCTGTCGCCAAACTTTTAGTACTTATCGGTGAAACTTTTAACTTAAAAACCTTTTTCGGTCTTTAAGCAACAACCCTTTAAACATATTAGGCTATTGTCATGATCATATATAAATCTCCTTCAAAAATCAAATCCAAATTTCAAGTTTTCGGTAATTTGTTACTAAATCATTACAAGGCACCATAATATTTTCAAGCCTTTTATTTTAAAAGAGCACTTAAAGTAAGAACGTATGCGCTTAAATAATGTCCTTAAATATGAAATTTCTCATAGAGCATTTCCGCAAGCACAAATAATAATGAAATATAGGATCCGATGCCCTAAGCAAGCCGAGACATCTAATGGAAAATTAGTAATAAATTACGTTTAAATATCAATTAAAAATAAAGAGAATCACAATGACAAAACTACAAACAAAAACTGTTTCTTACTTTAAAAAGAACCTAGGCCTTGCTTTATATATTGGCACTATTTGCCTAGTCTGCTTTACCAGCTCTGCTCAAGCAGACTGGTTTAGGGTCGGAGACATTAAAGCAAACCTCATAACGCCCTTATATACATTAGTTAACGACAATCTAGGCTTTGTAGCCTTTGCCGTCGGTGGAGCTGCTACTTTTTTAGCAAGAGGTCAGGATATGTATCAAAAAGCTATAGCTTTCGGCGTCGGTAGTCTAGGTACTGCCGGAGCGGTAAAGCTTGCGCAAACAGTTTTGCATTTAGGTTAAGTATATGCAAACTAGAATATGGCAACCTCTTCGCTCAGAAGTAAAAATTTACGGTATGGCGTTGCTTGGGGTTATCTGCGGCCTTATTGGCTGCATAATAGCGATGATGTTCTTTGGCTTTATGTGGAGCGTGGGAGGAGCTATTCCTGGATATTTCATAGGTGACTTTTTATCTAAGGCTCTACACGATGGCAAGGCTCAGCGTGTAATTCATTGGTATTTCCCTAGGATTGCAAAAACATCACTGCCTAGCTCATCACTAAAGAGCTTTTTTTAAGAGGAACTCATATGCAATTAACTATAGAGACTAGAGAACGAAATATTTTCATAATGCGCCAGCGGAATTTTTTTGCTGGGTTTATGGTGCTTGCTATGATTGCTAATTTTCTGCTAGTGGCCAAAATATCTAGTACCACCGAGAGAATTATAATGGTTCCTGGCATTACCAAAGATTTAATGATTGAAGGGGCGATTGTTTCGCAAAGTTACTTAGAAGAAACGGCTCTTTTATTTGCCTCGGCTCTTCTTGATCTAACTTTAGATACTATTGAGGCCAAGAAAAATATCATTTTAAAACACGCATCGAAGAGATCAGAGCAGAGCCTTAAATCATTACAACAGTATTTTGCTAGCAGAGAAGAGCAACATAAGAAATTTGGATTATCAACCTTCTTTGCGCCAAAGCAAATGCAAGTAGACGCTAAAAATCTACAGGTTGTTATAGATGGATTACTTACTAGTACTTTTGGCAAAAGAGGTTTTGAGCAAAATAATGTTAGATATTTACTGTCTTTTGATTATGTAGGCGGTCATTTAAAACTCAAGGAATTTACTCAAATACAACCAAAAGACAAAGATCAAAATGTTGATCAGAATAAAGATCAAGATAAAGAACAAGATAAATCAAGAGAGGTGGGACTATGAGCCAAAGAGAAATTATGGGTAGGGTATTCAAACAAATAATAGGTGTTAGTCTATTACTTTATGGCCATGTTGCCTTTGCTGATACTTATCAAGCTGAGATAGATAAAAGACTGCGGGTAAAAATATCTAAATCAGGTTTGAACCGGATATCTAATCCGCCATATAAGATCACTCAGGTTACTGGAGATGATAGTAAATACCGCCTTAAATATGATGAAGACGGGACAAATATATATTTTATGCCCCTTAGCTCAGTTAGTGAGAATATAGAAATTAGTATTAAGAATAATGCTGGGTTTGTTCAAGATCTTGAATTACTGGTATCTGATATTAAGGGTCAGTCAATTATTATAGATGGCAAAACTAGCTTGATAGCAGAGTATACCGAAAAAAGCGATATAGCCATGATGCTAAGGGCGATGAAAGATAATGTAAATTCTAAGTTTTATGTTCAATCGATTCAAAAGAAATTTAACGATATCGGCTTTCTTACAGTAGAACAAAGCAAGATCTATAAATATAAAAATCTTACCGGAGGAGTATTTGAAATTAGAAACCCGGGGAAAATTCCGATTACCCTGGACGTATCTATTTTTGCTAAGGAGTTTGACAATGTCAAAAGTAGTCATCCTAACTTAACTGTAATTGAGCCAAATAAGACAATAAATGTATTGATCGTACAGAAAATATTGGAGAAATAATATGAAAGACATAAAAAGAAAGTTTGAAGTTCTGCTTGAGAAAATCAGTCAGTATTTTATCGGAACGGATAACCTCGAGAGCAAAAAGCAAATAACCAGAAAGAAATGGTTTAATTTAGCCGCAGTAGCACTGGTAATAATCGTTGGCTTTATTATTTTATTGTTCTTTATAGAATCTAAAAGCAAGGCTGAGGAGGCTCTAGCAGGTTTAAGCAGCAACGACGATAATGATCTTGAATTAAGAAACAAAAAAATAGAGCTAGGAACAGATGCTACCAAGGGAGATGTTAAATGGCAAAACTTCCTTGAAGAATCAATCGAGACGGAAGGCAAGACAAGGCAAGATCAAATAGACCTGCTTAAAAATTCTCTTACCAAGAATCAAGAAACTAATAAAGAAGAAGTAACTAGTGAGCTTGATGAATTAAAAGAGCGTCTTTCATATGCTTTAATGGAAATAGATAGCTTAAAGACTAATAACCAAAATATTCAGCAAGACATAGCCTCACTCGGACCACAAGCTAAAGAGGAAAGTTTGCCTGCTGAACTTGGTATAACTTCGATAAATACCAAGCTCGTTACAAAAGCGCCAGTATCTTCCTTTAACTATATACCGGCAACTAGTTACGTTAGTGGTCACTTACTTGGTGGAATTGTAGTTTCTACTTCGGTCAATTCCGCCTCTGAACCTATTCCTGTAATAATTAAATTAACTAATAGAGGTAATCTTCCTAAGAATTTTGCTGTAGATATAGTTGATTGCCGTCTACTCGGAAGTTCTTACGGTGATATTTCTTCTGAGAGGGCAATTATCAGGGCAGAAGAATTGATTTGCGAAGATAAGTCAGCCGGCCTTATTACCACTACAAAAGTATCAGGAGTTATATACGGCGATGACGGGGCAAACGGCATTCGCGGCGTTGTGGTATCAATGTCGGAGAAACATTTAAAAAATGCATTTTTAGGCGGCGTGCTTAGTGGATTTAGTAATACCGCTAAGGGGCAAAATGGCCTTGATATTACAGCTCTTGGCGCTATTAGAACTAAAAAGAAAGGCATGAAGGATATGGCTCAAGACGGAATTCTTGGTGGTACTAGCAGCGCTGCTGAGAAACTAGCTGATTACCATATTAAACTAGCTGAGAATATATCGCCGGTCATTTTAGTGCCAGGCGGAACAAAGGTAGACGTCATGTTCACTAAATCTGTAGAGATTGGTTCTATTGATATTGAAGAAGTGATTAAGGAAGAAAGGGCAGGGCAATGATTAGTAATATAATAATTGGTGTAAAAATGATGAAGCGAGTTAACTCCAAAATACTAATGGTAATCCTTGTTGCGCTAAGCCTTACTAGCTGTTCTACTTATCCGAATAAATTTAAATGTGGGGACGCCAGAGGTCTTGGCTGCACTATGCTGCATGAGGTAGATAAGCAAATAGATTCAGGGCAAATTGCCCAGGCTTATTTAGATAAAAAATGCCGAGGTAAAAATTGTCCCGTTCCAATTGCAGATTCTATGAATTTGAAAAGGCAAGAAAAAGCAAATATCTACAAAGACCAAAGTAATGAGCTTTTAGATGACGATAATAATTTAAATTTTTAATTAGTAGTGCAGATGAAAAACTTTTATGAGGATTTTGCCAATAAAGCAGCTTCGGTCATTGGCCTTGAGAGAACTGATATAGAGACTTTTGAGAGGTCGAAGCAAGCATTATTTGAGAACAATTTAAACGGAGCTGAGGCCTTAAAGAACTATTTAAGCTATCGTTATTTTGATCCAAAGACCGAGAACTTTTTGCTTACAGGTTCTTCAGCAGGTTTTTTACTAGAGATTAGCCCGCTTGTCGGCGTTAGTGATTCGGTCGTTAAAAACCTTAACCAGTTTTTTGCTAAAGAATTACCGGCCGGCGGCTTTCTGCAGTTTTTCTTGCTAGCCAGTTCTGACATTGAGGATTTTTTAGGCTTTTGGGGTGAGGGGCGCGTTAACCCTGACTTAATACTTAAAAGAATGACTAGAGAAAGGCAGGAATATTTGCGCAGACAAGCGGGCAATTTTCACAGTAGCGGTAAACGCTTGCCAAGAAGCTTCAAGCTCTTTGTATCCTATAGTACTATTTACAGGAATTGTAACGAAGCTTCTCTTGCAGATTTGCAAAGATTCCGTGGAGTATTAATGACCAAGCTAGGTAGTTTAGGATTGCAGCCAAGAATAGGTAATACTGAAACCTTGATTAGAATTTGTAGGGAAATATTTGAGTTTGAGCCGGGTAACAAAACTAACTATAAGACTACGGCAAAAATGGATTTGATTAATAATCAGTGTTTGTCTTCTGGTAATTACTACCAAAGTAAAAAAAAGGGCTTTGTTAATACTAAGACCGGTATTGTTCATCGCGCTTTTAGCGTTACCGGCATGCCGAGTTTCTGGTCATTGCTGCAAAATATTAATCTGTTAGGTGATGCTGAAAAATCACCTTTACCTGCAAGGTTTTTCATTAGTTATACCATTAGTAATGATCATAAAACTAAAAAGAGCTTTATTACCAGAGGCAAAAGAATAATTGACGCAGCAGAGCGACCTTATTCAAGGCATGACAAGGCTCTGCACGCAGAAGCTTCTGAGTGGAGAGAGATTATTAGGCGACTTACTACTGAAGATAATATCCTAAGTGATTCCTGGCTTTTAGTTGCCAGCGCCAAAGAGGAAGATATAGACAATGTATGCGCAGAAATTATCACCCAATATAATGGTCAGGACTTTTATTTAAGCAGTTTAGATTATTTTCATTTGGAAGCAATGCTTGGAAGTATGCCGATGCATTCAGCTAATTTCTGGCCTGAGCTACGGCTTAAGAAATTGGTGCAACCGGTACTGTCATCTGAAGTTGTGACAAAGATTCCAATTCACGCAGAATGGTACGGCGTTCCTTTATCAGGCGTGCCATTAATCGGCAAACGTGGCCAGCTGTTTAATTGGAATCCTTATTATAGGATAGGAGCCGGGAATTTTAATATTAACGTAGTAGGGCCGTCAGGCGTTGGTAAATCAGTTTTTCTACAAGATCTTGCTAGCGTAATGCTAGCTGCTAATACCAGGGTATTCATCCTTGATATTGGAGCTAGCTACGCGCCTCTTGCTAAATTACTTGGCGGAGAGATTATAGAATTTGGCGCTCTATCGAGTTTTACTATAAATCCTTTTGTTGGTTTAAAAGCAGAGATGGAGGAGACAGAATTTAATCAATTGGTAGTTTGCGCTAAAGAGCTACTTGCTATTATGTGCGGCGCTGAAGGAGAGTTTGAAGCAGCAAGCCTAGAAAAAGCTATCAAGGATGCTGTAACTAGCAGCAAACACAAGCTTGACTTACAAAGCTTTGTTACTTTTTTAAAGCAATCTGACTCCGAATTATTAGAGCGTTTTGCTATGAGTCTTTTTTCTTACACCCCTGAGGGGGTATTTGGTAAATATTTTTCTGGCAATAAAGCTGCGCATTTCGATAAATCTATTACTATTTTTGAGTTTGAGCATGTTAAAGACCAACCAAAACTAATAGCTATTATTTTGCAAACGCTGCTGATGCAAATTACCAGTCAATTCTTAACCGGAGATAGATCTCAAAAGTTCATGATTATTGTTGATGAAGCATGGATGCTACTTGATCATTGCGCTGGTTTTTTGGCGGCAATAGCTCGAAACCTCCGGCGTTATGGCGGAAGCTTAGTTGTTTGCACTCAGTGTTTTGGTGATATAAATAGCGCCGGAGCTACCCAAGATAATAATAATCACCGAAAAGCTATTTTTGAAAATAGCGCCTGGAAGATAATATTACCTCCTACTTCTCTTACTGACTTTGAAGTTCATTCTGAATTTAAAGAAAAAGTACCGCTCCTTAAATCATTATCATTTGAACGAGGTATCTATTCGGAAATGTTACTCTCATCCTCAGGCATTGATATAATTGGCAGATTAATATTAGATCCTTTTAGCGCGGCGGTGTTTTCAACAGAAAGCAGTGATTTTAACTTTTTAAATAAGCAAGAAGCAGTGGGAATAGCTATGGAGCAGGCTATTGACAACTTAATTAAGGTAAAAGCTAATGCAAAATAATAGCAAAATAACGATCCTAACGTTTATCGCTCTTACTTTCACCATTATAGGTGCCTCCTTTTATGCAGGCAGCTTCTATAGAGCCCGGAATATACAAATCCTTTATATTTCACAGGCTGAGTTACTCAATATTGAAAAGACTAGAATTTCTGACAAAACCGTCACTGATAAACAATTATTTTTTGGCAAGCCTGAAAAAGCCATTAAATTGATAGAACAATATCAAAAGCAGATGAGCAAGACGGGTGCTTTAGTATTACTTACTGATAGCAAAATATACGGCTCTAATATTTTCTCTATTTCCAAAAAGGCTCATAGCCAGATTATTAAGAATATAAGCCAAGAGCTAGAGCAAGAGATAAAAAAGTAAAGAAAAGAAAAACATTTAAGAAGAAGAATAATGCGCAGCAATAAATTAATAATTTTAGTTACAATGATTTTAGCAATCATGCCAGCGGCTTATGCTAAAGATTTTGGCACAAGAGGTCATGTTTACCAAATAATAGAGCAGCCATTTCTGCAGATGATAGATCAAGGACTGCAAAAGGTTGATATGAAAAAAGAGCAGAAAAAAATGACTGCTATAGCAAAAGATAGAGTAAATAATCCTGCTCCGGTAAGCAGTATTATTCCGGCTCAAACAAACAGAACATTTTACTTTGATCCAACCTATATTTTAGATGAGGACGCTGTGCTACCTTGCGGTAAAATACTACATAAGGCGGGCACAAAGGTAAACCCTTTAGAACATATGACTTTAAATAGAAGATTATTTTTTATCGATAGCAGGCAGCTATCTCAAATAAAATGGCTAAAAGGTCAATTAGCTAAAAGCCAAGTAGGTGTAAATAATAAGGCGTCACCTGATGAGCAAAATAAGGTTGTAGAAGCTATAGAGGATAGAATTATCTTAGTCGGCGGTAGCGTATTTAAGCTAAAAGAAGAGCTTGGCAAGGAGCATGAAGATAAGGTTTATTTCGACCAACATGGAGAGCTAACAACGCGGTTTGGTATTATGGCAAGTCCTGCAATAGTACAGCAAGACGGCTTAATGCTTAAAGTAGAAGAAATTAAATTAACAACAGCAGGGGCAGAGTAATGATAATTTCAAAGAACATTAAGCTACTAAAATATCTAGCGATATTTACGATAACTTTAAGCCAAATTCAGTCAAGCTTAGCTGAAGAATCAAAATCTGAGCGTTTGATGAGGGCTCTTTATGAACATGATCAAAAAGCTGATTTTTCAAATGACCCTGAGGGCAAAAAAACCGCTGATGCATTGAAAAAGAATTATGAAGAAATGCAAAAAAGTAAAAAGAGGCTAGATGATACGCGCCTTGAGATCGAGATAATGGAGGAAGTAGAGAGAATATCCAAAGAGAGAATAAAAAGACAAGGTAAAAAAGATTATTACCACGAGTGGGAGCAGAACGTCGCTAAAAAATACGGGGTATCACAAGAAGAGGCTCATAAAATGATTGAGTCTTATGACCCAATGGCAGATAAGGTAGCAGTGTCTATGGTGCAAGCAAGAAGAAAAGCCGATCTTAAGGAAGCAAAGAAAAATATAGAGAAAAGAAAAAAGAAAGAAAAGGACAGAGCTAGTTTGTTACAAATAATTAATTAATAGATTTTAGTTTGTTTTAGAAAAACAAAAGCATTCAAAGAGATCATTTTTTCAGAAACTTAATTAACAAATACAAGCATGAAGCTGCAATCAATAAGGGCAGGGCTACTCTGATGATCGTAAATAAGATTCTTAATAAGCTAAGCAGGAAAGTGCTAATACCACTAAACATGCCTACAAGAAGAGGGCTTGCGCTTGCTACTACAAAAATTAGAACAAGTAAAGTAACGCAAATAATGATTTTAAACCACATGGTATATCAAATAAAAGATAAAATATTGTTATTAATTATAGGCTTGATACTAGTTTGTACAAGCACAGAATCAGCGAGTGCTAGCGTAGCTTGTAAAGGTAAATTCGTTAATCCTATTACGGACATCTGTTGGTCTTGTTTACTACCGATTTCTATTGGTCCTGTTAAAGTCGGCGGCGGCATGTCGCCTGCCAAGAGGGATACTAAGAACCCGGATTCTCCGCTTTGTGCGTGTACTAAAGGTAATCAACCTATTCCTGTGCCAGGCATTTCACTTGGTTTCTGGGAACCGGCTCGGATGGTTGATATCACTAGAAGCAAATATTGTATGGTAGGGCTTGGCATTGACCTTGGATCAAATGATGTAACTAGCATGGGTACGTATAACAGATCTCATGGTGACAGAATTGCGCATAATAGCTTCTACCATCTACATTATTATATATATCCGCTTATATATTGGCTAGAACTCATCACTGATCTTATTTGTTTAGAGCAAGCAACTTTTGACGTAGCTTATTTATCAGAGCTAGACCCTACGTGGAACGATGAAAAGCTACAAACATTGCTCAACCCCGAAGCTTTCTTATTCGGTAACCCTCCTGCTCAAGCAGCCTGCGTTCTTGATTGCGCAGCTAGCACGATAGACATGCCTAGAGACGAGCTTTTTTGGTGTAGCGGTTGCTGGGGTAATATTTACCCATTTTCAGGAAGCAATGCCGATCACGTTGGCGGGGTACAAAATAGTTCACTACTGACGTCTAGAATTTTAGCGAAGATGCACCGCATAGGTCTTGCCAAAAGTACCAGTACAACGGATGCAAGTATTAACGGTAAAATCTGCAAAAAACAGACTGCTCTTAAAATCAAGAAAAGTCAGTACAAACTTCAGATGGTTTATCCGAAGTCAACTCGTGGAGCAATTGGTTGCTGGCCTATTGGCCTTAGTGATATGGCCTATAGTTCTTTTAAAGAATATCCCTGGGACGGTCAAGATTGGAGTTATGTAATATGGAGAAAGCGGACATGCTGCGCATTTTAATGTTAATATATTTGAGCTCTATAACGCAAAGCGCTTTCGCTGAGGAGTCTGATCTTGAGTGGGCAAGATCAGTTGCAAAGAGCAGCCATAATATGGTCATGGAGAATTTTAAGAACAGCATGAGTGATAAAGACTTTGATCAAAATTTAAGGGATTCGGTATTAAAGCCAAGACCTGTCTTACAGATTTTTGTCTCAAGTTCAATGCCAAAGCAGTTACTTAAAAACTATGCCAAAGAAGCCTATCGCTATAATGGAGTACTTGTGTTTCGTGGCCTGCCAAGTAATAGCTTCAGGAAACTAACTAATTTAGTTATGGATATATCAGATGAGAAGTTCCCGGCGCCGATGCAAATAGATGATGAAGCGTTTGCAAGTTTTGGCATTAAAACTGTGCCGTCAATAGTTCTTACTATCCCAAATGCCATGTTCTCACAACAAACTTCCCCTGAAAAGTTTGATAAAGTTGCCGGCAACATAACCCTTAAAGCCGCTTTAGAAATATTTGCCGAGCAAGGTGATTTAGCACTAGGTGCCAAGGAGATGCTCAAATGAAGAAAATTCTTTTGTCAGCTTCTTTTCTTTTAGCTTTTTTTCTTATGTTTTGTTGCTATCAGCTGCAAGCATTTGCTATGCAAACCAATGTTAATGAGGTTACTGATCTTTTTGACCGTCATATCGAAGATAAAGATGCGTTAATGCGAAATATGCAACAACAAAATGATAATGCCATGGATCAAATAAAATCACAAGAACATCTAAACTCTATAGAAGGAATAGGTGCTGCAGAAGGCAAGGCGGGTGAGATAAATTCTATTAAAGAGACTGATTTGGAAAGTGCAGGAAGGGAGAAACGCAATTCCACCGAATATCAATTTTACGATGAAAATGAATTAGAGCCGGATTACAGTAAGGAAGGTAACCGTATGCATAAACTAGACGCCGATGAAATTGTGGAGGCAACGGAAAACACCATGCGTAATCTTGGAGCAGACTTAATGAAAAGACTTGTTGCTTTAGGCTTTAACTGCAAAACGGTCAAAGGCTCGGTGCAAAAAGAACCTACTCATTATATAGAGATCAAAAGAGAGCCTACAAGAAATACTGAATATGATCAGTTTTTTTGTGAAGAGCTAAAGAATCAATATAACTGTAATGATGGCCTAACTCTAACTTGTAAGAGCCAAGGAATTCAGTGGGGGGCTTGGCAAGACAAACAAATACGCATACCGGGCGGCGAGCTAGTTAGTTTTGGTAGAACTATTTTTCAGGTGGAGAAAACAGGAAAGAGATGTTTTGAGTATAAGCTTACTGTTCAAGGAAAAGAATCTTGGTTTGGAACTATACCTGCTGATCCTTACGTGGTGGGTTCTATGAGAGAATTTTTAACTACCAAACATCCAGGTAGTACTATTGATAATATCAGTACTGAGATGAGTTCATGGTGGGAAGGTGGAATATTTTCTATTGATGGCTGGACATATGGCGGTAGAACCCTCGGCAGCAAAGACTATGCATGGAATACTTACGTAGTAAATTACAAATATCGTGATGGGAGCCCTGCTTGTTTTGAGTGGACTGAAGATTGGACTGAGAGGTGCGTGCTAAAATGATAAAGCATCTAATACCAAGTTCCAAAATTAAACATACATTTTTGATATTTATAGCCCTGATTATAGCTTCCATCTTTACTTGCTTTACTCCTAAAGCTGAGGCCGGTAATAGATTTCAATCCAGTTATTCGTGCTCAGATAATGGTAAATACTGCGCTAGCAGCGGCGTAAGAACATTGCAAGGATTCGAGGTACACCGTGATTGCTGGGAGTGGATATATAATAAGCAATGTAATTATCCAAGTAAAAATGACTGTGCCCAGCATAGTAAATGCTATTCACTTGGACAGCGCGATTGTTTGCTACGGGATAGTTTAGGTAACTGCGTTAACCTCAAGAAAGAATTTAGCTGCAAACGCTGGATCCCGACTTATACCGAGTCAGAAACTGTTAGATATGGACTCAAAGAAAAAGATGGAATAGAGAGCCTCGTTTGTGACGAAGTGCCTTGTATAGAAGGTAATTGCATTGATAAATCTTATGAGATGGACGCTGATATGGTTTCTTCAGTAGCCCAGCTTGGCGCTCTATCGCAAGGTAAAAGTGATGGCGTAAATTTTAAAATCTTTGAAGGGCTAGCTAGGCATTGCTCAAAAAAGCCTACTGGTTACCAAAGTTGCTGCCAAGTATTTCCTAAAGGCTGGGGTAAGAATTTAGGTGCTAAATGCAGTAAGGATGAGGAGATTTTAGCAGACAAAAGGCAAAAGAATCTATGTATATATGTCGGTAAAGCTAGCTCTAAAACAGTAGGCATTACAACGGTTACCAAGCATCATTATTGTTGTTTTAGCAATTTGCTAGAAAAAATCGTGCAAGTACAAGCGCGTAAGCAACTAGGGCTTAATTTTGGTAGTTCTGGTAGTCCAAATTGTAGAGGCCTCACTTTAGAAGAACTGGCAAGAGTTGATTTTAGCAAAATGGATTTCTCAGAAATAGCTGCCGAGATGCAGAAAAAAATAGCCATGCCGAATATTAACGATGTCAAAGGCCGTATTAATGATTCATTTAAAAACAGCCATAAGTTTGACACTGGAAGAGAAGCTCATCCCAAGAATAAAGCCGCCGGCGTCAACCGGGCAGTGAGTGAAGAATAGATATGAGTAACACCGGTATTATTACTGCTAAACCTATTATTAAAAAGATCTGCATTATCTTGCTATTAACGATAGTAAGCAGCAATAGCGTATATGCTGGAGTGGGTGGATTTTATAAATCAGTAGATAAATATCGCGGCTTTTATTGGTTTGAAAAGCAAAAAAGTAATGTGCAGCCTATAGATATAGTTAGGTTTCATTATCCAACCCCTGAAGAAGCAACTAGTGCAATAGCAGAACGAAAAAAAGCACTAGATGATGCACGAGCCCAAATGGTTGAGCTAAGCTTTAGGAGGGACGTTCCACCGGAAATGTTCAGACAAGCCATCGTGAAATATAAAAAGCTAGAAGCTAAAATGTATAACGGAGCAATTGCGTTAGTACATGCTTCCGAAATGGCGAATTTTACTAATCCAGAAATAGCCAACATCAAGGAATTTCCGACTAATGTATTTGCCAACAAAATAAAGCGTATTACAGATGAGAAGCAAAATATAGAGGTTATCCAAGAGTTTGCCAAAAATTTCGATCTCTTGTTATTTGCAGATAATAATTGTTCATATTGCAAAGCCTTTGCTCCGGTAATAACCAATTTTGCTAAAAATCATGGATTTACTTTGGATATTACAAGCCTTGACAGTAAGGCAGGTAAGATAGCAAGCTCACTTGGTATTAATGCTGTTCCCACGTTAATAGCAGTAAGTAAAGACGGCGAAGAACTCTTTGAAATATCAAGAGGTTTCAGCTCCGCGTCTGAGCTAGAAGCTAGCATTTTACTAGCAAAAAGCTACAGCGAAGAGCAAAGCCAAAAAATTAATAAGAAAATTAATAAGAAAAAAAGTTAATCAAATGTTTCATCTGCAATATTTATTTAAAAAGCATTATTTACCAAAAATAATCTTTGTTTTACTACTCCAGCTTACAACAGCAGCAAGCTGCTTTGCAGATGGCCTTGACGGTTTCTTAAAGTTTGCAGGCCATGGGGACTCAATGACTAGCATTAATAAAGGAGCGGTAATCAGTGACCAAAGATCTGGTTATATGACAGGAGGTTCAATTATAGCAAGAGGACCTCGTCCTATGGATTTGCAGCCACTTGGTGTTCAACTTCCTAGTATTGAGTTTGACCCATGTACTGGGTCAGGAGATCTGCGGTGGGGAGGATTTTCATTTATTAAGGGCCCTGAGTTTGCCATGTATTTTAAAGCGGTTGCAGCAAGTAGTGGATCTTACGTTGCCAAAATGGCTATTAAGCAGATTTGCCCTCAATGTGAAGATATCATGTCGTATTTGGAGAGCGTAGCAAGAGATATAAACGGTATGACTTTCGGTCAGTGTGAACAAGGAAAGGCTATTGCCGAGGGTTTAATGGGCAAATTCAATGCTGCGGCAACCCAGAAATGCTTAACTAAATCATCAATTGCTAAAGGAGGTAGTGATTTACATGAAGCTACGGAGAAATGCCAAGATAATCCCGACAGGTACGGAGAAACCGGTGATGATGACCAGCTGAAATCAATGTTACCGGATAATTTTAATTTAGTATGGAAAGCTTTGTCTAATGGTGATGGAAATGCGCCGACCGGTATGAAGGAATTAATCATGTCGATCTCTGGCAGTATTATTGTCACTAAAAGAGAGGGTATTTCTACCATCTCCACTCTGTCATCTTTAGTCGAGAAAGAAGATTTACTTGAGCAATATATCGGTAAACCGGGGGCAGGCAGTAGTAAAATTAAATTATATGTCTGTGATGATCAAACGAAATGCCTAAAGCCGGTAGCTACAGAGAAGACGCTTGATAATAAAGAGGATACATTATACGGCAAGGTTGAAACTACTTTAAATTCTATTCTCGATAAAATTGTTGCCAATGAAGGCGCTTTATCAGATGAGGAACAAGCCTTAATTGAATATTCTCAAATCCCGATCATTAGCCTTTTTGAAATTGAGTTAGCACTTAAGAATAAACAAAGCGTAGCTACCTTAGCAGGCAACTCTGAATTCATTGAAGTAGTTTGTTATGACATGGTAACAAACTTCATGCAAAAGATGTTAAACGAGGCAAAGCTAGCTGTAGATACTCTTGAGACTGCCCAATTAGATAATAGTTCCGTTGAAAGGTTCAATCGCAATATAGAGTCAGTACAAGCGCTACTTAAAGATAAGAAATATCAGGCAATGGATAAACTACAAACAATAATTGCGGTCAAGGAGCGTCTTTTAAAACAACAGGATATTTTTGAAATGGGTTTCAGTAGATTTTCCGCTAGCAGAGGTAGGTAATGGGAATACAATTTGCAGTCCATACATATGGACATTTTGATGCGATGTTTTATGTCTTAAACGGCATCAAGATGATTATGAATAGTGAATTTGCTGAGGGCATGATTAAGCTTATGGCGCTTATTGCCACTAGTTATTATGCGCTGCGTAGTATGGCAGAAGCGTCGCAGGGTGGGGTAGGGCATTACTTACTTAAAACCATTGGCATGTTAATGTTAATATCAGCTCTACTGATGCCTAAGGCTGATATGTTGGTAGTCGACCGTATTAGCGGTAAGAAAGAAATCGTTAGTGATCTACCTTATGCTTTTGTCTTACCTGTTGGCATATTAGAAGCAATAGGGGCAGGTATTACCTCACTCTTTGAGCAAGCCTTTGCTACGGTATCTTCTATGGCTTATAAAGATTACGGTCTTATTTTTGGCCAAAGATTGATACAAGAATCTAAAAACTGGCGTATTAACAACCCGGAATTTGCTAGTAACATGAATATCTTCCTTAAAAGGTGCGTTGTACTAGAATCTATGATCGGCTCTAGATTTACTCCGGACGACCTCTTTAACACTACCGATATGTTTCGTTTAGTGACTGAGAATGCAGGAACATTCCGCCAAGTCGATTTTAGAGTAAATAAAAAACCTGAAAGGATAAATTGTAAAGAGGCAGGAGTAATACTTAAAAATTACTTAAGGCCGGAAATAGATTTCTTAAATCACAAATATAAAAATACCGATTTTTCAATAGCAGGAAGTAACAACGGCGGTTCCAGCAACATACAAATTAATCAATTACTCAGCAGAAACTTAGAAGTTGGTTACGCAAGTTCCCTTGGAGTAAATGGGTCAGCTGCAGATATCATCAAACAAAATATGATGATCAATGCTATGAAAGACTGGGGTAACATTAGTGATAAATACGGCTATACAAGAGCGGATGATTTACAAAAAAGTAACTGGAAGATATCTGGGGAGCTAGCAAAAGAATATTTACCTTTATTACTTAATATTATGAAGGGCCTAATTTACGCATCTTTTATTTTTGTTGTGCCTCTAATGATTCTATCTGGAGGAGTTACTCATTATCTTAAATATTGCGCTGTAGTTTTTAGCCTTCAGATATGGCCAGCATTAAATGCAGTACTTAATTTATTCATTGAGCTATATAGCAAAGTAAGAGGCTCTGCATTAACAAACGGAGATCTAACTTTTGCTAATTTTGGCCAAGTTCATGAAGCAGTAGATACTATCGTCTTAGTTGCTAGCGGCCTGCAAATGAGTATACCGTTTTTAAGCTTTGCAATTGTCCAGGGCGGAGTTGGAAGCTTTGTCCATTTAGCAAGTACCATACAAGGAGGAAGTAGCTCTGCCGCAGCTACAGCAAGCAACGAAGAAACTACCGGCAATAGAAGTACTGATAATATTAGCCGTGATACGGCAAATATAGGCAATAAGTCAGGGTTTAAAACCGACTTCAACCAACTGCACCAAGAAGGAGCTAAGCAAATACAGGGAGCCGACGGTTCAATACTCAAAAACTTTGCTGATGGAACAAGTAGTATTAGTAGCGGATCGGGAGTCAATAAATCTTCCGGTGCAAGAGCTCTGGTTATGGAGGACGGCACGCACGCTAGTAAGCAGGAGGGCTATAGCAAGAGTTTAAGTTCCTTAAAAGGCCAGGAGCAACATTATCAGCAATCAAAAAGCTCAGCAATTAGTTCAACAACGGATCGCGTATCACATTTAGCGCAGAAACAATCAGCCGGGGAATCGGTAAGTATCGATAACACTACTGAAGAAGGTAGAGTTATGCAGCAAGCTATCAACCACACTAAATCTTTACATGATCGTGACGGCTATAGCTGGAGTCAGGCGGCTAAAGCTACCGTTAGCGCATATGCTGATGCTGGCGTTAAACTACCGAAAATTGTACCTTTAGTTACAGGATCAGCAGGGGTCAGAGCAGATGGTTCCGTGAGCGCCGATAATAGTAGTAGTCAATCTCTTGATCAACAAGATTCAATAAATAGAGAAAACAGTACTAGCAAATCACTCAATACTCTAATGAGAGCAGCGTCAAATGAACATTATACTAAAGATGATAGTGTAGATCAAAGTTTAGCTAAGAGTACTAGAGCTAGCTACGATCAAATGCAGTCATATGGTAAGTCAATATCACAAAAAAGAGAGGAGGTCGAAAACTACAGTGATGCTATACAAGCTTCACAAAGTAAAGGAGGAAGTGATAGACGAGATATGACTCACGAGGTCGAGCTAAAGGTGGCTGGGCAATACGGTGTATCGCAAGAAGATGCGCATCAAATGATCCAGTCTAATGATCCGAGAGCCAATAAAGTATGGGACTCTATGGTACAAGCGGAGACAAATAGGGAACTAGCGCAAGTAAGATTGGGTAAAAATATTGTTACTGATAATGCTTCAAGAGCCGGCGAAGCATTCCATAATGAACATTCAGGTAAGGTCAATAATCAAGGACAGCAGGATTTACAGCAACAAGCAGCTAAAGACGGCTTAGACCATAGAGTTATGGAAGCTAATATCCAAAAAACCCAAAATAATCTCGGTTCAAAAGGCAAAGAAATGAAACAAAATGCTAATGACAAAATACATTCAGCTGAGTATCAAAATAAAGTTATGGAGAGCGGAATGGACAATAAAGTTAAAGGATACGAGGAGAATAGATTAGGTAAAAATCTTGGTATAGGAGGTATGAGCGCTCAAGAAAAGGCTAATGGTTATTTAAAAGGTGCTGAAAAGGCAATGCAAATACCAGCTAAAAAACCTTTAAAACCTAAAGGAGAGAAATGATAGTTATACTATTTGCGGTGATAGATATTTCCCTGAAGAAAACAATTTCTCGGATCGCGGTATGCATTATTAGGGTGCATAAAGCTTTCTATTGTAGAATCGTGATGATGCGGGCTATTCCTCCAGTTATCACTCAAACTATTAAATACAAAATTACCCGCGCCTTTAGTCCAAGCAGTTTTATTAAAAATAATAGCTATAGGGAGGTTCTTTAAAATGAAATACATTGTAGGTACAAACCAAAAAACTAAATTATATACAGCTAGGTTTTTATTTAGTAGAGGGTATTTAATATACAATATCCACAATATTGTGCATGGAATAGCCGACCATAATACAAAACCTACGGTTTCCGGCATATACTGGCTCAAGACTCTCTTTGTAGAGGTACTATGGAACATATCATCTTTGTATTCAACTTTATTTGCTCTAGATACAAGATATGGAGATAAAATTAGAGTAGCAATTAGCAGGAACACCCCGCCTGAAATCGAACCCATTACTTTCTGGGCAATAAACACAGGAATATAAGGCAAGAGCAAAAACATCAAATTCCAAAAATTATCTTTGTTTAGTCTTTCCCTGATAAAGTTGCGCATAAGAGTCTTTGATTACATCAATATTTATAACTTAAATGATAGCAACCATTACCCTAAAACACTAGGTTTTTCTGAGCATTTAGCGGTATTTGCAAAGTATTTACTCGGGTTACTAAATAAAGCAAATAAAGCACTGTATCTATGCAACAAAACAAGGAAAATAAATATATGATTAATAATTTTATAGGCGGTGGTCAGGTATTCCTACATAAAGTACGTATGCTTAGGCAAGTAGTAGGTACTACTATTATTGTATCATTAATAGCCGGTTTCTTCCTTTGTTGGAGTTTTAGCTCTAGCAGTACTACGAAGTTTGATTTAGACGGCGCTACCACTTATGTCAAAGCAAAAATTGCATTGTCGGTACACCCTGCTTTATCTAAAATCTCTATCGGCAAGAGTCAAGCTAATGTTGATGCTTACTCAGAAGGTAGGCTTTGGAAAAAGAGAATGCTAGCTAGCTCAGTAATCTCTAGTTATCGATTTAAGTCCGCATGGGACGGAGCAATAGGGACATTATATTCCTTGATTATCAAGTCACTCGCTCTTGGGTCTTGCGCAGGTGTTTTAGTTTTTCTTCTGTGGAGTAAGTTTGGACGTAGTTTAAAAGAAGAGAAAAGGAACGAAGGTAGCGGAGTAGTTCTTACCGATCGCCAAGTAAAGCGTAAATTAAAACAATTAGGATTATGTAGTGAGTTTTATATAGGTAATATGCCGCTAGTTAAAAATATGGAAACTAGGCATTTTTTAGTTACCGGTTCCACAGGTTCTGGTAAGACCAACCTTCTTCATAATTTATTGCCTCAAATAGAAAATAAAGGGCATCCAGCTATTGTTATTGATCAAACCGGGGAGATGATAGCTAAATATTATAATCCGGAGCGTGGTGATATTATCTTTAACCCGTTTGATGCAAGAGGGGTTGCTTGGGATTTCTGGGCTGATTGTAGTACGCGCGAAGATTTAGAGCGCTTTTCGAAAATATTAATTAGTTTTAATAGAAAACAATCAGGTAGCAACTCCGACCCATTTTGGGAGAATGCTGCTGAGAGTGTATTTATAGCTTGCGTAGAATATTTAAGACCAAGAAATGCTTCAATAAAAGATATTGTAAATATGACATGCTATGCAGATATTGCATATTTGCAAACTGTACTGTTAGGTACCGAAGCCTCTAGGTATATAGGGGAAGATTCAAAACAAACATCTAGCTCTATTGCCTCGGTACTCGCTTCTAACGCCAAACCTTTAAGCTATCTACCGGAAGTAAAAGGCAATTATAGTTTTTCTATGAAAGAGCATTTTTCTGCTATTAAGCAAGGTTCTAATGCTTGGCTGTTTTTAAGCACCAAGCCAAGTTCAAGAGCACTTACTCTACCTTTAATTGCATGTTTAACAGAACTGGCATTAGCTCAATTAATGGAAATAGGAATCAATAAAAACCGTAGAGTCTGGACTATTATTGATGAACTACCTGCTCTTGGTTTATTGCCTGCTTTATCTCCTTTAATGGCAGAAGGTAGAAAGTATGGTGCATGTGTTATTGCTTGTATGCAATCACTAAATCAGCTTTTTGACCAATACGGACAATATGCCGGCTCAAGCATATTTGGACAATTCGGTACATCTTTTTTCTTTAGAAATACAGAGCCGGCAATAGCTAAAATGATTAGCTCTATGTGCGGCACTGAAACAATCACGCGCCAACAGAAAAATACTAGTTTCGGTGCAAACGAGTTTAGAGATGGAGTAAGTTATAGTGAACAGCAACAAAAAAACCAAATTGTTGAGATTAATGACCTTGCTAGCTTAAAGCTCGGTGAGTGCTATGCTCTCTTTGCAGAACCGTCTGTACGCCTATCTAAAATACAAACACCGGAGGCGTACATTAAAGATAAGAATATAGGTTTTATTCAAAGGCAAGACAGAGAGGCTCATTTTAAAGGTCTCAATTCTGTTGCTGCGTCACAAGGAAAACAAGAACGGACTATGGCAGAAGACGGGGAAACTGCAAATGAAGCTGTTTCTGAGGTTCAGTCTTCTCCCATTAAATTAGAAGCCGATAAAGTAGCAAAACATAGTGATGAAAAATTGAAACCTGCAACCATAGAGAACAATAAATCTAATAAAATCTCTAATGATTTTATTCCAAAATTGTAAATTACAGTAGATTGAACCATTGATTGTTTTACCATAGTATGGTAATTGGTTGCACTGATCAAAGTGGCCTCTACTATAAATAACTAATTATATGGTCTTGCACAAAATCAAACGCTTCTTCAAAATTCCATGCTGTTTGGTAAGGAAGTAGAACATGCATATCTATCTGGAAATCTCTATTTAGTTTTTTTAATTCCATATTTTTTTGAAATAACTCTTTGGAAATTTTGATGTCATCTTTAGCACAATATTTTGTGAATATGTCAATTACGAGAGGTAATGAAACTAAATCCTGTTTAAATACATACCATAAATCAAAAAGATCGCGCCCTTTCCTACGTTGGTAAAGTGCGCGCAGTTTTGTTGCAATTAGTTCTGCAAATTCATAGGTCACAATATTACAAGAGCCGCTAAACCATTCTGATTCGACCGCGTAGGGTTCATATTTTAACGGTAAGACCTGAAAATGTTCTGTTGTATTAATTTCAATTTTCAGTTTAGCTGACAGTCCACTAATGGCTTGATATTGATAAATAAGCTTGGCGCCGCGCTCGGTAATTTTCCATTTTGGAGCTTCAAGCCAAGGTTTTAATAGCTCCCGTATCCTATCAATGATAGAGCCGATAGGCTCGGCTCTTTTTTGTACAAAATCTATGTCTTCACTGTACCTTGCCGGTGGTTTAATGAAAAGCTTATTAAGCGCAGTACCACCTCTAAAAACGAGGCTATCTGCAACATGTGGGTCATTATAAAGACAGACAAGTGCTCTTGATATTATTAAATCTTGTTCAACTTGAGTTGGATTTTGCCATTTAGCATTTACACGCCATCTTTCCACAAAACTTTCAGGGATCATAAATCACTCTCAATATCAGTATTTTCAATAATTTTCCATTGCTTAATATAGGTATGCCCTTTTTTTTGTAACTCAGAAGCAATCGGAATATACGGCATGGGATTTTGATTCAAATAATTTTTTAAACTATAAATCAGTTGCTGAGTTTGATCATCATCCATAGAGCCTACTTTTTCAAGAATAAACCCCAGGCGTTGTAACCAAGATTTTTTTCCGTTTTGCTCAGCAAGCTCTATTAGTTTGTCAAAATCTAAGGCAGAGGCAAGTTCATAAATTACAGTGGCAATATGGTTGAGGCCACCGGATCTTGCAGTATAGCTTAAGAGATCAAAAGCAACCAATTCGGGACTAGAGACTTTTAAGTAGCCTGTAGCGACAGTAAAATCTTGAACCGGTAAACCGCTAATTTGCTTTTTATAGATAATTTCTAACTTCACTTGCCCAAACTCAAGTGGATGCTTGATGAGTTTATTAGTTATTACTTGAAAACGTGCTGGCTTCTGGTGGGTAGCACCATAAAAACTTGCGGCTGAAAGAAGAGCGGTATAATATTCTGCCTTAAGATGTTTCATTAGAATAGGTACTAACTCTTCAGCCGGGATAGAGCCGTATGGACGATGTTCCGGTGGAATGATGAGATATAGCCCTTTTGCCGGCGTTATAAGCTTTCCTTCGTTTTTTAAACGATATATGCCGGATTTGATACTATTAACGGAAGTACCTAAGTCACACCGAATCTGCTCAAAAGTAAAAGAGCGTTTGCCTTGAGACCTTAGTTGATCTAAATATTTGCTAAACATAGTGTGTACTCCAAGTGTTGTTTTTTGACACCTAAAGCACAGGTTAACTTATAAGCTGTAACAAGTCAATTATAAAACTTTATAATCCACTCTATAATCTAGGGGCACCAATGTCTTTTACTAACTGCTTTTGATGATCAACAGCTTTGGTTTGCATTTTTTGTACTTCCTTACTTGGGAAATATTCATGGCTGCGCGTCTTCATAACGTGATCTAAGAATTTTACCTGGCAATTAAAGTTTTTATTATCTATCCCTACTGTTTTACCTGAACCTATTACTTGCAAAGACTTCTGAACCTCATTTATAACATGTGACTTGTAGCTTTTTTCTAATGAGTTAAAAGCGGCTCTAGTATCCTCAGAAGATTTTAATATTTTGTTTATTTCTGAATCTATAGTACCGACTTGGTTCATATGTAACGTTACAATTTGATGTAGATGATGTACGATATTATCTCGCTCATTTTTGTGAGCATTTTGAATTGATTTAAATAGCCCCTCACTATGTATATCAGGGTAGTTAAGATTATTATTTAGCCCGGCTAAAAAACTATCTTGTTTGCCTAATATCTCTATTGTTTTTTGTGGCTTTGGAGATTC
>Ga0209702_10001516_pt1 | contig 44327 bp, 44 predicted proteins | sample FRY01_FD_187210 | JGI IMG/M metagenome (GOLD analysis project Ga0209702, IMG submission 187210) | Freshwater microbial communities from Lake Fryxell liftoff mats and glacier meltwater in Antarctica - FRY-01 (SPAdes) (version 2) | ecosystem: Environmental > Aquatic > Freshwater > Ice > Glacier...
AACACTGAGCTTTACGACTATTGTCCGGAGATGATCGCAGCATTCAGTCAACGAGGCGATGAGATTGTCGGGCATGGACGCACCAATTCGGAGCGTCAGGTGGACATGAACCTTGAACAAGAGCGTGCTTGTATTCGAGAAGCGGCACAGACTATTCTCAAGCACGAGGGTGTCGCGCCCAAAGGATGGCTTGCCCCTTATATTTCGCAAACCTATGACTCACCCGATCTGTTGAAAGAGCAGGGTTTTAAATACATGATGGACTGGCCGCTGGATGATCAGCCTGTTTGGTTTCGCACCAAGCATGGTCGCCTCTTGTCGATCCCTTATTCTCATGACTTGAATGATTCGATTGAATGTATTTCTCGACGCACCCCTGCTCAGCTCTATTGTGAAAACCTGATTGATCAGTTCGACGAGATGCTTGAGGAGTCTGCTCGACGACCTTTGGTGATGAGTATTGTGTTGCATAGCTTCATTCTCGGTCAACCTTATCGCTTGAGGCAGTTAAGACGGGTGATGCAACATATCCTTAAACATCGCGATGATATTTGGCTCGCGCGTCCCGGCGAAATTTACGATCACATCAATAGCTTGCCCGATGGGATCGTCCCTGGGAGTACTGACAAGTAATCAGCAATCCAAAAGATCAAAATTCGCTTAGCTGTTGAGACTTTAAGATGTTGAGATGTTAAGCCCTTAAAACTTGAAACCGCCACTTTAAAACCTGCCCTTTTCCATCAGGATTGAATAACTATGCATACCCGTACTTTTTTGAAAGCTGTCGCCGGTGCCGCACTGGCGCTGACCGTTCCTCTGTCAATGTTGCCATTTTCTGCGCATAGTCAAAGCCGCTATCCAGATAAGCCGATTAATTTCGTCGTGACGGTTCCACCCGGCGGTGCTGCAGACTTTGTGGCGCGTACCGTTGGTGAGGCATTATCCAAAGAAGTTGGACAGTCTGTTCTGATTGAGAACAAGGCGGGTGCGAGCGGAACGATTGCGACAGCTTATGTGGCCAAGGCGCCTGCAGATGGTTACACCATTTTGCAGGGCGCAATCTCGACACATGGCATTGGCCCACATTTTTATACAAAGACACCGTATGACCCTTTCAAAGACTTCATGTCCCTTGGCGTTATCGCTGAATTTTCCTTGGTATTAGCTGTGAACGCGAACTTGCCGGTCAAGGATGTCAAAGAACTGATCGAGTTGGCTAAAAAGAAAAATGGTCAGATGAGCTTTGCTACACCCGGCGCTGGCAGTGCCCCACACTTGACTGCTGAGTTGTTTATGACCGAAGCAGGCGTCAAAATGTTGCATGTTCCCTATAAGGGTTCCGCGCCAGCCGTGGTGGATGTGGCCAGTGGACAAGTCGATATTATGTTTGACGGATTCCCATCGTTGATGCCACATATCAAGAGTGGAAAGCTTCGTGCCATTGCCGCGGTCAGCACTCAACGTAACAGTTTGGCTCCTGAGCTCCCGACGTTTGCCGAGCTGGGCTATCCAAAGATGATTTCGTCGCTCTGGTATATGCCAATGGTGCCCTCCAAAACGCCTAAGGAAATCGTAGATTTTTTGAATAAGGCTTTGGTGAAGTCATTGACGGGTACTGATGCGCAAAAGCGTCTTCAAGCGGGTGGGGCGCAATTGGTCTTTGGTAAGCCCGAAGACTCGCAGGCCTACATCAAGAAAGAGTATGACCGTTGGGGTGTTGTGATCAAAAATGCAGGTATTTCAACTTCAAATTAAATCCTTCTTGTGATCAAACAGAAGTGTTTGACTGATCGACATATCCTGACACAGGCTCTAAGAGATGCAAATTGATATTAATGCCTTGCCACCAGCAGAGCAGTATAAGTTGCTGGTGGCAACTGTCGTGCCCAGGCCTATTGCTTTGGTGACAACGATTTCGGATGAGTATGGTGATAATGCTGCGCCCTACAGTTTTTTCAATTGTATGGGCGACAATCCGCCAGTGATGGTCTTGGGGCTGGAGTCAAAACGGCACGACCAATCACTGAAAGATACAACGGTGAACATCAGCAACAATGGGCAGTTCGTCATCCATATGATTGATGAACCCATTGCGAACGCCATGAATGTTTGTGCGATTGATTTTCCGAGCGGTATTTCTGAAATCGAGGAGGCAGGGCTCACCTTAACCGCATCGAGTGTCGTTCGTCCAAAGAGAATCGTTGAAGCGCCGATCGCCTTTGAATGCGAAAAAATAGCGCTGATCGAACTTTCGCCTTTCCGTAAAATTGCGCTGGGAAAGGTCGTGATGATGCATGTGCGCGATGAACTGTTTGACCCGAAAAATAACCATATCGATTTGGATCTGTACCGTCCTGTTGGCCGAATGTACGGACGTCAGTTCACGCGTGCTCAAGATAACTTCGAAATGGTGATTCCAACGCTTGAAGAGTGGCAGCGCAATAAAAAGAAGGATTGAGCGACCTAGCCCTTTAGTAAAAACCAACTGCGCCTTAACTTTTAGTTAACACCGTGGCATCCCATTTTCCTTCTCGGACAAGTTTTTTCACAACTTCGATCAGGACAGTTTTTGCGACGCTTGCAGTCGGGGACATTTCCTTTTCAGGCAAGTTCACAAGAAAGTTTTGTAATTGAGCTTCAGGGTCAATGAGTCGGGTGACACTGAGGCCCATTGAAAGTGCTCTTGATGTTACGGCGCTCTGTTGAACAGAGACGCCATATCCTGAGCGAACAAGCTCGAGCAACACTGACAGCGAGTCGACTTCGGTAATGGTAGATGGTGCTAAACCTCTTTGAGCGAAACGAGTCTCCAGCACTCTTCTGAATCCATGCCGCTTACTTGGTAGCACGAGTGGCAAGTCTACGACTTGAAGCAAACTCAATCCACCTGGAGGCGTTGTAATTTCGAAGTAGGGTGAGTAGAGCGCAAAGAGTCCTTCCGATAGTAGGGGGGTAATTTCCCATGAATATGCAGCCTCAATTTCGAACAGCACTGCGAGATCCAGTTGCCTTAAGTTGAGCATATTTGAGAGGTAGCCTGAGAAGGACTCTACGATGTGTACCTCAACCTCGGGATATCTTGTTTTCATTGTTTCAAAGAGCGGCATCGCCAGGACTGAGATCGTCGCAGGTGTCAAACCAATACTCACGCGACCTGTAATCTGCATCCTTTGAGCGATACTGATAGCGTCATCCGCATGACGCAAAACGAGTTGTGCGCTGCGATAAAAGACCGAACCAGCCTCAGTGAGCTTGGTACCCGACGAGCTCCTTTGCAACAGGAGTACGCCAAGCTCACTTTCGAGTTTGCTGATTTGCTGACTCAGCGCAGCAGTTGCGAGATCAAGCTCAGCGGCAGCCTTACCCATGCTGCCTAAATCAACAATTCGCAAAAAATAGCGTAGCTGTCGCAATTCCAAAATGACAACTCCTTCCAGATGTAAAGTTTTTGAAAATGGCCTCAATCCTCCTGAAATGTACGTAAAACGTATCAATTCCCGTCCCTACTATAGAGTCCATCTCATCCGTACTGCAATGGTTAAGTCAGGAAATATGGAGTTCCAAATAGTGGTCTAACAAAATATTTCGTTGACGCTCAAAATTGATTGGGCTAATTTGAAATGGTCGTAGGTTGTATGGTTGGTATCCTTTTTTGGGTCCAATTCGCTTGAGTCAGTGTGATTAAGTCCCTTTACTTTGCTTTAGGAGTACTTTGAAATGCTCAATAAACTGAAAACCCTTGCCTGTGTGGCAGCTCTCGCGCTGAGTTCGGGAGTAAGCGCACAAGAAGAATTAAAGATAGGTGGCATTGGATCTCTCTCAGGCGGCGGAACAGCTTGGGGAATCGCCCTGCAGCGTGGCGTGCAAATGGCAGTGGACGAGGTCAATGCCGCTGGTGGACTCAAAGTTGGTGATAAGACCTATCGACCAAAACTTGTGATGTTCGACGATCAGTACACCGCAGCAGGTGGCAGATTGGCAGCGGATCGGCTGATTAATAGCGAGAAAATTAAATTCATCATTGGCCCGATTGGCTCTCCATCGGTGTTGGGCGCCATGGCTGTGACAACACCCGCCAAAGTGCTTCTGTTGTCGAATGGCTTTGCACCTTCTATCCTGAAGAACGAAGCTAAGTCGCCATACAACTTCCGCGCCATGAATAGTACGGTTGAGTTTGGACCTGCGATGGTGAAGTGGTATCGAGACAACTTTCCAAATACCAAGAAAGTGGCTTTGATTGCGCCAAACGACGCAGTTGGACAGGCCGTAGTTCCCCAGCTTGAGCAGTATTACCGCGATAACGGCTTTGAGGTTTGGAAAGAGTTGTATGACCGGGGTTCGAAAGAGTTCACGCCGTTACTCACGCGCATGATGGCTCAGGGGGTTGATCTGCTTGACCTGAACAGCAATGCGCCAGGTGAAGCCGGTCTGATCCTCAAGCAAGCAAAACAAGCGGGCTTTAAGGGAAAGATTTGGCAGGTGGGCGGCCCCTCTGTTGATGAGATCATGAGCATTGGTGGTCCTCTCGCTGAAGGCTTCATTTCTCTGAACGTGTTTGACTTCAACATGCCTGAAGCTAAAAAGTTTTTGGCAACATATCGTGCAAAATATGGTGATGGTGTGATTAATGCACAAGCCCCTGGCTGGTACAACGCGGCGTTGAATTTGTTCGAAGCGATGCGTCGGGCTGGATCACTGGATGTCGATAAAGTCCGCGACACTCTGAAAAAGCTCGATGGCTATGAAGCTGGTCTCTTTGGCCCTGTGCAGTGGGGTGGAATGGGTGACTATGGTGTTAATCATCAGTTGCTGCTCCGCTTCTGGATTGTCGAAGTTAAAGACGGCAAGATCGTGACTCGGGCTGCTATCTCCCCAGAAAAACGATAAGACTAGAAGGGTGGGTTAGTTGATTTAATCGGCTAACCCACTATGTGTTTTGTCTGGTAAGGATAGATATGTTTACATTGCCAATACTGAGTCAGGTGGTCGTGAACGGCTTAAGTCTGTCTGCAATCTATGTGCTGGTTGCTCTCGGCTTTACGCTTCTGTTTGGCATCATGCGCGTAGTGAACTTTGCGCACGGCGCCTTCGCGATGTTAGGCGGCTATGCACTTTTCTATGCCTACGGCTCTTTCAAACTTCCTTATGCTCTCGCGGTCTTTGGTTCCGCCTTTACCGTTGCGTGCTTTGGACTGATTTTTGAATACTTAGTCTATCGCTGGTTCTATCAGAAAATGTTCCAAAGCATGATTGGACTGATGGGTTTGAACATGGCGATCGTCTTTTCTAGCGTCATGATTTGGGATGTCAACGAGCGCACGATACCTGCAGCCGCCTCCGGAATTTTGAGCGTTTGGGGTTTGACGATTCCGATGGATCGTCTAGTCATTATGGGCATCACAATTGTTGTCCTATCGCTTTTCTGGTTCTTTGTGACTAAAACTCGACATGGGTTGGCCATGCGCGCAGCATCTCAGGATGTGGATATCGCTGCGGCTCAAGGGATTAATACCACCTTTATCTATCGGTTGGCCTTTTTTGTGGCGATTTTCATGACCGCATTGGCTGGTGGACTGTATGCACAAACGTATGCGCTATCCCCCTTCATTGGTGAGCGCCCGTTGATGGTGGCCTTTATCGTTGTCATTCTCGGTGGGATGGGCAGCATCCCAGGGGCTGCACTTGGTGGTGTCTTGCTGGGGATGGGCGAAAGCTTTCTCTCCACATTCTACGGCGCCGCAGTGTCCTCCTTTGTTTCCTTCGGCGTTGTTGTCGCCTTGCTGATCTTTAGACCGTGGGGGCTCCTTGGCAAACCTGAATAACTCTTCGCGTAGCGATAGTGGCAAAGCAACTAAAGGTGTCCTTTTTGGCATGTCAGGATTGGCTTGCGCAGGTGCAGCTATTGCAATTCTGATTTTGTTGAGTTGGCCTCTGATATTTAACAATAAGTTCTACATCACGATCGGAACAATGGTTGTGCTGTCGGCCATTGGTGCCACGAGCCTTAATTTGATCATTCGTACAGGGCATGTTTCTTTGGCGCATGCCGCGTTTATGGGAGTAGCGGCATACACCTGCGTGCTGCTGCAAATGCGACTCGGCGTCCCCTTTTGGTTGGCGATGGTGGCGGGTTGTTTAGCATCTGGGCTCCTCGCGCTGATTTTGGGCCCAATCGTGTTGAGACTGACTGGTAAGTACTTTGTACTGGTGACCTTTTTGGTCGGTGAGATCATTAGAATGATTTTCGTAGAGTGGCAAAGCTTGACCGGTGGTGCGAACGGTATACAAAACATACCACCCGGTCTGGACATCATGAAGACGCCAACAGGTTTTTACTATCTGGCATTAGGTGCCGCTGTTGTGTGCGTCGGAATCGCCTGGCGAATCTTGTCTTCTGAAATTGGTCGCGCTATGGACTCCGTGCGTGAGGCTGAAAAATTAGCTGAATGTTCTGGAATCCCCGTCATTAAGCTTAAGATCACAATTTTTGTGATCTCCTGCACGCTGGTGGGCGTGTATGGCATCTTGCAGACTTACTTGCTGCAATTTATTGATCCCTCGGCCTTCAACATGGAAGCGTCCCTCAATCTGGTGGTAATGAACGTTTTGGGTGGAATGTACTACTTGCTCGGTCCCGTGTTGGGAAGCACTTTCTTGGCTGCCTTGCCTGAGTTACTCAGAGGCTACGTAGACTTGCAGCGTGTGATCTTTGGCGTGATTTTGATCGTCGTGATGGCGGCTTTGCCAGGCGGGATTATTGGATTGATGGAGGCGCTGCGTCGTCTTATTCAAAAACTCACGGCAGGTAAGACATCATGAGTCACCTTTTACAAGTGAAAAAACTATGTCGCCAATTTGGTGGGTTGCATGCCGTTAGAAATCTAGATTTTGAAGTCTCAGACGGAGAGATCTTGGGGTTGATCGGGCCCAACGGCGCAGGGAAAACAACGGTTGTTAACCTTGTGACGGGCATGATTATGCCAACCTCAGGGGAAGTCATTTTTGGTGGCGAAGACATCACTAAAATTGCGCCACACAAGCGTGCAGCACTGGGTCTTGTCAGAACCTTTCAGTCCACTACTGTTTACGGTAATCAAACTGTGCGGGAAAATGCGTTGCGCGGTGCTTTTCTGCATCGTTATCCTGGGATGCTTGCATCGTTCCTGTCCTCGCGTCATGCCCGTGAGTTGCAAAAGCAAACGACCGAAAAAGTTGAGCGTCTAATGGCTTGGCTCGGACTCGAACAATTTGCAGATACGGATGCCAGTGAGATGCCTTATGGACATCAAAAAACATTGGGAATTGTGATTGCGCTTGCTGCCGAGCCCAGAATGATTTTGTTGGATGAGCCTGTTGCAGGCCTAAGCGCCGAAGAAACTGATCACGTGAGAGACACCATTAAACGTGTCAGAGAACAAGGAATTTCTGTTGTCGTCATTGATCACAATATGCGCTTTATTTCAGGCTTGTGCGATCGTCTAGTGGTGACCTCCCAAGGGGAGAAGATCGCCCAAGGTTCCCCAAAAGAGGTCTTGGAAAATTCACTCGTGATTGAAGCTTATCTGGGGAAGAGCCATGCCACTGCTGCAGATTGAGAGCCTTAACGTACGTTATGGAAGCATTCAGGGAACGAATGATATTTCGTTCGAGGTGCTCGAGGGCGAAACGGTCGCTTTAATCGGTTCGAATGGTGCAGGTAAAAGCAGCACTCTGAAGGCCATTTTAGGGATGGCGTCATACGCTACTGGCTCGATTACTTATAACGGGCAGGCACTGAAAGGCTTGAAACCTCATGAGGTTTTACGCTTGGGGGTCGGGTATTCGCCTGAAGGACGACGTGTGTTTCCAGCACTCTCGGTTGCAGACAACTTACGTGTTGGTGCCTATACAAGAACAAGCCAAGAGTTTGAGCAACGAAGTGAGCAAATTTATGGTTATTTTCCCCGACTTAAGGAACGTCACAAGCAAGACGCCGGAAGTTTGAGTGGTGGTGAGCAACAAATGCTTGCGATTGGTCGCGCCCTAATGTCTTTTCCTAAACTCTTTCTGCTTGATGAGCCATCGCTTGGCTTAGCGCCAATCATTGTTGAGCGCATCGGTGAAATTTTAAAAGAAGTAAAAGAAAAAGAAAAAATCTCTGTGATTTTGTCCGAGCAAAATGCAATCTGGGCACTCGGACTGTCCTCGCGTGCGGTCATTCTTGAGCTGGGTCGAGTCGTCGCAGTGGGTGATGCGGCCGAGTTGCGGCAGAGCCCCAAAATCCGCAATGCTTACCTTGGTCTTGATTGATTGATATGGGAAAACTCACATCTCGCGTTGCGATTATTACCGGTGCAGCGTCCGGGATTGGTGCTGCAACGGCTGAGCTATTCGCCCAAGAGGGTGCAAAAGTTGCTTTAGTCGACAAGAATGAAACGTTATTGAATGAGACGGCGCTTCGTATTCGTGCTGCCGGTGGTGTGGTGGACACCTATGTTGTCGATGTGACGGATGGTACCCGCGTTGCACAAACAGTACCTGCAATTCTCACTAAGTGGGGACGCATTGATGTGTTGATGCCCTGCTCGGGTATTTCGGTGGGTGGCACTGTGGCTACGATCGATGAGGCCTTATGGGACAAAGTCTTTGATGTTAATGTCAAAGGCAGCTATTTCTGGATGCACCACACTTTGCCACACATGATTAAGGCAGGCTCTGGCTCGATCGTGTTGCTGGGATCGCAACTCGTGATTTCGAGTGGTGGCAATAATGCAGCTTATATCGCATCCAAAGGGGCAATAGCTGCGCTTGCTAAGACGATGGCTGTTGATCATGCCCCGCACGGGATACGCGTAAATGTCTTGATGCCTGGAGTGATCGATACGCCTATGTCGCGTCATTCTTTAACGCGTTATGAAGATACCGCTGCAACGCGAGAACGTTGGGAGAATCGACACGCCATGCGACGCTTTGGCTTACCAGAGGAAGTGGCTAAGGCAGCACTTTTTTTAGCCTCTGATGACTCTTCCTTTACAACAGGAAGTCAGTTGTTTTGTGATGGTGGCTGGACGGTCATGTAGATCGGTCATGTAGATTTGATTTCAGTGAATTGAACCATTTAGGAGAGACTCATGGGTAAGGTACTTACTGCCGAGCAAGTTAAACAGTTTGAAGATAATGGGTATGTGTATCCCGTAGACTGTTTCACGCGCGAACAGGCAACTGCTTACTTAAAGCAACTCGAAGGTTTTGAGAAAGCCCACGGTGTTGAGCTAGGTAAAGGGTTTAATTTCAAGCCGCATTTGCTGTTTAAGTGGGTGGACGAGGTCGCGCGCCACCCCAAGATTCTGGATGCCGTAGAGGATCTCATCGGGCCGAATATTCGTTTGTTCCACCTTTCAGTCTGGCCCAAAGGCGCCCATTCAACTGCATATATTGACTGGCATCAAGACGCGACTTACTTTGGTCTAGACCCCAGTACTCAAATTACAGTCTGGGTTGCGCTGTCCGATGCACCAGTCGAAGCGGGATGTATGGAGGTTGTGCCAGGTTCACACAAACTTGGGCAACTACATCACGCAGAGGATCATAAAAATACGATCTTGCTGTCTAAAGGTCAGACGGTCGATGTGCCCTTTGACCGTTCGAAAACTGAATTCATGGCGGTGCATGCGGGTCAGTTTTCGATGCACGATACTTTCCTCGTCCATTCTTCAGGATCTAACAATACAGACTATCGAAGGGTCGGTTTGGGATTTAGTTATGTCCCAACCCATGCCCGTTGCACGAGTAGCACTAGAGTGACTGCGGCACTGGTGCGTGGTGAGGACAAGTTTAACTATTTTGATGATGAACCGCGTCCTCAAGAGGATTACGGTTTGCGTGAACGAGCGTTCCACACGGAAGCGGTTGCGCGTTTTCGAGCCTCTAATGACGAGCAGGCAGCAAAGTATTAAGCAACTTTTACGGAGTTTTTAAATTGATCGAGCTACCTTATCATGGGCGATTCAAGTATTCCCCAATCATCAAACGTCCGGATTACTCGTTTCCAGAAGGCAAAAGATTAGCGATTTATTTCGCACTCAATATCGAGCATTTTGCATTTGGTAGCGGAATGGGACATGCCGTCTCCAACGCACTTCCAGCACCTGACTCCAGATCCTTTGCTTGGCGTGATTACGGTAATAGAGTCGGTGTCTGGAGAATGTATGATCTCCTGAATGACTTGAAGGTTCCCGCTTGTCATTTGGTCAATACCTCCGTATTTGATTATGCACCCGATGTCATTGAGCCGATCTTGGCGCGTGGTGATGAAATTGTTGGACATGGTCGCACCAATGCCGAACGGCATGGCGAATGGTGGGAAGAGGATGAGTTAAGGATGCTCAAGGAGGTGCGATCCTTCATCAAGGATAAAACAGGTGTCGCGCCTCGCGGATGGATGGGGCCGTGGATGTCGCAAAGCCGTCTCACGCCTGACCTCCTGCAGGAAGCAGGCTATTTTTATGAAATGGATTGGCCCTGCGATGATCAGCCTATCTGGATGAAAACCAGACAGGGCAAGCTAATGTCGATTCCTTATTCCTTGGAAATCAACGATTCTCCTCAAATTCTTGTGCGTCATCATACAGCCGAAGAGTTTGCGACGATGATCGTCCATCAGTTCGAAGAGATGCTTCATCAGTCCACCAAGCAACCGTTGGTACTGGGCATTGCCTTGCATACGATGATCTTTGGTCAGCCCTACAGGCTACATGCTTTGCGTAAAGCGCTTGAGCACATCGTGAATCATCCTCAGCGCGACAAAGTTTGGATCACACGACCTGGTGAAATATACGATCACGTCACTGCACTACCGCCCGGCATCATAGAAGAACCCTAAACCGCGGCTTAATTGTGATTGTGATTGTGCGGTGTTGATAGCTCACATGAATCATTTTGAATCGAGGACGTCATGAGTATTTTATTGACGGGTGGAACAGGCTTTGTTGGCTTAAACGTGATCGAAGCATTGCTCAATCGGGGTGAGCATGTGATTGTCATGGATCGTCGAGCGCTGCCGAAGGCTTTTTTAAGAGCGATTGGTTCAAAGCAGAGCCTGGTTTGTCTTGAGTTAGACGATGTTTGCGATCAACGTGCAGTCGATGCTGTATTTGCTCGTCACACTATTTCGCATGTTTTTCTTGGGGCAGCTATTACTGCAGGTCCCTCACGGGAATTGGCTGACCCCCACTCAGTGATCGACGTTAATTTGTTAGGTAATTTGAATGTGCTGAGAGCCAGTGGTCGAGCACAGGTTAAGCGGGTTGTCTTTCCGAGTTCTTTGACCGTATATGGCGCCAGTCTATTTGATCGATTTATATGTCAAGAGGCAGGCACGCCACCCATCCCGGAAGGCTTGTATGGGATCACCAAATATGCGGGTGAGAGGATGGTGTTGCGCATGGCTTCCTTATTGAAGGTGGAAGCGGTGACAGGTCGCATCGGAGCGGTGTTTGGTCCTTGGGAGACCTCAACTGGAGTGCGTGATCTGGTCAGCCCGTTGGCGCAGATCGCCCGAGCTTGTGCGAACGGCCAATCGGTTGTGTTGCCGAGCGCCTATCCTCGACGTGAAATGATCTACAGCCGTGACTTGGCGGAGGCCATCATTCTGTTGATGTTTGCGCCAGCATTGTCTCATGACACCTACAATCTTTCCTGTAATACCAAGTGGGAGGAGACACCTGAGCATTGGTGCGAGGCGCTAACAAAGCGATTCCCTGCATTTCATTGGTCACATCAAAACGAGCGTCAAGCTGCATCGATTGATTATTACGATATGCGGGATCGTGCGAGTCTGGATGCCAGTCGTATTAAAGACGATCTTGGATTTTCAGCGTCATATCATTTACCGCATGTTATGGCTGATTATGCTGACTGGTTGATGGCGAATGCAGACTATTTTTCAGAATAATCACTTCAACAGGCGTGAATAATGGAAATTGATATCAATGCTCTGCCACCTGCAGAGCAATACAAGCTTTTGTCTTCAACCGTCGTGCCACGGCCGATTGCGTTGGTGACCACGTTCTCGGAGCAGTTTGGAGACAATGCGGCGCCCTATAGTTTTTTTAACTGTATGGGCGAAGATCCTCCTGTCATGGTCTTAGGACTCGAGACTAAGAGACATAATCTAGCGCTGAAAGATACGACCATTAATATTCGTGACAATGGGCAGTTTGTCATCCATTTAGTAGATGAGCCGATGGCTCAAGCAATGAATATTTGTGCAATCGATTTTCCGAGCAACATCTCGGAAGTAGAGCAAGCTGGGCTCACGCTGACCGCTTCACGGATCGTTCGCCCTAAACGGATTGTTGAGGCACCCGTTGCGTTTGAGTGTGAAAAAATTGCATTGCTTCAGATTGGCCCAACGCGCAATATCGCAATCGGGAAAGTTGTCCGAATGCATGTTCGTGACGGGTTGCTTGATCCCGTCACCAACTATATCAATCCAGAACTATATCGACCTGTTGGCCGGATGTTTGGTAAGTTGTATACACGCACACGCGATCATTTCGAGATGGTGGTTCCCAGTTTTGAGGACTGGGAACGTGAGCATATGAAATAACCTACGATCAAAATGGGACTAAACAGGCATCCGCAGCACAATTTTGCCGACATGCTTGTTGGTTTCCATCATCTCTTTGGCTTGCTCGAGTTGATCAAAGTCAAAGGCATGATCGACGAGAGGTCTAATGCGGCCATCGGCAATGGCGGGGATGACCTCCGCTTTAAATTCCGGCAAGAATTCAGCGCGCAGTTCAGCGCTACGAAGCTTGTTTGACACACCGAAGAGTCGCAAGCGCTTTGCATGAAGCGCCAGCAAGTCTAGCTCAGCAGACAGCACACCATCGACATAGCCGACCATGGCAAAGCGTCCTTCGAACCCCATGCAACGAATGCTTTCCGCAAAGACTGAACCGCCCACAGTGTCCACCACCAAGTTGGCGCCTTTGCCACCAGTCGCCTCCATCACGGCGGCTTCAAACCCTGAGCCACGTAGACATAGTGGAAGGTCTAAGCCGTGTTCCTTGAGTCGAGCCAGTTTTTCGGGAGAGCCCGAGGTGCCAATGACTTTTGCCCCCATCGCTTTGGCCGTTTGTAATGCGGCGACGCCGACACCGGAGGAGACGCCGTGAATCAGTAGCCATTCATTTGGCTGCAGCTTGCCCTGAAGAGAAAGCATGTCATGCACCACTAGGAAAGTGAGCGGTACGCTTGCAGCTTGTTCAAAGGTGAGGGTTGCAGGGATCGGCATCGCCTCGACGCTGTCCATACAAGCGTATTCAGCAAACGCGCCACGACAGCGCCCCATCACTTTGTCGCCCACCTTGAGGTTCTGTACCTCGGTACCGATCGCCTCAACAACGCCTGAGCCTTCCATGCCAATCGCGCTGGCCTGACCGCCTTTGTGCAAGCCGTGCCCGATTACAAATTCACCTCGGTTCAGACTGGCGGCATGCAAGCGGATTAGCGCTTGCCTAGGACCAGGCGTGGGTATTTCAATGTCACGCATTTCGAGGACAGTCTTGTTTCCAACTGTTTGCATCCAATATGACTTCATTATTTGGCCTTGATATTTGAGTAAGCGGGATGTGGGTGATGATGGGTATTGATTAGGAAATGTCGATTATGCCAAAGCATACAACGATCAAGAACTACTGAAGTTTCTTTAAACTAGGCATCCAGGCGACGATCAGCCACATGAGGCCGGCCGCACAGACGGCATAGCCACCCAAGGCGAACGCCACGCCAACTTGCTCAGCCATCGCGCCTGCCATCAGATTGCCAAAGGGTAGGCTAATGACCACTCCAGTTCGTAGGCCCATCACGCGACCGCGCATCGACTCCGTGGTGTTGTTCAAAATGAGTGTGGCGATCAACGTCCAAGTAATTGCTTGGGCGATACCAGCAAAAAAGATTAGGACGAGCGAGATGTAATAAGAAGTTGAAAACGAAAATACAAACAGCGAAAGTGACCATAGCAGGCCGCCAAAAATCACCAAAGGTCCACGCCGCTTAAAATTTCCGAGTGAGACGACTACCAGTCCTGCGGTGAGTGCGCCCAGTCCGGCCATCGCTGTCAGCATGCCATAGCCAGTCGATCCAACATCTAACACATAGTGGGAAAATAGTGGCAACAATGAGTAGCGATAGGGCGCTACAAAAAAGTTCAGCATAAATGCAATGATCAGCAGCACGAGGACGGGTTGGTTGCTGCGTGCGTACTTAAAGCCAGCGATCAGACTTTGCAGGGGAGGTTCGTGGGTGCGGGGTGGTGTTTGTTTGAGAGGTTGCTTAGAGCGTTTCAAACCCAAAAGCGCCAGCAGATCGAGGAGATAAACTCCAGCGATAAACCAGTAGGCGCCGCTCATGCCCAGGGCTGGAATTAAGAGTCCGCCAACTGCGGGACCAATCACAACGGTGAGTTCAGTCGCGACTGCATTGAGCGCCACGGCATTGGTCAGATCTTCTTTTTCTACAACATCGGGAATGAAGGCTTGGCGTGTTGGGCTATCGAGTGCCCAAGTCAGGCTGCTAATCAGCGACAGCACAATCAGATAGGTGGTACTCAGAGAGTCGGTCAATAACAGGATCAGCATGATGATTGCGATCCCGCCACTCACAACGGATGCCGTAATCAAGAGTTTGAGTCGATCCATCCGGTCAGCAGCCACCCCCATGAGAGGCGCCAAAATGTAGCCTGCCATTTTGCAACCGGCGACAATTCCTACCATCAGAGGAGAGTCGGTGACTTGCAAGGTGATCCAGCCGACGACAACCAAGTCAGCCCAACGTGCAGTCGAGGATAGTAGCGTGGCTGCCCACAGCATCCGAAAATTGGGGTGGCGTAGGGCGCTGCCCCGAAATGCCTGAACCAGTCTCTGCATCATGAACCTGTGACGAAGGCTTAAGCTTAGCGCATCATCATTACATTTTTCCAGGTAACCAAGTCACAATTTGCGGGTAGACCATCAGTAAAAAGGTAAAAAGAATGATAGTGATCGCGTAGGGAAGTGCTCCCCACATGACGTCACCAATGGTGCCCTTGTCAGGGCGAATGCCATGCACCACAAATAAATTCATCCCGACTGGTGGTGTAATGAGACCGAGTTCACACATCAAAATCACGAAAATACCAAACCAGATTGGATCGATGCCAAGTGCGATCGCGATAGGATATGTGACGGGTATGGTGGCCACCATCATGGACAGCACATCCATGAACATACCAAGCAGCAGGTAGAACAAAATTAAGCCAAGGAGCAAGGCTGTCGCGGACAGTCCTAGACCTGTGACCCACTTTGTCATGACTTCTGCCACCCCTGTAAGACTGATGGTTAGATTCAAGATAAATGCCGCTGCAATAATCAGCAGAATCATGCCCGAGATACGAGCGGTTGAGATAAAGCAGCCGCGTAACGGTGACCAGCTCATCCGTCTAGATTTCAAAATGAACAGCAGTACGGTGGTCACACCCAAGGCGGCGCTCTCTGTGGCCGTTGCGATTCCGAGATACAGACTCCCCATCACGACACCAAAGACGATGAGCGGCGGAATCAAATGTGTGGAGGCTTGGATTTTCTCTTTAAAGCTGATCTTTTCTTCGCGAATTGCGTTGCCACTCAAGATGCTGCTGATCGCGATGTACAGCATGAATGCGCTGGTGAGCAACAGCCCAGGAATAATGCCTGCCACGAACATCTTGCCGATTGAGTTATTTGTGAGCGATCCATAAATGATCATATTCACACTGGGTGGAATCAGAATGCCGAGGGTGCCGCCTGCTGCAATGGAGCCCAGAGAAGCACGAACTGGGTAGCCGCGCTTGTTGAGCGAAGGTAAGGCGACCGTGGCGATCGTGGCAGCGGTTGCGACCGAAGAGCCTGATGTTGCTGAAAACAGCGCGCAGCTGCCGATATTCGTGTGAAGCAGGCCACCGGGTAGACGTCCAAACCAGGCCGATAGCGTGAGGTACATACGATCAGCAATGCCCGAACGCAACAAGAGCTCACCGAGCAGCACAAATAAGGGGATCGATGTCAGCAGGTTCTCATTTTGTACACCCCATAAGACGGGTGCAATCGAATTCATGAAGGGCATGCCGTAGACGGATATCCCCCCAATGATGCCGACCAATGCCATCGATACGGCGATGGGAATGCCGGCGATCATCATGAACACCATGATTAAAAACGCGAGGATGATGATGGTCGGATTCATAGTTTTCCTGTGATCTCGTCCAGGTTGGAACGCTGTGCGAGGTCATCGAGCTCTTCTTTGAGCTCTTCTTTAGCACTTTTAGGTTGAAATTCTGTCACGAGTTCAGCGCGTCTGCCTGTGATGAGCAGGTAGCTTGCCCATGCTGCCCAACACGTGGACACAATCCCAAAAATGACGAGCCCGGCATACCAAAGGCTTTGCGGATAAACCGACATTTTCCATTAGCCGCCAATTCCTAATGGGCCATAAGTCACCGAGTCTAGTAGTACTTGCAAAGCAACCCAGCATAGAAATAGTGCAAAGGCGGCCATGCTGACGGCTGAAAACCAGTTCATCCAGGCTTTCAGCCAATCAGGGTAGTGTTGGTGCATCACGTCAACACGAATGTGGTTGCGGCCAAACACCGCCAGACTAAAGGCAATGGTTGAACCAACGGCCAAGGCGTAACCGCCTAATTCATCGACACCCTGAAGGGAAACATTGAACAGCTTGCGGGCGATCGTCTCAATGGTGACGAGGCCTACTAGTGTCATAAAGATGGTCCCGAACAGAATGCCCAGAATATTTTCAAACCGTGATTTCATGTTGACGTCCTAACGCGCTAACTTATTTGAGACTGTCTAGTTTGCTGTCGAATTACTTCACGCCGACAATGGGTCCAACCGTTTTCTTCCAGTCTGCCGAGCAGGTTGGATTAGTCTTGTCGCACACGGGTGCCCAAGCTGGGAAGGAGACTTTGTCGATGGCCGTGCCCACAAGTTTGATATCAGCCTCTGAGACGGGTACGGTGATGACCTTGAACTTCTTGCCGGTGGTGCAAGGGTCAGAGCCTTCGTTGCAGCGCAGTGCATCATCAGAAAGTTCTTTCGAGTATTTCCAGATGTCATTGGTCAACTCGGTAAAGGCAGCTTGCAGCTTGGCTTGCTGATCTGGCTTCAGACGATTCCATGTTTTGAGGGAGATCGCATAGCCGTTCATGCTCATCTGAAAGCCCAAAGGCAGCTGATGCGTCACGATTTCAGTCCAAGCGGCTGAGTTCGCCGAGCTCGGGCCGGTGACTGCGCAGTCCACGACACCGAGTGACAACGCTTGGTGCACTTCGCTAAAGGCCATTGGGACAGGTGTTGCACCGACTAATTCGAGAAATTTCGCCATGCTCTGATCTGCGACACGGATTTTCATTCCCTTAACGTCAGACAACTGGGTGATCGGTTTTTTGCAAAAAATCATTTGCGGACCGAACGGCCAATGTCCGAGCAATTTGATGCCGAATTGTTTTTGTAGACGCGCATCTAGTATGGGCAACCAAGCTTCTACAACTTTACGGCTTTTTTCATAGTCAGGACTGCCACCTACCAAGTCCATGCCGATTAGAGCGGGTTCATCACGTGAATTTTGTGAAAAGCGTAGTGAGACCATATCAAACAGGCCTGCTTTCATGATGCGCAGTTGTTCGGTGTCTTTGATGCCGAGTGTATCGAGTGGCTTGTATTCGACCGTAATAGGTAAGCCGGTTTTAGCAGCAAGCTGTTCAAAGAAAGGCTGTTCACGATTCTTTTGAATGTTGCCGGTTGCTAAGGGCTGACCGATCACTTTGAGGGTGATATTTTGTGCCTGAACAGCAGGTGTGGATAGTAGTAAGGCACCGAGTGCCAGGGGGGCTAGATAGCGCTTAATTGAGGACATCAGGAGCTCCGTTGTGGACAGAAATAATTGTCAATAACCCAGCGCGCGTGGCAAGGTCGTGACAATGGCGGGGAAAAACATACAAAGCAAAAGAACGACGTACATCAAGGCAACAAATGGCCAAATGCTGGCAACCAATTCACGCATCCGTACCCCAGTCACACCACATACGACGAACAACACCACTCCGACAGGTGGTGTGAGCATGCCGATCACCAGATTCAGTACAAATAAAAATCCGAAATGCAGAGGATCGATCCCGTACTGGAGCGCGATGGGGTGTAGTAGCGGCACTAGCATGATGTAGGCGGAGTTAAACTCCAGAAACATACCGACGAAAAATAGCAAAAGTGAAACAAGCAACAGGTAAACAATCGGATTTTTTGTGAGTGAAAACAACAGCTCAGAGAGCTTGTGTGGCATCAAGTCCACCGTCATCAGGTAAGTAATGACAGAGGCAAAAGCAATCAATGCACCGACCACGGCGGTGGTGATGGCTGCGCGCACCAGGATACGCGGCAGGTCGGAAATTTCGAGCGTACGGGTCACGAAAAAGCCGAGAATCAGCGCATACACAACTGAAATGGCCGAGCCCTCTGTGGCGGTAAATGCGCCACCGATGATGCCACCGATCACGAGGAGTGGCATGAATAAGACGATGGCGGAGCGACGAAGCTCGACGAACAATCTCTTAAATTGAAATGGCTCACCGGTGGTGGCCTAGCCGCGTTTCGTGGTGATCCAGCTGCACAGCAACATGAAACCTACGGTGATCAACAAGCCGGGAACAACACCCGCCATAAACATGCCACCGACCGAGACAGAGGGTCCCGCCATAAAGGCGTAGACGATCATGGCAGCCGAAGGCGGAATGATTGGGCCGAGATTGGCGGCAGCCGCGACGATTGCCGTTGCAAAGCCTTTGTCATAAATCTTGGAGAGTGAGGGCACCAAGATCGCGGATAAAGCACTCGCGTCCGAGACCGCAGTCCCTGAGACGGTGGCTAAGCCTGCACCCGACAACATCGTCACGTGTGCTAGGCCACCGCGTACGCGCCCTACCAAAGCGTTTGCAAAAGAAATCAGGCGTTCAATGATGCCAGCTTTGATCATCAACTCGCCGGACAGCATAAAAAAGGGAATAGCCATTAAGGGGAATGAATTGACTGAGTACATCATTCGCTGAGGGATGATGGAAATATCAATCCCCGAGAGCCAGATTGCAACGATCGCGCTGAGCCCCATCGCAAAGGCAATGGGTAGGCCCATGAGTGCGATCAACATAAAGCCAATGACAACCATTGTGCTCATTCTGCATCTCCAGACTGCGGGGTCGAAGGACCGGTAATGGCGATGCGCGCCATATGCAGACCTGTACAAAGCATGCCAATACCGACTGCAACAAAAAAGTAAGCCACACTGATGTCGATCGTTGCCATGAGTTCATCCCATTGGTCTTTGCACAGATCGATGCATGACCATGCAATCGCAAAGGAGAGGGCGGCGCACAGTGCCGCAGAACCTCTCTGGATGAGACGCTGATGACTTTGTGAAAATTTATCGACAAACAGATTGATGCCGATGTGGGCGCCTTGCGACGCCGCGAGGGGGATTGCGAGAAAAACCACCCACACAAAGGCCAGGCGGCCGGACTCCTCGGCCCAGTCAATTGATACGTTAAAGCCGTAACGCATGAGCACCTGGGCGGAGACAATCCCGACCATAAAAATAAAAATCATGACAACTGCCCAAATTAAAATTAAATCTAAGCCACGGAAACACTTGCCCAGCAAGCTGGTGGTGTCATAAGAGGCGGGGATCGAATTCATCATTGGGCAGTCCAGTGCTTTAAATGCAAAGTGTCAAATCATTACTTCGAAGTTTCGGCAATCACTTGATTCACCAAGTCAGCACCTGCGCGCTTTTTGACGCTTTCCACGACGGGGGCTGTCATCTTGCGCATTTGCTCGAACGTTGCTGGCGGGATTTCCGTGAAGATCATCTTTGTCTTGAGATTGTTCAGCGCCTTCAGCTCGTTTTCCGCAGCCAAACTGCGCTGATAAGCCACAGTCTTGGTCATGGCCTCCCGAACGGCTTTCTGATTTGCTGGACTCATCTTGTCAAAGACGCGCTTGCTGGCCACGACGACGATGAAATCAAAGAAATGCGAAGAGTTGGACAGATGCTTCTGCACTTCAGCATAGCGGTTGGCATCGATCACGGTATAAGGATTCTCCTGACCATCAACCACTTTCTGCTCGAGTGCGGAATAGAGCTCTTTCACGTCCATCGCAACAGGGTTTGCGCCTAGCGCACGGAAGGACGCAAGGTGCGTCTCATTAGGCTGCATACGGATTTTCATGCCCTTGAGATCATCGACCGTTTTGATCGGGCCTTTGCTGTTGGTGATGTTGCGCATTCCGAGCTCCATCCAGCCGAGCACAACAAACCCTTTCTCAAGCAGTTTTTCGTCGATGGCCTTGCCAACTGGACCATCAATCACGCGGTAGGCTGCTTCGCGATTTTTAAAGACAAAGGGCAAGCTCACGGCTTCGATTTCAGGCGCGATGCGCGACATGAAGGATGCGCCGACCCAGGTCATTCCAAGCGTGCCCGCACGGACGCCATCGACGTTTTCTTTGGCACCACCGAGCTGCATAGCAGGGAACACATCCACTTGTAATTTGTTGTCAGTTAAGCGTGCGACTTCAGCTTTAAACACTTTGTCGACGGCAACGCTGCTGGGGTGCGAGGTCGCGAAGTTGCCCGCAATCTGCAGTTTGTCTTGCGCGTTTGCCTGTAGACAGGTTGCCGCCAACAGGAGTGTGCCGATCGCAGTGCTCACGAGAGTTCGAGGTGTTCTATGGTTCATGATGCGTCCTTTTGAGGGGTTAGATACGTTGATGACCATTCGCGAGTAGTGTCGCGATTGACTGGGGGAGTCCAGCATTCGGTTTAAGCGGAGGCGGGGCAAAACTGCCTGCGCGTGTCGGCCCGGCATTAAGCCGCACCAAGGATTCTGCATGTCTGACTGCGCTTGAAACGCCATCGACGACAGGCACTGGCAGACGGCCAGCGAGAGTGCGCGCAAGTCCTGCGAGCGGCGCACCCGCCAAAATAATGACATCTGCGCCATCCTCGCTCACGCATAGGTTGGCGGTGGCTAACAGGCTGGCGGCTTTGTCTTGCTGTACGGAGCCAATGTTCGGGAGCGGCTCTTCTAGACTGCGAATACTCACCAGTCTCTTGGTCAAGCCGTAGGCGTCAACGGTCTCGGCATACCAAGCTTTAATGCGTTTAGAGATCGCGACGATCGCGATCTTGTTGCCGAGCAGACAGGCACTGGCAAGCGCTGCCTGAGTGAGCCCAACCACCGGGCAGGGCAGTACTTCTTTGAGTCCCGGCAGACCTGGGTCGCCAAAGGCCGCCAACACGACGGCATCGTAATGACCTGCGTGATCACCTGCCAGTTGCGCCGCAGCATAGGCGCCAATCATGGCTTCGAAGCGCGTCTCGATATAGGCCACACCAAAGGCGGCCGTCACGGTTTGGATCTGTGTATCTGGGCTCGCCGTCAGCTTGGCCTCTGTGTCAATGAGGTCAGAGACGCTTTGCGAGATATTTGGATTGATGAGCAGTAGCCGCATGACGTGCTCCTATCGACCCGTCGCCATGAGCGTGGGCTTGCCACAGAACAGGAACTTTCCTTTGCCGAGTCTGGGGATGAAATGTTCACCATCCCACACCACCTCGCCCCGGCTGAGTGTCATGGCGGGCCAGGCCTTGAGCTCGATGCCCTCGTAGGGTGTGTAGTCAACCGCATGGTGCAGGGCGCTGTTTTGAATCGTCACTGGTTTTTCATCCCAAATCACGAGGTCTGCATGCGAACCTGGCGCGATCGTGCCTTTGAGTGGATGTAGGCCATAAGCCTTGGCAGGGTTCGTTGAAGTGAGTTCGACAAACTTGGTCAGCGAGATCCGACCACCCAGCACGCCCTCTGAGTACAAAAGAGGCATCCGAGTCTCAAGGCCCGGGATGCCGTTGGGAATGTGTCGGAACGCGACCTCTTGGCCGCCGGGTTTTTTGCCGTCGGGGCTTTCGTAATTGAAGGGCGCGTGGTCGGAGGAAAACACCGAGAACAGCCCATCGCTCAGCGCATTCCAAATCACCTCTTGGTTTTGGCGATCGCGAGGGGGCGGGCTACAAATACAGCGCGCTCCCAAATAGCTGTTGTCTATGCCTAGATCATCGGCTGTCAAAAATAAATATTGCGGGCAGGTCTCCGCGAAAATCTGTAGCCCGTGGCTGCGTGCCCAGCGAATCTGCTCAACCGCTTCGCGACCGGATACGTGCACAATCAGAATGGGCACATCCACGAGCTCAGACAAGGCAATCGCGCGATGTGTGGCTTCGCGTTCGACCAACATCGGTCTGGAGTGCGAATGAAATCTAGGTGCTGTTTGACCAGCCGCCTCCAGTCTGCGGGTGAGCCATTCGATGCAGTCGGCGTTTTCAGCGTGGATCATCGCCATCGCGCCATGCTGTTTGGCAACCGACAATACGTCAAGAATCTGTCCGTCGTTGAGTTTGAGATCGTCGTAGGTCATGTAGATCTTGAACGAGGTGTAACCCTCGGCGATCAGGGCGGGCAGCTCTTCATTTAAAACGGTAGGCGTTGGATCGCTGACGATCAAATGAAAGGTGTAGTCGACATGTGCTTGTCCATCCGAGCGCGCATGATAGTCCTTGACCGCGTCCCGAAGGGACTGGCCCTTTTCCTGCGCAGCGAAAGGAATGACGGTCGTGGTGCCGCCGCACGCCGCTGAACGGGTGCCTGTCTCAAAGTTATCCGCCATTTTCATGGGGGCTGGCATTGGCTGATCCAGATGGCAGTGTGCATCGACGCCGCCAGGGGTGACGACGCGACCTGCAGCGTCAATCGTCTTGTCGGCAGCGGGTAATTGACTGCCCAGCATGACGATGATGCCATCCTTGACGCCGATATCGGCCATGAACACATCGGAGGCAGTGGCGATCTTTGCGTTCTTGATGATCAGGTCTAGCGTGTTACTCATGTCAGACGTGCTCCATTTTCAATCAGGATTGTGCGTGTTGCCCCATTTTGGGGCGATAAATTGTCAACATCAGTGCATACAACGTACATGAATATCAAATAAAGCTTTTTCTCTATAGAGAGATCAAATTTGTCTCGACTGGCACATCACTTGCTTAGGAGTCCTCTAGCAAGACACGTGCCAGCGTTTATCGTTATTAATATATTAGTGATGAGAGAATGTTTACAATATAGTGGACAGTTAAGTCAACATAAATAGGACAGAGTATGGAAAAAGTGATCCGCATCGGGGTGTTGACCCCTTCCTCCAACACCGCTCTCGAGCCTCTGACGAACGCGATTGTCAGTAGCCTACCCAACGTCCACGCCCATTTCGCACGCTTTCGCGTGACGAGCATTGCCCTTTCAGATCAAGCACTTGGGCAGTTTGATGATAGTAATATCCTGGCTGCGGCCGAGATGCTGGCCGACGCCAAGCCCGATGTGATCACCTGGAGCGGCACCTCGGCGGGCTGGATGGGTTTTGAAAAGGATATGTTGCTGTGCGAAAGAATCACCGCGCGTACAGGTATCCCTGCCTCGACGGCTGTGTTGGCGCTCAATGAGCTGATCGCGCTTAAGAACATCACTCGCCTAGGGATTGTGAGTCCCTATACAGAGGATGTGCAACAGAAAATAGTCCGCCAATACGCCAAGGCCGGCATTGAGGTGGTGGGCGAGGTCCATCACGATATTTCGGTGAATTATGATTTCGCACTAGTGGAACCCGCGACAATTGAACAAGACTTGTTGACAGTCAGTCAGTCAAAGCCTGAGGCGATCGTGACGTACTGTACGAACTTGCGTGCAGCACAGCTTGCGGACGACTTTGAGCGACAGCATTCTGTGGTGCTTCTCGACACGGTGAGCACGACTGTTTGGGGGGCGCTGCGTAAAGTGGGCGTTGACCCTTCACAAATCAAAGGTTGGGGTAAATTGTTTGATTGGGCTTAGGCCACTAACATTTTGCATTTGAATTTTTGCCCCTCAAGGAAGCGTCATGCAGTCAAAAGTTTCGGCCCGTTTAAAACGCGAGAACACGCAAGACGAAATGTACGAAAAAATTTACGTCGCGATTCTTGAGCACCGATTGCATCCGGGCACAAAGCTCGTTGAGGAGCGCCTCGCTGAGATTTTTAAAGTCAGCCGCGCGCGCGTACGCGAGGTATTAGCTCGCTTGGCCCATGAGCAAGTCGTTGATTTATACCCACAGCGTGGCGCCTATGTTGCGCGTCCGACCATCGAGCAAGCTTTGCATGTTTTCGAAGCGCGACGACTGATCGAACCTGAGCTCGTCCGTCGCCTGATTGAAAATTTGACCCCTGAACGCATCGAACGTCTGCGGCAGCATTGCGCGCTCGAGCTCGAAGCTCGACGTCGTGAGGACAAGAGGCTGATCGTGCGCTTGTCTGGAGAGTTTCATACGCTCTTGGCCGAGCTCGCTGGCAATCAAGCGCTGGCGCGAACGATGCGTGAGCTCTCGACGCTGACGTGTTTGATCATCATTTTGTATGACGCGCCTACGGCCTCAAGCTGCCTGGCGGATGAGCATAGTCTGATTGTCGAGGCGATTGCTAAGCGCGATGTGGAGCTCGGACAGCATCTGATGCTTGAGCATCTCGCGCACATCGAAGGGAGTTTGAATCTCGAACCCGCCGACTCTGAAGTCGATCTCGCGAAAATTTTCTCCGAATAACGAGGCCGTCGCCATGAATATCCTACTGATCAATCCCAACACCAGTGCGCATGTGACCCAACGTATGTTGGAGCAGGCCCAGCGAGTGGTGGGCGACCAAGCCACGATTCATGCTTACACCGCGCAGAGCGGACCCGCCATTATTAGTAGCCGTTCTGAGAACGCGATCGCACTGGCCGAGATGTTGCGCCTCGCGGCGACACATCAAGCTGGTCACGATGTGTTGGTGCTTGGGGTCTCGATCGATACCGGACTGATGGCCTTGCGAGAAATGCTGGACATTCCAGTCGTAGGAATGGCCGAGTCTGCACTTTTCACTGCCAGTATGCTGGGTGGCAAAATTGGTTGTTTGACGCTCGGGGCCTCGATGGTCCCGGTCTATGAGGAGTTGACGCACTCTTATGGCTTGAGCAGCCGTGTCGCTAAATGGCGAGCAGTGGAGATGCCAAGCGCTTTTCGCGTGACCGATGCGGATCCAGAGGTGGCCCTTGCCCTCATCAAAGCCTCTGAGCAGTTGGTTCAGGCAGATGGTGCAGATGTGATTGTGCTGTGCGGTGCAGTATTGGCAGGCTATGCCAGTCAGGTCTCCTCAGCGGTGGGTGTCCCTGTCGTGGATCCGATTCAAGCTGCCGCTCTTCAGGCGATCACCGTTGCGCGCCTGCAGCCCTCTAAACAGGTATTGGGGAGCTTTGCACGTCCGAAAGGTCGGGTTTTAAATGGTGTAGAAGAAAACATTGCTCGGTTGTATCGATAATGCTTGTGCTGTCGAGGCTACATAGGTGAAGCAACATAGGTGAAGCAACATACGTGAGGAGGTGAGATGGATCGCAGAGATTTTTACGGCTATAGAGATCAACGTCCCAATGCAAAATGGCCGCATGGTGCAAGCGTGGCGATCAATTTTGTTTTGAACATCGAAGAGGGGGCTGAGCTCAGTCTGGCCGATGGTGATCCGACCAACGAACCCATGCATGAGGTCACTAGCAAAGTCACTTCGCAGCCCGATCTCTGCCGAGAGTCTCATTTTGAATACGGTCCGCGTCTAGCCTATTGGCGCGTGATGCGCGAGCTGGACGAGGCCGGTGTAAAAGCGACGCTCAATGTCTGTGGCCGTGCCGCGCAGCGCACGCCCGATTTACTGAAAGATGCTGTGGGTCGTGGTCACGATCTGTGTGCTCATGGCTGGCTATGGCAGTCTCCCGCAGGCATGCCCGCAGCCGAAGAGGAGGCGATGATGCGGCGCACCCTTGATACCATCGAGGATGCGACAGGTCAGCGTCCAACGGGCTGGCATTGCAAGTCGACGCCGACCCTTCAGACCCGTGCACTCGCCGCTAAGCTTGGCCTGCTGTATGACAGCGATTCGTATAACGACGAACTGCCCTTTTGGGTATCGTGTGAAAAGGGGCCGCATCTCGTCTTGCCGTATCAGTTTGATACCAACGACATGCGCTTTTTCGGTGAGTCGCCGGCCTTTGTTCAGGCTAAAGATTTTTCAAATTATGTGATCGAGACGGTTCAACGTTTGTTGGATGAGGGTGAGAATTGGCAGTCAACAGCCATGCTGACCATCGGCTTGCATTTACGCATTGTTGGGCGGCCAGGACGTATCAATGCACTGCGGGATATTTTAAAATTTGTACAAAACGATCCGCGCATTTGGCTTGCGACCCGAACAGAAATTGCTAAGCATTGGCTTGAACACTATAAATAAAATTCATTATTGACATCGATTTTATTAGCGCAGAGTGAAAGCTTGAAGTCATGATCACTCAGGTGCTCGAAAGATCCTCAGTACACATAGCTGACCAAGCACATCTTTGGTGTGGTCTTCAAGTATTAAGGCATGATTGCATGCTCTACTGCGCACCACTATGATTACTGTCATTATTGCCTCGTATCGATACGGACACCTCGCCGCACATTGCATCGAGTCCCTGTTATCCCAAACTATTGCGCCTTCAAAAATTTTATTTGTCGACGATGGTGGGATGGATTGCAACCATCTGCCGCTCCTATATCCGGATATTGAATATATTCTCAGGCCTAGTAATTTAGGTACTGTTGATAATTTTCAAGACATGCTATCAAGAGTCCAGACTGAATATGTGCTCTTTATCGGAGCGGATAATTGGCTCAGGTCTGATTCAATCGAGTTGTTGTCAACAGCGACAACCGATATCGTGACTTATGACATCGTGGTCACTGGTGAGCTCAAAGACGAAATCTTGACGCGCGTACCGGGTGAAACTCGTCCACATCTGGGTGATTTCTATTGGGATAGACAAGATCAACATCATGGCTCAATGATGTACCGCACAGATTTTGGTCAACGCGTTGGTTACCAAAGAAGGTTTGAACACGGCAGGCATCCGCAAGAGGATTGGAACCTCTGGGACAAAATGCTTGAGCAAGGCGCGACAGTCGCGAGTCTACAAGAGGGCTTATTGTTTTACAGAAGACATAGAGAAAATTTTCTGAAATACAGTGAGCAAACCGTCGCGCTTGGTGTGGAAATGTCTGAATAAAATAGTGCAAAACAGTCTGAAGCGCATCTTGCTTGAGACTCGCTTTGCAGTGAAATAGCTCAATTAAACACTAGTCACCTTTGATATTGTTTGCACGAATGACCTCACCGAAGCGTCGGTAGTCAGAGTTAACACGATCAATGAGCACATCAGGTTTGCCGCCGATAGGCACATATCCCAACGCCTCGAAGCGCTGAATGACCGCAGGAGTTTTCAAAATCTTGTCAGATTCTTGATTGATGCGATCAATGGCCGCTTGAGGCGTGCCAGCAGGATAAGTGAGACCTAGCCAAACTCCAATATCAAAGCCAGGAACGGCCTCCGACAAAGCTGGAACATCTGGTAGGCCACTGAAGCGATTGCGTGTTGACACGGCAAGAGGGATGAGTCGGCCACTTTTAAAATGTTGAGCGGCTGCGCCGATCGAGCTAAATGTCACATCCACATGACCACTAATCATGTCAGTGTTTGCGGGTGCCTGACCTCTGTAAGGAACGTGCACAAGGTTGATCCCGGCTTCATGCTTGAATAGTTCGGCAGCCAAATGACCTGATGAACCGTTCCCTGATGACGCGATCGTGAATTTTCCGGGATTGGCCTTAGCGAGTGCGACAAGTTCTGACACGCTTTTAACTGACATTTTCTGTGGATTGACTACCAATACTAAGGGTAGGTTTGCCACCAAACTCACGTGCGAAAAACTTTTTATCGGATCGTAGGGCACTTTTTGTAAGTGAGGGTTGATCGTAAATGGTGGGTCTGAACCAAAACTAATTGTGTAGCCGTCAGGAACAGCTTTTGCTAAGGCATCCGCACCAATAATGCCCCCGCCACCCGCTCTATTTTCGACAATAACTGTCTGACCCAGTGCAATGGTGAGCTGCTCTGCCATGAGGCGCGCAGTCAAGTCTGCCGCACCACCAGGCGCATAAGGGACAATCATCCTGATCGATTTAGTTGGCACCCACTGTGCGTAAGCCGTTGGTGCCAACCCTGCAATCAACAAAAGGCTCGCAGCCCATGATGTCAGCTTTTTCATGCTGCAACTCCTTTGTCTTTGGATTCAACGTAGGGCGGTGAGTAAATCACCAGTACTCGCACAGGTTCTTCGCTAATTCGAGTAAATGAATGCACCGCATCAGCAGGGAAAAAGCACGTGTCTCCAGGATTCAGCTCACTGACTTGGCCGCCTACCTCCGCACGCGCACGCCCAGACAGCATGTAGCATGCCTGCTCAATACCGGGATGACGATGGGGCAATGCACCGCCGCCCTCGCGATCGAGCGCGCCACCGACTACGCCAAGTAATACCTCTAACTGTTTAGCACCCACTGTTTCAGGGCCGATCAAACGACGGTTGACCGTATCGCCATGATTTGCGGGACTATAAGGAGTGACATCAGATTCTTTAATAAAATATCGGCTTTTCGACATGTTTGTCTCCAGTTGTAGATTTTTTTAATATTTTTTTGAAGTATATAGTCACTCGAAAAATATGGATAGCTCTGTAAAGAGGGGCGCATTGATCGTTTGATGATGGCGGGCTTGGAGACGTTGAGTCGTGTGCTTTTGTGTCAATGTCATGCAGCGAAACAGCACCACCTAAGTGGTGCGAATGAATAGAACTGATTAAATAAAATCAACTCCAATCAAACCCCATGTCCCGCCTGGTGCCCATCGGACGTTGCTGCAATCATGTCTCTAGGCGATTTACAGTCGCCAATCAAAATAACATCAATACCAAGCTGTTTCAAAGGTGCCGCGAGCTCGTCGTTTCTACGGCGTGGAGTAGAGTAGGTGATTAAAGCGACGTTTCTGATCTGCTGTTGTTCGTGGGTGATCACGTGCTCCCAGGTGAGGAGTCCATTTTCAACCTCGTCATCCCAGACAGGCAAAGCAAGTAAATGAATTTCAATTTTTTTCGTGTACAAACGACGCAGCACGCCCTGACGCGTCACGACGGCCATATCGTCTGCGAGCGAGTGACGAGGTGTCAGGATCACCACGTGCTCAAACAACTCATGCAGTCGTTCAGCCATCGCGTAAGTACCCTCGGTGTGATCCATATCAAAGATCACTGCGGTACCAGGCTGTTTCGAGATCGTACCTATCAGCCCTGACATGGTTTCCCGTAGATCAAGCACAAATCCTTCTTGCCGCACGTCGACCGGTAGCCAAGATGGCGGAATCATGGTGGCGCCAGTCGCCAACATCACAACGTCAGGCGTTAGACTCGCGATGTCAGAGACATTCGCGTGAAGTCCAAGTTCGATCTTTGCACCACCCCGCATCGCAGCGACGGTTTGATAGTCATAGACACTGCTGACTTCTTCACCTCCCGGAAAGTGTGAGCGAAGCCAAGCCTTGCCACCGATCTGTGCGCCGGAGCCTAGCACGGTGACGTGATGACCTCTCGCCGCAGCGATCCAGGCTGCTTCCATTCCTGCGATTCCCGCGCCGACGACGATGATACGCTTGGTGTCGGTTGTTTTGGAGGGCCAGTAATCGACTTCGTCAGCTTGTCGGACTCTCGGGTTGTTGACGCATGCTAGTGGTTCGTGTCGAGTAATGATGGTGTCCCAACACGTGTTGCAGGCCAGGCAGTAGCGTATTTCATTGATGCGGGATTGTGCGACCTTGATTGGCCAAGCAGGGTCGGCGATTAGGGTGCGCCCGATGCCGATTAATTCAGCTTCTTGAGATTCTAAAATTGACTCTGCCTCAGCTGGATCGCTGATACGACCCAGCGACATCACCGGGATGAGAGGGATCGCTTGACGTAAAGTTTTTATCAACTCTCGATAGGGTGTGCGTGGCCCGAACCGATCGGGAATATGCATTTCTAGTGAGTTAGCGTGCGTGCCTTGAGCAAAACACACGTAACTGACCTCTTGCTTCTCAGTCAAAATTTTTGCGATGATGACGGCTTGTTCGGGGCCGATTCCGCCAGGCAAGCCATCATCACCGGGAAGTTTGAGTCCAATGATGAAATTTGCACCACATTCCTTGCGAATGCCCGCCACAATCTCGTTGATGAATCTACAGCGGTTAATCCAGTTACCTCCATAGGCATCATCTCTGATATTGGACTGCGGCGACATAAACTGGTGAAACAAATGACCATGTCCGCATGACAGCTCAACGCCACTGAATCCGTAGGATTGAAGACGCGCCGAGCTCTCAGAAAAATCAGTGACGAATTTTTTTATTTCATCGATATTGAGTGCACGTGGCACAGACCAGCTCATGTCGTCTGGTAATACCGAGGGTGCAATTGCATTTAAATGCCGACCCGCATGGTGTCTGGCACGCCCAGGATCCTGTATCTGTCCAAGTAACCGACAGTCATGTTGCTCGACAGCTTGTGCCATACGAATGAGGCCAAGCGCATTATCAGGATTAAAAACATGTGTTTTGTTCGGTACAGCCTGCATAGGCGACATCGAGAGTGGCTCGGTGATGACCATTGCTGCTCCGCCCCGAGCACGGTTCTCAAAATAAGCAATTTGTTCTTCGGCGACGGAGCCATTTCGAACTGTCAGTGTCGTCATTGATGCATGCACTATCCGGTTACGCAAGTGCTTGCCGGATAGTTCAAAAGGAGTGAACAAAAGTGAGGGTGTCGCTGGGGTCATCAAGGGGTTCGCGAATTTATATTGATTGACAGGGGTGTATACAGCCAATATATTTGATTATAAAAAGCTAGGGCAAGAGGTTCTTTTAACAATCGCTTGTTTAAAAATAAATAATAACTTTGGAGACTCCTCATGAAATTAGGTGTAACACGTCGCGTAGCGCTCGCTGTTGGTGTCGCTGCGCTGACCTCAGTATTGACGGTCGGTCCAGTGAGCGCACAGGACTATCCTAACAAGCCAATCAAGTTGATCGTCCCTTATGGACCTGGTGGTGGTGTCGATGTGGTGGCGCGGACGTTGGCTGATTACATCTCAACCAAGCTAGGTAAGCTTGTCATCGTTGAAAATCGAGTTGGGGCAGGAAGCAACGTTGGCTCTACTTATGTTGCTAAATCCGATCCTGATGGCTATACGCTTTTGCTAGGCTCAAATGCGAATGCTGTGAATAAAAGCCTATACCCTAATCCCGGCTATGACGCGGCAAAAGACCTGACACCTATTGTTTTGGTTGGAAGGGTGCCAATGGTCCTGCTCGCCGCACCAACGGTCTCCGCGAAAAACGTCAGTGAACTGTTAGTAGAAGCGAAAGCCAAACCGGGTAGTTTTAACGTCGGTTCTGGTGGAAGCGGTACGGCGGAGCATTTGGCTTTTGAGTTATTCAAACGTCAGACGGGAATGGAGGGCGTACATGTGCCCTACAAAGGGGGGGCTGCGGTCTACACCGATCTGATGGGCGGTCAGATTCAGCTCTTTTTTAATAATCAACTGGGTGCAACACCCCATATAAACTCTGGCAAGCTGCGCGCCCTCGGCATCACGAGTCCGACACGTTCGGCTGCTCTGCCTAATGTCCCTACATTTGCTGAGCAAGGCTTGCCTGAATTTAAGGTCTTTGTTTGGTGGGGTGTCATTGGGCCGGCAGGGATTCCTAAGAATGTTGTGACGCAGATCAATGCCTTGTTTAATCAGGCCATCTCTTCGCCCGAGGTATCCAAGCGCTTGGAGTCGCTTGGTGCACAACCCCAAGGTGGGACTCCTGAGATGTTTGCTAATTTTTTCAATGCGGAAATGAAAACATGGGCGGAGGTTGTTAAGGTTGCAAATATCAAACTTAATTGATCTTATGACCTTCATTTTGATTAAAAGGCTGTGCCCATGCTGACTCGTAAGCGGTTGCCTGATTATGGTGAGCGTCTGAGGGTCGGCATGATTTTGCCTAATCGTAATGTAGTGGCCGAGGCCGATGCTCAGGCGATTATTCCGAGTGGTGTGTCGTTTCACACTACGCGCTTAAAGCTGCATGGAACCTCGCCTGAAGATATCAAGCAGATGAGTGATGGTGCAGAAGATGCTTCACGATTACTTGGTGCGGCACCGATTGACCTGATCGTTTTTCATTGCACAGCGGTGTCTACCTCTGACCCAGCGATGGGGGATCAACTTGTTGCGCGCATTGAAAAAACGGCAAATAAAAAAGCAATTGCAACGTCGCAAGGGCTCGTTTCTGCACTGAATATACTTAGCGCTAAACGAATCGTCATGCTCACCCCGTATCAGCAGTCAGTCAATGATGCAGAGGTTCGATTTTTAAATCATTTCGGTTTTGAAGTGCTGCACGAGGTTGGTTTGAATCTACCGTCAACTGTCTCAACTGCAAGCATTACACCGGAACAATGGCGTGATATAGCGCTTAGCATGAAGCGTACCGATGCTGATGTATATTTTTTAAGTTGTACTAATATTCGCGTGCTATCGATTATCGATGAACTCGAAACGCTGTTAGAAGCGCCGGTCATCACCAGCAATCAGGCGATGCTTTGGTATTGCTTGCGTCAAAGTGGTATCGCAGATCCTATCTTTGGTTATGGAAAGCTGTTGAGCGAGTTTTGAAGCATGCTCAGCATTTCTTCTTGTTGACAGAATGCTGAGCGCTTAAAGCTTAAGTTGATGACGGGTTTGAAAAAGTCACCGAATCGGATTTTTCAACTTTACAGAAGCGCGCGATGCTTCCCATGGAGTTCTCATGCTCCTGGTCGTTGTGTGCACAGCTTAGATCTTCGAGAACAATCATTTCATAGTCACGATCATGACCATCACGAACTGTTGCTTGCACAACCGCTTGTGTTGAGACGCCAGAGCAATAAATCTTTGTGACATTTCGGGCTCGTAATGCTGCCTCAAGTCCGGTTGAATAAAATGGGCTGACGCGATGTTTGGTGACTTGGATGTCGCCTTCGCATTGCTCAAGATCTGGGTGAATTTCAGTGCCCCACGCGCCTAGTTTAAATAGACCGTTCGCCGGGGCAGCAGAAAAAACAGGTGAATTTGGTGGGCACTCTGGGTAGCCCGCAGTAAAACCAACACGTACAAAACCAACGAGTAAGCCAGCGTCTCTGGCTTTTTTGATGGCACGTGCCGTTTTAGCAATCAGGTCACGTTTACGTACCTGTTCACCTAAAGGGCCTTTTCCATTTGGTCCATCAGTATGAACCAGATCGTTTTGCATATCTAACACTAAGTATATTGCACGCGCAGGTTGCATTTTTCTTCTCTTAATCAGTGGCGGTTTTAAGTACAAATTGTGATGTTTGAAGCAAAGACTTTATCAGATTAATAATTTTAAATACTTAGCTCGGTTTGTTCATTCAGGAAAGTCAATCCAGAGTCCTTCAGACTTTCGTGTTTTATAGTCTAGGTTCCGCTAGGCTTAAGATATCCGTCAGCTGCCCTGTATGTCAATATTCTTATATAACTCAAGTCAAAATCTAAGGTGAAGTACTCATGCATGAAATCATTTGCCCGCACTGCAGCAAAGCCTTCAAAATTGATGAGGCGGGTTACGCCGATATTCTGAAGCAGGTTCGTGATGGTGAATTCGAGCAGCAACTCCACGAGCGATTGGAGCTTGCCGAGCAAGACAAGCGCAATGCCATCGAGCTTGTCGAGTCTAAGCTTGCCAATGTGTCGCAGTTGGCGGTCGCCACCAAGGATGCTGAGATTCAGCAACTCAAAGCCAAGCTCGACGCAGGAGAGGTCGCACGACAGCTAGCCGTGACCGAGGCGCTGAGCGCAGTTGAAAAGCAGCGTGACGCGTTAGCTAATGAGCTCGAGCAGGCTCGACAGGAAAAGCAGGCGGCAGCGATGCTTGCTGAGGCAAAATTTGTGAATGAGCTGCAAAAAGCGGCTGCCACGAAAGATGCTGAGATCCAAAGTCTCCGAACTAAATTTGAATCAATCGAAGTCGTGCAGAAGCTTGCGATTACTGAAGCGCTCAGTAGCGTTGAGAAGGAGCGCGACGCGCTCAGAAATGGTCTTGAGCGTTCCTTGCTTGAGAAGGAGCTTGCCGAGAAGTCGCTCAAGGATAAGTATGAGACGCAGCTCAAGGATCGCGACGATGCGATCGAGCGGTTGCGTGATATGAAGGCGCGCTTGTCCACCAAGATGGTTGGCGAAACACTGGAGCAGCATTGCGAGACAGAGTTCAATCGCATCCGTGCTACGGCGTTTCCAAGGGCATACTTTGAAAAGGATAACGATGCGCGAACAGGCAGCAAGGGTGACTATATTTTTCGGGATCTCGATGAAGCAGGAACCGAGATCGTCTCAATCATGTTTGAGATGAAAAATGAAAGTGACCGCACTGCGACTAAGAACAAAAACGAAGATTTTCTAAAAGAACTCGACAAGGATCGTATTGAAAAGGGCTGCGAGTATGCAGTATTAGTGTCTTTGCTTGAGCCCGATAGCGAGCTCTACAACACTGGGATCGTGGATGTTTTTTATCGTTATCCAAAAATGTACATTGTGCGACCGCAGTTTTTTATGCCGATTATCACGCTATTGCGCAATGCTGCGATGAACTCGCTCCAATACAAAACAGAGCTCGCGCTCGTCAAGGCGCAAAACGTCGATATTACGAATTTTGAACATGAGCTCGAGACGTTTAAGAGTGCCTTTGCGAGAAACTATGACTTGGCTTCTAAACGCTTTCAGACTGCAATCGACGAAATCGACAAGTCGATTGATCACTTGCAGAAAACCAAAGAAGCCTTGCTCGGTACGGACCGGAATCTGCGGTTGGCAAATGATAAAGCTCAGGATGTGACGATTAAGAAATTAACAAAAGGTAATGAGACGATGGCGACTAAGTTTGCTGAGTTAAAGGGCGATGATACTGACAGGGGGTGAGTTGTGCCACCGATTACTTGGTTAAGTAGCACAATAATAGATGCGATTTATTAGCAAACTATGGCGATCTTAAACACTAAACCGTTTGAGGATCTCTGGATCTGGGTCACGACCTAAGCCCGGACCGGTTGGGATGGAGAGGTAACCATCTTTCACCTCAATCGCCTCGCCAAGCGGATTGGCTCCCAAGTCAGCAAAGGAATATTCGATCATTGTGGGCTCGGGGAGAGCTGCGGTGATGTGCATACTCGCGAGCAGTCCTGGACCAAAATACGGACAGTGTGGAGCGATCGCGACGCCGTATTGGTGGGCAAGCGCGATAATTTCCATCATGGGTGTGATACCACCAATCTTTGTTACGCTGGGCTGAGCAATATCGATTGCGCTGGCCTTAAACATTTGTTCAAAATTTTTGGGACTCATCGCATTTTCACCTGCAGCGATTTTGAGTCCACTTAGTTTGCGTACTTGAGCTAGGCTCTCAAAGTCTTCGGGGGGCCAGATGGGCTCTTCGAACCACAGGAGATCATAGGGTCGTACCTGATCCGCAACCGTCAGTGCCTCGGCAACAGTCCAAGGACAATTGACATCCATCATCAGGCCGATGTTGGGTCCGATGGCATTGCGCGCGGCTTTGATGTGCTCAACGCCGAGCTCATGCAGTTTCACTGCGCCATAGCCGCGTTCAACGACGCGTGCGGAGTTTTCTGCGACCAGCGACGGGTCGGTATAGCGCATCAGGCTCGCGTAGCAAGGGAGTTTGTGATGAGGTGCACCGCCGAGCAACTCATATAAGGGCTTGTTAGCGGCCTTGCCTGCGATATCCCACAGTGCGATATCCAGACCGGCGAGGGCATACACCAAGGGACCGGTGCGACCTACGATATGAAGCTTTCGATTCAAATCGTTCATGAGTGAACCGATATCCCGTTCATCGCGACCGATGGCTAAAGGGGCGACCATGGCATGTATGGCTGCTCGCGTTGCCGGCCAAATGCCATAGCCAAAGGCCTCGCCCCAGCCGACGATGCCAGAGTCGGTTTCGACGCGCACTAACAAAATTTCCATTGAGCGATCAAGGCCTGCGAACTTAGGTCGTGGACCATAGATTTCAAAGGGGAGATTTAAGGCGATGGTATCAACGGAGCGTATGGGCATGATGCTGAGCTTATTGAGCTTTGATGTTTGCGTCTTTGATGATTTTTTCCCACTTACCGATTTCCTTTGGAATCCATTCGGCAAATTGTGCGGGTGTGCCACCTGTAATCACGAAACCTTGTTGATCGAGCCTGGCGATAAGTGCTGGATTTTTAAGTGCCCGATTAATGGCAGCATTGACGCGCTGGATGAAGGCATCAGGAGTGCCCTTTGGCGCGATCAGTCCGTTAATCGTGCTTGCATCGACGTCTTTGTAGCCTGATTCTGCAAAGGTGGGAACATTGGGCAAAAGATCGCTGCGTTTTTGACTGGTGATAGCGAGTGCGCGCAGACGGACCGCATCAATCATTGATTTAGCACCCGTTTGTGTTGAGAAAATCGCGGTGATCTGACCGCCTACAAGTTGTGTCACGGCTTCGCCTGTCCCTTTGAAGGGTACATGCAGCATGGGGACACCTGCTTGAGCTCTAAATTGTTCAGCCGCAAGGTGTACGCCAGTCCCTTGTCCCGCAGAGCCAAAGGTGACTTTATCGGGATTCGCTTTGGCGTAAGCGATAAACTCATTTACGGATAGTGCAGGGAATGCCGGATTCACAACAAGGACGAGTGGCGATGTCGCGATAAACACAATCGGTGCGAAGTCTTTGAGTGTGTCATAAGGCAGCTTCGCAACTAAGCTTGGATTGGTGATGAATGCCGCATCAATCATGCCTATTGTTAATCCATCTGGCTCAGCTTTTGCCACCGCCAAGGTGCCGATCGTACTGCCGCCGCCCGGGCGATTTTCGATCACAACTTGTTGACCGAACTCTTCGCCAACGTAGGGAGCGACCAACCGGGCAAGCGCGTCAGTCGCACCACCTGGCGCATAAGGGACGATTAGTCGAATTGGTTTGTTGATTTGAGTTTGTGTTTGGGATTGCGCCTGGGTCTGCGCAGCAGGTGTGAGAGCAAGCAATACTGCGCTCAAGCTTAGTAATTGACCAAGACGGTGGTTCAAGCTAAATATTCTCATGGTGTCTCCGATTGGCCCGCTGTAAAAAAGAGGGTTTCAGCAATAAAGAGCGAGGAGAATCAACGTTTGCTCATTTATTTAAATCCCGTGCAGTGGTGCAATTTTTTTCACGGCAGGGATGTCCAGCATACGTTTGGAATGATCTGAGAGTCTAGGAAAACGCGTCATGTCTACGCCATCGCCTTTCATCCAACTTGTCATCGTAAATAGGTAAGGATCGGCGACAGTGAATTGTTCGCCCATGACCCAAGGGCCGCGTAGTATTTCGCGTTCGATGAGTTCTGCGCAATCGGTCATGTTTTGGGCGACTTTTGCCTTCATCGATTGTTGAGCCTCGAGATCGTCAGACCAGCGGCGACCTCGAGAAGCGTGTGCATGATGCACGTGTACGGTTGAACAAAACCAACTGTTGATAGACTGCATCTGCGCCAAAGCAAACGGGTCATCGAGCGGTGCGAGCTTGGCGTCGGGATAGGTTTGGGCGAGATATAAGAGGAGTGCAGGTGTCTCTGTCAGGATCCCACGGTCGGTGACAAGAGCTGGTACGCGGCCTTTGGGATTGATCGCGAGGTAATCGGGCGTGTTTTGGTCGTTTTCACGCAGATTGAGCCTATGGGCCTCGTAATCTGCACCGGTGTGCTCGAGCACGATGTGCGTGGCCAAGGAGCAGCTCAGGGGTGAGTAATAAAAACGTAAAGACATGTCTCGACTCCATTAGTCTGTATTAGTCTGTTGTTTGTTCTTTGAGCCATCGTTTCAGGCCCGTATCTGTTTTAACGCTAGTGAGCTCTTCATTCAAGCGCCTGAGCTCGAGTAGCATGTCTCGTTTTCTGCTGTTGAGGTGGTGCTTAAGTGAGGCTTCATGGATTGTCATCGAGGCGGGCAGTAAAAATTCCGCGGTCGCTTGTAGCTCCATATCGCGGATCTCCCGATGAATAGCGGTGAGCCGTTCACGCATCAGGTCAGTCAGCGCGACAAGCTTCTTTCGAGCGAGAGCCGTGGTCAGGGTGGCTTCGGGGAGCTGGGCTTTAGTTTGTAGCTCCAATAAAGCCAACAGGTCACGTCGCTCATAAGCAGTATTGGCCTCGCTCATGAGTTGTGTTTTGTGCGCACGTACTTCGTCGTCGCTCTCACGGTCTGGATGGAGGGCGCTGGCAAGTTTGCGATAGAGGCTGCGTAGCGCGCTTTCTACATCATCAGCAGCTTGTTGATCCGCAGCGGAGAGTTTGCTCTTTTTCGCGCGTCGCGCGGCCCGATTGCGGGCGCGTGCTTCGGCTTCTTTGCGCATAAAGTCGAACTTGGCGTGCAAGACATCGTCCAGATTTTCAAAAACCTGGTCTTCTCCAAACTCTGCACCCATCGCTTCTTTGAGATAGGCCTCTGCTTCAGCCGCTTGTGCGCGTTCGATGTCAGCGAGGGACTCTTCGCTGTGGACATCGTGCAGGGCGCGCATGACGCGATCGCCTCGCATTGCAAACTCCATGGCAATACTGCAGATCAGACGGCGAATCAGTCTCTCTTGGCGTGCGGTCAGGCCTTCGCCCTTGAGGCGCTGGTCGAGCCACAGCACCATCGCGCGGCGCAGGCTGTCTTGTTTCTTTTGCAGAACAGGCACCGTGCTCGCGTAGAGACGGCGATGTTGATCGATGACGGTTTTGAGCGTTCCGAGTTTGGCTGAGAGTGTCTTGCCCTGCTCTAGCAGGGTGTCAAACTGGGCTTGTTCCAGTGAGTCAGGTGCCTCGTCTTGCTCGGCAGTGCTCAGAGCTTGGAGTTCGGTGCTAATGGTGGGGGTGTAAGTATTCAAAAGGCTGCAATAGGAGTGATTCTGTGGGGCAATCTAGAGGACAAAACACGCCCTCTGAGATTTTGCACAGTTTAGCCGTTCTCGAGACTAAACCGGGATGTCCCGCATATTTCGTTTACGACGCAATAACTGACTGATCAGCACCACGATGAAACCGCTAAAGCCGACAAGATCCGCCCAGTTGTCTGGGTAGGTGAGTGCGACGCCCGCAAGCACCATAATGGTGCGCTCAACAAAGTGAGTTTTTTCTATAAACCAGCCCTGCAGGCCGCCAGCCAGACACACAATACCGATGGCAGCGGTAAAGGTGATCCAACTGATTTGGAGCCAGTCCGCATTTGCCAGTGCCTTGGTCGAGCCCATTAACAACAAACTCGTTCCCTCATCACCGAGTACAAACATGAAGGGCACCAAGATAGCAGGTGCGACGTATTTCCATGTTTGTAATGTGGTCTTGTAGGGGTCACCTTTGCAAATCGCTGCGGCGGCAAAGGGTGACAGCGCTGTCGGGGGCGAGACTTCAGACAACACTGCATAATAAAAGATGAACATGTGTGCAGCGAAATCTGGAACGCCCAAGTTGATCAGGGCGGGCGCGGCGATCACGGCACAGATGATGTAAGACGCGGTGACAGGCACCGCAAGGCCCACGATCCAAACAACCAAGCCCGTGAAGATTGCAGTCAACAGCAATGAGCCACCCGCATATTCAATCACGATCGAGCTAAATTTCAAACCGAGTCCGGTGAGGGTCACCGTCCCTACGATCAAGCCTGCGCCCGCGCAGGTCACGGCAATAGACAAGACACCGGTCGAGCCGGCAGCGAGCGCTTTGATCAGATTTGATTGATAAAAGCCCTTAAAAAAGGATTCGCGCCCGCGCAGCCAGTCATAGGAGATGATGGCGGTGTCGCGGCGCAACATGCTGGTGCCAGCGGAGACAATCGTGGCCCAAAAGACAGACATGATGGGGGAGAAACCGATCATCATGAATACCACGATAGAGACGAGTGAAAAGAAGTGGTACCAGTATTTCTTGGTCAGCGACCAAGCGCTTTCAGCGGCTTCGAAAGACATAGCTTTCATGCCATATTTACGAACATCAATTTCAACCATGATGAACAATCCAAGGTAGAAAAGGATGGTCGGGATACATGCCATCAATAGGACGTCTAGATAGGAGATCTTCAAAAAATCTGCAATCAGAAATGCGGCGGCACCCAACACTGGGGGCGAGATGATGGCACCTAAGCCGCCGGCTGCAAGCAGACCGCCTGCAGCATCCTTGTTGTAACCAACTTTTTCGAGCATCGGCGCGGCAACTGAGCCTACGGTCACCGTGGTCGCAACGCCAGAGCCTGAGGGGCCGCCAAGTAAAAAAGAGGACAGTACGATCGTTCGGCCAACGCCAGAGGATTTGCCACCCATGGCAGCAAATGAAAAATCGATAAAGAATTTGCCTGCACCTGTGAACTGTAAGAATGCGCCGAAGATCGTAAACAGGATGATGAGTGTGGCAGACACATCTAGGGCTGTGCCGTAAATGCCTTCGAGCGTCATATACATAAAGCCAACTAAGCGACCGATGTCATAACCTTTATGCGTCCACGGCGCGGGCAGATAGTTACCCAACAATGCATAAAGAATGAACAGGATCGTGACGGTCACAAGGATCATGCCGTTTGTTCGGCGCAAGCCCTCAAGGATCATCACAATCAGTCCAATGCCGATCGCAATATCGAGGGGCATAGGCTCCGTGTTACGGTCGGTGAAGTCGTCACCGCCATTCAGAATATAAAACGCAACAAAGATCGAAAAACACGCAATGATGAGGTCCCACCACATCAGTCTGTTTTTAAATCGTGCAGTCAATGGGAACGTCAAGAAAACTAAAAATAGAACGATTGCCAAGTGGATGGTGCGCAGCACTTGCGTGGGGACGATTTCATAGGCGGCATACAAGTGGAAAATTGACATCCCGACAGCACATACGGTCAGGAATATCGCGAGCCAGCCACGATAGTCGTTCGCGTCGCCTTCTTCCTGACGGATCAGTTCGTCGAGTTTTTGTTGAGTGGCGCGATCGATGGATGACTCTGTCATGGCTATACCAGTCTCTATTTATATTTGTATTTGTATGATTAAAAAAATTCAGCAAGTGCGCATGGTGACGCACTTGCTGAAGGTACTGCGGCAAGTGACGAATCGTGAAGAGTTAGTTCACGTTCTGACCCTTTTCCTTAAAGTACTTTAAAGCACCAGGATGAAAGGGCAGTGGTGTAGCCGCTGTTTTTTGGTTTTCTAATTTCACACTGTCGTACTCGCGATGGGTGCGCACGAGTTCCTCTTTATTATCAAAAACAGCCTTGGTGATTTTGTAAGCTTCTTCTTCGGGCATCTGGCCATTTACAACCAGGATGTTCGAAACGGAAGCGTTCTTGTTGTCGCCAGCCATACCTGAATAGGTCGCTTTAGGAATCGTGTCCTTGAAATAAAGGTTGCCGTATTTTTTGTTCATAGCATCCACGGCTTCGGAGTGGTCGATCATGACGATCTTGGTGCCGGGAGTATTGGCTAGATCAGTAACGGCTGCTGTGGGCAAGCCACCCACCCAAAAGAACGCATCGATCTTGCGGTCTTTAACTGCATTGACCGACTCGGCGACGCCAAGACGCTCACGACGTACGTCTTTGTCTTTGTCCAGTCCGGAAGCTTCGAGGAGACGAAAGGCCATCACTTCAGTGGCGCTACCTGGGCTGCCCGTGCTGACGCGCTTACCCTTGAGGTCTTTCATGGTCTTGATACCGCTCGCCTCTGTAGTCACAACGTGCATGCGGTTGGGATACAAAACGAGAAGCGTTTGTACATCGACTTTGCGACCAGAAAACTTGTCCTTTCCGTCTCTGGCGTCTTTGGCTGCATCAGCCATCGTAAACGCCATATAGGGTTTACCCGAGCCGATCAGTTTGAGATTGTCGACCGAGCCGCCGGTGACTTCTGCAGTGGCGGACATGCCAGGGACTTTCTTGGATAGCACTGCAGCCAGTCCTCCGCCCATTGGGTAATACACACCGCCCGTGCCGCCCGTTGCGATCGAATAGCTCTGGGCGTGTGCCGCACCCGCGCAAAGCACTGCAAAACTTAACGCAATAGATTTGAAAAGCTTCATTGCCATCTCCGATATTTATTATTGAGCCTGTCTTTTTGTAGCGAACAAAATTGCGGTTCTCTAAATCTGTTAGGCATGTACAAAGAACATAACTCAAAATTGCTTGAATCTCAATTCATGTTTGCCTGAGCATTTCTTGAACTTTTAGAGCCTCGGAATGGGAACTGCACCTTCGGGCAGTGGTGAGCGATTGACATTGAGCACCATTGAGATCAGCACATAATAGCCACTGACGACCATTAGGTCGACGACACCTTGTTCGCCGAACAGATCGAGCACTGCCTGATATTGCGCATCACTGACGCCATGTGTGGTGTGTAACTCATGACAGAAGTTGTAGACCGCCTCTTCATCGGGTTGCATATTGGCTGGACGTTTGCCCTGCGCCAGATCTGCTGCAACGTCTGGATTCAGTCCAGCTTTGATGGCGAGTCGATGATGTGCATACCATTCATATTGTGCGGTCCATGTTCTTGCTGTCACTAGGATAGCCAACTCATTGAGTCGCTTTGGAATGGTACTTTCAAAGCGGAGATATTCACCGACCTTGCGCAAGCGCTCCGCTAGGACAGGACTACGGAGCATGACATTAAACGGCGCACCTAAGCTCGTGGCACCTTGAACCACGCCCGCACTCCCTGTGCCTGAAATCGGACCTGCCATGAGTGCATCAAAATATTGCTTTTGTTCTGCGTCCATCTGATCGGTCGTGATGCGCTTGAAGCGTTGGTGGTCATGGTTGTTATCAGTCATGTCTTTTATCTCCTTTGTATGTTTTGTATTGTCGAATTTAATCATGCGAAATTGCTTAGTGAAATCAAACTTTTCCATATATTGGTCGGTATGTTGGTATTGTTGGGCACAAACCGTAACGATATATTCACCTTTAATGCAATGGCAGTTAAAATCTTGATTACTTTTAAAAGATGGAGTGATGGCATGGATTTAATCTTGCGTCGCCTCGAGGCAGTCATACATGCGCTTGCCCCCTATGAAGGCATGAACAAGCCGCCTAAAAAGGTGAGTTTCTCCTCCTGGATGTCATTTCGACTCTGTCGGTAAAGCCCGCCCGCGGCTATGGTTAATGCCAATGTTTCACTGTTAAGAACTATAAATCAAAGTGTTACAGTTGAAATTAACTAAATCCACTTTGGGCGGGTTCTGTATGAAGATGTCTACCAAGTTTGCTTGTTTGCTTGCAACGGTCTTCTGTTCCTTTTCAGCGCAGGCGCAATGGCTCAGCTTGCACGAAGATGCAACGCTCGTCACGTACACAGAACGCGGTGAAATTATCCGAACAGATATCTTTGTTAACGTGGCTGAGATGTTGGACTACAAACAAAAAATGCGCGAACAGCAGGGATTGGTTTTTCATTCTGTGGTGATCAAGGCGCAATACAACTGCCGCGATAATCGCGTGCGGACCTATACGATTGATTTCCATGACGAGCGTATGGCCGGTGGTCAAGTCGTCAAGACCGAGAAAGTCTACAGCGGGTGGAAGCCAATCAATCCACGCAGCGTCGAACAAAATCTTAAGAACTACGCTTGCGAAGGGAAGTGATGTGCTTTCTGTAGGAGTCGAGTCGTGGGGGAAGGCGAAGCACTCAGCGGTCTAATCACTGCATTAGGCTTGGGCCTTCTGATCGGTGTCGTTCGAGAACGCGCCCACGGTTCAGCCGTTGCCAAGGCAGGTACGCGAACGCATGCTCTGATTGCGGTCATGGGTGTTGTGAGCTGGGGGCTTGGCACGACGCCCTTTGTCGCCACCTTGTTAATTATCGGTGCACTCGCGGTTGCAGGTTATCTTAAAACAGCTGATGTTGATCCTGGTATGACAGGCGAGGTTGCGATCGTCCTGACGTTCATCCTGGGAGGGTTGGCATATGCGCAGCAGGCGCTTGCCGCAAGTCTAGGCGTGGTGATCGCAATCTTGTTACATGCCAAAATGCCTTTGCAAAAGCTGACCCGACAATGGATCAGCGAGCGCGAGATGCAAGATGCATTGATGCTTGCCGCAGCGGCTTTAGTGGTGTTGCCGTTGTTGCCACAAAAGCCGATTGATCCTTGGGGTGTGTTGGATCTGAATA
>Ga0209702_10001517_pt1 | contig 44320 bp, 43 predicted proteins | sample FRY01_FD_187210 | JGI IMG/M metagenome (GOLD analysis project Ga0209702, IMG submission 187210) | Freshwater microbial communities from Lake Fryxell liftoff mats and glacier meltwater in Antarctica - FRY-01 (SPAdes) (version 2) | ecosystem: Environmental > Aquatic > Freshwater > Ice > Glacier...
GCATACGAAAAGACCACGCACCGCAAAATCTGGCCAACATCCGCCGCTTCGCACTCAACATGCTCAAAAAGGACACCTCAAAAATGTCCATCAAACGAAAACGCTTCAAGGCCATGATCAACCCGAACTACCGTTCGCAAATCCTGGCCTGTTAACGATCTATGATTTTGCCCTGATTGCGCTGGGCATTAGGTAAGACCTGCCGGAAGCAGTCTATGCTCCGACATCCGGCACCAATTTGCCCGGATTTAGCAGGTTCATAGGGTCAAGCGCATGTTTGACGCTCCGCATTAACGACAGCGAGACCGGGTCGCCCAAACGGCCTAATTCGTCCCGTTTCATCTGGCCGATGCCATGTTCCGCGCTGATCGACCCGCCCACTGCAGCAACCTGGTCATGGACAAAGACGCTGATTGCCTTGCCCGGGCCATCTTCCCATTCGCTTGGTTTCGCATTGGCGGGCGCGAGCACATGAAAGTGAACATTGCCATCGCCCAAATGTCCGAATGCAAGTGCTACGGTACCCGGAAATTCGCTTTCGACGGCGGGGACGGTTTCTTCTACAAAAATGGCCATTTTGGCGACCGGGACAGAGATATCATGCTGCATGGCTGGCCCGATTGCGCGTTCAGCCGCTGAAATCGAATCGCGTAAATGCCACATGGCCTCTGCCTGTGTTTCATTGGCGGCGAGGGCAGCATCGGCAATAAGTCCGTTTTCGAGCGCATTCCCGAGAATCGTATCTGCAGTTGTGCGCGCCGCATCCGCCGATCCGAGTTTTTCCACCCATTCAATCAAGGCATTCCACTCATACTCCCCAACCAGTGGTGAGCGCGCATCGGGCAAATGATCGAGCACCGCTGACAGGCAATGTCGGGGCATTACTTCGAACCCTTCGAGCATCTCAGGAGTTTTCGCCTCGCATTGAAGCAACAATTTCCGGGCGTCTGAAATCGATCCAAGGCCAACCCACGCTACAACCCGTCCACCAATCGCTGGCAGCAATCGCAGCGTCGCAGCGGTAACAATTCCCAGAGTACCCTCCGATCCGATCAACATCTGTTTTAAATCAAAACCGCGATTGTCTTTCTTTAGAGGCACTAGCGAATCGAAGATGGCGCCATCCGCCATAACCGCCTCGATCCCGAGCACTTGAGCGCGCATGGTGCCGTGGCGCAGCACCTGAGTTCCGCCGGCATTGGTTGAAATCAGCCCGCCGATGGTCGCAGAGCCTTTTCCGCCCAACGTGAGCGGAAAACGGAGGTCGTTTGCTTGTGCTGCTTCGTGAAGCGTTTGTAGGATTACGCCTGCCTGACAAACGGTTTTGCGTCCCTCCGCATCCAATTCCACAATGCTGTTCATTCGGCGTAGCGACAGGATGATCGCATCGCCTGAGGCATCAGGCGTAGCCCCGCCAGACATCCCGCTATTGCCGCCTTGCGGGACAATCGCCACGCCATATTGACTGCATAGCTTGACCAGAGCGGATACTTCCGATGTATCGGCAGGGGACGCCATCGCTAATGCTTCCCCATGATATCGGCCGCGCCAATCGGTCAACCAAGGACTGACTAAATCGGTGTCCTTGGTGAAGCCCCGCGGTCCCAGCAGTGTTGTCGCAGCGGCGCAAAATAGTTCATGCTCATTCATGTAGGCCCTTATGCCACAAAGCGGATACTCCTCGCCAGTACTTGCAGAATTTCACGGGGGGATTAAGCCGCCGTTCAACCGTCTGTAGTATTGCGGGGCTGATGAATGCGGTGGTTGCCCATAAAATTGGGCGCAATCGGGTTACATGGGGAGTTTTTCTAGACCGAGCATGTCCAGTTTTTCTGCCTTTCTCGCGCCGTTTGCGCTGCTTCTGCCGAATCCGGCAGCGATCAGTGATGCGCAGGCGGGCAATCAGTTGCTGCCCCACGAAGCCAGCGCTGAGCGGGCTTCGCAGGCGGTATCACCCGGATGGCTGATGCTGGAGGCGATTCACAAAGTTGGCGTGAATGAACAGATCCGGATTGAACGCCGGGTGACCATCCGCATTTCGCCCAATGTCCCGGCCAATACGCGCAATTTGATGGCCGATCTGCCGCGCGGCGCGACCCCAGCCAATTTTGTCGAGCGCAAGATGGGCAAATGCGTTCCGGTTGGCTCAATTGCCGGCGTACAGCCAACGCGGGACAACCGATTGATGTTGTATCTGCGTGACCAACGGATCATCAGCCTCAGTCTGGAAAAGGCGTGTAGCGCACGCGATTTTTATTCCGGATTTTACGTGGAGCCGAACTCTGATGGCTTGCTATGTATCGACCGGGACAAGCTGCATTCGCGGACCGGGGCAAATTGCGGAGTAGATCGCATTCGGCAATTGGTGGCGAAATAGCCACAGCTGCGGCTCCAATTCCTTGACTTTTCGCAACGCACCGCGCAAATGCGCGGCGATGTTTATCGCGGGCGCAGAAAGTCCGCACCCACGGGGCCTGTACGCCCCTTATTACCGGACAATCTGACCTACATGACTTTTGCCGATCTCGGCCTTTCCGACAAACTGCTGCAAGCGGTTGAAACCGCTGGCTATAGTGAGCCTACGCCCATTCAGGCTGAGGCTATTCCTGCAATCCTGATGATGAAGGACCTCATCGGCATCGCCCAGACGGGCACTGGCAAAACCGCAAGTTTCGTCCTGCCGATGATCGATGTGCTCGACAATGGCCGCCGCCGTGCGCGGATGCCTCGTTCGTTGATCCTTGAGCCGACCCGTGAATTGGCGGCGCAGGTGGCTGAGAATTTTGAGAAATACGGTGCGAACCACGATCTGAAAATGGCGTTGCTGATTGGCGGCGTTCAGATGGGTGACCAGCTGAAGGCGCTCGACGAGGGCGTGGATGTTTTGATCGCCACGCCGGGCCGCCTGATGGACTTGTTCGAGCGCGGGAAGATCATGCTCAATGGCTGCGAGCTGCTCGTAATCGATGAAGCGGACCGGATGCTCGACATGGGTTTCATCCCTGATATCGAGTTCATCTGCGACAAATTGCCGACCCCGCGCCAGACGATGTTGTTTTCGGCCACCATGCCCCCGGTGATCAAGAAGCTGGCGGACAAATTCCTCGATAACCCCAAGATGATTGAGGTTAGCCGCGCTGCTTCGACCAATGAAAACATCGCTCAATTCAAAGTGATGATGACGCCGCGCAAGAAGAAAGAAGCGCTGCGTTGGTTCCTGCGGAACGACAATGTGACCACCGCGATCGTATTCTCAAACAAGAAGACGACTGTGCGTGATCTGGCCAAGTCCCTGAAAAAGGATGGGTTCAAGGTTGGCGAAATTCATGGTGACATGGACCAATCATCCCGCATTGCCGAGCTGGATTTGTTCAAATCGGGCGAAATCAACATTCTGGCAGCGTCTGACGTTGCTGCACGCGGATTGGACATCAAGGGTGTCAGCCATGTGTTTAATTTCGACACGCCTTGGCACCCTGATGACTACGTTCACCGGATCGGACGTACCGGCCGGGCAGGGGCCAAGGGCCGCGCATTTACGTTTGTGACTGCGGCAGATGCAGAAGCAATTGCCAATGTGGAAAAGCTGACCGGCGGGGAAATTCCGTTTTACGCTCCGGCCAAACAGGCACCGAAGCCAAGCGCGGAGGAAACTCCTAGGGAGCCCGCAGGAACCAAGGCCCGCGCGCCGCGTGAGGCACGCCCTCCCCGTGAGGCCCGTCCGCCCCGTGAGGAACATCCTAGGCTAGAAGAATCTGCACCAAAGGAAGAGCAGAAGCCGCGATCGCGCCGCAAGGCTCCCACAGAAGACCACGGTTCTCAACAGCCGGAGATCGTCGAAGCGAAGCCAGCGCCTGCACCGAGGCAGGTGGCTGACAAGGCACCGGAACGGCGCAAGAGCCGGCATTCCGATAGCGGCCCGCCCACAGAGCCGGGTGAATGGAATGGTCCCATCCCAGGTTTTCTGGACGTAAGCGCGACATAAAGCCGCCCGAGAAGGGTGCGCGTCACTCTGCCAAGTTTACAAAGCTGTCGATCAACCTCTTGCTGGCTCCGCTTTCGAAGTCGATTTCCAGCTTGTTGCCTTCTTGATTGGTGACTTTGCCATAACCGAATTTATCGTGGAACACGCGTGCCCCAATGGCGATATCGCCGCGCGGTTTTGCGGCGAAGCTGGCGGCGCTGCGGGTAGTTTCTTTCAAGCGGACTTGCTTGGTTTCATATCCGCTGGTCAGCGCGCGTTGCCAGCCGGGGCCGCGCTGGTTTGATCGTTCCGGGCGGTTGGTGCTAACATGGGCGAAGGGATCGTCGCCCTCGCTCCAATTTGCCTGCCACAGGGATGCGCCGCCGGTCATCGTGGTTTCACGCGCCACGTGCTCTTCAGGCAATTCCTCGACAAAGCGGGACGGGATTGAACTAGTCCACTGGCCGTAGATCCGGCGATTGGCGGCATAGAGAATGGTGCATCGTTTTCGTGCCCGGGTGATAGCGACATAGGCCAGCCTCCGCTCCTCCTCCAGACTGGCAAGGCCGCCTTCATCCAACGATCGCTGAGACGGGAAAACCCCTTCCTCCCAACCGGGTAGGAAGACATTGTCAAACTCCAGACCTTTTGCGCCGTGCATGGTCATGATCGTCAGCTTCTCGCCGTCGGCCGCCCGTTCATTGTCCATCACCAGACTGACATGTTCCAGGAAATCGCCCAACGTCTCATATTCTTCCATCGCGCGGGCAAGTTCAGACAGGTTCTCAGCCCGCCCGGCGCTGTCAGCTGATTTTTCCGCCTGCAGCATGGTGGTGTAGCCGCACTCGTCCATCACGGTGCGCAGCAATTCCGCAGGCGTGGTTTGCTCGGCCAATTCCTGCCAACGGAGGAAATCGCGCATCAATGCGGCGATGGTTCCCGCAGCGCGCTTGGGCAGTTCATCGCTATCGGCGAGTTGCAAGGATGCGGCGGCGAGCGGCATGTTAGTAGCGGCGGCGTGCTGGAACATTTTTTCCAGTGTCTTAGCGCCCAGGCCGCGTTTGGGTTGGTTGTAAATCCGTTCGAATGCCAGATCGTCGCGCGGCTGCGCAATGACCCTAAGATAAGCCAGCGCATCGCGGATTTCGGCCCGTTCATAGAAGCGGAAACCGCCAATAATCCGGTAGTTGAGGCCGATCTGAATGAAGCGATCCTCAAATTCGCGGGTCTGATATTGTGCACGGACCAGAATAGCCACTTGATCCAGGGACGCGCCTTCACGCTCTAATCGCTCAACTTCTTCGCCCACGCGGCGCGCTTCTTCGGGGGCGTCCCAAACGCCGATGATCCGGACTGGATCGCCGCCTTCGTGTTCGGTCCACAGCGTCTTTCCGATGCGTTCGCTATTCGCGTTTATCAGGCCCGATGCTGCGCCGAGGATGTGCGGGGTTGAGCGGTAATTCTGCTCAAGTTTGACAACTTTACAGCCGGGAAAATCCTTCTCAAACCGCAGGATATTTGCCACTTCAGCGCCGCGCCAGCTGTAGATTGACTGATCATCATCGCCGACCACGCAAATATTCTTGCGTTCCTGCGCCAGCAACCGCAGCCACAGATATTGGACCTGATTGGTGTCCTGATACTCATCCACCAGAATGTATTTGAACCGCTTCTGATACAGTTTTAGAACTTCAGGCTCGCGCCGCAGGATGTTGAGCATGTGCAGCAGCAGATCGCCAAAATCACAGGCGTTGAGAGCCTTCAGCCGGTCCTGATATAGCGTATAGAACTCCTGACCTCGGCCATTGGCGTAGGATTCGTTCTCCACCGCATCGAGATCGCCAGGATTGAGCCCCCGGTTCTTCCACCGGTCGATCAGGCCTGCCAATTGGCGCGGCGGCCAGCGTTTTTCGTCGAGATCCTGATCGCGGATCAGCTGTTTGAGCAGCCGCAATTGATCGTCCGTGTCGATGATCGTGTAATTGCTTTGCAGCCCGGCCAGCTCTGCGTGGCGGCGAAGCATCTTTGCGCCGATTGAATGAAATGTGCCCAGCCACGGCATCCCTTCCACCGCATCGCCAATATGCCGAGCGACCCGCTCGCGCATTTCGCGAGCCGCCTTGTTGGTAAATGTGACGCACAGGATTTCACTTGGCCATGCTTTACGCATCGCGACCAGATGCGCGAGCCGGGCCGTTAGCGCCGCTGTCTTGCCAGTTCCCGCGCCGGCCAGCATCAGAACCGGACCCTCCGTGGTCAGAACTGCCTCCTGCTGGGGCGTGTTCAGATTTGCCGCATAGAGCGGTAAATTGGTGTCATTCGCACCGCTCGGGGCGGCGCCGGAAGGGGCGGGGGCATCGTCCATGGTTGCGTGAACAGGTAGAGAACAAGGGCCCCGCTTGCAAGGCGTATAGCGCCTTGATTGCGCGCACAATGACTGGGTAGGTCGGCGCAGAGCATTTCAGTCCGTCCGATCAAATGCACTGAATTCGTCCGATTGCCGTGAAATCGGGATGGGCGGGATTTGGCCACCTTGTGGCCCCTGACTGTTCCGGCCACATGTGGTGCAGGGTTCGTCGCGCAAGGTAACACTCAAGGAGTTGACCATGCGTAAGTTAACCGTTTCCACTCTCGCGGCAGGTTGTGACGCCCCGATGCCACCAGAGCAGGAGGGTGATTAAACCAAAGAACCGATAATGCGGTAAATTAGCTAAATAAATTCAGTCTGGTGCGCTACGCAGCAATGTCAGCTTGGCGCGCCCGACTTTGCGTTCTTTGTCGATAGCCAAACCCTTGATGATTACGTCTTCGTTGAAAGCTGTTTCGACTGCTATCCAAGTGCCATCCTCGATCCATCCGAGGCGCTGCAACCGGTCCAGCGCAACGATGCCAGCGCCTGAGTAATAGGGCGGGTCCAGCAAAATAAGATCATAGGCCTGTTTCGCGGGGCCGAGGTTCATGACCGAACCACCACGAATGTCAGCACGCGTGCGTGCATCCAGTGCGGCGACATTGTCACGCATGGTTTTGAGCGCGGCTTCTTCCTGTTCGACAAACAGGCAATGCGCTGCGCCGCGTGACAGGGCCTCTATGCCCAGCGCACCTGAACCAGCGAATAAATCAGCGATCCTCAAATCATTGAAGCTGCCGAGACGGCTGGCGAGCATGTTAAACAGTGTTTCCCGTGTCCGGTCCGCTGTTGGGCGAGTCGCTTCACCCTTGGGGGCGACCAATTTGCGGCCCCGCCATTCTCCGGCAACAATTCTCATTTCTTGATATCTCGCAGCAGATCTTTGCGGAATTTTTCAACTTGGCTCTGCGGAATTTCTGCTGCCGTTCCGCGCGGCAAATCGCCCAGTTCAAACGGCCCGTAGGTGGTCCGCATCAATCGGGAGACTTCCAGCCCGAGATGTTCCAACACAATCCGGACTTCCCGGTTTTTGCCTTCGCTGATGATCATCTCGATCCACTTGTTTCGGCCAGCGCCTCGCTCAAGATTGGCGTTGATCCGGCCATAATGCATCCCGTCGATGGTGATGCCCATCATCAATTCTTCCAGCTGAGCCTGGGTTACATCGCCAAAGGCGCGGGCACGGTATGTGCGCGGGATGCCGGAGGATGGGAGTTCCATCGCCCGCTTCAACTCGCCGTCGTTGGTAAGCAGCAGCAGTCCTTCGGTATTCATGTCCAATCGGCCAACCGGCATCAAGCGCGGTGCATCTTTTGGCAGGGCATTAGTCAGCGCGGCATAGATTGTCGGGCGGCCGGCCATATCGCGCTCGGCAGTCAACAGGCCGGTCGGCTTGTTGAAAATAAACAGCCGCGCTGCCTCGATCTTGCCGACAGGTTTACCGTCGACTGTGATACCGGTGAGCGTCGTCAGGAAGGTTGCGGGTGTATCCAGCAACTTGCCGTCCAGCGCGATGCGTCCGTCGTCGATCATCCGTTCGATTTCGCGGCGGCTGGCGATACCCGCACGGGCGAGCAGTTTCGCGATCCGGTCGCCCTCGGGGCGGTCGGCGGAACGTTCGGTTGATGGGCCGCTGGCGGGCGCATGGGCGGAAGCGCCAGAGGTTGGGGTCTTTTCCGGTTTACCGGAGCGAGGTCTGTGGGGTTGGGCCATGGCGCGGCCTCTAGACCTTTCGGGCGCCACACGCAAAGCGATCAATTGTCTTTAGCCCGCCGCGCGCATTGCTTCCTTCACGGTTTCATGGAATCGAGTGATCCCGGTTTCGAGCGTGCCAAGCGTCAGTTGCTTGATTGCGCCGGTGGAAAGTCCTTGCTGGCCCAGCTCAGCCGCACGGAAATCCTCGTTCGCAAATACGCCCCCATCCAGCAGGTCCCAGCTGCGTTGCCAGTGGCCCTGCGCTTTGTCGTTAGTCGGCGCCTCGGGGATCAGCATAAAATCTGCTACCAGCGTGCGGTCGTGGGCCTGCGGCATCAGCACCATCACGTTCACATAATCTGGACTTGGGATGATGATTGTTGCAGGGATCATTTGGTAAGCGAAGGTGACGGCCCGGCGGAGCGACGCCATGTCATTCAAATCGGCGCCTGCCAAATCCTCCATCCGGCCAACTGCAGACCGCGCGTGCGGCCCAACCATATCGCCAGAGGCAACCCCATCCTTGAAAAACCGGCCAATCGTTGCCGCGTGGAGCCGGGTGACATGATAGCTTTCCAGAAACGCATCCATGATCAGCTTCCAATTGCCCGCCACATCGTGCGTTTTGCGGGCAAAAAGGTAATGGTCCGCCATTCCAAAAGCGTCGAAATCCTCTCCCAACCGTGCAGCATCGCTGAAATCTGCGCCCTCGACGGGAGCGAACCAGATCAGTCCACCAACCTCCAAACTGGGCAATTCGGTCAGGCCATGAGTGTCTTTGTCGAAACCCGGGAAAGTCTCCGGATGAGGCATAGCGAGCAATTTGCCGTCCAGGCGATAGGTCCATGCATGATAAGGGCACACCAAACGCTTCGCGCAGACCGTGTCAGATCCTTCGACCAGCCGCGTACCGCGGTGCTGGCAGACATTCAGGAACACATGCGCCGTGCCGTCGGCGTCGCGCGACAGCAGCAGCGGACGACCGGTCGAATCGTGCGGCACTGCCATGCCGCGATCGGGTAATAGGGCAGAGGGCGCAATTACTTGCGGCAGACGGCCGAACAGCGCGGCTTTCTCCCGCAGCCAATGGTCTGGATCGGTATAGACGGACGCCGGGACATGAGTGATGAAAGCCGAGCCGCGCGGCTCGTCCCGTATGATCGCCTGCGCCAAGGCCAACTGGCCCGACGTGGGCTGCCGGTCCTTCGCAATGGTTCCAGCTTTGTTCATCGCACTCTTCCTTAAATCGGCAAGCACGCTAGTGTTGCACGAAACGCGCGCGGCACAAAGTAAACGACCGCGCAATGAGGGACCAGACTGCATGGCCAAATCGGCAAATACTTCGAAACCCGGCTGGCGCGCGGTACTGGCGGCCCTGCGTCACCGGAAAACTGGCTATATGCTGTTGTTCGGCTTCGCCGCAGGTCTTCCTTACGCGCTTCTACTCGGGACGCTCTATGCGTGGCTATCTGACGCCGAAGTTGATCTGGAAACGATGGGCGTCTTTTCACTAATCGGGCTGGCCTATGCGTTCAAATTTCTTTGGTCGCCCGCGCTGGACCGGGTGAATCTGCCGGGAATGCGCAAGTTGGGCAAGCGCAAGCAATGGATTGTAACCGCGCAATTGTTCCTTGGCGCAGCGCTGGTGACCTTGTCGCAGCTTGATCCGGTGGGTGCGCTCGGCTGGTTCTCACTCCTCGCTGGGCTAGGCGCATTTGCCAGTGCGACGCAGGATGTCGTGATCGACGCGTGGCGCGTGGATGTGGCGGATGATGTTGCGACGATCGATATTCTCTCGACCGTGTATCAGATGGGTTACCGGTTGGCGGCACTGGCGGGCGGCGCCTTGGCATTGGTGATGGCAGAGCGAACCAGTTGGCCGACTGTTTACCTGACCATGGGCGCGATCTTGCTGGTGGTGGGCATCCTTGGCCTGTGGGCCCCGGATACTGACGCCAGCGTGGTGGAAGCCATCGAAGGCGACGGTGACGACGAGCACGGCCTGCGCCAGGCTGGGCAAGTCGCACCGAGAGTGCGTGGCTGGGCGCTTGCCGCAGTCGGCGCGCTGTGGGGTTGGGCGCTGATCATCGTGGGCATTTTCATGGTCCGATCGCTCGGCAGCAATCCAGAGGCACGGCCCGATTCGGTGGCGTTCATTACCACTATGGGCCCGCTGATCGTAATCGCCACCGTTGTGGTTCCTGCCTTTATTGCAGCATGGCTGGTGCGGCAGGAAAAGACCGGAAAAAATCTGCTGACAGCACCGCAACCCGCCAGCACGCGCGGCGACCGCATTTTGGATCATTTGTACCGGGCGCTGGTGTTGCCGCTGACCGAGTTTGTTGGCCGGATGGGTTGGTCTTTGGTGCTCGTGTTGGCGTTGGTGCTGACTTACCGGATTACCGATTCCGTTTGGGGCACCTTTGCTTACCCGTTCTATCTCGGGGAATTGCAATATTCGAAGGACGAAGTCGCGTTCGCCTCTAAATTCTTCGGTGTCGGCGCAGTGGTGCTTGGGCTCGCGCTGGGCGGTTATTTGCTAACGGCGATGGGACGGATGCAGACGCTGTTGCTTGGCGCGATTCTCGCTGCGCTGACCAATTTGCTTTACGCCGATCTTTCAGTTGGCGGGTACGGATTGGCCAATGCCAGCCGGTTCACTGGTTTTAGCTGGCTGGTGGAAACTCTGGGCAGTGATGTCCGTATGGCTAAGTTGCTGCTGGCTATCGGGCTAGAAAATCTCGCCATCGGGATCGCTGGTGCGGCGTTTGTCGCTTGGCTTTCCTCCATCGTCGCCAAGGGCTTTAGTGCCGTGCAATATGCGCTGCTTTCCTCGCTCACCATGCTGGTTGGCACGTTGGGGCGCGGCGCGCTGGGTCAGATGATCGAGGAACGCGGTTACTTCGACGTATTCATCCTGACCACAGCGATTGGCGGTGTTGCCGTGATCCTGGTGATCTTCGAATGGGTACGCAGTTCGCGGCAGGAACGGCGCGTTAGTCCGGCAGTTCCTGATTCAACTTAAGCACTTCGCCCGCGAGATAGAGGGAGCCAGCGATCAATATTGGCAATCCGTCGGGGGCAATCGCAGATAGTGCAGCGGGAACATCCGGCGCTGACGTTGCGGTGCCGCCGAAGGCATCAACCCCGTGACTTTCTTGTCCCGGCACCGGAACAACAGTCAGGCTGGCGATTTCGTCCGAAAGTGGTTCGATAATCGCCAACGGGTCCTTATTCGCCAGCATTCCAAGGATCAGATGCAGCCGCTGTCCGGCAAAATGCCGCTTGAGCGCTTGTCCGGCATTGGGATTATGCCCGCCATCTAGCAAGATATTGCGGCCGTTCGTCAGAGGGCCGCTGGACAGTCGCTGAAGGCGTGCAGGCCATCTGGCGGTGCGGATGCCTTGGGCCATCGCCGCGGGCGACACTGTGATAGCATCCTGATGCCGCAGCATAGCAACTGCCAAGGCTGCATTTTGTAATTGATGATCGCCGGGCAGGGTGGGCACAGGCAAAGTCAACTCGCCATGCCTGTCCCGATATTCCATTCCGGCAATCGCGCTGATATCCCAGTCCCGCCCGCGCATGGCCAGCAATGCGCCAGTTCTTTCAGCAGCGCGCATAATTTCTTCTTCGGCCTCGACCGGATAGTTGAACGTAACCAGTGGGCAGTCCGGTTTGGCAATGCCGGATTTCTCAAATGCAATGCGGGCAAGGGGGATTTCTGGAGTTCCCTCCTCCGGCGCGAGCAGAAAGCGCTCGTGATCAATCCCCAACGCCGCGATGCCGCACACGGCTGGGTGTTCGATAACATTGGTGGCATCAAAACGGCCACCAAGTCCGACCTCAACCACGCAGGCATCAGCTGGCGTGCGGGAAAATGCCAGAAAGGTGGCGGCAATCGTGACTTCAAAGAAACTGGGCGCGAGATCGTCCGACTGGTCCAGAACCTTGGCCAACAAAGCGGCCAGGTGCGCGTCTTCGATCAACTCTCCGGCAATGCGAATGCGTTCATTAAAGCGCACCAGATGCGGGCTGGTCGCCATGTGGACGCTGAGGCCCTGAGCCTCCAGAATGGCCCGCAGGAATGCGCAGGTGGACCCCTTGCCATTGGTTCCGGCCACGTGGAATACGGGGGGCAGGCGCAAATGCGGATTGCCCAGCCGCGACATCAGGACGCGAATAGTGTCGAGCCCAAAGCGGCCCTGTGGCAAGGACAATTGCGCCAACCGGTCAAGCTGCGCTTGTACTGCGGGGTCGTCAGATTTGGCGAAATCCACTAAAGCCCCCTCTTCTTTAGAGGAGGGGGTTGGGGGTGGTTGCGGCGCATTAGCGTCGCGGTTGCGTGAAGCCACCACTCCGCTGCGACTAACTTCACTTTGTTCAGCAAGTCTCGCTGCCTCTCCTCTAAAGAAGAGGGGAAACAAGCGCTCACTACGCAGCCTGCGCGGGCTGCAGGTAATCCAGCACGGTTGCCAGCGTTTCGCGCAGGCGGTTCCGGTGGACGACCATATCGACCATGCCGTGCTTGTGCAGATACTCCGCGCGCTGGAACCCTTCGGGCAGACTTTCGCGAATCGTATCCTGAATCACTCGCTGTCCGGCGAAACCGATCAATGCACCCGGCTCGGCAATATGGACATCGCCCAGCATCGCATAGCTGGCAGTCACGCCGCCGGTGGTCGGATCGGTCAGCACTACGATATAGGGCAGGCCTGCTTCCTTAAGGCGGCGGGTCATCACCGTAGCCTTGGGCATTTGCATCAGGCTGAGAATGCCCTCCTGCATGCGCGCGCCACCAGCGGCGGTGACCACGATGTAAGCGCAATTACGGTCCAGCGCCTCTTGAGCACCGGCGCAAAATGCATTTCCCACGGCCATACCCATGGAACCGCCCATGAAGTGGAAATCCTGTACGCCAATTACAGCGGGGCGGCCTTCGACTTCGCCTGATCCGACACTGAATGCATCGCGGTGGGGATTATTGGCGCGGGCCGCTTTCAACCGGTCGACATATTTCTTGGTATCGCGGAATTTCAGCGGGTCTTCGCTGACTTCTGGCTGGGGAAGCATGATGAAACCGTCATCCAGCAGCAGTTGCAGCCGCCGGTCGGCACCTAAGCGTCCATGATGGTCGCAATGCTGGCAAATCCGCCAATTGTCCTCGTAATCCTGTTGAAACAGCATTTCCTGACATTTGGAGCATTTGACCCACAAATTGTCCGGCGTTTCACGTTTAGGCAGGAACGGCAGAGAATTGCGAACACGGGAAATCCAGTTCATTTGTCTGTCCTTAGCGTGCTGAATGCACGGCTTGCGCGAGCGCAATGGTAAGCTGCTTTAGTGCAGCCGGAGCATCTTCGCCATGTTTTGCGACCAGTTCAACCAAGGCGGAGCCAACGACAACGCCATCCGCCACCTTGGCAATGGCCGCAGCCTGTTCGGGCGTGCGGACGCCGAAGCCAACTGCAACCGGCAAATCGGTCGAGGCCTTAAGGCGAGAAACGGCTTCTTCAATGGAGTCCATCGCGGCCTGTTGTTTGCCGGTAATTCCCGCGACAGAAACGTAATAGAGGAACCCGCCGGAGCCCTTGAGCACCTGAGGTAAGCGCGCTGCATCAGTTGTAGGAGTGGCAAGCCGGATCGGATCGATCCCCTTGGCGCGCAGGAAGGGTCCAAGCGCCTGATCTTCCTCAGGCGGAATATCGACGCAGATCACGCCATCCACCCCGGCAGCCTCGCACTGATCGGCAAACCATTGCGGCCCGCGCCGGATCATCGGATTGGCATAGCCCATCAGCACCAGCGGCGTGTCCGAATGCCGCGCGCGAAAAGCTGTGGCGATGGCGAAAATATCGGCGGTTTTCGTGCCCTTGGCAAGGCTGCGAATATTCGCCTCCTGAATGGCCGGACCATCGGCCATCGGATCGGTGAAGGGCATTCCCAACTCAATTACATCCGCGCCGCCCTCGACAAGAGCATCGAGATTGGCCGCAGTGTCGCCGTCACCAGCAGTGAGAAAGCAGACGAGGGCGGGGGAGGCGAAGGCGTTTGAGAGGCGATCAGGCATTCCAGTTCCCTTTGCGCCAATCTCGGTAAATAAAGAGGACCGACGCGAACCAAATTAGCAGCAGCGGAAGTTCGTAAAATGGATTGGTGAACTCTAAACCAAAAATGAGTGCGATCGGATAAGCGCCGACGCATAGCCAAGCAATGATCATGGCAAGCAAGCGCAAGCTCATATCTCCACCCCAAGCGCCTCGGCGACGGTGAAAATGTCCTTGTCACCGCGCCCGCAAAGGTTGGCGAGGATGATCGCATCGTCCGGCATTTCCTTTGCCACTTTCGCCACCGCTGCAATTGCGTGGCTTGGCTCCAGCGCGGGGATAATCCCTTCGGTGCTGCACAGCAGTTGGAAGCCTTCCAGCGCCTCATCGTCGGTCACCGAGGTATATTCCACGCGGCCGTTTTCTTTCAGCCAGGCGTGTTCGGGGCCGATGCCGGGATAATCGAGGCCTGCGCTGATCGAGTGGCCTTCGGTGATCTGGCCGTCTTCGTCCTGAAGCAGATAGGTTTTGTTGCCGTGGAGCACGCCGGGCGCTCCGCCAGTGAGGCTGGCGGCGTGCGCTTTGTCCAGACCGTGGCCCGCTGCCTCGACGCCGAGCATTTTGACATCAGGATCGTCGAGGAACGGGTGGAACAGGCCCAGCGCGTTCGATCCGCCGCCGATGCAGGCGACTAGTAGGTCGGGCAGACGGCCAACGCGGGACAGCATCTGTGCGCGCGCTTCGATGCCGATGATGCTTTGGAAATCGCGGACCATTTCCGGGTAGGGATGCGGACCGGCGGCAGTGCCGATGATGTAGAATGTGTCATGGACATTGGCGACCCAGTCACGCAGCCCTTCATTCATCGCATCCTTCAATGTCGCCGCGCCGCTGGTGACGGGGATAACTTCCGCCCCGAGCAGCTTCATGCGAAACACGTTGGGCTGCTGACGAACCACATCGGTCGCGCCCATGTAAATCACGCAGGGCAAGCCGAACCGCGCGCAGACGGTGGCGGTCGCGACACCGTGCTGGCCCGCGCCGGTTTCCGCGATGATCCGCGTTTTGCCCATGCGGATCGCGAGCAATATCTGCCCGATGCAATTGTTAATCTTATGCGCGCCGGTATGGTTGAGTTCGTCGCGTTTGAACCAGATTTGCGCACCTTTGCCGGAGGGGGCGTCCGCTCGCAGACTTTCGGTCAAACGTTCCGCAAAATACATCGGGCTGGGCCGTCCAACATAATGTTCCAGCAAATCGTCGAACTCGGCCTTGAAGGCGGGGTCAGCTTGCGCGGCGCGATATTCACGCTCTAGATCAAGCACCAGCGGCATTAGCGTTTCGGCGACATAGCGCCCGCCATAATCACCAAAATGACCGTCATTATCAGGCTGGTTGCGGAAGGAGTTTTTCAGATCTGTCATAGCGCTCGTCATATGTTCTGGGCCGCTTCGCAGAAGGCTGCGATTCTGTCCACGTCCTTGATGCCGGGCGCGCTTTCCACGCCGGAGGAGGTATCGACCAACTGTGCGCCGGTAATGCGGATCGCCTCGGCCACATTGGCAGCGGAAAGGCCGCCTGCGAGGCCCCAGGGATAGGGGTGGTCCAGCCCCTTCATCCAGTCCCAATTGAAGCGCACACCCATACCGCCGGGCAAATCCGCGCCTTTTGGCGTCGCGGCGTCATAAAGCACGCGGTCCTGCGTGGATAAATCGAGATGTCCGATACAGGCCAGGTCGCCGCGGGTCTTGATGGGCATCACCGCCCAGACGGGGAGGCCAAACCGCTGCTTGACCTCGGCCCGGCGCGCTGCGGAGACTTTGTGCAATTGGAGCGCATCCAACCTGCCTGCCGCGATGGCATCTGTCAGCAAGCTGTCGCTGGGATCGACAAACACTCCGACTTTGCCGATCCGGTCACTGGCGCGGGCTGCAAGCTGTGAGGCTGTTTCAAATGCAAGGTTGCGCGGGGAGGGCGCGAAAAACATGAAGCCGCAATAAGCGGCGCGCGCCGCAATCGTCGCGTCGAGTGTATCGGGAGTACTGATTCCGCAGATTTTGATTAGTGTAGAGGGCATTTTTACGCGCTAGCGGCAAACGCCAGCTTGTGAAACACTTGGTTACAACGTCGCCTCGATATCCCGCGCGGCTTGCACCGGATCATCTGCCCTAGTGATCGGGCGGCCAATGACCAGCACACTGGCCCCATCATCGCGGGCCTTACGCGGGGTGACGACGCGTTTCTGGTCGCCGACAGCCGATCCGGCTTGGCGTAATCCGGGGACCACAAAGAAACCGTCTTTCCATTGTTTATGGACCGCGCCAACTTCCTGACCGGAACAGACGATTCCGTCGAGGCCTGCTTGATGCGCCAGATCAGCCAGCCGCATGACTTGGTCGTGGGCACTGCCGGATACTGCCGTCCGCTCCAGATCGCGCTCGTCCAGGCTGGTTAGCAGGGTGACTGCCACGACCTTCGTACCGCATGCAGCGGCTGCCTTGGCATCTTCCATCATCGCACGGCCGCCGCTGGCGTGGATTGTCACGATTGCCGGTTCCGACACCTGGATTGCCTGCATCGCTGCCGCGACAGTGTTGGGAATGTCATGCAGTTTCAGGTCGAGGAAAATGGGTAGGCCAACCTGAGCCATTTCATGTACGCCGTGGTGACCATGCGCGCAGAAAAACTCGAGGCCCAGTTTGATCCCGCCGATGTGTGATTTGACCCGCGTAGCCAGCGCTTTTGCCGCTTCCAGTTGGGGCAGGTCGATAGCAAGATAAACCGGATTGCTCATAACGGGCTATTCAGCGTGTAGCTACTGCTCGATGGTGCTGGTTCGTCAGATACAAGAGTCTCGCTGGGCGAGGTCTGAACTGGTGCGACCTGCGGCATACGGGTAGCAGCTTCCAACGTATTGATCCGCCGCGTAAGCCGCCATTTTGTCCCGCGATGCAGCAGCCAGGTCGGGATTATGCCGAGAAGGAATGACACGATCACCAGCGCAGGCACCTTTGTCTCCAGTACCAGATTGGTCCAGATCTGAACCTCCACTTCCTTCCAATTGAAGAAGGAGAAGAACATCAGGCCTGCGAACAGCAGGACCCAGAGGATGGTGCGAACAATCTGCATGGCGTTTCCCATTTTTGGCCAGGGCCTTCGCCCAAACCTTCGTATCATCCGATGCTAGGCGGATTGGTCAATTAAGGGAAGGGCAGGCTAGTGCCTATCAATTCTAGCCGAAAACGTGCCTCAGTCGAAGTCTTTGGCGAAAACGCGGGCGAAGATGAAGTCGACCTGCTTGAAGTGATAATCGAGATCAAATTTGTCCTCGATTTCCGCGTCTGACAACGCAGCGGTGACTTCGCTATCTGCTTTGAGCAGTTCGAGCAGTGACTTTTCACCGTCCGATTCCCACACTTGCATCGCGTTGCGTTGGACCAGACGGTAGGCATCCTCGCGGCTGACGCCTGCTTGGGTCAGTGCCAGCAATACCCGCTGGGAATGAACGAGCCCGCCCATCCGGTCGAGATTTTTGCGCATCCGCACAGGGTAAATCAGCAATTTGTCGATTACGCCGGTCAGACGGCCAAGCGCGAAGTCGAGCGTGATCGTGGCATCCGGCCCGATAAAACGCTCGACCGAGGAATGGGAAATATCCCGCTCGTGCCACAGCGCTACATTTTCCATCGCGGGCAGGGCGTATGAACGGATCATCCGCGCTTGTCCGGTTAGGTTTTCAGTCAGGATCGGGTTGCGCTTGTGCGGCATGGCCGACGAACCCTTCTGGCCGGGGGAGAAATATTCCTCCGCTTCCAGTACTTCGGTGCGCTGCAAATGTCGGACTTCCACCGCGACCCGCTCAATAGAACTAGCGATCACGCCAAGCACCGAGAAGAACATTGCATGACGGTCACGCGGAATGACCTGTGTGCTGATTGGTTCGATGGCCAAACCAAGGCGTTCTGCGACATGCGCTTCAACTTCAGGGTTAATGTTGGCGAAAGTGCCGACAGCACCTGAAATTGCGCAAGTGGCGATTTCTTCCCGGGCGGCGACCAGCCGTTTGCGGCAACGGGCAAATTCAGCATAGGCCTGAGCCAGCTTGAGGCCAAAGGTCACCGGTTCAGCATGAATGCCGTGGCTGCGGCCGATGGTAGGGGTGTATTTATGCTCCTCTGCCCGGCGTTTGATTGCGGCTAGCAGCAAGTCGAGGTCTTCGAGGAGAATGTCGGAAGCGCGTGCCAATTGCACCGCCAGTGTGGTGTCTAGCACGTCGGAACTGGTCATGCCCTGGTGCATGAAGCGTGCTTCATCACCTACTTGCTCAGCCACCCAGGTCAGGAAGGCGATCACATCATGCTTGGTCACTGCTTCGATTGCGTCGATTGCTTCAACGTCGATCACCGGATCAGTTGCCCACCAGTCCCACAGCGCCTTGGCCGCACTGGGCGGAACCACGCCCAACTCCCCAAGCTTCTCGGTCGCATGAGCTTCGATTTCGAACCAGATGCGATAGCGCGATTCCGGCTCCCAAATCGCGGACATTTGAGGGCGGGCATAACGGGGGATCATAATTGGCTCCGATGAAGGGTTTGGCGATGTTTGGCTGTCAGGGCGGCTAGGAGCGATGGACCGGGAAGGCAAGGGGATGAAAGAAATCTCACCATGGGTTAAATCACGCCCGCAATATGCGCCACCAGCCAGGCGGAGGGTAACAACATGGCTTGCGCAAGCAGTGTCCCGCCCAGCCTGCTGAATGAAAGCCATACAATTGTCCGGCGGAATACCGATTGGCTCACGCGGCCTGATGCGACATCATCGGTCATCACTGACAATTGCGGATCGATCACGACGAACAGCAATATGGTGGCAAAGCCGTTGACTACTGCTGATAGCTGCGAGGCGGTTACCCGGTACTCCGGGTTCAGATAACCTGCATATAGCGAACCGATCACGCCCACTGTGAGCAGCGCCTGCGCGAATACATTGAGAATGATGACCGTCAGCGAAACACCGCGCGGTTTTTTGAGGTCAGCCAGATGGACCTGCCGCGGCAAGGTTGAGGTTTGCCGCAAATAGCCAAAACCCGCGCGTGAAAGCGCGTGCCAGGCAAGCTTTGGCAAGGAACGGCTTTCGTGGAAATGGGTAATTGCGCTGGTGAACCACCGCTGGGTAGTCGGGATCAGAATAGCCCCGACAATTGCCGCTGCGCTGGCTGACAGGAGAACAATCCTGAAATCCATCAGCAAACCATCGCCTGCGCCAACGGCAAGATCGTTTTCGATCCGCTTCGCCAAGAACGGTCCAAGGAAGCTGTTGGACAGCCGCGAAACCAGAACCAGCACGTTAAACAGCGCGAAGGAAATTGCGATACGCCCTGTTCTAACGCCTGCAATTCTGGCGGAATATGCCAACGCTCCGATTAAATGGATGACGAAGGTCAGAGCACAAATGGCGAGTAGCTGGGTATCCATCGTTGTCTTTCGTGACCGGCGGCATGCTGGCCAATACGAGGCGCGAGCGGCCAATGCGAAAGAAATCATCAAGCCGCCTCGAAAAATTGTGTTCTTGCAATGAAATATGTCTTTCGAAAATCCGTAACTGGTCGCACCTGTCGCGAATTGGCTTGGGCCGAACCGAATCGGACGACATCATGTTTGATCTATTTGCAAACTATGCACCCTACATTGTCGGCTTGGTGTTGCTGCTTTTGCTGCTCGCCTTCGCGACCGAAATCCGCCCGCCAGAGGTTACCGCAATCGGGGCCGTTGGCGTCCTGCTGGTGGTCGGCGCAATTTCGACCGACGATCTGCTCGGCGCGATGGGAAATTCCGCGCCACTGACGATTGTTGCCATGTTCATTATCTCTGCAGCGCTGGTTCGTACCGGTACGCTGGAGGCGTTTGCGGGTCAGGTCACCGGTTTAGCGAAGAGAACTCCTGTCGCAGCAGCGGCGACGCTTTTGATCGTTGTCGCTGCAATGTCTGCCTTTACGAACAATACACCCCTGGTGATGATGATGATCCCCATCGGGATTACGCTGTCCCGGCAATTGGGCGAAACGCCTTCAAAAATGCTAATGCCGATTTCTTTTGCAGCGATTCTGGGCGGGACATGCACATTGATCGGCACCTCGACCAATATCTTGGTAGATGGAGTCGCCCAGAAACAGGGGCTTGCCCCGTTTACCATTTTCGAAATTGCGCCCGTCGGTATAATCGTGGCCATTGTTGGCGTTGCCTATCTGGCGATTACTCGGCGATTCTTGCCCAGCCGCGACGTGATGTCGGCATTTCTGGCCGAGGGTGACCGCAAACGTTATGCCATGTCGGTCTATGTCTCGCCGACGTCTCCTTATGTCGGTTGCAAGCCGGAAGACGTCGCGGTTTTCAAAACCGGGAATCGCCGCCTTGTTGATCTGGTTCGCAATGATGTTTCAATCAAAGGCGGCGGCGAGGACCGATTAATCAGGTCGGGCGATGTCATCATCCTGAATTCGGATGAATCTGATGTGATGACCATTCGCGAACGCGGACGCCTCCCATTGGCGACCGCAGATGACGATGGAATAATCCCTATGTCATCGCATAAATCGATCATTGCAGAAGTCCTGTTGTTGCCTGACGCTTTGTGCATCGGGCAGACATTGAGTCAGCTGGAATTCTCCAAGAAATACGGAGTTAATCCTATCGCACTGCACCGGCGTGGGGAAAATCTGAACGAGCGGTTTGAAAAGACGCCTTTGCGTGTCGGGGATACATTGCTGGTAGAAGGCGCGCAGGCAGATTTGAGGCTCCTGACCGAAGGCGAACACCTGATGAATGTGTCCGAACCCAAATCGCGCGGGTTCAAGACACAAAAGGCACCGATTGCAATCGGTGTCATTCTGACCGTGATCGTAGCCGCCGCTCTCGACATTATGCCAATTGCTGGCCTGGCGGTTCTGGGCATGGCGGTGGTTCTGGTTACCCGCTGCATCGAGCCGGACGAGGCATTCGCGGCGGTAGATTGGCGAATAATCGGCCTGATCGTTGCCATGCTCGCGGTTGGGGCCGGCTTGGAAAATGCCGGACTGGTAGAGGTTTTGGTCGATGCCGCCACACCGTTTCTATCATCGCTTCCGCCAATTTATGCACTTGCTGCGGTATATCTTCTCAGCTTGTTATTGACTGAATTGGTGACCAATAATGCAGTTGCCATTGTCGTGACACCAATCGCGATCCATCTTGCGCTGGCTTTGGGCGCAGACCCCCGACCGTTCGTGATTGCGGTTATGTTTGCAGCCAGCGCAAGTTTCCTGACGCCCATTGGCTATCAGACCAATACACTCATTTATGGTGCAGGCGGTTACCGCTTTCTAGATTTTGCACGCTACGGTCTGCCGCTGACAATCGTGGTCGCGGTTACCTCGATCATCGCAATTCCGTTGATTTGGCCGCTGTAACTGCATGCCAAATTAACAAATTAGATCAATCCTTTGGCCTTTAATCTAACATGCCCCTCGCGGCCAATGATGACATGATCGTAGACCACAATGCCAAGCAAGCGTCAGGCTTCGGCGATGCGGTTGGTGATCTGGATGTCTGCGCGGCTGGGTTCTGGACTTCCGCTCGGGTGGTTGTGCACCAGGATTAATGCGCTGGCCCCAATGTCGAGTGCCTGCCGGATGATTTCGCGTGGATGGATTGCCGCCTCATCGATCGATCCGTCGCCAACATGTTCATCCAGCACAAGCCGGTTCTAGGTGTTGAGATAAAGCACGCGGACTCGCTCGACGGTCAAATGCGCCATATCTATAGTGAGGTAGTCCAGCAGTGCCGCCCAGCACTGGTTTCTGCTGTACTTCGACGCGGGCCATCCTGCGCGCGGCCAGTGCGACGATCTTTAGTGCTGCTGCGCTGGTTTCGCCCACGCCCTTGACGGATTGAAGCGCCTTGGCATCTGCATTGAGTACACCCGCCAAATTTCCAAAACGCTTGATCAGCGCTTTCGCGGTTGGCTTGGTATCACCTTGCTTGATGGCAGCGAACAGCAAATATTCGAGAACCTCGTAATCTGCCCGTGCTTCAGCACCGCCGCCAAGCAGTCGGGCACGAAGGATATTCAGCTTCAGGCAATCATTGTCCCAGCAATCGCTTCACACATTTGCGATGTAAAAGCTGCATTGCCTTTAGCGGACGAGACGCGCAAATGTGAGGTGTATGTCGCAGGCCGAAGACGAGCTTCCCGAGACGGATCATGATGATGCTCTGGCCCCCAGCCGGTGGCGCTGGTTTCGGCGCGCGCTGCTAGGGCTGCTGCTGATAATTCTGGCGGCAATCGCGTTAACCTGGTTCTCACGGGAAGAAATCGCCGACAATTTAATTGGCGACGAGTTGGACAAGCTCGGCGTGGCAGCCACCTATGACATCGAACGAATTGGTCCCGACCAGCAGATATTGACCAATATCGTGGTTGGCGATCCGGCGCGGCCAGATTTGACTATCGAGCGGATCGTGGTGGATTTGAATTATGGTTTCGGGATCCCGTCTGTGGGTGTGATTTCCGTCCAAAAGGCGCGGGCCTATGGCAGTTATCGCGGCGGTGAGCTCAGCTTTGGCGCGCTCGATCCCTTGTTGTTTGCGGATACTGAAGAAACTTCTGGATTGCCCGAAATCGATCTGGAATTGATCGATGGCCTTGCGTTGCTGGAAACGGATTATGGTCCGATAGCGTTGAAAGCTGACGGCAAGGGCCTGTTGAGCAATGGATTCGCCGGAATGCTCGCGGTTGCCGCGCCCAATCTGGACGGGGGCGGCTGCTCGGTTACGGATGGTTCGCTGTATGGTTCGGTGGCGATTGATGCTGGTAAGCCGAAATTTTCCGGTCCGCTCAGAATTGGCAAATTGTCCTGCCCCGCTGCTGGCATCGCGGTAAACAAGGCCTCGATCGAGATCAATGGTGGCAGCGATGCCGATTTCACGGTCTTCAGCGGTAATGCTAGGCTGGCCGCCGGGGCTGCTTCATTGGCGGGTAATGCAGTGGGCGGGCTGAACGGAACATTGCGCGGGATGTGGCGGGATCGAGGCCTGAACGGTACGTATTCTGTTGCAGCTCGGTCCGTCGGTACTGCGCAATTGGGGGCGGCGCTGATCACTGCAGAGGGCACCGTCCGTTCCCGAGATTCCTTCGAGCAGGTGGATCTGACCGCGGACGTCGAAGGCAATGGAGTTCGGCTGGGCAACACAATCGATACCGCTCTGGCCGATTTAATTGTTTCGACGGAGGCTACTCTGGCCGCACCGCTGATGTCGAAAATGCGGGCGGCGCTCAGGCGTGAATCAAGGGGCAGCCGTTTGGCCGCACAAGTGAATTTGCGCCAAACCGGGCAAGTTACCTCGATGATGATTCCGCAAGGCAGTTTGCGCGGCGGTAATGGTGGTACGCTGCTGGCCCTTTCACGCTTTCAGCTGAACACAGCGGGCGGCGGCACCCCGAAATTGTCCGGCACTATTGTCACCGGCGGCCTTGGCTTGCCGAATATCACTGGCCGGATGGAACGTAGCAGCAGCGGCAATCTGGTGTTTCGGATGCGGATGGCGGAATACTCCGCGCAGGGTAGCACTATCGCCATCCCCGAATTGCTGGTCATGCAAAATGCGAAAGGCACGCTCGGATTTTCCGGCAATGCTATCGCCACTGGACCGCTGCCGGGCGGGTCGACCAGCAATCTGGCGTTGCCGATAAGCGGTAATTACTCAGCTGCCGGCGGTCTGGCTCTCTGGCGCAAGTGCGCCGCCGTTGGATTTGATCAATTGGCATTGGCGAATTTGGTGTTTGATCGGCGCAAAGTAACGCTCTGCCCGGCTGACGGACAGCCGATTTTGCGCAGCGATGACCGCGGCCTGAGGATCGCAGCCGGGGCACCGTCGCTAGAACTGTCGGGCACCCTGGCGGATACGCCAATCAAGATTGCCAGCGGGCCGATCGGCTTCGCTTTTCCTGGCGCAATGTCGGCGCGTGACCTTGATATTACCTTGGGCGATGCAGACGTCGCCAATCGCTTTACAATCAGAAATCTGGACGCGGAACTAGGCGAGAATATCGCAGGCACCTTCTCGGACGCGGATGTTCGGCTGTTCGCTGTCCCGCTCGATCTTTCGGGCACTAGTGGCCAATGGGATTATACGGGCGGCATACTCTCCTTGACGCAAGGTGCCTTCACTGTTTCTGACAGATCTGAGCAGGAACGGTTTCATCCTCTGAAAGTCAGGGGTGCTGCCCTCACTCTGTCCGATAGCATCATCAATGCGGAAGCGGTCTTGCGCGAGCCATCGAGCGACCGAGAAATCGTTCGCGTGGATATCCTCCACAATTTGTCCGATGTGACGGGCTTTGCTAATCTCTCGGTAGGTGCACTGCGGTTCGACGATAATTTGCAGCCGGACCAATTGAGCGAATTGGCAAAGGGCGTGATCGCCAACGCAGACGGTATCATCAATGGATCAGGCCGGATCGACTGGAATGGAGAAGGTGTCGTCAGTTCTGGCGTGTTTTCCAGCAGTGCCTTCGACTTCGCCGCTGCGTTTGGGCCGGTTAAGGGTGCATCCGGCACCGTCGAGTTCACTGATCTGATTAACCTTACAACAGCGCAGGATCAGCGCATCGCAATTGCCTCGATTAACCCGGGCATTGAAGTGAATGACGGCGAAATCGCATTTTCACTGCGCGACGGGGTAATTGTTTCGCTCATCGAGGGGCGCTGGCCATTTATGGGCGGAACCCTGATGCTGGAACCTGTGGAGCTGAATTTCGGTCAGCCAGAAATTCGCGCATATGTGCTCGATATTCAGGGATTGGATGCGGCGCAGTTCCTGGCGCAGATGGAATTGGGCAATCTCAGCGCGACCGGCACATTCGATGGCAGGATACCCCTGATCTTTGATTCGATGGGTAATGGTTCGATCGAAGGCGGTCTGCTAGTGGCGCGCCCTGGCGGCGGCAATGTTTCTTATGTCGGCGAGCTGACCTACGAAGATATGTCGCCGATGGTGAATTTTGCCTTCGAAGCGCTACGCAGCCTGAATTACACCAAGATGCAAATCGGGATGGAGGGTTCGCTGTCCGGGGAATTGGTAACGAAGATAAGTTTCGACGGGGTCAGTCAGGGGGAGGGCACAAATCAAAACTTTATCACCCGCCAGATCGCTAATTTACCGATCCGCTTCAACGTGAATGTCCGGGCACCCTTCTATCAACTAATCACATCCATAAAGGCGATGTACGATCCAGCTTTCATCAAGGACCCCCGCGAACTTGGATTAGTCCCGGGGACCGCCGGAGGACCTGCTCCTGCCGCCGAGATTGCTCCATCAGGCCCCAAAAAACCAGACACAGATGAACCACCCATTCAGGGCTCCGAAAGCGAGAGAATGCAATGAACGATCCAGAATTGACCTTGAAGGGTCTGGGTGCGACACTTCTGCCCATGCAGACCAAGCACTCAGCTTCGACGGGAAAGCGCTGGATGGCGCCAGTTTTGATCGCGGGAATTGCTGCGCTGAGCGGTTGTATTACCGTCAACGCGCCGGACGCACCGATTGTAATCGAGCTAAACATCAACATCCGGCAAGAAGTAATCTACCGGCTTGCGGAAGATGCAGGCAATACGATTGAAGAGAATGCAGATATTTTCTGATGGGACAGATGATGAATAACAGTAATCCAATCCGCCGTTTCGCCCTTGGTGTGGCCGTGGCCGCATTTGCCATTGGTGGGCTCGTGCCTGCCGCCTATGCGCAACGTGACCCGGCCTATGATGCTGCCCGATCTTCCGGCAAAGTCGGGGAGAAGATGGACGGATATCTTGGTGTGGTGGGCGCAGACACGCCCGACCTCAAGCGACTGGTAAACGATATTAATATCAAGCGCCGGGCAGTTTACGCGGAGAAGGCTCAGGCCGCCAGTTCGACGCTGGAAGAATATGCACTGACGTCTGGCTGTCTCGCGATTGCCCGAACGGTCCCGGGCGAGAAGTACCAGGCGCCGAATGGCACTTGGCAAACGCGCACGTCTGCTCCGCCTGAGCGTGACAGCCGCTGTCCGGCATAATCGGTCCGCTTACGATCAGTAATCGGGCAGCGATTTTGTGACTGATATCCCGCAAATGGTGCACTGCACCGGTTGACTCCAAAATACCCCCCGCCTAAGGGGGCGTCGCCCTCGGCGGGCAGGTTTTGTCCATGCCTTGCATTCTCTTTTTAGGAGCACGGTATGAGCGATGACAAGTCCGCACGGGAACCCATTGCTGAGGATGCGCGGATCGACGCGCTCGAGGCGCGGTTAAAAGCCGCACGAGAGCGTGAAGAGCAACGTAACCAACCAAAAGCGACCGGGGCTGATGCGAATTATCGCAGTGGCAACCGAGTGCTGGCGGATCTTCTCGGTGGGATTCTTGGCGGTTTGGTGATTGGCTGGGTGGTAGACACTTTCGCCGGAACCACTCCCTGGGGTCTGTTGGTAGGACTGTTCCTTGGAATAGTCGTTGCCTTCAGGAACATTTTCCGGATGGCGAACACGCGTCCCGGCGATACTCCTCCCGAGGAGTAGGCGGGGCGTTTTGTTCGAATGACTTAGGGACGTTTCACACGTGGCAGCCGAAGAGGGTAAAGTAGACCCGATGTACCAATTCACGATTGAACCGATTTTCGGTTCGGCGAATTGGGAACTTGCGGGTTACAATATCGCTTTCACCAACAGTGCGTTGTGGATGCTCATCGCAACCGTCGTGCTGTGGATTTTCGTAGCTGGCGGCATGCGGCGTGAACTCGTGCCCGGCCGGTGGCAGATGTCAGTGGAATTTTTCACCGGCTTCATCGACGATATGCTGGAAGCAAACATCGGCAAGGAAGGGCGCAAATATGTGCCCTACATCTTCAGCCTGTTCATGTTTATCCTGTTCGCCAACCTGCTGGGCTTGATGCCGATTGGCTTGATCGGTCTGCATCCATTCACTTTCACCAGCCATTTCACCGTAACTGGCGTGCTGGCGATCATCAGCTTCGCGATCGTATTGATCGTCGGTTTCTGGAAGCATGGCTTCCATTTCTTCTCTCTGTTTATTCCCAGCGGCACCCCGCTGCCGATGATCCCGATCATTTTCCCGATCGAGTTGATCTCCTTCCTGGTACGCCCATTCAGCCTCGCGCTGCGGTTATTCGTGGCCATGATGGCCGGCCACGTCCTGTTGAAAGTGTTGTCTAGCTTCGTCATTGACGGCACTAACGCCGGCGTCGGATTTGCGGCGCTGGTCGGCCTGCCAAGTTTTATCCTCATGATCGGCATTAGCGCGTTGGAAATCCTCGTCGCCGGCATTCAGGCTTACGTATTCGCTTTGTTGACGTCTCTGTACATCAATGATGCTGAGAATCTTCACTAAGAATATCAATCAACCAACTAGAATTTAAGAGAAAAAGGAAATTATAATGGACGCAGAAGCTGCAAAACTGATCGGTGCTGGTCTCGCTGCAATTGGTGCCGGCATGGCCGCCATCGGTGTGGGTAACGTTTTTGGTTCCTTCCTGGAAAGCGCATTGCGCAACCCGGGCGCGGCTGACGGCCAGCAGGGCCGCTTGTTCATCGGCTTCGCGGCTGCTGAGCTTCTCGGTCTGCTCGCATTCGTTGTCGCGATGATTCTGATCTTCGTCGCTTAACAACTGCTTTCGATATCGGCCGGGGGCGCTGCTCCTGGCCGATTGCTTTCTTCGTTTGCCTGATCAACGGGACCCGTATTCATGCCCCAGATTGCCCAGCTTGCCGAAACATATTCCAGCCAGGTCTTTTGGTTGTTGGTGTTTTTCGGTATCGTCTTCGTCTTCATCGGACGCGGAATGGTGCCTAAGGTGATGGATACGGTCGCCCTGCGTGACCAGCAAATCTCCGCCGACCTCGCCGCAGCTACTGATGCCCGGGCAAAGGCTGATGATGAAGAAGAAGCCTGGCGCCAACGCGAGAACGAAAACCGCGCTGCTGCTCAGGCTATCGTTGCCAAGGCTAAGGTCGAAGCAGCGGAGAAGAACGAGAAGAAACTTGGCGCGGCGCAGAAACGCCTCGATACCAAGTTAGCCAAGGCCGAGCAGGATATTGCCGAGGCGCGCGGAGCTGCCTTGGCGGAAGTCGAAGGCGTCGCTGCGGACGCTGCGCAGGATATTGTCCAACGTCTCGCGGGCGTAAAGGTCACCGCTGCTGTGGCCAAGTCTGCGGTGAAGAAAGCCATGATCCATGTTTGATTTCAAGCCAATGGCCAATGCGCCCGAAGTGTTTGCCACCAGCGTCGCCGATATGGCGGAGGTCGTTGAAAATGGTGTGGCGACGCATGCTGAGCCGGCTTTACTCGGTATTTTGGACACCTACCAAATCGTCTCGCTATCGATGCTGGTTCTGATCCTGATTATGATCTGGAAGAAAGTCCCCGGAATGATCACCGGCGGGCTGGATGCCAAGATTGAAGCGATCCGCACTCAGCTAGACGAAGCGAAGCAGCTTCGCGCCGAAGCTGAGGCGTTGCGCAATGAATATGCCGCGAAGATCGCTAATGCGGAAAAAGACGCAGAGGCCATGATCGAAGGCGCACAGACCGAAGCCGATGCCATTCTGGTGAAGGCCGAGGCTGACGGTCAGCAAATGATCGCGCGTCGCAAGCAGATGGCGGAAAACAAGATTTCTGCGGCAGAGCGTGAAGCTGTGCTCGAAGTCCGCAACCGCGCCGCTTCTGCTGCCGCGATCGCTGCTCGGGGCCTGATTGCTGCGAAGCATGACGCGGCGGCTGATAGCAAGCTGGCCGATCAAGTGATCGCCGAGATCTGACCAAACGGTTCGATTGCTGAATTAAAAAGGGCGGCCAAAGGGTCGCCCTTTTTGTTTGAGGGATCTTGGCATTGTAGACCTGCGAAAGCGCGTTCCTAAAATGCATCCTTCGCAGCGCGCAGAGCAGCGAAGGTTTCCTCCGGCGCATTCCCACCCCACCGTGCCTGCATTTCCGGCTTGTCGGCCCGTAGGAAGGGGTTGGTGGCCAGCTCGCGGCTCAGCGGCATCGGCACGGTCCATTCGTCCATGCTGCGCTTCTGCGCGATCTCTTCGGCATAGTCGGACAGTGCCGCATTGTCCGGATCGGCATGAACGGCGAACTTTGCGTTGGCGGCGGTGTATTCATGCGCGCAATAGAGCATCGTTTCCGGGGGCAAGGCGCGGATGCGTTTTAAACTGGCCCAGAATTGCTGGGGAGTTCCTTCGAACATCCGGCCGCAGCCCAGCGCGAAGACGGAATCCCCAACTATTGCGATGCCTGCTTCGGGTAAATGATAGGCGATGTGGCCCAGCGTATGCCCGCCCACGTCGATCACATCGGCGGTGAAGGCTCCCAAGGCTACAGTGTCGCCGTGCGCAACCTCGCGGTCGATCCCGGCGATTCTGCCAGCCTCAGCAGCTGGTGCCACTATGGTGCAGCCGGTTGCTTCTTTGATCGCCAGATTGCCGCCTGCATGGTCGGGATGCCAATGGGTGTTCCATATCTGCGTGATGGACCATCCCTTGGCTTCCGCCTGCTTGAGATATTCCGCAGCATCGGGCGTGTCGATGCACGCTGTCTCTCCGCTCGCGGGATCGTGGAGGAGGTATCCGTAATTATCGGACAGGCAGGGAAATTGATGGATTTGGATCATGGCCGGTAGATAGCGTTGATCCCTGACAGAAGAAAGGCCCGCTTGCCAAATGGGCAAACGGGCCTTTCTTGATTTGTTTTCCTACCTAAGCAGGAGCGTCGAGGTATTACTCGCTCTTGCCCTTGAGTGCTTCGCCAAGGATGTCGCCCAGCGATGCGCCCGATGCGGACGAACCGTACTGTTCCACTGCCTGCTTTTCTTCCGAGACCTGACGGGCCTTGATCGAGAAGTTTGGCTTCTTGGAACGGTCGAAACCGATAACCAAAACATCGACCTTCTGGCCGGCTTGGAAACGGTCAGGACGCTGTTCGTCACGGTCACGGCCGAGATCCGAACGCTTGATGAAGCCGGTTGCGCCGTCTTCGCCAACTTGCACTTCGAGACCGCCATCGCGAACTTCGAGAATGGTGACGGTGACAACGTCGTTGCGCTTCAGCGAGCTTCCGCCGGCTGCGCCTTCGGCTGAAGGTGCACCCTTCTCGAGCTGCTTCATGCCGAGCGAGATACGCTCCTTGTCGGTATCGACATCGAGAACGATCGCCTGAACTTCTTCACCCTTACGGTGCAGTGCCAGCGCGTCTTCGCCCGAAATGCCCCATGCGATGTCGGACATGTGAACCATGCCGTCCACATCGCCGTCGAGGCCAATGAACAGACCAAATTCGGTCGCGTTCTTGACTTCGCCGGTGACTGTCGTGCCAACAGGGAACTTGTCTGCGAAATCTTCCCAAGGATTGCCCTGAGCCTGCTTGAGGCCCAGCGAAATCCGGCGTTTTTCGGAATCGACTTCCAGAACCATCACATCAACTTCTTGCGAGGTCGAAACGATCTTGCCGGGATGGACGTTTTTCTTGGTCCAGCTCATTTCGGATACGTGAACCAGGCCTTCGATGCCCGCTTCCAGTTCCACAAATGCGCCATATTCGGTGATGTTAGTGACGGTGCCCTTGAGCTTCATGTCGACCGGATATTTCGCGGCAACACCATCCCATGGATCGCTTTCCAACTGCTTCATGCCGAGGCTGATGCGCTGGGTTTCGCCATTGATGCGGACGATTTGGACCTTGACGGTCTGACCGATCTCAATGACTTCGCTTGGGTGATTGACGCGCTTGTAGCTCATGTCGGTGACATGCAGCAGGCCGTCGATACCGCCCAGATCAACGAACGCACCGTAATCGGTGATGTTCTTGACTACGCCGTCGATGACCTGGCCTTCAGCCAGCTGATCAATCAGTTCGCTGCGCTGTTCAGCGCGGGTTTCTTCCAGAACGGCACGGCGTGAGACAACGATGTTGCCGCGGCGACGGTCCATTTTGAGGATCTGGAAAGGCTGCGGAATTTCCATCAACGAGGTAACATCGCGCACGGGGCGGATGTCGACCTGGCTGCCGGGAAGGAAGGCTACGGCGCCGTCAAGATCCACAGTGAAGCCGCCCTTGACCCGTCCGAAGATACGTCCTTCGACGCGCTTGCCTTCGCCAAATTCGTTTTCAAGCTTGTCCCAAGCGGCTTCTCGGCGTGCGCGGTCGCGGCTGAGCATTGCTTCGCCATCGGAATTTTCGACGCGGTCGACATAGACTTCGACTTCATCGCCGACGGACAGGCCGTGGCCTTCTTCGCCGCGGTTGAATTCTTTGAGGTCGATGCGGCCTTCGCTCTTGAGGCCTACGTCGATTACGGCAAAGCCGCCTTCGATCGAAGTTACGGTGCCCTTTACGACGCGGCCTTCAAAGCCGCCATCATCGGCGCCGCCGAATTGTTCATTGAGTAGCGCTTCGAAATCGTCGCGCGTTGGGTTGGCTGTTGATGCCATAGGTTAGGAGTATCCTAATATATATTTTGACCGGCCACCGAGTTGTTTCCCGGGGTCTTTTCTCCGCGCCGGCGGAATTGCCGTATGCGGGCCAAGAGGCCGAACTCTCCATCAGGCCGAATGCCACGATGAAGGTCTGCGAGGACAATAACCCAAGCCGACGGCGCGCGCTTAGGTGAGATCGTCACCGAAAGCAAGATAAATGGGGCAGGGCGGACGGTGCGGCAGGTAGGAGCAAGTTCCTCGCCCTTTCCGCTCTTGCTTGGGAATGAACGTCAGGCTTGCTTCAGGGCTTCCTCAACCATTGCAATGGTTGCCGCAATGGCTTCGTCCCTGCCTAGGGCTGACGTGTCGATCAGATAGGCATCTTGTGCGGGAATAAGCGGAGCCAATGCGCGCGAGCTATCCCGCTCGTCCCGGCGGCGCAGATTTTCCGTTATCTCTTTCCAGCTTATGTCTCCGCCGCGATCCTGCATTTCCTTGAAGCGCCGGTCGGCCCGCGCATCGACAGATGCCGTGACAAACAGCTTCACCTCAGCTTCGGGAGCAATAACGGTACCAATATCGCGCCCGTCCAGTACCGCGCCGCCCGGCTGGGTCGCGAATGCGCGCTGGCGTTCATACAGCGCCTTGCGGACACCGGGATGCACGGAAACCCGGCTGGCGAGGCCGCCGGTGAATTCTGTGCGTAATTCAGGATCTTCGAGCAAGGTTTCAGGAAAATCACACGCCGCCAGTGCATCGTCGGCTAGATCAGGATCGCCGCCGTTGAGCGCAACCTGCCGCCCAACCGCGCGGTAAAGCAGCCCGGTATCGAGATGCGGCAAGCCGTAGTGGTCCGCCAGCGCCTTAGCCAGCGTGCCTTTACCCGAAGCGGTGGGGCCATCGACCGCGATGATCACGCCGCTACTTTCCGCCGCGCCAGTAATGTCCGCCCCAGCCCAAACAGCGCAATTGCCATCCACACGATCTCGAGCACCAGCGTCGGCAGGTTGAAATTTACCATCAGCGATACGGTCAGCAAGGCGGCGCCGATGAAGTTGACCAAATTGAACAGCACCATGTTCATGTCCTTCACCACATTGCTGTAGGCATAGGCGGCGACGATGCAGAAACTGCCCGCAAAGCCGATCAGATCGGCGGCAAATGGAGTAAGGTATTGGGTCATGAAGCCCTTTCGGTGAGCATTGTTTCAAACGTTGGAAAGCTGGTTGCGATGGGGCGGGTGTCATCGACTTCGACGCCGTTCGTTGATACGAGACCGGCAATCGCCATGCTCATGGCGATGCGGTGATCGAGATGGGTGGTAACGGGTCCGTCGCCTGAAAGCGGTTCGCCGCCGGTTCCGTCGATCAGAAGGCCGTCGTCCACTTCGGTCACATTCGCGCCAATGGCTATCAATGCGCTAGCCATAGCGGACAGGCGGTCGCTCTCCTTGACGCGTAATTCATCGAGACCGCTAGTGGTCGTGCGGCCCCTCGCAAGCGCTGCTGCGACGAACAGTACCGGAAATTCATCGATCATGCTGGGGGCGATGGCAGGATCGACTTCTATGCCGGTCAGCGCCGAGTGCCGCACACGCAAATCCGCGACTGGTTCGCCGCCGACTTCGCGCAGGTTCAGTTCCTCGATATCGCCGCCCATGGCACGCAGCACCGTAACGATCCCGGCGCGGGTCGGGTTCAGACCGACATTTTCGATTACAAGATCGCTGCCAGGTACAATCAAAGCGGCGACGATGAAGAAGGCGGCGGAAGAGGGATCGCCGGGGACTTCGATGTCTTGCGCGGTCAGTTCTGCCTCGCCGTGGATGCGAATCACGCGTTCCTTGCCTTCTGCGCCGTCTACCTCCTCGATTTCCAGCTTGGCGCCGAAACCGCGCAGCATCCGCTCCGAATGATCCCTTGTCGCCACAGGTTCAATCACGGTGGTGATGCCCGGCGTATTGAGGCCTGCCAGCAGCACTGCGCTTTTGACTTGCGCTGAAGCGACTGGGAGGCGGTAAATAATTGGTACGGCAGGCAATGATCCACGCATCATCAGCGGAAGTGTGCCGCCCGGACTGGACGTGAAATCAGCACCCATTTGCGACAGGGGTTCGATCACCCGGCCCATCGGGCGGCCTGACAAGCTTGCATCGCCAGAAAAACTCGCGGTTATTCCGTGGCTGGCAATTACGCCCATCAGTAGCCGGGTGGAGGTGCCGCTATTACCCATATCCAGCACCTGTGCCGGTTGCAGCAATCCGCCCACGCCAACGCCTTGGACGGTCCAAGTGACATCACCATTTTGAGCTTCACTACGGTCAATCGTCGCGCCCATTGCCCGCATGGCGGCGGCAGTGGCCAGCACATCCTCTCCCTCCAGCAATCCGCGAATGGTGGTCTTGCCCACTGCCAGTGCTCCCAGCATCAGTGACCGGTGGCTGATTGATTTGTCACCCGGCACGCGGATTGTTCCGCGTAAGGGGCCTGATGCAGCGAAGCGGCGCGGAGTGGGGCTTTCAGACAAAGGGATTTGTTCCTATATGCGAAGTGTGCGCAACGCCGCTGCTTTCTTGTTGTGTGGACAACGGGCACGTTGGGTGGGGCAACGGGACTTTTGACAGTGCGAATGCCCTATGGCAAGGCGCGCCCGCGCTTGATTCCGTATCGTTGCTGATGCACGGGCGGTTTATATCAAGTTTAGATAGAATTTTTTCCCCCGTCCTGTCCGGCCGGGCGACAGTTAAGGAAATACAATGGTCAAGCCAGAATGGGGCGCCAAGCGTTCTTGCCCGAAATGCGGGACCCGCTTTTATGATCTGGGCAAGGAAGATCCTGCCACCTGCATCGAATGCGGTGAAGAATGGTATCCTGAGCCGGTTCTGAAATCGAAGCAGCCGATTCCGTTCGAGGACGAGAAGAAGAAGGAAAAGGAAGCTGATAGCGACCTGGCCGATGATGATGCTGATCTGGAAGATATCGACGACGGTGAAGATTCACCGGACAATGATGTCGACCTTGGCGGTGATGATGACCTTGGCGTAAGCAAGGGCAAGGGCGACGACGACGCTCCGGAAATTTAAAACACCCTTGCCAAATCGGGGGGCACTCCATAAAGGGCTGCCTCCCGGCCAAGTGGCAGGGAAAATATTGGTACGGGGCCTTAGCTCAGCTGGGAGAGCGCAACACTGGCAGTGTTGAGGTCAGCGGTTCGATCCCGCTAGGCTCCACCAATATGCTGATGCTTGCCCCATGTCGGGCTGCAGATGGCGGTTCTTCGCGCTTCCGGTGCTCACGTAGCCAAAGCTACGCTGCGCGCCGGGGCCCGAAGCCCCACCATTTTCGCCTCGACCTGAGCCAAACATCAGCATATTGGTCCAATTATAGATTTGTTTAGTCGGGTATTTCCCGCACGCTGGCCAACGAGGTTTCGTTCGCCGGCGTTTTTGGCATTTAGCGCTGCATACGTTGCGGCGGAGGAGCGAGACCAATGTTTGATAGTCTTTCCGACCGCCTTGGCGGAGTGTTCGACAAGCTGCGCGGTCGCGGCGCCTTGTCCGAACAGGATGTGCGCGATGCGATGCGCGAAGTGCGTGTTGCCTTGCTGGAGGCCGATGTTGCGCTGCCAGTGGTCCGCCGTTTCGTTGACCGGGTAACCGAAAAGGCGATTGGCGCCGAAGTTCTGAAATCGGTCACGCCGGGCCAGCAAGTAGTCAAGATCGTCAATGACGAGCTGATCGAAACATTGGGCGGCGAAACGCATGTCGGGTTGAATCTCGACGCGAAGCCGCCGGTGGTGATCATGATGGTCGGCCTGCAGGGCTCGGGTAAAACCACCACCACCGCCAAGCTCGCAAAGTTCATTCGCGAGAAACATGGCAAGAAGGTCATGATGGCGTCGCTCGACGTCAATCGCCCGGCGGCTCAGGAACAGCTCGCTGTTCTGGGTACCCAGATCGAGACTGTGACCTTGCCGATCGTTACTGGTCAGCAGCCGGTTGATATCGCACGACGCGCGCTCGAATCGGCCAAGTTGCAGGCCGCCGATGTGCTGCTGCTGGATACTGCGGGCCGCCTCCACGTTGATGAAGCGCTGATGGCGGAAATGAAGGCGGTCGCCTCCATCTCGACGCCAACCGAAGTGCTGCTAGTCGTCGATGCGCTGACCGGACAAGACGCGGTGAATGTCGCGCAGAATTTCTCAAGCGAAGTCAGCCTGACCGGCGTAATCCTAACCCGGATGGACGGCGATGCACGCGGCGGTGCTGCGCTGTCGATGCGTCACGTCACTGGCAAGCCAATCAAATTTGCCGGCACGGGCGAGAAATTGGACGAACTGGAGGCTTTCCAGCCAAGCCGGGTAGCCAACCGTATTCTGGGCATGGGCGATGTTGTCAGTCTGGTGGAAAAAGCCGCTGCGACGATCAACGCCGAAGATGCCGAGGAACAGGCGAGGCGGATGGCCAAGGGCCAGTTCGACCTCAACGATCTTCGCACTCAGCTTAAGCAGATGCAGAGCATGGGCGGTCTCGGCATGTTGGCCGGAATGATGCCGGGCATGAAAAAAGCCAAGGCGGCAATGGCGCAGAGCGGGATGGACGATAAAGTCCTAATCCATATGGATGCGGTGATCGGGTCGATGACACCCAAGGAACGCGCTAATCCTGCCTTGCTGAATGCCAAGCGCAAAAAACGCGTTGCCGCTGGTTCGGGCCTGAAAGTTCAGGACGTGAACCGCCTCCTGAAAATGTATCAGGAAATGGCCAAGGCAATGAAACAGATCAAGAAGATGGGCGGGCTGAAAGGCCTCGGCGCATTGTTCGGCAAGGGCGGTATGGGCGCCGCAATGCCGGGGCTTGGCGGTCCAGGCGGCGGCGGTATGGGCGGCCTAGGCGGACCCGGCGGTCTTCCCCTGGAACTTCAGAATTTACTTAATAAAAAATAATCACAGATACTTATACTCGAAAGGTAATACATTATGGCAATTGCACTCCGTCTTTCACGTGGTGGCTCCAAGAAGCGTCCTTACTACCGCATCGTTGCGGCAGACGTTCGTGCACCGCGCGACGGTAAATATCTTGAGCAGATCGGCACCTATAACCCGCTGCTCGCCAAGGATGATGAAAAGCGCGTTACGCTGAACGAAGACCGTGCCCGTTACTGGCTCGGCGTTGGCGGCAAGCCAAGCGACCGGGTTGCTCGTTTCCTTGACGTTGCTGGCATCCTTGAGCGTGCTCCGCGCAACAACCCGAACAAGGCAAAGCCAGGCGAGAAGGCCGTGGAACGCGCTGAAGAAAAGGCTGAGAAGGCTACAGCGGCTGAAGAAGCTGCGAAGGCTGCCGTGGAAGAAGCTAAGGCAACGCCAGCAGTTGAAGAAGCGCCGGTTGAAGAAGTAGCCGCTGAAAAGACTACTGAAAACGATGCAACTGGTTCGGTCAAGACTGAAGAAACCGCTGAAGCTGTGGCCGATGCCGTCGCTGACGAAGCTCCTGCCGACGCGACGAACGACGATGCTGCTGCAGTGGCCGAAGAGATATCTGAAGGCGGTCCGGTTGTTGAAGAAGCTGCCGACGACAAAGCTAAAGACAAGGCTGAGGGTTAAGTTAATTGACCAAGGATTCTCCCGTCACATCATCGCCAATAACTTTGGCCGCCATTATCGGCGCGCATGGTGTGACGGGCGAAGTCCGGCTAAAACTGTTCGGCGAAGGCTGGGCGGATTTGAAGCGTTACAAGACCTTCAATGATGGCGCATTCACGCTCAAGAAAATTCGCGACGACAACAAAGGCGGCGCGGTGGCCCGCTTTGCCGAATGCGAAGATCGCAACACGGCCGAAAAGCTGCGCGGTACGGCGCTTACGATCACCCGCGCGGACTTTCCCTATTTGGCAGACGGCGAATATTATTACGCCGATCTGCTGGGCCTGGCCGCGGCCAGCGAATCCGGCGAGCCCTTGGGCACAGTAGTTCAGGTATTGAATTACGGCGCAGGCGATATCCTCGAGGTGGAACGCCCGCAAGCGGACGATCGGCCCGGCAAGCGTTTCATGGTGCCGATGAACAAAGATGCCGTGCCCGAATGGAGTGCCGCAGGGGTTGTCATCGACTCCGCCTTCGTGATTGATTAGGCACCTTCAATGATGATTTTCGGCTTCCTGTTCGTAGTGGCAATTGTAGCGCTATTCGCGCTGGCCTTTGCCTTCATTCTCGGCGTTGTGCGGCCAGACAGTTCCTGGAAAGGCCGTGTGGGCACCGCAGCAATCGGTGCAGGGTTCACCCCGACATTGCCGGCATTTATCGCGCTAAGCTCAAATGGCGATCCGTTGGCAGATGGCTTACTTCCGCTTGTCGCCGTTTTCGTGCTGGCCGTCTTCTTGGCTGCAGTGATCGGCTTTCCGGTGGCCTATTCGTACACGCGCCGCAGTGATGCGAAGCGCAATCCACCGATCAAACCAGACGTCTTCAAATGACTTTCGCCGCCACTATCCTCACCCTTTATCCCGAGATGTTTCCCGGACCGCTAGGTGTGTCGCTGGCCGGGCGGGCGCTTGAGGAGCAGAAGTGGTCGCTCGACACCGTCCAGATCCGCGATTTCGCGATGGACAAGCACAGTAATGTCGATGGCACACCTGCTGGCGGCGGGGCAGGGATGGTGCTTAAGGTCGATGTCCTTGCTGCTACGATTGATCATGCGAAGCGGGTTCAGCCCAACGCGCCGGTCCTTGCGATGACGCCGCGCGGGAGGCCAATTTCACAGGCTCGGATTCGCGAACTTTCTGCCGGGCCGGGGGTCACAATTTTGTGTGGCCGGTTCGAGGGTTTTGACGAGCGAATTTTTGAGGGCCGCGAGGTCGAGGAAGTTTCCGTCGGGGACATCGTTTTGTCGGGCGGGGAACCTGCCGCACTGATGATACTCGACGCTTGCATTCGCCTGCTGCCCGGCGTAATGGGCGCGGCTTCGAGTGGTACCGATGAAAGCTTTGAAGAAGGCCTCCTCGAATATCCTCACTATACCCGGCCCCAGGAATGGGAAGGGCGCACGATCCCCGAAGTGTTGCGATCGGGGGATCATGCGAAGATCGCAGACTGGCGTAAAGCTATGTCGGAAGATCACACACGGTTACGCAGGCCGGACCTTTGGGAGCGTCATAGTGGCGTTCGGGACCAGCCTGCCTCTGGCGCGCGACGAAAAAAGTAAGGACCTAAGGTCAATGAACCTTATCCAGCAGATCGAAGCCGAGGAAATTTCCAAGGTAACGAAAGAAATACCGACCTTCCGTGCCGGTGATACCGTGCGTGTCGGGGTTAAAGTTATCGAAGGCGCGCGTGAACGTGTCCAGAATTTCGAAGGCGTCTGCATCGCCCGCTCCAATCGCGGCATGGGCAGTAACTTCACCGTCCGTAAGATGAGCTTCGGCGAGGGCGTGGAACGTGTGTTCCCGCTGTATTCGCCCGTCGTGGACACCATCACCGTGGTTCGCCGCGGTATCGTGCGCCGCGCCAAGCTGTATTATCTGCGCGGCCTGACCGGTAAGCGTGCACGTATCGCCGAACGCCGGGATCACGCTCCGAAGGCGTAAGTCTTTCAGGCGAAGAATTGATAAGGGCGTTTCGGGGATACCTGGGCGCCCTTTTTCTTTGCGTGCCTGCTTTGCGTGAGGCTCGCGGCGCGCTACGCTCGTGAAAACGAGATAGAGAGGCTTCCCTTTGATATGCGCCTACTGCTTGCCGCTGCTGCGACATTTACTTTCACCGCCCCGGCCTTTGCCGAAGACCATCAAATGAACGGCGGGCCGGACCTCACCTTCGAACAAGTCTTCGCCAGCCCCAGCCTGAATGGACCGGCCCCGCGCGGGGTAAAGCTGTCACCTGACGGGCGCTATCTGACGCTGCTGCGGAACCGCGAGACGGACAAGGATCGCTACGATCTGTGGGGCTATGACCGCGAGACCGAGAAATGGTCGATGCTGGTCGATTCCGAAAAATTGGGATCGGGCCGCGAATTGTCCGAAGATGAGAAAATGCAGCGCGAGCGGCAGCGGATCGGCAATTTGTCGGGTATCGTGACCTATGAATGGACCGCCGATAGCACCGCGATGTTGGTACCGTTGGACGGCGATCTGTATCTCGCTGGCCTCGATGGATCGGTCAAACGGCTGACGGATACCGAGGAAAGCGAACTCAATCCCGGGCTAAGCCCCAAGAGCACATATCTGTCCTTCATCCGCGACCGGCAACTTTGGGTTGGGGCAACCGGCGGGCAGGCTACACCCATCACCCCCGAGGAAGGCGAGCTGATCCGCTGGGGCGAGGCTGAATTTGTCGCGCAGGAGGAAATGTCCCGCCTGACCGGCTATTGGTGGTCGCCCAATGATGACCGGATGGCCGTGCAGCGTACCGATGAAAGCCCGGTGGGTGTGGTGACCCGCGCCGCAATTGGTGCGACGGGCACGAAAGTGTTCGACCAGCGCTATCCTGTGGCGGGCAGCGACAATGCGATTGTCCAGCTATTCGTGATGAATCCCGATGGAAGCGGCAAGGGCGAGGTCGATCTGGGCGCGGAAACCGATATTTACCTCGCCCGGGTCGATTGGGCACCCGATGGCAGCGCGCTGTATGTACAGCGCCAGAACCGTGCGCAGACTGTGCTCGATATGCTCAAGGTAGATCCCGCGACCGGCGCGAGTGAAATCATGTTCACCGAGACCGCAGCGGTACCGGACTACTGGATTAATCTGTCCGACAATTACAAATTCCTGAAAGACGGCAGCCTGATCTGGTGGTCGGAACGGAGCGGATTTGGGCACTTCTACCGTTATGCCGATGGCGAATGGACCCAGCTGACCAGCGGCGATTGGGCGGCGAAAGAATTGGTCGGCGTGAATGAGGAGGCAGGCCTCGTCTATTTCACCTGCAATCGCGACGATGTGCTGGCGCAGGCAGTGTATCATGCCGATCTTGCCATGCCGGGCACAGTCACCCGCGTGACCGATACTGGCTGGGCGACAAGTGCAGAGATGGACAAGACCGGCCAGACGTTGCTGGTGACCCGTTCGAACGAGACACAGCCGCCGCAGACCTATCTGGCGGATATGTCGGGCGATATGCTGGCCTGGGTCGAGGAAAATGCGCTGGACGGGGGTCATCCTTACAGCGCGCATCTTTCCAGCCATGTGACACCTGAATATGGGACGATAAAAGCTGCCGATGGGGTCACCGACCTGTACTGGATGATGATCAAGCCGAAGATGGAACCGGGCAAAGAATATCCGGTGCTGTTCAACCATTACGGCGGACCGGGCCCGCAAATCGTCAACCGTGACTGGGACGGCGCATTGCCGCAGTCGATTGCCGACAAAGGGTATATCTATTTCGCGCTCGACAATCGCGGCAGCGCCAATCGCGGCGTGGCATTCGAACAGCCGCTCTACCGCGCGATGGGCGGGGTCGAGGTGGCGGATCAGAAGGCCGGGGCGGAATATCTGAAGACGCTCGATTTCGTCGATCCGGCCAAGATCGCGCTCTATGGCTGGTCCTATGGCGGATATATGACGCTGAAGCAGATGCAAGCCGATCCGGGGCTATATGCTGCGGGAATTTCTGGTGCGCCGGTGACCAGATGGGAGCTGTACGATACCCATTACACCGAACGGTTCATGGGCGATCCGCGCGAGATGCCGGAAGCCTATGCCAAGGCCAGCGCCGTCCCTGACGCGGCGAAAATCACCGATCCGCTCTTACTGATTCACGGCATGGCGGATGACAATGTCGTATTCGAAAATTCGTCCGAGTTGATTGCGAAGTTGCAAGGCGCGAACCGCCCGTTCGAAATGATGCTCTATCCCGGATATACCCACCGCGTGTCGGGAGAGCAGATCAGCCCGCATTTGTGGAATACGATCTTTGCCTTCCTCGAGCGACATGGGGTCACGCCGCCAGAGTAAAGCTCAACCCAGCCACTCAAGCGCTGTTGCCGCCACTTCGGACGGGGCCTCGACCTGCGGGTAATGGCCGATCTGCGGGATCAAATGCCGTTTCGCGTTGGGCAGATAATCCGCCCAGCGGCGATACGCATGTTCGCCCGAGACCGGATCGAGCGCGCCATTGATCAGGCTGATGCGGTCCTGCACGTGCTCCAGAACACCGACCCAGCGTGCTTCATGTGTCCGCCGGTCGCCAATGTAATGGAGCAGCTTGTGGAAGATACGGTTGCCGTCCTGCTCCGCGATCAGTGACCAGAACTCATCCAGTTCCTGCTCGCTCGGCTGCGTTTCGGGCCCGAACACCGCCGAGAAACTCTTTCCGAAGCCTTTGCGGTTGAGCATCCGGCTTACCAAAAAACCGAGCGGTGACACGCCAAGCTTCTGGATTGGCCGTGGTCGGTGCTGGTCAGGGAAAATTCCGCCGTTCAGAAATACCATCTTGCCAAGGCCCGCCGCGCCGCTGCCTTCGTGCTGGCGGGCAAGCAACTCCTGACCGACCGATACGCCGTAATCATGTACCAGCGCGTCAAATTCCGTAATGCCAAGGTGATCCAGCAGGGCCAATTGCATGTTGGCCTGGCGGTCGATCGAATATCCCGACCGGGGCTTATCGGACAGACCAAAGCCGATCATGTCAGCGGCGATAAGACTATGCTTTGCGCTCATTGCCGGCCAGATCGGCGCCCAATCCCAGGACGCTGTGGGGAAGCCGTGCACCATCAGCAGCGGCTTGCCCACGCCGGCAGTCCAATAGGCAATCCTTATGCCGTCAAACTCGAAATGGGTCGCTTGAACACGCCATTCCTTAATAGAGACTGCCATCGATCATCCTCTGAATTCGTATTGCTTGCTTTCGCAGGCTGCAATTGATGCTAGAGGCGGACCGCAGTTTTGCAAATTGAATTGAGTTCAGGAGATACAAATTGGGTTATCGCGTTGTCGTCGTCGGTGCGACAGGAAATGTCGGCCGTGAAATCATGGCTGTTCTGGCCGAGCGTGAATTTCCGATTGAGGAAATCGCGGCGGTTGCCAGCGCTCGTTCGCACAATTCCGAAGTTGAATTCGGTGACACGGGCAAGATGCTCAAATGCAAGAATATCGCAAATTTCGACTGGACCGGATGGGATATCGCCTTGTTCGCCGCTGGTTCCACCGCCACCCGGGAATATGCGCCCAAGGCGGCAGCTGCTGGCTGCGTGGTGATCGATAACAGCTCGCTGTACCGGATGGACCCGGATGTGCCGCTGATCGTGCCAGAGGTGAACCCTGACGCGATCGATGGCTATGCCAAGCGCAATATTATCGCCAATCCCAATTGCTCGACCGCCCAGCTAGTGGTTGCCTTGAAGCCGCTGCATGATGCCGCCACGATCAAGCGTGTTGTTGTCAGCACTTACCAGTCCGTATCGGGCTCCGGTAAGGCTGGGATGGACGAATTGTTCGAACAAAGCCGGGCTATTTTTGTGGGCGACAAGCCCGAACCGCGCGCCTTCACCAAACAGATCGCGTTCAACGTGATCCCCCATATTGATGTTTTCCTGGATGATGGTTTCACCAAGGAGGAATGGAAGATGGTGGTCGAAACCAAGAAGATCCTCGATCCAAAGATCAAACTGGTCGCCACCTGCGTGCGGGTGCCGGTGTTCGTCGGCCATGCCGAAGCGGTCAATATCGAATTTGAGAACGAAATTTCGGCCAAGGAAGCGCAGGATATCCTGCGCGAGGCACCGGGCGTCATGCTGATCGATAAGCGCGAAGATGAAGGCTACATCACGCCGGTTGAGTGTGTGGGAGACAGCGCAACCTACATCAGCCGCGTTCGTGAAGACCCGACGGTCGAAAATGGTCTGGTGCTCTGGTGTGTGTCCGACAATCTGCGCAAAGGCGCTGCATTGAATGCTGTGCAGATCGCCGAATTGCTTGGGCGCCGGCATTTGAAGAAGGGCTGACAGCCTGTTTGAGGGAGTGGTTTGATGATTGGTCGATTCGTCTGCGTGGTCGCTGGTTTGGCGCTAGTCGCCTGCTCGCCAGAAGTTTCCGATCTGTCTTCCGACGCTTCGAAATCGGGTGAAGGTCTGGCGAAGCCCGCTGGAAACGAAGCTGGTCAGATCCGGCTGTCTGGCGAGAGTATTTCCGTAACCGGTCCAGCGGGAACAACTCTCGCATTTGGATCGCCGCGCGAAGCCGTGGATGCAGAATTGACGCGTGTTCTGGGGCCAACCGAAGGCCGCAGCAGTAATGATGAATGCGGCGCGGGCCCGATGGAGTTCTCCAACTTTCCCGGTGGGCTCTCAGTCAACTTTCAGGACGGCAAGCTGGTTGGCTGGCTTGTCGATGCCGCAGACGGGATGATTGAAACGGACAAAGGTCTTGCAGTGAATGTCGCCAAGGGTGCGGCCGAGGGCAATTACAACCTGACCATGGTCACGGACAGTACGCTAGGTGATGAATTCTATACTGAGGAAGGCGTCGGCGGATTCTTCGAAGGTGAGGCAAGAGGTGGCCTAAAGAATCTGCACAGCGGGATAAGTGGATTTTCTGTCTAACGGCGGCCAGAGTGGCCGCATGACAGGAGCGTATATGAGCAGACGACCACGCCGGAACCACAGTCCGGCATTCAAGGCGAAGGTGGCATTGGCTGCCGTAAAGGGTGAGAAGACGCTGTCTGAGTTAGCGCAGCAGTTTGACGTTCACGCAAACCAGGTCACGACCTGGCGCACTC
>Ga0209702_10001518_pt1 | contig 44307 bp, 44 predicted proteins | sample FRY01_FD_187210 | JGI IMG/M metagenome (GOLD analysis project Ga0209702, IMG submission 187210) | Freshwater microbial communities from Lake Fryxell liftoff mats and glacier meltwater in Antarctica - FRY-01 (SPAdes) (version 2) | ecosystem: Environmental > Aquatic > Freshwater > Ice > Glacier...
AAATGGCTAAGAATTTTAGACTCAAATCTATTTACTACATTACCAATAGAAAAAATAGCATTACCATTATTAAAATAACCATTTTCCTTATCATGATTTACTAAAATTATAGTTCTGTTTAAAATAGAAGAAATTGCGTATTCTTCACTAAAAATTTATATCAAGCTTACATTTTGAGTCGCCAAAGTCTGCTCTACAGGTTTTACTAAATAATTTAAGTAAAGATTGATTATATTTTATTGTCTCAGGCTCTAAACGAATACTAAAACTTAGGTCATTTTTTATGTATAGAGTAGACTCATAAGTAATAAAGTGATAAAAATATTGCGGTAAGTATATTGATATTTTGATTTCTTAACTAGTTAGACCCATTTCTTTTGTAATTCCACAAGATTCGTAAATTCCTTCTAATATAAAATAATTTTGTGCTGAATCGTTAAATTCAGCTTCCTTCAATCTTAGACCTGAATTTGGTAAAAAGGCTATTGCATCTGATCTAATAACCTTATCACTTGAGGTAAGAAATAACTTAGTAAAATCTTGCATGCTTATTTCAAAACAATAGATTATATTTCCATAATAATTGCATGCGTTTTTTAATTCTTCTTCTAAAAGCCTCATTCTATTACCTCAACTAATTCTATAATCGATAATTCTATTGATCCATCTTCACAATAAAAATATTCAAAACTATCATTATTAAATCTTACTGGAATATCAAAAATAAAATCAGCAATCAAAGTTTTTTTCTGAGGCAAAGGTTGCTTTAACGTGACAATTCCAGTGTCATAATTAATTGTCTCGATTGTCAGATCGTCAATAGTATCGTTATCTATATAAAGAATTATATTATTTTTTACTAATCTTGTGATTTTTCTAACATAAGGAGATATTAAGTCAGCATATAACTTAAACAATTGAAACTCAGATAAAATAGAATTTCCTTCGGCTATAAATTGTTTATTTACTTGGTAATCGCTATAATCCCGAAATCGAAAAGCAAACTGCTTCCCTCTCCTTGCCCTAAAAAAATTATTAAATTCTTCAAATTGAGCCTGACTAAGCCTACAATTTTTTATTAAATATTTTTGTCTTGCATTTTCCCTATCTAAAAATATTAATTCTCTGCCAGATAATGTAGACAGTGATGAATTTGAGAATTCAGGCACGCCAATAGCGAAAACCTCTATAAATTTTGGTAATGATATGTCGTGAAATCTCATATATAATCTCTAAATATCTTTTTTTATTAAAGCTTTATAATTAACAGAAAGTTTAGTAGTAATTAAATCAATGCTAGGCTTAAATGTTATATTACCTGCCCTCATACCAGCTATTATATAATCCTTGAGTATGTAAGTTTTAGAGTTGAGTTTATTAGTAATTTTATCTGCAAGCGATACTAAAATACCTTGATTTTTATCCCTAGCAAACGCACATATCTCAAATTCAATGTCATAAATTGGATTATTAAATTTTGACATATTTTCAATTTTTAAAATATTAATTAACAAAAAAGGATATTTAGCATCTTGAACAATTGAAAGATATATTCGATCAACAGTTAGACGTATTTCTTTATCATTTGAAAACAATTGATGGAGTTTTATTTGAAAGTCATAAATAAAATTCATTGACATTTTTAAATCTCTAAACCTATGATATTCAGTATTCTACCCTGCTCTTCAACATCGATGATACGCTTTATTTCAAATATTCTTTTTTTAAATAAAATCCGCATTTTACTATTTATTCCGTCAATAAATCTTATTTTGAATATAAAAAATCCTTCTGTCATGACATGGCCAAAATTAATATTCTCTAATGATTCAAATTTACTATCACAAAGAGGTTTGATTTCAGCGAAACTCATCGTTTTTTCTTGCCAATTTTCTTTTTCAATATCACTTGCAGCAAAATTTTCTAAAAATATTATTTGATGTTTAAGATAAAAAGATAATGCTCTGCTCATTTTCATACTCATAACTTTAACTGTCTATATGGCAAATACAAATTCTTAATTTCAATTGGAATATAGTCGCTAGTTTGTTCCTGCCTATCATACATTTCGGCTATATGAAGTAAGATCCCATGTTTTATTGAGGGCGGTATATTATTTTCATCAAAACCTGCTATATATTCCATAGTTAATTCTGTATTTAATAGCGGTTGTTCTAAGTAAACTACATAGTTTTCTAGATCTATGTAATATCCCTCATTGCCAAGCTCTTTTTTACCCTTTTCATCTTCTATCGTAATTTTTTTACTTTATTTATTGGTTTATATTTGAGTGTAAAATTTTGTGTATTTCTAACATTACAAATAAAATGTACATTTCTTAAAACCAAATGAAGATTAATAAAATTTTCTGCAGCTATAATCGCTGCATTAATTAAATTTTCTATTAAATTATCATCATAACTATGTGATATTCTAAGGTAATTTTTTATTGCTTCTAGCTTCCATAATTTCTGAGGAAATAATTCAATTACTATTGATAGATTTTTTCTAAACATAGATTAAGCCTCATTGATCAGTAAATTTTGCAAGTTTAATCGCAGCTTGATTGATTACATCGCCCCCTACTCTTTTGACTGCATAAAATTTTACAAAAGGTTTTTCTGTATATGGATCCCTCATTATATTAATGTTCATTCTATCGACTATTTTATATGCCGCTTTAAAGTCTCCGATAGCAATAGCACAAGCATTTTGTTTTATTGATGGCATGTTAGAACAGCAAACTATAGGTATTCCAAAAATAGTCTGACCAAAAGACTCAGATAGTGATTGTTGCCAAATAAATCTACCATTACCGTCCCTAAGCTTTTGAATTTCTGATAAAGTGGTTCTATTCATTAAAAATGTAGCATTTGCTAAATATTCCTCATCCATAGAATTAATAAGATCAATAAGCATTTCAGGCGTTACATTTTTTCCTGCATCTAATTTTTCAATTTTAGTATGATCTGGAGACAAAATACCTCTAGGTTTTTTCTCTCCATCGCCATTGATAAAGGCCTCATTTTCTATTTTTACAAAACTATCCCTTAATCTTTCCGTTAACCAACTTTCAATTTCAATAGCAGAATCATCAATTAAAGTTTGACTTGCCTTAGGCTGAGCATAAAGTTCACGGGTAAAGATTTTTTTGCTGTAATTTTGGTGTATCGGTTACATCACGTGCTTCTGAATCTCCAATCCAACCACAGCTAAATTTTCCATCCTCAATAACTATATCAAGAACATTAGTTGAAATAGTTTCAACGGAAGCTAATTGTCTCATTTGCGATATTGCATTAATTCCAGACATGACTTTACTATATAAAGTTGGGAGTAATAAAATACCGCCATCTTCCGCTCCATTACCAAGCGCTTTTTGCAATAAATCTCCTTCTCTTCCTTTGCGAATGTAATTATTAAAAGCAGTTTTACATTCAGTTTCTTCTGTTAGTGTGCTAATGTCTGGACGAGATAGGAAATTCATCATATTATCAATCTTTCCTTCTAACATACTGATTTTTAAACTAGATTTTTTCTCTGATTCTAGAAAATTATTAAAATTTTCATTAATATTATTCATTTTTTTTATTGTATGTTCTAAATCCATTGTCTTCTCCTTGTTGTGTTCGTTATATATATGATAAATTTTAGCGTGATTATTAGCTGGGAAAGTAACAATACTTATTTCAATTAATTCTGCTTTGGTGATAATTCTTTGCCCTAATTTATTGTAATTTGATAGTTTTATATTAAAGCCTACAGAAAAACTATCGACAGCGCCTTGACGTATTAATTCAATAGCTTCCCTACCAGATTCAATTTTATTGTTAATAATTGCATCAACTTTTAGCCCATAATCATCTTCTAATAAAGATTGTATGACTCCTATAGGTTTTTGCCTATCATGCTGCCATAAAAATTTGACATTTTTATTATTGGCTTCGGCAAAAGCACCTTTTGCAATTAAATCGTTATGTTGATCTGTAATTTCATAAACGCTAGCATATCCAGAAATAGCTACATTATTCTCGGTATAAGATTTGATTATAAAATTTTGGTGAGTTTTATTATTATTCATATTGAAGCCTAAAATTCCTTAATAGCTAAGGATAGGCTAGAAATAATAACTATTAACTGATGCGGCTCGAATGCATCATGATAAGTTTTTATACTAGCTTCCTTAAGAGACTAGTATAATAGAAGAAAACATACCACTAAGAGAGAAGGCAAAAATATTGCAAAATTTATATAATTTTGATAGAAATGAAGAAAGCTCAAAAACTTTATAGGGTTAATTGTAAGCGAAGCACATGATTACCTAGGGTTCTAGGTAAGACATGCAAACTCGCTTGGGTTGCTAATGCCCATACGGCAGTGATGCACACTGTCCTTGCAATGAGATTAAACAAAACGTATTTAATTTATTTTTTTGGTGTACAAAAAGCTCTGGAATTATCCTCTTTAAGAAACTGAATTATTTCTTTGACAATAGAATTATCTTTATATTTATTTGATATTTTACTTATTCTATCTGCAAAAGTCCCCTCTCCAATGAAAATTTCATCAATAGCTTTTACTGAATCCAAAGTATCTTGTTGATTAAAACCACGTCTTTTCATTCCAACTAAATTCAATCCCTCAAGAGAAGCTCTATCGCTTGAAGCCAAACCAAATGGAATTAAATCTCTTACCAGCGCTGATAAGCCTCCAATCATAGCATGCGTACCTATACGTACATATTGGTGTATTGCAGAAAGACCGCCTATTACTACATAATCATCAACCTCCACATGACCAGCAAGGCTTACATAATTAGCAAGAATAATATTATTACCTAATTTACAATCATGAGCAACATGCGCTCCTACCATAAATAAACAATTATCTCCAACGGACGTAAGCATGCCACCATCTCTACTACCAGCTTGAATAGTGACATATTCCCTAATAGTATTATTATTACCAATAATAGTTTCTGACTTTTCTCCTTCGTATTTTAATATTTGAGGTGGTTGACCAATAGAAGCAAACGGATATATAACTGTATCATCACCTATAGTGGTTTTTCCTTCTATAACAACGTGTGATTTAAGCTCAACACCATCACCTAAAATAACATCTGGTCCTACCAAACAAAATGGACCTATTTTGACATTCTGTCCAATTGAAGCAGAATGACTAACTATTGCTGTTGCATGTATGACTGGTTCATTCATCAAATTTGCCTATCTTTAACCATTGCAGTAAATGTAGCTTCAGCTACAAGATCTTTGTCTACTTCTGCGCTAGCAGAAAATTTCCAGACTGAGGACCTATTTTGTTTAAGTTCTGCATACACATACATTGTATCTCCTGGTTGCACTATTTTACGAAATTTTGCCCCTTCAATTGACATAAAATATACATCTTTCTCTTGTGGGGAGTCCATTGATTTAGCAACAAGTATTGCTGCAAGTTGCGCCATAGCCTCAATAATCAATACCCCAGGCATTATCGGTTTATTAGGAAAATGGCCAGTAAAATGTGGTTCATTAACCGTAACGTTTTTAATGCCTACTATTGATTTATTATTTTCATATTCTAGCACCCTATCTATTAATAATAATGGATAACGATGCGGTAACATTGCCATGATTTCAATAATATTAATTATCATTTTTGTTCTCTAATTTATAATTATTAATAAGCTTTTTCATGATCACAGCTTGTTTATGCCAATCCCTTATGGGGACCGTTGGAGTTCCGCCAACAATAGTACCTGGTTCTATATCTTTAGTCACCCCTCCTTGAGCAGCTACTTGTGATTTATCGCCAATAACGATATGTCCTGATACACCAACTTGACCGCCAAGAGCGCAGTAATTACCAATTTTACTACTACCAGCTATCCCAACTTGCGCCACTATAATAGATCCACGACCAATTTGAACATTATGTGCAATTTGTACTAAATTATCTATTCTACATAAATCTTCAATAATGGTATCATTTAATGACCCCCTATCAATAGTAGTATTAGCACCAATTTCAACATTTTTTCCAATTATTACTCTTCCTGTATGAAATATTTTATAATGAACACCTAAATCTGTTGCAAAACCGAATCCGTCCTGACCTATTCTTGCTCCAGGCAATATTACAACATCATCTCCTATTATGCTATAGCTTATCGATACATTAGAATATATTTTAGCCCTATCCCCTATTGTTACACCAAAATCTATGAAAGATCCTGATTCTATTATACAATCATCGCCTATTCTAGCATTTTCCCCTATAACAACATTATGCCCTATATAACAATTTTTACCTATATAAGCTGAACTAGCTACATGAGCAGAATCCATAATTATAGGTTTATATTGTTCTTTTCGTTTATAGAATAAATTAGCTAATTTTGTATATGCAAAATAAGGATTTTTGGTTGTTAATAAAATTAATTGCTTGTTGGAATCACAACTAATACCGTAATCAACTATGCAAGCTGAAGCTTTAGTATTACTTAGTTGGCTTATATATTTTTTATTACTTAAAAAACTTATCTCATACTCAGAAGCTTGGTCTAATGGCTTAATCCCTTTAATTAGAATATTATTTGAATCATCTAGAGTGTGCGAAATGGCACACTCTAAAAAAGAAGCAATATAAGATAATTTAAAGGGTTTAGATATCTGATAAAACCGTTCATCTACCATTTTATTAAATCCTTATTCCAACTCCTTTGGCAAGATTAGGATTATCTTTGTTTTTTTCTAAGAATGTATTAAAGTGATCTTTATCAAATTTAAATTTAGCCATATTATCATCGAAAATCTTATTTGCATCAAATTCAGGACTTTTCTGTATATCAATATTTAATAACTTAACAAATTCTTCTCGTATTTTAAGTGGAGTAAATGCATCATTTAATGTTTTAACCACTTGAATCATAGTATTTGTATCATTACTAAATTTTTCATTACTCCCACGTTTAGTTGCAGCCAATAATATATACTGCCCTAGAATATCTTTGTCTTCAAATTTTCCTAATTCAAAAAGCTCTTGAACTTTTGGAGCTCTGCTCTTATCTATTTTATCTCCCCATGACTGAAGGAGACTTCTTGAATCTACTTTTTCATATATAGATAATAAAAATTCTTTATGTATAAGTTTTTCCTCATTAATACCATGAGCAAACCCATGATTCACTAAATGACGATCTGTGGTAAGTTGACCTTTGTAATGCAAATACTCAGCTTTTTCTTGTGCAGCGTCAAAACTAAGCGTGCCAACGGCTTTAGTATCTAAAGGCACTACATTCAAGGGATCATCACGTAATTCTTGATATGTAGCTTTTTCAGTTTCTGAATATTTGAATACTCCCCCTACTTTAGCTAAAAACTTAAACACAACATCCATCAAAAATTTTACTATTACACTTGGATCATAAAATTTTTCCTTTGAACTATAGATAGCCAGATTTAATGTATCATTCATATCATCGCTACCAAATGCAAAAGCAAGGGTTCTTCCTTGTTTCTTAGCTTCAGCAATCTTTGCTTTATCATCAGTAATGTCTTCTATATCATGCTCTTTTTCATTATCTGCGAAATATTTTGTTGGTATATTATCCCTATATCCCCCATCAACATACTTCTCACCATCAATTTTAGCATTTTTAAAGATTATTGGAATTGATGCAGATGCCCTAGCAGCCAAAGCAATTTCTACATCTGGACTATTTGTTGGGCTAAATATAACTAATTCACCGGTCTCTTTTTTAACTGATGTAATAACCAAATCCTTAAATCTGATAGGATCAATAGCTCTTAGAACGGCTAAATCCTTAAAATATATCTTATCACCATTTTCACATCTTTCTCTTAAATCAGCAATATCTGACCATTGGTCTTCGAGCATAGCTTGAATTTTATTGATATTATTTTCTATATCTTTTTTTGCATAATTTGAAGTTTTTATATCTTTTTCCAAGTCTTTAATTTCTTTCTTGACTAGTAAAATTTTACTATGAATTTCTTCCTTTTTTGCAATATTATTTTCTGCAGATTCTTGTTCCTTTAATTTTATAATATCTTTATGTAGAAGTATTTCTTTGTCAACCAAAGCTTGTATTTTTGTATTATTAATTTCTTGTTGACTCAGAAGCTCATTAATGCGTTTTTCACAAATTTCAGGCAAATCTACTTCTTTCAAGAAGTTAGATACATTTTGGGAAATTGTTTTCGCTAATAACTCATATAAAGGGTTACCATCTTTATTAATTAAAAAACCTTTACCTAGCAAACCTTTTAAATTAGTCTCTTTAGAAAGTTTCTCAAAGTCTTCTGCTTTAATACCAGTTGCAATAAAAGCTGCCGTAATAGCCCCAGCAGATGAACCTGCAACCGCTTTAACACCATCAATAACACTAGATTCTTTAAGAGATTGATATACTCCAGAATAAATTGCTCCTTTAGCCCCTCCTCCACTAAAAGAAAGGAATTCTACAGAAGTTTCTTGCGCAACTTGCATTTTGTCTTGTAGTTTTGACATAATATGATCCTAAAATAATTTAAATTAACTACTCTCTAATTACTAATACTGATATAAGACTATGACGTACAATTTTTGAAGCATTGGGTCCAAGCATATAGTCTCTTAGTTGCGGCCTAATCGCTGACACAACAATTAAATCAGCCTGGATATCATTTGAATATTGAATTATTTGATCGTAAACAGAACCCCTAGCAATATTAATATTTACTTTAATTTCACTTGGAATATATCGTTTAATTAATTCTATAATCTGAGTATTATGTTTATCTTTTTGGTCCCTAATCCAATGTTTAGGTAAATAATCTTCAACAGCTTTCATACCAAAATCTGGTATAACATAAATAAAAGATAATGTTGATTCAAAAGCACGAGCTAAATCAACTGATTTTTGTAGTACTATATCAACAGAAGGTTTATCTAATAAATCTAACGGAACAACAATATTTTTAAACATACAAGTAAGGTTATAAAGGTTATTTTGTTACTATTTCTTTCACAGTTTCATTAATTGGTATTAAATTATCAATGTAATTACTATCATTTAGCTTATTTAATATGATATGTGAAGTTCTAAATCGTTCTAAATGTTTGACGAAGTAATGCATAAAATTCTTAAGAAATATAGGATTAATCTTATCAGTTGTCACCAACAAAACTGGCACCGAAAAACTACTCTGATCTTCAGTAATTCCAGCATATAAAGATTTATTTAAAATGGTTTTATGGAATTCTGGATTAGTCTTAATAAATTGTTCAATTTTATTATCTTCAATATGAAGAAAATTAATCTCACAATGATGTGCAATATGACGAATTAATGCATTAGGATGACCAGTCATAAGAACCATAGAATCAACTTTACCAGCACAAAATTCTTGTGCACAATTTTCGTGATTCAATATAATATCGATTGGTTCTTTTTCAAAATTATATAGTTTACTTAAATCATTATATACTATACGCCCATCAGAAGAGTTGGACCCAATAGAGATTTTTTTGTTATTTATATCTGCCAAAACTTTTATTTTTTCATTATCTCTAACAATTACTGTAAAAGTTTTATCATGTAACTTAAGCACTTGAGATATATTGGTCATAGGTTTTGAATTTGCATAATATCCCTTGCCTTCAAAAGCTTGAATAGCAATATTAGCGTGCACTAAGCCTAAATCAATTTTACCTTCTTGCAATAAACTTAAATTCTTTATAGAACTTTCAACTGGTACAATCCTACATTTGGTATTGTGATCTGGATCTGATAGCTGAATAAATTTACACAATTCTAATGCAACAGAATAATCGCTTCCAAGCAGACTACCAGCCCCAATTTTAATTATCTGTTTTTTAGCTAAAGCAAATGAAGAGTTAGCTAGAACAACGCAAATTAAAAAAACTACTTTAAATTTTGACATAAACCCCTATGAAAAATATTTTTCTTCGTCAAGAGTACCTTCGCTATGATCAATAATCAAGGTAATTGTTGCATCCCCAGTAATATTAATTGTTGTGCGTAACATATCTAATATTCTATCAATACCAGCAATTAATGCCACACCTTCAATAGGTAAATGAATTGAGGAAAGAACCATGGGTAACATTATTAAACCTGCGCCAGGAATACCAGCGCTACCAAGCGATCCAAGCGTTGCTGTTACAATAATTACTAAATAATCATATGGCATTAAAGTTACATTCATGATTTGAGCAAAAAATATAGTGGTAAGTGATAAATATATTGCGGATCCATTCATATTTATAGATGCACCAAGAGGTAAAACAAAAGAAGTACTTGAATTTGAGATACCGAGCTTATCTCTACAAATTTGCATAGTAGTGCCAAGAGTTGCTTTACTGCTTGAAGTAGAAAAAGCTAACATTTGATATTCAAAACTTTTTTTATAAAAAGGTATAGGAGAGATGCGGCAAAATATATAAATTAATATACCGCAAATAATATATTGGCAAAACATTGCAATTACGACAGCTAAAAGCAGATGAGATAAACTAATTATCACATCAGTGCCCTGAGTCCCTACTACCCAAGCAGTAAGAGCGAAAGCACCATAAGGTGAGAGTTGAATAATCATTGAAATCATTCGAAGTACCATTTTTGATACTAAATGAAAGCCCTCTTTTATAGGATTTGCAACAGGACCCATGCTATTAATACAGAATCCAGTAAATAATGAAAAAAATACAACTTGTACAATATTACCTTTGGCAAAAGAATCAAAGATATTACTAGGTATAAAATTTAGAAAAAAATCAATCATATTAAAAGATTTAGCCGTCACAATTTCAGGCTGCAAACCAAAATCAAGGCTTACTCCTTCTCCCGGCTTGAGTGTCAGAGCTATTATTATACCAAATATAACAGCAAAAACAGTAGTTCCTAAAAAAGCAACAACAGATTTAAAACCCACTCTCCCAAGAGAAGATGGATCACTCATACTTGTCATACCTGAAACTAAACTAAAAAAAATGAGCGGAACTATGATCATTTGTATCATACGAAGAAATACATCCCCCATTGGCTTAACAAATGGTATATATTCAGAAAAATATATACCAAATAATATGCCTAAAAATAAGCCTATTGTAACTTTTTGCCAAAGTTTCATCTATATACCTCTTTAAATTTTTAATTTGCTAAATTTGCTTGTGTATTAATTACTAATAATATTACCAGCAGCGGCTAAATCTAGGTACGCCGTATTAGCGCGAGTTGTGAGTTAATTACTGCTAAGCATATGCATTGCGAAACATCATAGATGATCTGGCAATCCAGTTTTATTAATCAAATACCTATTGATAAATAACTTACTTAAAGCCATGTTATTCGCTTGGTCTAAGCACTGGCACTAATAATCTACAAATGATTTGATTATATTAAACTCCCTAACAATAAGCGGTATTAGCCTTATTTGTCAAGCCAATTTAAAAAAGATGATAAGCCATCATCAATGTTTAGCTTAATAATCTGTGGTGTTTCATAATTATGAATAGCAACTATAAAATCTTCTACCCTTTTGTAATTCTCAGATTTAGCTTTAATTAATAATCGTAATTCCTTATTAGATAATATTTTATCGTTCCATTTAAAAATACTGGTAATATTATCTATTTGTACACAAGATGCTAAATCTATTTCCACTAATTCCGCAGCTATTCTATCAGCTACTACTTGATCATCTGTTGTGGTTATAATGATACAAAATTGCTTAAGAGAGTTAATATTTGAAATATTTTCTGACATATTATACCTCAACGAAACAATTTGGGGTTTCATATAATTTAATTTTATCAATACTAAAACTAGTATTGATAAATAATTTTGGTAAAATTTCTGTTTTTAGATGTAGCGCAATATTTTCTGCCGTTGGATTATGGTCCATGTAATAGATTTTTTGACCAGTCCAATCTGAAATCTTCTCTCCTATTGGCTTATCACTTTTATATAATATTAAACTATGATCAAAATTATCATCAATCCAGTTTTTTATTACATTTTTCATATCACTAAAATCTACAACCATGCCAAGATTATTCAATGATTCTGATGCAACGGTGACTTCAAGTACATATCTATGTCCGTGAAGAAAATTACATTTATTTTGATGACCAACCACTCTGTGTCCAGCATCGAATTGAATTCGCCTAGTACATTTTATCATAATTTAATTGTATAAATTTATCTATTGTATCAATTTAAGATGCAAAACTGGTGGCTTAAGCACTATTGCTTGAATGGCAAACTGTCACCCAATAGAGCCTCATGCAGTAGTGCAGCACCACATGGTAACCCAGTAATCGACTTAAAAAAGGTCGATAAGGATCTGTATAATCTTAAAACCTAGTGCTTTCTCTCGCAATGACTAATAAATGTCACTGCCGATCCTGACCATTTTCAAGCTCGACAAGATGTTAGCTATAGCACAATATTGTAACTACATAAGGCCAAAATGTCATACCCACGAATATTTGGATCCAGAGAACCTAAGTATAAACTGGATTCCTGCATAGTTGGGAATGAAATAGACACAAATAGTTATCACCTAATTCAATGTGTTTTACCGCAGGCTCTTAATTTTTATAACAAGTTAAAGGCATACTTAAAATATATTTCCAAAGTTCTTCCCAACCTTTTTGATGTTTTGCTGTATTAAAAATTGTTTGATGCACACAAATTGAATTACTTGCCTTAACATATTTATCTGCAATAAACGGAGGAACTACTTTATCATCACCGCCAGAAACATGCAATTGGGGAATTTTAGAGATTTTAGCAGCATAATCAATTGGATTCAATGAAGCTAACATTGGTTTAGCATTATGATGCCTATTAAAACTAACATGATCTAAGTTGCCAGACAATGTAATAATATCTTTAACATTCTTATTCCTTGCAGCGATTAAGACAGCAATGCCTCCCCCACCAGAAAAACCAACTAAACTAAATGGACGACCATTATTAAGAGCTTCTATAACTTCATTAATCGATAAAACAACATCATTGGACATTCTGCTATCAGTCCAATAAGACTGATTATTGCATTTAGGATTTAGTTTTACATCGGTATATTGGCATGGGCGAGCAACATATACAACATTTGGCCTATCATCAAGCGCAGCAAGTTTTAATAACATTGGACGTGTTGGAGTAGGATTATCTGATATACTATAACGACTATTAAAAGCAAGCCCGTCCCCTTCAATATAAAAAACATAAGGGAGATTCTTATTATTTATCCTCTGATAAGTAGTAAGCCAAAAGTCACCACCTTTCACAAGTCTTTTTGTAAAATTATTTGATTTACCTACATAATCCGAATCTACTATCCTCAGTGGGATACTAGAACCACAAGAAGATAATAACGCACAGATTATAACTGTAAATAATAGGTTTATTCTAGAAAGGTATTTCATCGTCTAGTTCACTATGATCAAAGTTTGTGTTATGGGTTTTATTCGTAGATTCTGATTGGCCAGAACTCACGCCTTTAGAATCAAGAAGTATAAGTTGGGAATTAAAATTTTGCAATACAACTTCTGTGGTATATTTTTCCTGACCAGCAGCATCTACCCATTTTCTAGTCTGCAAAGTTCCTTCTAAATAAACCTTACTCCCTTTTTTTAAGTAGTTTTTTATTACACCAACTAATCCTTCGCTAAATACAACAACTCTATGCCATTCTGTTTTTTCTTTTTTTTCGCCGGTTGCGCGATCTTTCCAATTTTCAGAAGTAGCTATATTGAGCGTAGCTATTTCTTTTCCATCGTTTGTATTTCTAATTTCAGGATCACGTCCTAAATTACCTATTAATATTACTTTATTTAAACTGCCTGCCACTTAAATACCTCATGTACAATTCAAGACATAAAATATATTGATTAATTGAAAATAAGTTAAATTTGTTATCCCTAAAAACACAATATTTATTTTCATTAAAAGTATATATTTAATATATTGCAATAATATGCTAAAAACTCATATAATGCTAGAAATTATTTAAAATAAAGTTATAATTTATCCTAAATTTATGCAAGAATATATCAAAGTTAGAGGCGCTAAAGAACATAACTTAAAAAATGTTAATGTTGATATCCCTAGAAACAAGTTTGTAGTTATAACAGGCCTTAGTGGTTCTGGCAAATCTTCTTTGGCATTTGACACTATATATGCAGAAGGTCAAAGAAGGTATGTTGAAAGCCTTTCATCTTACGCTAGACAGTTCTTGCATTTGCAAAACAAACCTGATGTCGAGTCTATATCTGGGTTATCTCCATCAATAGCGATCGAACAAAAAACTACATCTAAGAACCCTCGATCAACTGTAGGAACAATCACAGAAATTTATGATTATTTAAGACTTCTATACGCTAGAATCGGTATACCTTACTCCCCTGCAACGGGTCTTCCAATAAAAAGCCAGACTATTTCTGAGATGGTGGATATAATAAATGAATTACCTATAGATAGTAAAATATATATTTTAGCTCCAATTATCAGGGGGCAAAAAGGAGAATTTAGGCGTGACATTTTAAATCTCAAAAAGCAAGGTTACCAAAGGCTAGTAGTAAATGGTGAACTATGTGATATTGATGATTTGCCTAAACTTGATAAAAATAAAAAACATAATATTGAAGTAATTATTGATAGAATAATTATATCAAGTGACCTTGGTAACAGACTTGCTGATAGTTTAGAAATAGCTCTAAAGCTAGCAGATGGTATAATATTCGTAGAGATAATAGATATACCTAGTGACATAGGATCAAAATTTACCGCTAATCAAAAATTGATCTTCTCTGAAAAATATGCCTGCCCTGTTTCTGGGTTTCAAATCGCAGAAATTGAGCCAAGGCTTTTTTCATTCAACAGCCCTTTTGGTGCTTGCGCTAAATGCGAGGGTATAGGTAAGGAAATGTTTTTTGATCCTTTACTAATTATTCCAGATGAAAAATTAAGTATTAAAAACGGTGCTCTTGCTCCTTGGAGCAAGATGTCATCAAAATTTTTTCTTGAAACATTAAACGCATTAGCAAATCACTATAAATTTTCTATTGATACTGCATATTTTAATTTACCTCCTGACATCAAACATGTTTTACTATATGGATCAAAAGAAGAGATTATTAAGTTTCATTACCATAATGGCTCCAAATTAGAAACAATAGAGCAGTCTTTTGCTGGAATAATTCCAAGTTTAGAAGAAAAGGACAGCAGAGCGGAAGCAACTTCGATAAAAGAAGAGCTTTTAAGATATAAATCAGAACATAAATGTACATCATGTGAAGGATATAGGCTAAAAGCCGAATCTCTTTGTATAAAAATTGATGATAAACATATTGGTAAAGTGTCTAATATGACAATATTACAAGCACAGAAATGGTTTGTAGAATTATCTGGAAAATTAAATGAGAAACATTTATTTATCGCTGAACGTATTTTAAAAGAAATTACCGAGAGGCTTAAGTTTCTTGTGAATGTAGGACTTGATTATTTAAGTTTATCTAGAGAATCAGCAACTCTATCAGGTGGAGAGAGTCAACGGATTCGTCTTGCATCACAAATAGGTTCTGGTTTAACTGGAGTTCTTTATGTTCTTGATGAACCGTCTATCGGACTTCACCAAAGGGATAACTCAAGATTAATAGAAACGCTAAAAAATCTTCGAGATCTAGGTAATACAGTTCTAGTAGTAGAGCATGATGAAGAAACAATGATTGCATCTGATCACATAATAGACGTAGGTCCTGGGGCAGGAATTCATGGTGGGCATATCATCGCAGAAGGTAATTCTGATGATATAAAAGCAAATCCAGCAAGTATAACTGGTCACTACCTTAGTGGAAGGAAATCTATAGCAGTGCCAACTGTAACTAGGTTAGGACACCCAAATAAAGCAATAGAACTAAAAGGAGCTAGATCAAATAATTTAAGAAATATTGATATACAAGTTAAACTCGGGACTTTTACCGTTGTAACTGGTGTATCTGGAGGAGGAAAATCGAGCTTAATAATTCATACTCTTTACAAAGCAGCCCTAAAAATATTGGAACTATCATCAAAAGTTTATCCAGGAGAATATGACTCGATAACTGGCCTTGAAAATATTGATAAAATTATTGATATAAACCAATCTCCAATCGGTAGAACTCCAAGGTCTAACCCAGCTACTTATACAGGAACATTTACTCATATAAGAGATTGGTTTACAGAATTACCAGAATCTAAAGCAAGGGGTTATAAGGTAGGAAGATTTTCATTTAATGTTAAAGGTGGCAGATGTGAAGCTTGTCAAGGTGATGGATTAATCAAAATTGAAATGCATTTTCTTCCAGATGTTTATGTTAAATGCGATGTTTGTGATGGTAATAGGTACAATAGAGAGACTTTAGAAGTTAAATATAAAAATAAATCTATAACTGATGTACTTAATATGAATGTTGAGGATGCAATGCATCTTTTTGACAAAGTTCCAGCCATTTATGAAAAATTATACACTCTAAATGAAGTAGGACTTGGTTATATAAAAATAGGCCAATCGGCAACTACATTATCAGGTGGAGAAGCCCAAAGGATAAAATTGGCAAAAGAATTATCAAAGCGTTCTACTGGTAAAACCTTATATATTCTTGATGAACCTACAACTGGATTACATATTGACGATATTAATAAATTACTAAAAGTATTGCATAAATTGGTTGAAATGGGTAATACAGTATTGGTAATCGAGCATAATATGGATGTGATTAAAACTGCAGACTATATTATAGATGTAGGGCCGGAAGGAGGAGATAAAGGTGGACAGATAGTGGCGGTAGGTACGCCAACAGAAATCGCTGCTTGCGCCGAAAGCTTCACTGGTCAATATTTAAAACATCATTTGACACCAAAGCATCATATCAATACCACCGAAGAACCTCAGGCGACATAACAATTTTATGAGGTAACAAACGATTTTTGTTGGTGCCCCTATCACTACTATCTGTAAAAATATAACACCAAGAGGAAAAATGAAGCCGCCGATAGCAAAGAAAATACCTTATAATTATGAAATACATTCTCAAAAAATTAATGATGAATATCAATGGCTTAGAGACATAGATTGGCCATCAGTTAATAACGAGGAAATTTTAAACTATTTAAAAGAAGAGAATAAATATTTTGAACAATTTCTTTTTCCGCTACAAGCTGAAAAAGACAGGTTGTTCGAAGAGTTAAAAGGAAGGATCAAATTAGCAGATCAATCACCTTATGTTAAAAAAGATGATTATCAATATTATACAAGGACAGAAGAAGATAAAGATTACCAAATTTATTGTCGTAAAGCAGTAGAAGTTGACAGCGATTCAGAGGAAATACTTCTAGACGTTAATTTACTGGCTAATGGTAAAAATTATACCAATATAGGTTCTTTCTCTATATCTCCTGACCATAGGCTTTTAGCTTATTCTATAGATTTTAGTGGTGATGAAAGATATACAATTAGAATTTGTGATATTAAAAGCCAGAAATATTTAGAAGATGAGATAAATAACACTATAGGTAATATAGTCTGGCATGAAGAATTGAATGGATTTTTCTACACACCAATTAATGAAAATTGGCGTTGTGACAAAGTAATGTTTCATTACCTTGGAACTAAAACAAGTGAAGATAAATTAGTATTTTATGAAACTGATCCTCTTTACCAAGTTTCAGTAAATAAATCCTCTAGTAAGAAATGGATCATAATTGATGTTGGTGGTCATAATACCAATGAAAATCACGTGGTTACGATGAATGACCATGAATTTATTCCAAAACTGATCAAAGCAAAAATCGACAGAATATTTTATAGCACTGATCATAATGGTCTTTATTTTTATATAAGAACGAATTATAAAGCAAAAAATTTTCGTATTGTCAGAATTAGTACAAGTGATTTACAAAATAGCACCTGGGAAGACTATATTGAAGAGGAATCTGATAAATATTTATCTAGCTTTGACATTACCAAAAATTATTTGATATTAAATTATAAAGTAAATGGCTTGCCATTAATTAAAATCCATAATTTATTAGGCAAAGATGAAAAGATTATAGATTTCCCAGATAAAAGTTTTAGTGCGGAGTCATGTACTACTAATTTTGATGAAGATGATATTAGGGTAAATTACTCTTCGCTAAAAAGGCCCAATACTAGTTATAGCTATGATTTTAATGAAAGTAAATTATCTATATTAAAAATTCAAGAAATACCTAGCGGATTTGAACCAGAAGATTATCATATAGAAAGAATATTTGCAGATAATGGTGGGATAAAAATACCTATAACATTATTCTACAAAAAGTCTTTATTTAAAAAAGATGGTTCAAACCCTCTATATTTGTACGGTTATGGTTCATATGGAATTAGCGTACCCCTGTCATTTAGAAACTCAGCAATTACTCTTGCCGACAAGGGTTTCATCTATGCCATAACCCATATAAGAGGAGGAAGTGATTTTGGACATGATTGGTATGAAGCAGCAAAATTCTTAAATAAAAAACGTACATTTGAAGATTTTATTGCCTCTACAGAAAAACTTATAGAAGAAAAATATACAAGCAAAGGAAACATAGTGATTTGCGGAGGTAGCGCTGGAGGGCTTTTAGTTGGTACAGTTATTAATGAGCGTCCTGAGCTATTTAAAGCAGCAATTGCTCACGTGCCTTTTGTTGACGTTTTGAACACAATGCTCGATGAGACTCTACCACTCACTCCATGTGAATTCAAAGAATGGGGAAATCCTAAAGAATTAGATTATTTTAACTATATTAAATCATATTCTCCTTATGACAATATCAAACCTCAGAATTACCCAAATCTATTTGTAACCTGTTCTATTTCAGATCCTAGGGTAGGATACTGGGAACCAGCAAAATGGGTGGCAAAGCTTAGGTCTATAAAAACAGACGATAATCTATTGTTATTTAAAACTAACTTAGATGCTGGTCATAGTGGCGCATCGGCTAGGTTTGATTATCTCAAAGAAGCAGCTGATGATCTAGTCTTTATATTTCAAATTTTTGATAATATCAAATCACTTTCAAACGATTCATTATAAAAAAATTTAGACTCGTCGCTCAAGTAGTTAATCTACATTCCGTGCGGCTCGCTTCATTTGTTATATTACTCTTTTGAAATTGAATTGCTATAAAATGGAGATACTAAAATGCTTAAAGATTTTTTGATATTAAAGAAAATTACTCTATTTATTCTACCTTATATATTTTTATATGGTCTTTATATACAAATAAATGGAGAAATATCTCCGGGGGGCGGATTCCAAGCGGGAGTTATTTTCTCATCATGTCTGATTGCTTTTGATTTAATTCACGGCAAAAAAATATCAGAGAAATATTTTAATACAGAATTGTTAATTGTAATAGCAACTTTAGGAGTATTAATTTACGCCTCTACTGGACTTATCTCATTGTTTTTCAACAAAAATTACTTGAATTATTATGTGCTTAACAGCAATAAGTTAATAGCTCAAAATATTGGTATACTTATTATTGAAATAGGAGTTGGGCTGACTGTTGCATCAGTGATGTACTTAATCTATTCTTTGTTTCAGGAGGATATGAAATAAGAAGAAATATTTCAATCGATTTTATTTGCCATCAGATTTCGTTGTCACCCTTATTAATCTTCTCTAAACAAATTTTTTCTGTTAATGTTTTTAATTCTTCTACCCTTTCAATGAGATAGAGCAATTGTTCTTTGCTAATTTTATAGTCTTGTTCATACCTTGCGTCAATATAAGCCTCCTCAAGTAGTCTAAAACTTTTGCGTTGTTCAATGCTAGAATGAGGAAATATTTGCCATAATGCTTCATTGTAATTTCCAGCTATGCTACCTAATTTTCTAATATTATGCAGCTTTGGTTTATAACCAGAGAATACTAATAAAATAGCATTATAAAAGCTTTCGGTAGCTTGATGTAGCAAAAAGGCTGATAAAGAATAATTACCTCTTTCTAATGGATATTTGCATTCGACAAAGAACTCTTTAGCACTTCCAAACCAGTGCTCATAATCTTTCTGTGCTATTTGTCTTCTCTCGTTCCAAGGTAGTTCTTTTGCTTCTGCCAGCTGAAATTCTCCGCTGTTATATAAAAGAATCCCTTCATTCTTAATATCAGAAAAGAAATAATGTCCTTTTTCCAATTGTATATTTACCATATTAATAGGCTCAAGTACTAAAGTTACCCAAGGATCTTTGGAAAGAGCATTTCTTAATCCTTTATGCTCTAATCTCTTTTCTATCTGTTCCTCTATCCTAAGTCCTTGATTACCAGCATATTTTCCTTTCTTTAGCACAAGCATAATATCTAGATCACTTTGATAGCTATAAGTAATATGACCTTTTACATACTCATCTTGCACCCAATCTCCTCTAGCATATGACCCAAACAAAATAATCATCGCCAGTTTGGACTCCGCAACAGCTAAAATTTCTCTCACAATATCGTCTAGTTTTTCTTTAATGATAAGTGAACGGCTTGGGAGAATTGTTTTCATAATTAACTATTGATTTTTTATACTGGTCAAAAAATATAAGTAAAGAGAATAACTTATATTACTTCAGCAAGTTTTCTAGCTTCATCATCGGCAATTAGTGCTTCAACAAATTCATCTATCTGACCATTTTTTAGCACTTCTTCTATTTTGTATAATGTAAGATTTACCCTATGATCTGAGACCCTCCCCTGAGGAAAATTATACGTACGTATACGTTCAGAACGATCACCTGATCCAACCTGATCTTTTCTCGATAAAGCTCTTTCTTGATCTTTTTTATATCGTTCTGCATCATATACCCTAGAACGTAGGAGCTTTAAAGCTTTTGCCTTGTTTTTATGTTGGGATTTTTCATCTTGTATAGCAACTGTAATACCAGTTGGCAGATGAGTGATTCTTACAGCGGAATCAGTAGTGTTGACATGTTGACCACCTGCCCCAGACGCGCGGTAAGTGTCTATCCTTAAATCTTTTTCTTCTATTTTAAGATCAATCTCTTCTGCTTCAGGTAACACTGCAACTGTTGCTGCTGAAGTATGAATCCTACCAGAAGACTCGGTTTCAGGGACCCTCTGTACTCTATGTACCCCAGATTCAAACTTAAGCTTAGAAAATACATTTTGTCCTTTTATAGAAGCTGATGCCTCTTTATAACCGCCAATTCCTGTGTCTGCAATTGTTAATATTTCAAAACGCCATCCTTTTAATTCTGCATATCTTTGGTACATAGCAAATAATTCGGCGGCAAAAAGAGCGGCTTCTTCACCACCACTTCCTGCCCTAACTTCAATTATTGCACTTTTACTATCTGCTTCATCTTTTGGTAAAAGTGCGATTTTTATTTCCCTTTCTAGAATGGGTAATATATTTTCAATATCTCTTATCTCTTCATAAATCATCTGTTCAGTATCAGAATCAAGTCCAATCTCTTTCGCAAGATCTTTAGTAGTTGTAAGGTCAACGAACGCTTTGTTGTAATCATTAATCTTCTCAACAATAGGTTCTAATTCTGAATATTCTTTTGAACATTTAACAAACTCATCTCCTAAAATACCTGTTGCTAGTTTTTCAGAAAGTTCATCGAATTTCTTTAAAATTTTTGATAAATTATCAGTAAAATTCATAAAACTATATATTACACATCTAAGTTTACTACATTCAAAGCATTCGCTTGAATGAAATCCCGTCTTGGCTCAACTACATTACCCATTAAAGTCGATATCATTTCTTCTGCCTTATCTATTTCATCTATTTTAACTTGTAACAAAGTTCTACGGCTTGGATCTAAGGTGGTTTCCCATAATTGGTCTGAATTCATTTCTCCAAGGCCCTTGAATCGTTGAATATTTAGACCTTTTTTTGCAACATCAAGGATATACTGAAGTAATTGAGTAGGAAGATTGATTTTAAATTCTTGTTTCTTAATAAATAGTTTTGCTTGGTTAGAGAAATATTCATATAAAGGTTTAGAAACTTTTACTAAATGACCAAAATCAAATGATTCAATCTGTTCCCTAGATAAAATTTTACTTTCCTTTAAGCCTCGAACAAACCTAAAAAACTCAATGGAATTTTCATTAATAGAAACTTGCCAATCAGTTTTATCTGGTTCAAGGTCTCCAAAGTTTAAAATTGATATTGCACTTTCGATCCTTTCTTTACTATTAGTATCAAATATTTCAGTAGTTAACAAATCATTAATAGCTAGGCATTCAGCTATGTTGCGATTAAATTTTCTACCAATATTATCAAGGTGGTTTATAAATTTAATTACTAAATCAATTACAATCTCAAGGTCGTTAGTTATAATTTCTTTACCATCACCAAGAATGAATAATGCGTCAGGAATTGATGATTTAATCAAATAATCCTGCAATGCTTGTTCGTTTTTTAAATAAAGTTCAGTTGAACCTTTTTTTAGTTTATAAAGTGGTGGCTGCGCTATATATAAATATCCTAAATCTATAAGTTCTCTCATATGACGATAGAAGAATGTAAGTAATAATGTTCTTATATGCGAACCGTCAACGTCAGCATCCGTCATAATCACAATTTTATGATATCTTAGTTTATTAATTGCAAAATCCTCAGCACCAATACCAACGCCAAGGGCAGTGATTAGAGTTCCAACCTGTTCTGACCCAAGCATTTTATCAAAACGAGCTCTTTCAACGTTTAGAATCTTACCCCTTAATGGCAGTACTGCTTGAGATTTTCTATCCCTACCCTGCTTTGCAGTACCGCCAGCAGAATCTCCTTCTACAATAAATATTTCTGACTTAGCAGGATCCTTTTCTGAACAATCAGCCAATTTCCCAGGTAAATTGGATATTTCAAGAGCAGATTTGCGTCTCGTTAGTTCTCTTGCTTTTCTTGCTGCTTCTCTAGCAACTGAAGCTTCAATAATTTTATTAACAATAATTTTAGCTTCACTAGGGTGTTCTTCCAGCCATTCTAGTACTTTAGTATATACAGCACCCTCTACTACTGGTCTGACCTCGGAGCTTACTAGCTTATCTTTTGTTTGTGAAGAAAATTTTGGATCAGGGGCTTTTACAGATAGAACACAAGATAGCCCTTCTCTAGCATCATCACCCGTAATATTTGCTTTAAGCTTTTTGTTTAGTCCACTAGTTTCTACATAAGTAGTAAAAACCCTAGTTAAACCAGCTTTAAATGCTGCAAGATGTGTTCCACCGTCACGCTGTCTTATATTGTTTGTAAAACATAAGATATTATCATGATAGGAATCGTTCCAATGCATTGCTAGCTCTAAACTAATTCCAGTTTCATTACTATTTGAAGCTATAACAATACAATTATGTAATGGCACTTTAGCTTTATCTATATATTTTACATATTCTTCAACACCGCCAGTATAAAAAAATTCAACTTCTTTTACTTCTTCAAAGCGATCATCCTTTAATGAAATCCTTACACCTGAATTTAGGAAAGCAAGTTCACGAAGCCGATGCTCTATTGTTGCAAAATTAAATTCTATGCTTCCAAAAATTTCAGTTGATGGAAAGAATGTTAGTTCAGTGCCGCGCTTCCCTATAGCATCACCAATACAAGCAAGTTTAGCTTGTGTTTCTCCATTTTTAAAATTAATGTAATATCCTTTGTCGTTACGCCAAATACGAAGTTCTAGCCATTGCGAAAGAGCATTGACCACAGATACACCAAGACCATGTAATCCACCTGAAATTTTATAGCTGTTTTGATCAAATTTACCGCCAGCATGCAATTGCGTCATAATTACTTCTGCTGCAGATATACCTTCTTCAGCGTGGATATCGACAGGAATGCCCCGGCCATTATCACGCACTGTTACAGAACCATTTTTATTTATGATTACTTCAACTAAATTACAATGACCAGCCAAACTCTCATCTATTGCATTATCCACAACTTCATAGACCATGTGGTGCAATCCGGAACCATCATCAGTATCCCCGATATACATACCAGGTCTCTTTCTAACCGCTTCTAAACCTCTTAGAACTTTTATAGAATCAGCGCCATATTCTTCTTCTTTTACTAATTTTGCTTCGTTATTTGACATACTCTCTACATACTGATAAAAACATATTTAACAGAGTATACTAAACTTACCTAAAAAGTACAGTCACAAGTACATTATCTGATGAAAAAGAATTAATTGAATATTAAAACATGAATATGGACGTATTAGAGCTAAAAAATATTTTTTCTATAATAAATAAATATGATGTTTTTTTATTTGATATCTGGGGAGTTATCACGGACGGAGAGATGCCTTATGAGGGGGTGACAGATATTATTAATAAAATAATGGAAGAAAAGAAGGTATTTTTTGTTTCTAACGCCCCTAGAACTAGTTTATCAATATATGAAAAAATAAAAAAATGGAAAATTAATGTTTCGCCTGAAATGATCATTACTTCAGGCGAAATTGCTAGGCGAATGATAAACGAAAGTGAAGGTAATTTTAATATTATAGATCCAGTAATATATCATCTTGGTCATGATCGGAATAATAACATTATGAGCGGAATGACTCATAATGTTACGACAAATATTCATGAAGCAAATATAATGCTTATGACTTATTATCGTGATGAAGGAGAAAATTTAGAAGAACTTAATGATTTATTAAAAAATGCTGCAAAACTTAATATTATTAACATTTGCGCTAATCCTGATATTATAGCTCCGAACCTCGGGAAATCAAGATATTGCTCTGGATATTTTGCTGCTAAATTAGAAGAATATGGTGGTTCTGTAGTATATACAGGAAAACCTCATAACGAAATATTTGAATATGTAATCAGTAAGTTATATGCTATTCCTAAAAATCGTATTCTAATGATCGGCGATACTTTCCATACAGATATTCTAGGAGCTAATAGAATTGGTATAGATTCAGCTTTGGTCTTGACTGGTAACGCTAAAATTTTCCATAAACAATACTATAACATCGATGAAAAATTAACCCACCTTAAAATTGCTTCTCTTAAAGAAGGAGCCACCCCTACTTTTGTTCTTACCTTGACCAGCTAACGTTGCAATTATGTATAACGGAACGACCGCGTTAGGTGGCGTGAGCCTCCGTATATTACCCAATGAGATTCACACGGGGAATCTCACAATTTGCTTATGTTACACATTTTTATAGAAATATATAAAATTTAAACCATTATGAACAGAATAATCATTTGCATGATTCAGAAGAACTTGATCAGTGGATAATCTTCTATGATTTATAGTAACCATACCATTACCACTTACGTCAAATCTATCTGCATAAATTGCCTGATTGAATGCAATAGCTCCATTATTAGTCGTGGCTTTCGCAACTCGCGCATTTAACTCACCAATTTGCTCTACAGCACTTATGCCTTTGAAACTAATATTGCCAGTATGGTTAGCTGCGGTTTTTATATTGCCTCTGATAGACTTATTATCGGCAATCTCTATAGTTCCATTTCCTGTGAATTCTAATGTTCCACGGTCTCCATTAGCAGCATTAACCATATTTACATTATCGTTAAAAATTACGGTGTTTTGCGCAATCTCAATCTTTTTGGCAAATACCGCCTGACCAAAAGTTGTTGACTTACCATTTTCAATAGTAATTTTAGATAATCTAAGGTCTACATCCCCTATTTGACCAGTAATAGTTACTGTATTAGCAGCATGACCTTTAATATTTATTTTACCTTCATTCTCTCCAGTAGCCTCAAAAAAATTAATACCAGAAAACACTCTGATGTTATTTAGAGATGGATCGACAATCAGTTCTGAATTATTTGTTAAAAGAGTAATTTCACTCGCACGAATATCATTTTTTATAGTCACGCTACTATTCTGATCTATGTCAAGTCTAAATATTGATTTAGCTCCATTAATAGGGTCATCGCCAATTTTATTATTAAAAGTAACATTCTTATTTGCGATAACTGTACTCCAGAGATTTCCACCGCTATATATCATAGCATCTACAATTATAGCAGAATCAAATATAAGGCTATTATTATTATTTTTTAATATAATATTGCCTACTCCTCTAAGATCATTACCAGTAATGGTTAAACTTTTATGATTAGTTTCAAATGATATTATAGACTTTGCATTAATACCAAGACCAGCTGGAACTGCTACTCCACCATTTGCTGCTTGAACTAGTGCTCTCGCCGCTGGACTAATGTCATTAGTAATATTATGGATACTACAATCATGGTTAATTTCAATAGTATTACCATCAAAACCATAGAGATTAATATTGTTAATATTTATATTTCCGTCAAAATTTATTGTGTCGAAACCAGTAAATATTAAATTATCACCAGCCACTGGTGCAACCCCTCCGATCCAATGAACTGGCTGAGAAATTCTACTCATATTATTAATAGCCAGTCTATTTACTGCAAATGCAGATTCTGCAAATAAAGATCCAAATGCAGTAGACGCAAGAAGGATATTTCTCAGGCTCTTTAATTTATTATTATTTTTATTATACATATTTACCATTATTTGATAACTGTTAGACCTTTACCATAATAATATAAGCAAAAATTGTGCCATTATTGTTTTTGCCAATGGCCTAGATGCGCCAGTAACTATTCGCGCGGCAAATAATGGTTGGGGTAATATTACTTATAATGGCGGTGGTGAGGTTGGCGCTATTGGTCAGGCTGCCGCTAGTGTTGGTGCTTTAACTTTTACAGGAAACGGTAACCGTAATCTAAATAATGATATTTTTACTAATGCGATTAGATTTGATAATGGAGCATTTAATTATATAAATAATGCCATAAAAATTACAGTACCTCAGGCAGCTATAGTTGGAGCTACTCCAGGAAATATGGTTTATAATGTAGATGGCTTGATACTTAATCCAGCAGTTGTAATAGTAGCGCCACCACCGCCACCGCTTCCAGCTGCTGTAGCGCCAGTAGCAGTGGGCGCAGCGCTTGTACAACCAGTTCAAGTAGCAGCTGATCAAGCTGCGGTATGGCAGCAAGCGAATGCTGCACGACTAGCGCAAGAAGCACAGAATTTTAACAGTGAATTTATTAAATTACTGAGCGAATACGACAAAGGGAATATAACTGGTACAACTCAAGAAGAACAAATAGTTACTTATATTCATCAAGATCCTATAAAAGCTGTAGAATTATTTAGAGAAAAATATATTACAGCTACTCCAATTGAAAAATCTATCATCGAAATTGCAGTAAAATCTTCAATAAATGACGAAGCAATTGTACCAAAAACAAATATAGAGCAGGAAATATTATATACGAAGAGCCTCGCTTTATTGTCACCAGAAGAATCTAAAGCTGTTAAAAAGAAAGAACAAGGGGTTCTTAACAATATCTCAACTGGGCTTGTTCCTGCTGACTTAGCAAATAACGCGATCTCTGATCATATCGGTATTAATTTTACTCAACCAATCGGAGTTGCGTCGGGTGATGAGGATAATAATATAACAAAAGGCGTTTGGGTAAGTGGCCTGTTTGGGTCAAGCAATCAAGGAAAGAACAAGAATATATCAGGCTATAACGGTAGAACGAGCGGAGCAACTATTGGGTTTGATTTGGAGCCTACTGATCACAGTTTAGTTGGTGTAGCCTACAGCCATGTATTGTCTAATTTCAAATATAAGGATGATCGCATAGGCGGCAAGCTTAACGCAAAAAGCCATATTATCTCGATATATGGACAACAAGAATTGACTGATAAATTACTTCTACAAGGTATATTTTCTTACAGTAATAGTAATGTTAAGTCTAGTGATCAGAAGTTTTATAATGCAGTTGCTAAAGGTAAGTTCAAAAGTAATGCATTTAGTTTTGAGACCATTCTTGGATATAAAATCCCGCTTGAACAGGGCGTGATGCTTGTGCCGAATATAGGAGTGAGACTTGGTCACTACAAGGACGGAGCCTATAAGCAAAAAGAAACTGGAGTACATAATATATCGATAAGCTCAAGATCAGATTCATCATTCACAGGAATTCTTGGTGCTAAACTTATCATGAGCAAACAAATTTCAGAAGATACGAAAGTTATGCCTGGTCTCCATGGTTCGATTGAGAACTATCTTAATAATAAGCAAAAGAAAGTGAAGGCAAAATTTGCATGGTCTGATAAATATCTAGAAAATGATGCAAGCGATGGAAAATTAGGCAAAATAGGTTATAATATTGGGGCTAGTATACTAACCAAACATAAGAACCTTGAGCTACTTGCGACTTATAACTTAAACTTACGCAAAAAATACCAAAGCCATCAGGGATCTTTGAAATTAAAACTATTATTTTAGAATGAATCATAACCCAGAGCTTCTCGCTAGAGAAGCTCTGACAATGACATTGTATGCGAATTCCACGCCTGCCTAAAGGGGGGCTCGGCAATGATGCGCTGCGTTAAATTAAAATGTAATATTTATTTTTTTTCGAGGAGGAAGGAATATTTGCTTTTCTTCACTACTATCAGATTGTTCATTATTTTCCATTTTTTCCATAATACCTAGGTAATAATTCCCATTTTGTATTAAGCTGATTATTGACCAACCCTTTTTCATATCATCAGCGATTCTTTGTAAATCTGATGGTGTATCTAAAAATGATATTAATTTTTGTGGTAATTTCTTATTCATCATAACAGTTCATTTTAATTAACCCTTTTTTATAATATAACTCATTTATATTATAAATTCAATTATAAACTATTAAAAATCATGCGTTGCTAAATAAGTATAGTTATAACAAGAGAAAATATTATAATTTTATTCAAACAATTAAAAAGAGGGTGTGAATCTTAGGGCTATAGAAAGAATTGAGTCTATACCATCTTCATTACTTGTATTGGACTTAGATCCTATAAAAATTTCCTTTTAATATCTGATTTCGTTATTGTTTTTGCCCTTGAATCCATAACAAAATCTATTGCCTGCGGTTCTGCTGGCGAAAACGCCTATAAATACACCCGTTTAAAAGGAAATTTTCATAGAATCTAAACACCTTGGAGGCTTAGTGAGACTTTTGATGTGACATTCTAGTCATTGCTTATTTTATTTAATAAAAATTTGTTGTTAATGCCTATACTTATTTAGCAGCCCTAAAAATCAGAAGGCAAAAATATTCTTATATAAAACTGTAAAGAAAGTTTGACAAAATTACCGTTCATATTCATATTAAACTCCAAAACTATTATTATTCAATTGATATGATTAAATCTGGTAAATATAAACTTAGTCCAACACAATATTTAGATTCTTATAAAAATATTTTGCTAATAAGACGATTCGAAGAAAAGTGTGGTCAATTTTACGGCATGGGTCTTATAGGTGGGTTTTGTCATCTATATATAGGTCAGGAAGCAATAATAACAGCCATAGAAATGGTAAAGCAACAAGGTGATAGTACTATTACAAGCTATAGGGATCATGCCCATATTATTTTGGCTGGTACTGAACCAAAATATGTGTTAGCCGAACTAATGGGTAAAGGTTCTGGTTGTTCAAAAGGCAAAGGCGGTTCAATGCATATGTTTAATGTTGAAAAGAAATTTTATGGTGGACATGGTATTGTGGGAGCCCAAGTTCCTATAGGAACAGGTATAGCATTTGCTGAAAAATATCAAGATACTACAAATATTTGTTTTACCTTCTTAGGGGATGGAGCTATAAACCAGGGGCAAGTTTACGAATCTTTTAATCTTGCTGCTTTATGGAATTTACCAGTTATTTATGTTATTGAGAATAATGAATATTCTATGGGTACATCCGTAGCACGTTCTACTTCTTTTTCAGATCTCTATAGGAAAGGGGAATCTTTTGGTATAAAAGGGTTTCAATTAAACGGTATGGATATAGAGGAAATCTATGATTATTCTAAGCAAGCGGTTGAATTTGTAAGGAATGGAGGTGGACCAGTAATTTTAGAAATGAAAACCTATCGTTATCGTGGTCACTCAATGTCAGACCCAGCTAGATATCGTAGTAAGGAAGAAGTTGATGGATATAAAGACAAGGATCCATTAACAGAGATTAAAAACAAAATTTTAACCAATAACTATGCTACCGAAGCAGATTTAAAACTAATAGAAAAAACAGTTAAAGATATCGTGCAAGAAGCGAGTGAATTCGCTGAAAATTCTTCTCTACCAAGTGAAGATGAGCTTTATACAAATATTTATAGTTGAGTTATAATATATGCAAATTACAGTACGTGAAGCTCTGCGTGATGCTATGCAAGAAGAGATGATAAGAGACAAAAAAGTTTTTATTATGGGTGAAGAAGTAGGTGAATATCAAGGAGCTTATAAGGTAACACAAGGTCTCCTCGAAAAGTTTGGGGCAAATAGAGTCATAGATACACCCATTTCAGAACATGGGTTTGCTGGTGTTGCTGTAGGGGCTGCATTCTCAGGTTTACGTCCTATAGTCGAATTTATGACATTTAATTTTGCAATGCAGGCAATGGACCAAATTGTTAATTCTGCTGCAAAAACCCATTATATGTCAGGCGGGCAGTTAAAATGCCCTATAGTTTTTAGAGGCCCAAATGGAGCGGCTAGTAGAGTTGCTGCGCAACATAGCCAAAACTATGCCTCTACTTATAGCCATATACCAGGTCTTATCGTGGTTGCCCCATATAGTGCAGAAGATCATAAAGGATTGCTTATAAGCGCGATACGTGAAGATAACCCAGTGATTTTCTTAGAAAATGAGATTTTATATGGTCATTCTTTTGATATTCCAGATGAAGTAGAACCAATTCCTTTTGGTCAAGCAAGGATTATCTCTTCTGGATCAGATGTAACGATTGTTGCATTCTCGTTGCAAGTAAAGCTTGCTATAGAAGCAGCAGAAATTTTATCTAATAGAGGTATAAAGGCCGAAGTAATAGATCTAAGATCTATTAAACCACTTGATCGCGATACTATAATAGAGTCTGTTAAAAAAACTAACCGCTTAGTTGTAATAGAAGAAGGTTGGTTTTTTTCTGGTGTTGCAGCGACTATTAGTGCAATTGTAATGAAAGATGCATTTGACTATTTAGATGCACCAATCGAAATTGTATCTGGTAAAGATGTACCACTACCTTATGCGGTTAATTTAGAGAAATTAGCACTACCAACAACGGAAGATATCGTGCAAGCAATATGCAAGGTTTGTTATATAAATTAAAATATGGAGTATATTATGTTAGTAGCCATTGGATTAATTACCCTATTAGTAATAGCTTCTATTGCTATATTATTTTTTCGTAAGCATTCTAATAATCATCAATATATAGAAAGCGCGCCAACCAATACTGAGGCAAGTGCATTTGGTGGTAATAAAACCAATAAGCCAGAATCTAAAAAATTGAATCTTAAAGAAAAATTGGAACTCTCTTGGAAATTCCTTTATGAAATTACTGAGAATATTATCAATAAATTCTCCCCTGAAGATGTTAATGAGGTTCATAAGATTGGTACATCTCTACTTGAAAGCGGAATGAGATATGAACATATAATAGATTTAGGAATCAAACTCACTCCATCCGAAGGAAAATTTGCTGATATTGAACAAGAAAAATCAGATGAACACAACGCTAGCGGAGTTTCAATTTAAATAACCAAGCAATGAAGTTATATGGATGTTTAGTTTATATTCGAAAACGAATATTTTATTCTTATAAAAATTTATCAGTAATTATACGAGCTGCAGTTTTTGAAGGAAGTTGATTCTGTCCAAGGCCAAGTTTATAAAGAATTTTCATGCTTTCATCTAATTGTGTTTGAGTTTTCTCATGATCCCATAATAAACTGATAAGCCCTGAGGCTATGTTTTGAGGATTACATTTGGACTGAATATATTCAGGTAAAATTTCTTTTCCCGCCATAATATTAATTATTGAAACATATTTAATTTTAATAAATAATTTTACAAAAAGATAACTCAAAATGTTCAGTTTATAAGCAACAATCATCGGAGTATTTGATGCGGCAATTTCCAAAGTATTAGTACCTGATTTAGCAAGTGCAATATCAGCAACAGCATAACTTTTAAGCTTATCATATGAAAAGATAAAGTGAAATGCTACATCTACCAGAAAACTCTTTATTAAGTCTCTATACTTATCATTAGGTAGCACAAATATTACCTCAAGATTTTTATATTTCTCAGCCACAATATTTAAACTTTTACAAAAAATAGGCATATGCATTATGATTTCAGATTTCCTACTTCCTGGAGTTACGGATATAATTGTAGTGTTTTCAGGTATTAACAGTTCTTGCCTTAATTTATCCTTATCATTATAAAATTTTTGTTCTAAAATTGGGCACCCTATGTAAGATGATTTTAATCCTACTTTCTCAAAATAAGGTGGTTCAAATGGTAGCAAAGTTAATAAATAATCATAAACTTTAGCATATTTTTTAGCTCTATTTGCTTTATACGCCCAAACTGAAGGCGCAACAATATGAATAATTTTAAAGTTTACATTACGATCCCGTATCTTTTCTACAACACGATAAGTAAAACCAGGGGAATCTATAGTGATAAGCAAATCAGGAGATTTTTCAATAATATCATTTACTGTTTTTTCAATTAACTTATTTAATTTTAAAATATGAGGTATAATTTCAAAAAAACCAATTAAATTTATTTCATATATAGGAAAAAGGCTATTTAGTCCCTGCTCTTCCATTAAGCAGCCGCCTATACCTACAAAATCAAGCTCCGATTCATTTATTTCTTTTAAATTTTTCATTACTGAACTTCCAATAAAATCACCAGAGTTTTCACCTGCAATAAGGTAAATTTTAGCCATTATTCACCTTGCAAAGGCTTAAGTTTTTATCAATAATTTCAGAGCTGATTCCTATACAATCTAGCAAAGAATGAAAGATAAAATCATGATTGATTTCAGAATTAGTGTGACTTTTTACAGCAATTTCTACATTAGGATTGTTTTTTTGAAATTTATCTGAGAACCAAACTATAAAAGGTATAGTTGTTTGCTCTATGGTCAAATCCCCACCATGACCATACCTACCATTTTCGCCTAGAGCTTCAGCATGATCTGAAGCGTATATTAGAAATGCATTTTTATCTTTCAATAAGGTAATTACGCTATGTAAAAAAAAATCAGTATATAAAATCGAATTGTCATATGTATTAATTAATCCTTCGGAATTACAAGTACTTGGATCAGCCTTACTAAAATTAGCCTTGCCATTATAATTACAATCTGGATTAAATTTTTGAAAATTCTCTGGATATCTTGATAAATAATTCCAATGGCTTCCAGAAGTATGCACTACTAAAAATTGTTTTCCGGTATTAGTTAAAATATTTTGAATATAAGGTAGCATAACACCATCATGATCATTCATCTTAATTAAAGTAGATCCACCGGGTATTAGAGCAAAATTTACATCATCATAAATTGTACCAACATTTAGGTTTTTTAAATATTTAAGCAATGACTGAGTAGCAATCCAACTTGTATTAAAGTTTAATTTGGTCAATATTGATAAAAAACTGGTTTCTTGATTAATGCCATCTATGTTACTTTTTGAATGACGAGAAAGGATACATGGGACTGATAAATGGGTTACATTAGAGCAAGATTGAGCTTTAAAAGAAAAAACATTCTCTAAATCATTCAAATAAGGCGTAGTGTCCCGATTATAGCCATTAATTCCAAAATGATCAAATCTTGCTGATTCCCCTATAATCAGAACTCCTACAATATCATCAGAAGAATTATCATAAAAACTGAATTGCTTGTTTATATCAATTCTAGCGTTGTTATTTGTATGTTTAAATAAATAAAGATATGAATTGTGCAAATACTGAATTGGGAAATAGGTTTTTAGAACCTTATATTGTGGAGCAATGATACTATTTATAGTTATCAAAATACAAATTGCAGCTAATAATTTTGTAACAAATAACTTTGTATTATTAACCGAAAAATGTTTAATTGTATAAATCGCGACAAATAAACTAAAAAACAACCAAACAATTAGTCTTGTACTAATAATCTCATAAGCTTCGTTGCTCTCTGTACAAAAAAAAGCTTCCATCATTTCTTTAGTAGGAGCAATTTTGAAAAAATACAAATAATAACTAGCCAATGCCCCAGAAAGAAATAAAAAGATGGTTCCTACAATAAATACTAACCTATGAATCGTAAGTCCAAAAAATATTATAAAAAGAGACAAGTAAATATATAAAAAATCTTTTGAAAGTTCTATAATGGCTTTCAATACTGATATTTTATAATAATCAAATTTGTAAATAAATACTGCTGAATTAAAAAGCAGACAATAAATAAAAGCAAACACCAAGGAAAGTTTAATTAAACTTGTATCCAATTGTTTTTGAATTAGTTTAAGCATATAAGCCATTTATTTAATTAACGATATTTTAACTACCATGATCATAGAAAATCTGCAAGAATTTTATCAATTATTAAAACATAGGCAACCAATTATATCAATAGATTATGGAATAAAAAAAACAGGAATTGCGATTTCAAACCAAGAATGTACTATTGCCATGCCTCTTTTTACAATAGAAGAACGTGATGAAAAAAATAAGATTGCAAAAATATTAAATTTATTAAAAACATATTCTTTTTGCGCTGTAGTTATAGGATTACCTATAAGTATGAATGGCCAACCAAGTAGTCAAACATTAGAAGTACAAAATTTTGCTAAAAAATTTAGCATAGAAAGTGACCTACCAATATATTTACAAGACGAAAGACTAACGACAAAGGCTGCTAATAGCTTACTTAAATCTTTAGGTGTGAAGCGAAAAGAACGTAATCAGAATGATGATTGTATAGCAGCAAGCATGATACTAGAAACTACATTAGATTCTATAATTAATCTAAAGCGTTCTTTAGGATCCCTCTAGGCTTAATAAACTATACTAGTTGCTAGAGAAATCACAACTAATATACTTAAAAAGTCATACCTGCTAGCTCTTAAACCAGCATATCAACCAAAATCATGCTCACCAGTGTCACCATAATTTTCACCTATTATGGATTTTTCTTCTGATATTGTTTCTGATACTGATTTTATAATGTTATTTTTGAAAAATGACATTACTTCTAGTTCCTATTTGCAACAGCCTTTTACTCAAACTCTTCTGATAATTTACCTAATATTTCCTCGAGAGAAAATCGTTGTTTTTGTAATTCTCTAATTCTATGACATTTTGCAATTTCTATTTTATCAAAAAGTTGGAAATTTGATTCTGTTTTATCTGTAACTTCTATTAATCCGAGTTTAATCCAGTGCCTTATTGTCGGATTATTTTCATTTGTACTTTTTGCCAATTCACCTATTTTTATAAGGTTTTCTCTTAGTTTGATTATGGGTAGATCTTTATTTTCTATAGATTTGATGTATATGTTTAGTGATTTATCAATGCAGCCAATAACAAACTCCTTATAGGGATCTTTAGAACCACCAAGCTGAGCTTGTTCTAAAGACTTTAAATATTTCAATCTATCTTTAGGTTTTATTATTGCAGGCGGATAACCATTTTGCATTAATATTAAATTCATCAAGAGTCTAGCTGTCCTGCCATTGCCATCTATAAATGGATGAATTGTAACAAATTCATAATGAGCAAAAAGTGCTTTTTCTATTGGATCTTGTTCATGTTGAAGGTCGTTAATAAATTTAGTCATTAACTCAGGAATTTTTATATAATTAGGAAAAATTACATCTGTCCCCGCTATTCTCACTCTATTGTTTCTATAGTTTCCTGCATCATCGTTCTCAATATTTTGCAAAACCAATCTATGTATTTCTAGAATATCTTGCTCTGTAACAGTATTTTTATTGGTTAAAGATAAAATAAAATCAAAAGCTTTTGCATGATTTGTTGCTTCTAAATGTTCTTTAAGTAACTTTCCACCGATAGTAATCCCTTTTTGCACAACTACTGCAGTTTCTAGACGCGATAAAGTATTTCCTTCAATAGCATTACTGGAATAAGTAAGCTCAATTTTGAACCATTCAAGTAAATTATTAATAACATTATTAGCAAATGGACTATGTTCATCAAGCCGCTTTTTCTTTAACTTTAAACTCTCTACTATATTAACCATAACGTGTTACCTTATACTTTAATGTAAAATACCTTGGTAATAAAATAAAGGCAAGTCTTTTTAAATACTGTTATAATTTTTTAAAGTTGAGTTCTGCAGATTATCAAAGAGCAGTTCAACACAACAGTAACAATAAAATACAGTTAATACCAATTCAATTACAAATTAAGAGAATATACCATAATACCAACTTGGTTTAATTCAAATTTTGTTAAAGCAAGGAATAAATAATTAATTTAATTTTATTAAGAAATAATATATCAACAGACATACTGCTGTCAATATTATTGTTAATGATTTATGCTAAAATTCATGTACAAAAATAAAGGAGGGCCAGTTTTTAATTATCAACTAATTCTAATGACGCTTCTTCCAATAGTCTCACTTCATCTCTCATTTTTGCAGCTTCTTCAAACTCTAAATTACTTGCAGCTTTGTACATTTCTTTTTTTAATTTTTCTATATAAGTTTTTAATTTGGCGGGATTTGATAATAAAGCATGACTTTGTTTACTACCTTCTAGTTTATTTACTTTTTCAAATTCCATTAACCCATGAATTTTACGGTCAATAGTAATTGGTATTATAGAATGTTTTTGATTATATTCTATTTGAACTTCTCTTCTCTTTGTGGTCACACTCATAGCTTTCTCAATTGATTTAGTAATTGAGTCTGCGTATAGTATCACCCTACCCTCACTATTTCTAGCTGCTCTTCCAATGGTTTGAATTAATGATGTTTCAGATCTTAGAAAACCTTCCTTATCTGCATCAAGAATTGCAACAAGTGCGCATTCAGGAATATCAATACCTTCTCGTAATAAATTAATACCGACAAGAACATCAATAGTTCCTTGCCTTAGATCTTTAATTATTTCTATACGTTCCAAGGTATGTATATTTGAATGTAAATACGCAACTTTATGCCCTAATTCCTGTAAATAAGAAGTTAAGTCTTCGGCCATTTTTTTTGTCAAAGTTGTGATCAAAACCCTAAAACCTTTTTGAACTGTATATTTTATCTCAGAGAGTAAATCTTCCACTTGGTTTATAGCTGGTTTTATTATACATTCTGGGTCCAGCAACCCCGTGGGTCTGATTATTTGCTCAACTATAATATTATTTGCTTCCCTCAGTTCAAACTCGCTTGGAGTTGCAGAAACAAATATAGTCTGAGGTCTATAATTTTGCCATTCTTCAAACTTCAATGGCCTATTATCAAGAGCTGAAGGAAGGCGAAAACCATGCTCTACCAAAGATTCTTTTCTTGATCTATCCCCAGCATACATGGCCCTAATTTGCGGTATAGAAACATGGCTTTCATCCACAAATAGTAATGCATCTTTTGGTAAATATTCAAATAGGGTCGGTGGTGGCTCGCCTGAATTTTTACCAGTTAAAAACCTAGAATAATTCTCAATTCCTTTGCAGCTACCGATTTCAAGCATCATCTCCATATCATATTGAGTACGTTGATTTAATCTATGTGCTTCGACTATTTTATTATTGCTTTTAAGAAACTCCAGTCGTTGTTGTAATTCTTGCTCAATATGAGCTATTGCATTATGAATCACTTCTTTTGGGGTAACAAAATGTGAATTAGCATAAATTACAGCAGAATCTAAAACTGCTAATTTTTTACCAGTTAGAGGATCAAATTCATGAATATATTCTAACTCATTACCTAGAAAGGATAGCCTCCAAGCTTTATCACTATAATGGACAGGAAAAATATCAATATTATCCCCTTTAACCCTAAAAACGCCCCTTTCAAAACCTATATCATTCCGTTCATATTGAAGATTCACTAGATCATTTAATAATTTATCTCTTGGATATTTTTCCCCAGTTTGAACTTTAATAGTCATTTGATAGTAAAGTTCTGGTGAACCAAGACCGTAAATACAAGAAACCGATGAGACAACTATTACATCTCTTCGCTCAAGAAGTGAACGCGTAGCTGAATGTCTAAGTAAATCTATCTGTTCATTAATTGAAGAATCTTTTTCTATATATGTGTCTGTTTTTGCGATATAGGCTTCAGGCTGATAATAATCATAATATGATACAAAATATTCAACAGCATTACTCGGAAATAAATCCTTCATTTCTGAATAAATTTGAGCAGCTAATGTTTTATTATGAACCATAATAAGAGTAGGTTTGCAGGTTTTTTCAATAATATTTGCCATAGTAAAAGTCTTACCTGACCCTGTAATACCAAGGAGCATCTGTGAAGATACACCATTTTCAATTTGTTTTACAATTTCTGCAATTGCTTTTGGCTGATCACCTGCAGGCAGGTAATTTGAAACTATAGAAAATTTATTCATCATTAACTTGCTAGAACCATAAATTCATGTAATATTACACTATATTTAGGTTAATAATATAAATAATTTTATGAAAATCACTGCCTTATATACTATCATTATTTATACTATTTCATCGTGTCCTTATTGTGTAAAAGCTAAGCAATTACTTGACAAAAAATCTTTCAAATATACAGAAATAAATATCGAAAATAATCCTAGTTTAAAAGAAGAAATGATTCAAAAAACTAATGGGCGCAGAACTGTTCCACAAATTTTTATTAATGGTATCCATATAGGTGGTTGCGATGATCTACATCTCCTAGAAAAACAAGGTAAATTAGATGATATCACAGCGGGCACATAAATAAATCTAAGAAATGATTAGTAACATCTGCTAATAGAAGTAAACTACTATAATATAGTAGCAAAAATTATATAAGCTGCAGACTAGAATAGTTCTTCTAAATCCAAGCCCTAAGAATCCCGCACTTAGAATAATAAACTTTCCAAAACCAGGAACTAAGCTTAATAATAAAAATAATCTATCATGTTTAAGGCAATTTACTAATAAACTATCCCGCCTTTTAATTAGGTTTTCATTATTAAATAAACAAGTAATTTTAAATAAAAAGCTTCCTATAAAATAATTTACACTAATAGCGCAAATAGAACCCAAAAGAGCAGTAAAAATTAACATAAGAGAATTATATGAACCAAATACCTTCATGCTGTGAATAGCATATTCTCCGTTAATATTTGGCACTATATTAGCAATAAAACTATCAATAAATAATAAATTATATAATTTAGCGGTTTTTATCTCTATCATATTATATTGAATCTTTAATTGACCACATACACACTATGTGTTATGGTACTTGATTTTTAAAACTTCTACAAGATATGAATCAATCATTAAGAAAACCGTTGTTATTATGGTTTCTAGCCACGTCTTTTTTTGCATTTCAATTTATACTTAGGCTTTCTGCTGGTATTCTAAGAGAAGAAATAATACAAAAATTTTCTATAGACACCATAGCCTTTGGGACGCTCGCTGGCTACTATTATCTGGGTTATGCTGGAATGCAGATACCAATAGGTATTATGCTTGATAAATATAATTTCAGATATGTTAGCTTCATTTCTATTTTAATAGCTGCAATCGGTATATTAACTTTTGTATTTAGCACTAATTGGCACTACCTATTAATAGGTAGATTCATGATTGGAGCTGGATCTGCTGTAGGGTTTCTATCAATTACAAAAATAACCAAAACCTATTTCCCTCCTAAATATCATTCCTTAATGCTAGGTTTTTCTTTTACTTTCGGCTTAACTGGTGCAGTATTCGGCGTTACTCCAATGAAAATATTATTTAATTTTTTCGGATATTCTAATACTTTTATAGTACTTGCACTTGTTTGTTCTGTAATTGCAATATTGATGTTATTAGTAAATAGTGAAAAAATACCACGTTATGAAGAAGAGAATATTTCGGGAAATTCATCATTATCACAAATTTTCAAATTACTATTAAATCCAACAATCTTAATAATTGGAATATCTGGTGGATTAATGGTAGGCCCTTTAGAAGGTTTTGGTGATGTTTGGGCAATACCATTTTTTGAACAAAATTACGGCATGAGTTCTACTGACAGCTCAATTGTTACATCTTGTATTTATATTGGCATGTGCTTTGGGGGACCAGTACTTGCTATAGTTTCAGATTTCTTTCAATCCCCCAATTTTATGATAATCTTAACTGGTTTGTTGATGATTGTTATTTTTGCTATTCTCTTATGTTTACAGGATTCATCATTCTTTTGTTCCTCATTCTTAATGTTCTTACTAGGAATATTCTGTTGTTACCAAGTACTTGTTTTTACAATTGTCACTAACTTAGTTAAAACAGAATATTCAGGTATTGCCGTTGCTATTGTTAATTGTATTAATATGTCATTTGGTCATTTCTTTCATAAAACAATGAGTATTCTAATACAACATAATTGGAATGGCAAATTAAGTGCTTTAGGCATGCCTCTTTACAGTAAAGATGATTTCATTATTTCCATTGCCATAATACCGATCTGTTGTTCTATCGGTATCTTAGGGTTCATTTATATTTGGGCAAGAAAGAAAACCCAAAAGAAAACTGCATAAAACATTAGGTTCTGTGCTTCTACTCTATGTGATATTAATAGTTCAGGTGAATAATTCTTATCCCAAATAAATATCATTTCTCTTCTTTTTTTTAATACTACATTATAGTCTTTCCAATTGTAAGCTTCTTACGCAAATAATAATGTACTAATTAAAGGAAATCACTAACATGAATAAATATTTCGATTTAACGGGTTTAAATGGATTGGTTGTAGGTATAGCAGATGCCAATAGCATAGCTTTTGGCTGCGCCAAAATTGCATCTGAGCTTGGCGCCAAGCTTTGCGTTACTTACCTAAACGATAAAGCAAAAATTCATACTGAACCATTAGCAAAGATTGTTAAAGCTGATTTATTCTTACCATGTAATGTTGAGGAAGAAAATCAAGTTGATGGAGTTTTTGATACTATAAAAAATAAGTGGGGGAAACTAGATTTCCTGATTCACGCTATAGCTTTTGCTCCTAAAAGTGATCTGCAAGGTAGAATGGTCGATTCCTCACTTGCTGGATTTACTCAATCCATGAATATTTCATGCCACTCTTTTGCTAGAATGGGAAAGCTCGCGGAACCCTTAATGAAGGATGGCGGAACATTGATCACGATGAGTTATCTAGGAGCAGAAAGGGTTATACCTTCTTATGGAATGATGGGGGTGGTAAAAGCTGCGCTTGAGGCAACAACGTCATATATGGCAAGCGAACTCGGGCCCAAAAACATAAGAGTTCATACTATTTCACCAGGACCCATTATGACGAGGGCCGCATCTGGAATTTCTAATTTTAGTAAATTAGTTGATGATGCTAATAGTAAAGCTCCACTAAAAAAACCTGTGACTATAGAAGATGTCGGCTTAGTGGCATGTTCTCTAATCTCACAAGCTGGAAGATGCATGACTGGAAACGTTACTTATGTAGATTCAGGCTATCATATAATGGGGTGAGAACACGTAGCCAAGTGTGAAGTCTTTTGCAGTGGGCGTCATTGCGAGGAGCGCGTTTGCGCGACGTGGCAATCTCAAATGACGCATAAACAATTAACAATTTTTAGGAGAGATAAAACTATGAATAACGAAGAAAAAACAAGCGAATCCTTTTTAGATGCATTACTATTAAAGAAAATAGCAAATCCTACTATTGAGCTATTAACTGATATGTCCCCAGAACAACTAGCTGCCTCACATTTTATGGATTTACTAGAAAAAGCCAAAGGGATGAAGGCAATTAAAACTTCTGTAGTTCACCCAACAGATAAGGAATCTTTAGAAGGGGCTCTTCGGTCTGCTCAACTTGGTTTAATTGAACCAATTTTAATAGGACCAGAGAGTAAAATAGAAAAAGTAGCCAAGAAATATAATTTAGATCTAAAAAACTATAAAATTATAGATGTAGAACATAGCCATAAAGCAGCTGAAAAAGGCGTTGAACTCGCTCGCACTGGAGAAGTTGGGGCTGTAATGAAAGGAGCTCTTCATACTGATGAATTAATGGGTGAAGTTGTAAACAAAGATAGAGGTCTTCGTACAGAACGACGTATGAGTCATGCTTTCTTAATGTCAGTATCGACTTTTCCTAAACCATTTATTATCACAGATGCTGCAATAAATATTCGTCCTACCCTAAGTGAAAAGAGGGATATATTACAAAATTCTATAGATTTAATGCATACACTTGGAATAGATAATCCAAAAGTGGCGATTTTATCAGCTGTTGAGACTATTAATGAAAAAATTCCTGCAACGATTGACGCAGCTTCCCTTTGTAAAATGGCAGATAGAGGGCAAATTATAGGGGCTACTTTAGATGGGCCATTAGCTTTTGATAATGCAATATCCCTTCTTGCAGCTGAGAGCAAAGGTATACGTTCTAAAGTTTCAGGAAATGCTGATATATTATTAGTACCAGATTTAGAATCTGGCAATATGCTTGCCAAACAATTGAAATATTTAGCTAAAGCATTAGTAGCTGGTATTGTCATAGGCACACGCGTTCCAATCATATTAACAAGTAGATCAGATCCAACAGATATGAGGGTCATCTCTTGTGTGCTTGCTATGCTGATGCATTATAACGCCAAAACAAAATTTTAAAGAGGGAAAATGCGCGACGTAATATTAGTAGCTAATGCAGGTTCATCAAGCGTAAAAATGGCAATTTTTGACGTTGAAAACAAGAAGATCAACGGGTTACTCCATCGTGTTTTTTTAGAAAAAGATGATGAAGAAATTATTATGCACATAAATGATACTGAAATAGTAGAAAAATTTCCGGCTTATCCATTTAACGGCGATCTTATCAGCTTAATGATAGATACTTTTGAAGCGTGGTGGGAAAATCAAGAAGGAATGCATCTCGTAGCTACTGGTCACCGCGTTGTCCATGGGGGGTCTATTTTTACCAAACCGGTGAAAATTACTGATGAGGTACAAAAACAACTTCAGGAATTAATCCCCCTTGCCCCTCTTCACCAGCCTTATAATCTCAAAGCTTTGCAGATGTCGCGTGACCATTATCCAGATAAAATTCACGTTGCTTGTTTTGATACGGCTTTTCACTCTAATCATTCTAAATTATCTCAGGCCTTTGGTTTACCAAAGAAATTCCTTGATGAAGGTGTATATCAATATGGTTTTCATGGATTATCATATGAATGGATTACGCAGAATGTAACAAATTTATGTAAAGATAATTTTCCAGAAAAAATGATTATTGCGCATTTAGGGAATGGCTCCAGCATGTGCGCGATTAAAAATGGAATCTCCATTGCAAGCTCTATGGGTTTTACTGCTCTTGACGGCTTGATGATGGGCACTCGTTGCGGCGCCCTTGACCCTGGTATTGTCTTGTATCTTTTAACGCACGGTAAAATGAATATCGATGAAGTCACCGCGCTTCTATATCGTAAATCAGGATTGCTTGGAATCTCAGGTGAAAGCGCAGACGTACGCACATTACTTGCCAGTAAATCTCTGGATGCTAAATTTGCAATAGACCTATTTGTATATAGAGCATGCCTGGAAATTGGTCGTTTAACTGCAGCCCTTGGTGGACTTGATACATTAGTTTTCACAGCTGGAATAGGCGAAAATTCCGCCTTCATACGTGAAAATATCGTATCTCACTTAGAATGGCTTGGAGTAAAGATCGATTCCGACCTTAACAAAAACCATAAACATTCAGATTCTGGCTATATTAATGCCCATGACAGTAAAGTCAAAATCATGGTGATCCCAACAAACGAAGAACGTATCATAGCTGAATCCGTCGCCGCACTTTTGTATTGAACCGTCATTGCCGAGCCTGGCGTAGCCAAGTGTGGAATCTCACGTAACAACCCGTCATCCACCGTCATTGCGAACGAGCAAAGCGAAGTGTGGCAATCTAGTCTTTATCAGCCAATTTGGCTGATAAAGTAATGTATTGTTTTACTGGATTGCCGCGTCGCCTCCGGTTCCTCGCAATGACGAGTAATTTACTGGATCCCTACTTTCGTGAAAATAACATTATGGAAATAATATAAAACCAAATAATAACAAAAATGGCACGAATATTGCTTATTATTTTATAAGACACTGAAATGTGATAATATTATTACAAATCAGTTGAAAGTTTGCTAGGGTT
>Ga0209702_10001519_pt1 | contig 44303 bp, 44 predicted proteins | sample FRY01_FD_187210 | JGI IMG/M metagenome (GOLD analysis project Ga0209702, IMG submission 187210) | Freshwater microbial communities from Lake Fryxell liftoff mats and glacier meltwater in Antarctica - FRY-01 (SPAdes) (version 2) | ecosystem: Environmental > Aquatic > Freshwater > Ice > Glacier...
ATCAGGCTTCTCCATCCAAAGCTTCAAGAGTCCAAGTCGGCTTGGTCGACTATGGGCGCGGAAACTTGCGCAGCGTGGGCAAGGCGCTGGAGGCTGCCGGGGCAGCGGTGGAAATCCTGACCACTGCGGAGCGCTTTGATTCGGTTGATGCGGTGGTCGTCCCCGGGGTGGGATCATTTGGTGATTGCGCCCACAATTTGAAGAACTCAGGCATGTGGGAACCGCTCCAAGAGTGGCTCAAAGCGGGGCGTCCCTATTTGGGGATTTGTCTGGGGTACCAACTTCTCTTCGAATCGAGCGAGGAATCGCCCGGTGCGTCCGGCCTGGGTCACTTCCCCGGCCGGGTGGTCCGGTTTCCGCATTCGGAATTAAAAATTCCTCACATGGGTTGGAATACTCTCTCCCGCATGCGGGGTCCGCTCTATCCGGAAGCGGCTGAGGCTCCATCGCCCGCCTTTTATTTTGTCCATTCCTATTACCCGGTGCCGGCGGAGACGGACTTGGCCAGTTCCACCTGCGAATATGGCGAACCCTTCGCGGCCAGCATCAGTCGGGGCGCGATCCATGCCACCCAATTCCATCCGGAAAAAAGCCAGGCGGCGGGATTGGCTCTGTTGGGGGATTTTCTTTCTGCTATTTGATTGCCCCCCCGGATCAATGGAGGGATGCCGTCCCCGGCGTCTGGGACTCTTCCCCGGACCTCAAGGACGAGGTCCCTCCACCAGTCGATCGGGCGCATCGTCCTCGATGTCCACTCTTTCTGAATTCCAGGCTTTCCGTCTTTCAGGATTTCCGCATCTTCTTCCTCCGATGTTACTTTTGCCTGCCATTGATTTGATGGGTGGAGAGGTTGTCCGCCTCAAGCGCGGCCTCGCCACCGAAAAAACCGTGTACTCCAGTGATCCCGTAGCTTTCGCCAAAAAATGGGAAGATGCCGGGGCCGACTGGCTCCACCTGGTCGATCTTGATGCCGCCTTCGAAGGGCAACCGCGGAACTTGGAACACGTGGCCCGAATCTGCGAAGCCGTGCAAATCCCGTGCGAGTTGGGCGGAGGAATGCGCACCACGGCCAATCTCGAGGCGGCCTTTGCGGCTGGCGTCCAGCGGGTCATTCTCGGGACCCGGGCCTGCGAGTCCATCGCGTCCGTGCGTGCCTTTTGTGAGGCCTTCGGCGGCGAGCGCATTGCGGTGGGGATCGATGCCAAAGATGGCCGGGTGGCGGTGAGAGGCTGGACCGAGACCACCGGAACGGATGCCAAGGATCTGGCCCTCGCGACTCAGGACGCCGGCGCCGGCACGATTATCTATACCGATATTGCCACCGATGGAATGTTGGTCGGCCCAAACCTTCCTGCCATAAAAGAGCTTCTCGCCTTGCTCGATGCCCGGTTGATTGCCAGCGGCGGAGTGTCTGGTGAGGAAGATTTGACCGAACTCGCCGCCCTGCCCGGACTTTATGGCACCATTATTGGAAAGGCCCTGTACGAGGGGAAAATCAAAATTCCGCTGCCGAAATACAACTCCTGAATTATTTTTGACAAATCTTGTTGACAAAACGTTCAAATTTAATGCATCTTGTTCGCCGTTACCAAAGATCCTATGAAAAAACTGCTCTTAACCGCTACAGTCCTCGCCTGCACGATCTGCGCCTCCTTCGCTGGAGACGGAAAGTCGTTCAAAGAAACCAAAGTTGTCATCGTTCCTGACGAATGTCGTTTCCGCGACATGGAGTTTCAGATCGACACCTTCTACTCCGCCTTCATTGGAGGAAATAACACTAACTTCAGCACCGGTTCCGGTGGCGGATTTGGGTTGAATTTCTTCTTCGCCCGTTACTTCGGTATCGGATATGAAGCCCAGTGGTACTCGAACAACGGACAAGCCCAGCACCTTCCTCTCGCTGGTAACCTGTTCTTCCGTTATCCGATCTGCGCTTGGAATATCGCTCCTTACGTTCTCGTCGGTGGCGGCGGAACTTGGAACGGACACGGCACTGGATACGGCAACGTGGGTGTTGGCTTGGAATATCGCCTCACCAACAACATCGGCCTCTTCGCTGATGGACGTTACTACTACGGTGGAACTGGCAACGTGGCCAACATCCGCAGCGGTCTTCGCATCGCGTTCTAATCCAAATATTTAACTAATCTCAAAACGAAAAGCCGGACCGCAAGGTCCGGCTTTTTTTGTACTGGAAAAATCCCGCAAATGAGCGCACAATGACGGCATGGCCCCCACGCTTCCCCCCCTCCTGCAGAGACTGGTTGATAAATTTAGCAACTCCCGGGATTTTACCATCTCGGTCGCCCTCCATGCCATCCTCCTGGCTGTGTTTGGCGGAACCGCCCTTTATCAGGTTACCGCCGAGCCGGAAGATTTCACCGCGGGGCGGCGATTGGTCGAGGATCAGACGGTAGCGGAAGCTCCGGAGCCGGCGCGAACGCAGATTCAGAAGGAAACGACCTTTGATCCGAATTTGATGCCCAATCCGTCGGACATCGCACCGATCAACCCGATTATTACCACGCAAGAAAATCCGCTGACATTTTCTATTACCCAAAAAATGCCATTTCCCAAGGGATTGGAGATGCCCAAAGAGCAGACTCCCGTTGTCTCACGGGAGATCGGCTCGGGCGGGATGCCGCCGGGAACCGCTTCGAAGATTAAAAGATTCTCCAAGGATTGGCGGCCTTCCGGGGCGGGAAATCGCGAGCCAGAATATCAGTTTACAGCCTATGTCGGCCAATACAGTGGCGGCGATTGGAATTCAACCGTGCGGGTGGTGGGGGACAAAATTGTCACCGGAAGCTTGCCGAATTTGCTTTATCTCATGAGCGAGTGGTCGAAGGACAAAATCAAGACCAACTATAAAAATGTCGAAGCCATCCGGCTCGACGATGGGGACACGATCGCCACCACCAAGCCGCCCTTTATCTTTTTGACCGGCACGCGGGATTTTCAACTGACGGAAAAAGAGGTGGAGAACCTGCAGAAATATGTCCGGATCGGCGGATGTATTTGGGGCGACAGTTCGCTCCCGGGATTGCGCTCGCGTTTTGACATCGCATTTCGGCGTGAAATGAAGCGGGTCATTCCTGATGTGGACATCGATTTCGAGGCGCTTCCGGCCAATCACCCGATTTTCACCAAGGCCTATTTCCCCGGCGTCAAAGGGGTGCCGACCGGCCTGAATTTCTATCAGGAGCCAGTCATGGCCATGAAATTATATGGAGAAATCGCGATTCTTTACACTGCCAACGATTACGGCGACATGTGGCAGACCGGACTCAATCGCGAGGGCCAAATCGATTTGCGCCGGGATGGAAATGGCCAATACGTGGCCATCAATCCCGCGATTTATCAAAGTCGGGAAAGCTATTTGCGGAATATCACCCCTGCCGCGCTCGAAACCAGTTTTCAATTTGGAACCAACGTAGTCATCCACCTCCTGACCCGTTGGGAAAACAGGGTGCGCAGCGCCCCGACGCTTTAGAAGGAATAGCCTTCGTTTAAGCACGCGCTTTGAGAATTTCGGAGAAACGAATCGGGCGGATATCGGGTCCGATGTCGCTCCAGATCAGGCGGTGAAGGGAAGCCGGCCCCGGCGACCTCTCAAAAAAATCAGTCCGATGCTCCTTGAATACCCAGCCCCCTCCGGAGTAGATTCTTGTCATGGCCACCTTACCCCCGTTTGCACAGAAGCTGATCAACAAGTTCAGTGATTCCCGGGATTTTACGATTTCCGTCGCTCTTCACGCCATTTTGGTGGCGATCTTTGGAGGTACGGTTCTCTTTCAGGCGGTGAAGGAGCCGCCGGACTTTGAGGGTGGCGAAGGCGGCTTTGTCGAAGCCAGTGCCGACAATACTCCACCGCAGCCTCAACAACAGCAGCCGCAGCAGACGACATTTAATGTCGCAACGGCGCCCCAACCGAGCGCAACCAGCCAGCTCAACACCATCACGACCACGGCGGTCAATCCGTTGAGTTTCTCCATGGAGCAGACGATCGTGGCCCCGATGAACATGACTCCGACGGCACCAACCCAAGCCGCGGTGGCACCTTCTTCCTCCAATATGAGTTCCGATGGAATGACGGCAGGTGCAGCCGCCTCGATCAAGGCTTTTACCGGCGGCTGGGGCAAAGGCTCCGGCAGCGGCACGGGTACAAAGTCGCGGGAGTTTCAGTTTACCGCCTACATTGGACAATATAGCGGCGGCAACTGGAATTCGACCGTGCGAGTGGTCGGAGGTAAAATTAAGACCGGGAGCCTGCCGAATCTGCTCTATTTGATGACCGAATGGTCGAAGGACAAAATCAAAACCAACTACAAAAATGTCGAAGCGATTCGACTCGATAGTGACCAGATTTTTGCGGTCAAGCCGCCTTTCATCTTTTTAACCGGCACCCGGGACTTCAAGTTGACCGAAAAGGAGGTGGAGAACCTGCGGAAGTATGTGCGGATGGGCGGTTGCATCTGGGGAGACAGTTCGCTGCCAGGGTTGCGTTCGCGTTTTGATATCGCGTTTCGACGGGAAATGAAACGGGTCATTCCCGATGTGGATAAAGACTTTGAGCCCCTGCCTTCCAATCATCCGATTTTCACCCAGGCCTATTTTACGAATGTGAAAGAAGCGCCTCCCGGGTTAAACTTCTATCAAGAGCCGGTCATGGCCCTGAAAATCTACGGCGAAATTGCGATCCTCTACACCTCCAATGATTATGGCGATATGTGGCAGATTGGACTTAATCGTGAGGGCCAGATCGATATGCGGCGGGATCCGGCCGGCCAATATGTGGCCATCAACCCGATGATTTTTGCGAATCGTGAGGTTTATCTGCGCAATATTACCCCTGAGTCGCTCGATACGAGTTTCCGCTTTGGCACCAATGTGGTCATTCACCTCCTGACCCGCTGGGAAGACAAGGTTCGCACCGCACCGACGCTTTAGTATTTTTCGGCCCGCTCGCAAAGGATTGCCCGCAGAGTGATTTCATACCGCCTTTGCGGGCACGCATGCTTCATTTTGTTGTCTTTCTTGTTCTGGTCGGCCGCATTTTTATCTTTGTGGCGATTCGCATGGCGGGGATCTCGCTACCCGCAGATTGCCGCCCTCGGGCGTCTCCCGGCCTATCGGCAGTCGGAATGGGCACCAGCCAATGGGCCGAAAAAAGGGGCCGATGGCCCAAAGGAATGACCTTTCAAAGCGCGTCGCCGAACACCCATTACCGCGTGATCCGGTTGGTTTCCTCGACCGGAGCCTGGGAAGTTGGAGTTAGTCTTTATGCCACCGGAGCCCGGTTGCGCATGGGAAGGGCGGGACGTACCCCTTCGGTTTTGGATTTTTGTTTGGGCCGGGATGCAGGGGATTATGGGCCGGTGATTTGTGCGGTGCTGGAACGTTTGCGGCCCCTGCCAGATTCCGCCACCGCCGCCGAGGTGGACGGAGTTTTCCCGTGGGCGGGCACCAGCCCTGATCTGGTGGTTCACTTGCCGGAATTGCTCTCGGACCCGGCGGAAGGAAGCAAGATTCCCGCGTCGCCGAATGGGGGCCGAAGCACCCTCCAAGCCAGCCAGAAGAATAAAGCCGAGGTGAGCAAGGCCTTAAACCAGAGATTGGTGAGGTGATAGATCGGGCCGTAATTTTCCACTCCGAGGCCGAGAGCAAATAGCACCCAGGCGGCCGCGGCGGTGAAATTTTTGCGAATGAAGCCTTCATACGCCCCGAGGATGCCGATCCAGACTCCCAGGATGATGTAGGAATTGGTCTCCGTACGGGGATTAAAGAGCATCAGATAGGTCACGGCGAACAACATGATCGTGAAGGCTTGTCGTACCGGTTCGCGGGTCCGTTTCACCAAGAGACAAAGCCCGAAGGTGGTGGCGGCGGCCCCCGCCCGAATGAGAAAATTGATAGTGTCGGGCAGAGTGATTCCAACCGTTTTCAACAGACCGGCATAGTCGCACCAAGTGTGCCCGGTGGGTTTGGCGGCGCTGTTGGTCAGTTTTTGAAAAAACGCGGTATATTGTTCCAGGACAAATTGCGGATCGGGATGGAGAAAAGCGGCTCCCAGCATGACGACGATCCAGAGGGCAAGCGGAAAAATGAGTCTCGGATAAAGGACTCCGCAGAGAAGGATGGGGACAATGGAGATGGGTTTGAGGGCCAAGGCCAGGGCCAGGAGAATGGCGGCGGGGTGCCAACGATGACGGGCGATCAAAACGGCGATCAAGAGGTACAGGCCGGCCAGGGGCATGTTGACCTGCCCATTGCGGGCGCTGGCAAAAGACGACGGCAACATGAGAAGTGTGGCCAAAAGAAAAACGATTTGGGATTTTTTCGGAGCCAATAACCGGGCGGCTGCCCAGAGCGAAGCGGCCAAGGTGGCAAGGCAAACCATGCGCCAAAGCGGCTCGCCGACCCGCCGGGGAAGAAGATTAAATGGGGTGTAAATGATGGCGGCCTGGGGAAGGTAGAGGAAATTATTTTTCCCTTTGTACAGACTTTCCGTGCCTTGCCACCACCGCGTGGAGGCATCTTGGTATTCTTTGGTGGCCGAGCGTCCCATCGGATCGACGGCGACAATGGTGAACAGGAGAACGGCCAAAAATGCCCAAAGTACCCGGTTGGCCAGGCGGACGTGCGGCTCGGGAAGCTCGGCCAGAAAGGTCCAGAGGGATTCCCCGCGCGAGGCAATGGTTGAAATCGTCACGGGATGCAGAGAAGAGGAATTTTTGCCAACAGGCAAGGGAGGAGGGACGGAACGTTGAACGTCGAACGTCGAAGAAGGAGCGGTTTCGGCGGCGGGAGGAGGAAAACCTCGACGTGGGATGTTCAACCTTGGATGTCCGACCTTCGAGGAGCTCAAGGCGCACTTGACACGGCATTCGAGCCAGCGCACGTTTCCCGGGATTCCTCGATTTTATGAACCAAAGCTCTTCCCGCAATCCGTATCTTAGTGTGGCCGATTCTGCTCCGGTCGAACGCAGTCAATTTATTCGCCGGACCTATATGCATCTGGCGGGGGCGATTTTGCTCTTCATTGGTTTGGAGGCCGTCCTTCTGAATTCCCCGATTGCTCCGGTCATGATAAAGGCGATGACCGGGACGCAATATTCCTGGCTGATTGTGCTCGGTCTTTTCATGGGCGCGTCTTGGCTGGCCCAAAAGTGGGCGGTGACCGGAACCACCAAGGCCGTGCAATATGCCGGTCTGGGGCTCTGTGTTCTCGCCTACGCGATTATTTTTATCCCCATTCTCAATATGGCGGTGAACTACAGTGCCCCGGACGTGCTTCCGATGGCGGCGATTACGACTCTGGGCCTTTTTCTGGGGCTGACGGGAGTAGTCGTCCTGACCAGGGTGGATTTTTCGTTTCTCCGTAGCGTCCTGGTCATCGGCGGATTTGTGGCCCTTGGGGTGATCGTGGCCAGCATCCTCTTCGGATTTCAACTGGGCATCCTCTTCTCTGGAATTATGGTGGTCTTTGCTTCCGTAGCGATTCTCTATAATACCTCGGCGGTGATGCGTGACTATCGTACCGATCAATACGTGGCCGCCTCGCTGACTCTCTTCGCCTCCGTCGCGATGCTCTTCTGGTATATCCTGCGAATTTTCATGTCCCGGCGATAGCGCGGGTTCAGGGGCAAGAAGGGATGGGATCCTTCCCCAAGGGGGGTTGCACGCTTCCAGGAGTTTACTGTCAAGGGCGGCTCTACCTGGAAGGTTCCGGTTGTTAACCTTGGGCTTTAGGCCTCGCCCCGGCGCGCTTCAAGTTCTCCCCAGCGGGCGTAGAGTTTGGCGATGTGGGTTTTGCCGGCTTCCATTTCGGCTTGAAATTTGGCCGCCTCCTGGGACCGCGTGATGTAAAACGCCGGATCGTTCAAAAGGGTTGCGGTCTCCGCGACCTGGTCTTCGGCGGTCGAGATGACGGCTTCCATCCCGTCGAGTTCTTCGTTTTCTTTAAAGGTGAGTTTGCGTGGCCGTGGGCGGGATGATTCGGAAGCCGATGGTGCCGGGGTGCTGGGGGTATCTTCCGTCTGGCGGCGGCTTTGAAAGCCTGGCCGTTCGGGGTTCGCCAGATCCGTTGCCGCCCGTTCCTTGCGTTTCTCGAGATAATACGAATAGTTCCCCGGCTGAACAAAGACGCCATCGTCTTCGAAGGCGACAATTTGGTCGCAAACGCGATCAAGAAAGTAGCGGTCGTGACTCACCACGAGGACGCTTCCCCCAAAGTCCACTAAGGCCTCCTCGAGCATTCGAAGACTGGGGAGATCGAGGTCATTGGTGGGTTCATCGAGGACAATGAGGTTGCCTCCGCGTTTGAGTTCCTTGGCCAAGAGGAGTCGGGCCCGCTCGCCGCCGGAGAGGCGATCCACTCGTTCGCGAATCCGATCGTTACTGAAGAGAAAGCGGCGGAGATAGGATCGCACTGCCATTTTCTGGTCGCCAAAGGAGACGGTCTCGCCCCCGATATCGGCGATTTCCTCCAGCACGGTCTTGCTGCCGTCAAGTTGAATTCGGCTCTGGTCGATGTAGTTGAAGGTGACCTTTTTTCCAATGGTGACTTTGCCCTCATCGGCTGGTCGGGTTCCCAAGGCGAGGCGCAGGAGCGTGGTCTTGCCGGCGCCGTTGCGACCGACGACGCCGGTACACTCGCCGGCTTTGAGCGAAAGGGTGAGATCGCGGAAGAGCCAGCGTCGCTCGGCGTCTTTTCCGACGCAGGCCCCGGCCTGGACTAGCTCAATTCCCACATTGCCCATGGCGGGCGGAGGCGGAAGAATGAGGTCCATTTCCCGCTCTTCGGGTGGGGCTTCGAGTCCGGCAACTTGATAGAAGCTGTCGAGGCGGTGACGGGATTTGGAACGTTGCGCGCGGACTCCGGCGCGAACGAATTCCAGTTCGGCCCGGAGAAAACGCTGCCGTCGCCGTTCCGATTGGCTGGCGATCTGTTGACGGAGGGCTTTCGACTCGAGATAGGCGGTGTAGTTTCCGGGATGGGAATAGGCGCGGCCGTCGGCAATTTCGATGATGCGGGTGGCGATGACGTCGAGGAAATACCGGTCGTGGGTGACGAAGATGACAGCGCCGGTGAAGGTGCGCAGAAAAGATTCCAACCAACTGATGGACTCGGCGTCGAGGTGGTTGGTGGGCTCATCGAGAAGAAGGAGGTCGGGCTGGGAGACCAGCGCCCGGCAGAGGGCCACTCGGCGTTTTTCTCCCCCGGAGAGGGGGCCAACCGGAAGGTCCAGCCCCGGCGCGCCCAGGGCGGTCGCATCCACTTTGATCCGGGTTTCTAGGTTCCATCCGTCGGCGTGTTCGATGAGCTCAAGAAGGTTGGCCTGGTTGTTTCCGGTGTCGTCACCATTTTCATATTGATCGATCCAGCCCACCACGTCGGCCGCGCCCGCTTCGATGTTTTCCCGGACGGTGCGGGCGCTATCGAGTTCAAATTCCTGGGGAAGATAACCGACCCGGAGACCCCGGCGACGCGACACCTCGCCGCCGTCGGGGTCGTGTTCGGCCGAGAGAATTTTCAAGAGGCTGGTTTTCCCACAGCCATTGCGTCCGACCAGGCCGACTTTCTCGCCGGGAGCGACGGCGAGGGTGACGGCTTCCAATAGTTTTTGAGAACCGTAGGAAAGAGAAAGTTCGTTGGCGGACAGCAAGGCGTGGCTCATGGAACTGGGGAGCCTCGCGGAGGAAGTTTCTTCTGGCCAGCTTTGATAATGATGACCCCGGAAAATGGAGGCCGACGGGATTGGTGGCAAACTTCAGGGAAAGAGGAAGGCGGTCTCACGCGGAGCCGCGGAGAAAACGGAGAAATGCATCTCTCTCAGCGCCTCCGCGTGAGTTCGGGTTTGCTCCCTTTCGTGATTCCGCCCGTTCGCGATTTCCCATCGCAAAATTTGTGCGGTGAGGTACCATCTTTCCCATGTCCACATCCCGGGATCCTTTTCTGCAGGCCGCCATTGATGAAGCGAAAATCGGATTATCCGAAGGGGGGATTCCCATTGGATCGGTGCTGGTCCATGAGGGAAAGATTCTCGGTCGGGGCCATAATATGCGGGTGCAAAATGGGGATCCGCTTTTGCATGGCGAAATGAGCGCGTTTCAGCAGGCGGGCCGTCAACCGGCGGCGGTCTATCGTGCGTGTGTTCTCTACACTACCCTCTCACCCTGTCCGATGTGTAGCGGCACGTCCTTGTTGTACAAGATTCCCAAAATCGTCATCGCGGAAAATGTCACCTTTCAGGGGGCTGAGGAATGGCTGCGCCGCGAAGGCGTCGAATTGGAAGTGCTCCAAGATGAGGAATGTATCGCCATGATGCGGAATTTTATCGCCGCTCGTCCCGAACTTTGGAACGAAGACATCGCGGTCTGAATCAATTTCGGATTTGGTATTGCGGATGGCGGATTTGGCAACGGCGCGGAATTTAGGGAAATCGTAAGTTGCAGGTCAATCCGCAATTAGAAATCCGCAATCCGAAATCGGCTCAGTCCGGCCAGGTCAGGAGACGGGCAAAGCGCATGCCGGAATCGGTCAATCGTGGGGCCGAGGCGGAACCGGTGAGAAGTTCTTTGGTTGCGGCGGTGGTGGGATAGGGGGTGTCTTTCACCCAGACGGCGCGGGGTTCCGAAATGCGTTCTTTGGCGGCTTCGACCTTCAAAGGCAGGCCGGAACGGGAAAAGGTCACCTTCCAGGCTGGGGGATTGGCGACCTCGCCGGACGGAACGAGCCACGGATAATTTCGGATGAGAGAGAAATTTGGGGAATCATTGATGACGATGGCGAAATAGGGCTCTTCGCGGCGAATTTGGTCGGCGATGTGAAGGTTGGGGTCTTTCTTGGCGGCCAGGAGGAGTTCGGCCGGGTCCATTCCCACAAGGTTGAGTCCGTTGAAGAGGCCATGCTGATTCGGGCTGGCGGGAAAAAAGGCGTCGTGCCAGCTTTCGAAGTTGTTGCTTAAGAGGAGGCCCACTTCAAAGTGCACATGCGCGCGTTCCCGGTTGAGGCCGGCCCCGCTGAATCCGAGTTGGCCGAGGGGCTGCCCTTGGCGGACGGTTTCGCCAGGCGTCACCGCCGTGCTGGCGAGGTGGGCGTAGAGCGTGTAGTAACGGCTGCCGTCCCATTGGTGTTCGATGACGATGTAACGCCCGTAGTTGGAGGCTCCGGGGGAAGCGCTGACGTGTACGACCCGACCCGCTGCAGCGGCGAGCACCTGATCGAGGGGGTTGCCCTGGGCGTCTCGCTTGAGGGGGCGAATATCGATGCCCTCATGCAAACGGGTATAGAAAATCTCACCGTTGCCGTCGCGGCGGGGGTTGCGGACATAACCGAATTGTCCACCCTGCCAGGGTTGAGATTTTTTCCCTTCAAATGTGCGGTCCACTCCCATGAAGAACTCGTCCGGATGGCCGGAACCAAGGGTGTGGTTGGGTGCGGGAAAGTCTACCAGAGGCGCACTGTGGAGAGAAGACGCGGCAAGCAAGACAACCAGAGCGGAGAATCTCATGACCGAGGTTTGGCGGTGGGCTTGGGCTGGGCGGCTTCGGCCCGCTTTTGGCGATCGCGAATTTCCGCCAGGGCCTTGGCCTTTTGTTCTTTAAAGTCCTTTTCCATCCCGATGGTGGGAAATTCGGTTTGGAGGAGGAGGATCTCCTCGGGAAGAAATCCAGACGGGATGACGAGGATGCCGTCGGTAATTTTCTTGTCCACCCGCATGGCGCTGGCCACCCGGCCGGCGATCATCGCCACGGAGAGGGATCCCCGGGATTCGACCGTGTGCGCTTCGAGTTTGTTGGTCCCATTGGGGTCGAGCTTGAAATAGGCTCCCAGGGTCCCATTCCCGGCCGAGAAGGGGTAGAAGGAGACAAAATCGTTCTCGGTCACAACCGGGACTTTTTTGATGAAAATCTTTTGCTTGGGATAGGCGAGCTGAATCGAGGTCCCGAAGGTTGCTCCGTCTTTGGGATTGCCTTCGGCGTGAAGGCGGACGGCGAGGGCGGCGGGTTTTTTCTCTCCGGCCTGGGCGGCGAGGGGAAGCAGCGACAGCAGGAGAATAGGGACGAGTGAACGCATTCCCCGGATCATAATAATTGGAGAAGGGATTTGCAACCGTGCCGGTGGTCCGATAGCACAGGGAACGATGAAAATGGTATTTCTGCTTCTTTTTGTGACCGCTCCCGGACTGGCTTTGGCCCAGGCTCCCGGAGCTCGGTCCACCCCGAGGCCGACTATGCAAGAGGGCGTGGCCGCCTTTGCCGTGCAAGCTCCTGACGAGGGAAGCCCTTTTTTTGCCGAACGGGAGGCTGCCCGCTACGCGCTCAGTCAATCCGGACGCGAACAGGCGGTGTTGGAGACCGTGGCCGTCTTTCCCCGGGCGAAAGACAGCCCGAATAGTGCGGCGGGAATGTTAAAAGGTTTTTTTACCGAGATGTTTTCTTCGATCCGTTGGGAGAGTTTTCGGTCCGAGCCGACGACGGAAAAATTGAAGCTCGATCCCGAGGAATTTTCCTTGGAAGAACGGAACGAAGTTGATGCAGTCTATTCGATTCGCAACAACACCAAAAAAATGATTCGGCTCGAATTTGAAACGACCCAACACATCGACATGATGACTGTGGATGGTTCGGGTAAGGTGCTTGAGCAATGGTCAAACGATCGGTCTTTTGAGCCCCGGGAGGGTCTCGTGGTCATCAATCCCAAGGAGCGGATCGAATACCGGGAGAAGATCGCCACAAGGGATTTTCAGGCTGGCGAGTCCTATAGCGTCAAGGCCGAGGTGGTGGGATATCCAGATTACACCACCATCCGTACGGTCACGCCTGCTCCGTAATGAGGTCAGGAGAATCAACCGATTTGTCGTTTGCGCCAGTTTTCCGCTTGACCTTCTGCCAGATTCCGCAAGTTTTCGTCCCCGCGCTTGGCGGCAAATTATTTGTTGCCAAATTCCAAGGGGATCACTAGTCCTACGCGTACCAGTAACCACACATATTTGCCATGTCCGAAAAATCCATTGAAGAAAAAGTCAAAGACATCATCGTCGATCAATTGGGAGTCAATCCCGAGCAGGTGACCTCAACCGCATCATTCATCGAGGATCTCGGTGCTGATTCCCTCGACACGGTCGAGTTGGTCATGGCCTTTGAAGAAGAATTTCGTGTGGATGTGCCTGACGCTGATGCTGAAAAGCTCCAAAACGTCGGCGACGTCATCAAATACATCGAGGAGCACAGCGACAAATAGTCCTGGAGCTTCCAGAAAACTTTTGAACGTCCCGGTCCCAGCTTAGGGGACATGGGACGTTTATTTTTTGTTGTCGGGGAGTGAATCGACGAACTTCTTTTCGTCCTCCGGACTGACCAGGAGGGACTCCTAAAAACCGAGTTGAGTGTTGATGATTGAAAATAAGTGTCTTGTGCCGACAGTCCCCTTCACCCTCAAGGTGATTTTCGTTCTCAGCGGGCAGGCTTCCAAATTCAATCTCTCAACCATCATCGCCGTTTTAAGGTGACCTGACCCATGGCTGGCATCGTCATCAGACCCCGCGCTCGCATCCTCCATGGGCACGATTGGGTGTATTCCAGCGAGGTCCTGAAAGTCTTTGGCCAACCGGTCAATGGCGACGTCATTTCGCTCAAGGATGGGCGGGACAAAATGCTGGGCTCGGCGATTTACAACGGGTCTTCGCAAATTGTGGCGCGGAGGTTTTCCCGCAAACGTCAGGATTTGGATGCCGATTTTTTTACCCGTCGCATCACTCAGGCGGTCGCCTGGCGCGAAACCCGGGGTTGCGATCGCGAGTTGGGCCGGATCGTCTGGAGCGAAGCCGATGGCCTTCCGGGAGTGGTCGCGGATCGCTACGGGGATGTGGTCGTACTGCAGCTTTTGACCTGGGCGATGGACCAGCGCAAGGACCTCATTGTGGCGGCGCTGGCGGAACTCCCTGGGGTGCGTCATGTCGTCGGTCGCAATGATGCCCCCATTCGGGTGGCGGAGGGTTTGCCCTTGGAAACCGCCATGTGGCATGGCGAGGATCCCGGCGAACGTGAAGTGGAACTGGGCGGCGTGCGTTTCCTGGTTCACTTTCTCCAGGGGCAGAAAACTGGCCTCTATCTCGACCAGGCGGAAAATTATGCCCATGTGGCCGCCTGGGCAAAGGGCCGGAAGGTTCTCGATTGTTTTTCCAATCAGGGGGGATTTGCCCTCGCCTGTGCTCGGGCCGGAGCCGCTGAGGTCACGGCGGTGGAAAGTAGCGCCGAGAGTGCCGCCCGGTTGCGGAATAACGCCGAGCGCAATGGCTTGGCTGTGACCGTGGCGGAGGAAGATGTTTTTTTCTTTTTGAAGGAGGCGACCCGACGCCATGAGACCTATGATCTGGTCATTCTGGATCCGCCTTCTTTCACCCGGGCCAAGAGCAAGATTCACGATGCCCTCCGCGGCTATCGGGAACTCCATGCGCGCGGGGCTGATGTTTTGTCTGCCCATGGCGTCATCGCCTCGTTTTCGTGTTCCCATCATGTTTCCGCGGGAGACTTTGAATCGGCGGCGGCGGCCGGGCTGGCCGATGTCCGGCGCTCGGCCCGGATTTTACAGAATTTGACCCAGGCGAGCGATCATCCGGTGGCCCTGCATTTGCCCGAAACCGGATACCTGAAAGGACTTTTACTCGAGGCGATGCCGGGGCGATGAGAGGTTTTCAAGTGGAGTTGAGAGTTTACGGTTGAGAGATGATGGTTGAAATGTGCGGCTTGCGCCGACCGCCCCATTCACCCGCGAGGCGATCCCTGCTATCAGCGGCCAGGCTTCCAAATTTAATCTCGCAACCATTATCTCTGTTTTATGAGTGATTGTGCTGGAATGTTTTCCCATCCGCTTCTAAATATCTTTTTCTTAAGCGTGTGACCTAATCATGTCATCGGCAGAATATCCCAACGACCCAGACTCTCTTCTCGATCTCGAGGAGGAAGGCCAGGAGGACCTCGGCGAAGAGGTACAGAAAACCAACAGCGAGTTGGAGAAACTGAGACGTCAACTTGAGGACATCGAGAAGCAGAAAGTGCGGCTGGAGGAACTCAAGCGGCGTCAGGACGAGTTGGAATCCGGCCGGAATGAAATGGCCGACAAGCTGACCCGGTCTTTGGTCGTAGTCCAGCGGGAGACGGAAGAAGCGCAAAAACGGTTGGAGACGCTCAATACCATCCACAATTCGTTCACCCAGCATCTGCGGTACATCGAAAGTCTCAATCCCAAGGTTTGGGGAGCCCTCGAAATGCCCAAGGAACTGAGCAAGGCTTTGAGCGCGGTGGAGGAGGCCCGGTCGGATTATCACAAGGCTCAGCCAAAAATTTCCATTGATGAGCCGGGAGAGTCTCCTTCTGCGGGCGGCTATGATGACGAATACGGATTCGGCGAAGATCGAGGGTTTTCCTATTGGTTGAAAAATGGAGCGGCCTTTACGCTACCGCTCTGGGTCTTGGGGCTTTTGGCCCTGCTGGTTTGGATCGTGTCCCTACTTTCAGTGAACTAACCCATGGCGAGGTTATCTTCCCCCAAGGCGTCACGGCTCATGGCCGATGAACGCAGGTTGGAGCAACTGCACGCCGAAACTCTTCAGAAGCAGAAGGAGCTGGAAAAAAAGCTCAAGCGCCTTCCGGCCAAGTTGGCCGAACAAAAAGAAGAAAAGCGGAAACAGGCCCTCCAGAAAGCCAAGGAGGCGGGACGAACGATTTCCTTCCGCCCCGGAGGGAAGCCTCATCGCATCCAGACCCGGAACATGCCGTCCCGGCAAACCCGGGGCGCGAAACGAAATACGGTGATTCTCCTCCTCGCGCTGGGAATCATTGTCTTTCTGCTCTGGAACGTCATTCCCACGAGCTAGAATTTTGTTAAATTGCTCCGTCAGAGAAGTGCAAGGTTTCGGGAATTCGAAAGATTCTGTTTCACAAAAGGGTTGCAGATTCCCGTGTTGGGATTAGAACCCATCTTACCCATTTCCCACCAACTTTCTATGACCACCAACAACGCTTCTTCCTCCCAATCCCATGCGTTTTTCCAAAGCCGGGGTTGGCTCATCGCCGGGGGTATTCTTTCCATCATTGTCGGATTCGCCGCTATTGGGGCACCCCTTTTGTATGCGCTTCTGATTGTGCAACTCCTCGGAGCGTTCGCGCTCGTCAGCGGGGTGATTTCGGTGGCCATTGCCATCTTTGGTCGCCATACCGGACATCGGATTCTGGCATCTTTTTCCGGTTTGATTCGCATCGCAGCCGGCATCGCGTTGCTCACCTGTGTGACTTCGGGCGTGGTGGTGATCACGCTGATTTTGGCGATGTTCTTCGTCCTGGAAGGCGTCTTTCTTGCGGTGGGGGCGATTCAGATGCGGTCGCATTCCGGTTGGGTCTGGACGCTCATCAGCGGGTTGGCGGCAATTTTCCTCGGTGTGATGATTTACGGTGGGTGGCCATCCAGCAGCGCTTGGGTCTTGGGGCTCCTCTTCGGGATTAATCTCATTTTCAGTGGAACCTCTCTGCTGGCCCTAGGGATGGGAGCCCGTCCAGCGGAGACGGCCTGAGACCCGACCGGTGTCGGGAGCGTTCATTAGGCCCGGCAATGCGAGAGTCGACTCCATGAGGGATGCACGAACCGTCACGAAAGAATTGCAGCCGACGGCCTGCTGACCTATTCCTTCCCTGATGTCTTCCGTTTCCGGGCCAACCAGTCCCACCCGCACCGAATACCTTAAGGCTTTTCGGGTCATGCTTTTGGCCCGGGTCCTCGAGGAAAAGCTATCCAGTCTCTATCGGGCTGGCGCTATTAAGGGCGGGGTCTTTTTGGGCCGTGGCCAGGAGGCCCTCAGTGTTTCCGTGGGAATCCATTTGCGTAAAGGGGACATTTTTGCGCCTTTGATTCGGGATCAGGCGGGACGGATGGCCTTTGGAGACACCGTCTTGGATACGCTGCGGACTTATTTGGGGTCCCAATTGGGATCGATGCGAGGCCGCGATGGAAATATCCACCGGGGCCGACCCCGCGAGGGCTACCAAGCCATGATTAGCCACCTGGGAGCGATGATCCCGGTGGTGGCCGGGGCCTTGCTGGCCCGTCGGATGAAAGGCGAGACCGGCGTGGTCGGGGCGACGTGTTTGGGCGATGGGGGCACGTCAACCGGAGCCTTCCATGAAGGGCTCAATGCCGCCGCGGTGGAAAAACTGCCCCTCGTGCTGGTCATCGCCAATAACCAATATGCGTATTCCACCCCGGGAAGTCGCCAATACGCCTGTGCCAACCTCATTGATAAGGCGATTGGCTATGGTGTGCCCGCCCATGAAGTGGATGGAACGGATTTGCAGGCGTGCTTGCAGGTTCTGGGCGAAGCGGTTCAGACCGCCCGGAATGGAGGAGGACCCCAATTTGTGGTTGGCAGTCTCCTTCGCCTCGTTGGCCATGGAGAACATGACGATAACCAATATGTGGATCCGGCTTTGAAAGCCTCCCCGCTGGGACGAGATTGTCTGGCTGTGAGCGAAGCATTTTTGATCGAAAAACACTGGGCTACGGGCGAAGAGATCGCCGGGTGGCGGATTGAGGCCAAGACCGAGGTGGATGCCACCGCGGCGAAAGTGCAGCGCGAACCGTCGCCGGATCCCGCCGATGAAGAATGGTCGGCCTTGTCCGAACGCCAATTTGGAGAGGAGATTTACCGGTCATGATTTCCTACCTGCAAGCGCTCAATGCCGCCCTGGATAAGTTGCTGGCCGATGATCCGAGAGTCTTCCTCTACGGGCAGGATATCGGAGCCTTCGGAGGCGCATTCAAGGTGACGAAAAACCTCGCCGACCGATATCCGGGCCGGGTCCTCGATGCGCCTTTGAGCGAGGATGCCATCATCGGCATGGCCATCGGAGCGGCCATTGAAGGGATGCGTCCGGTGGTGGAAATGCAATTTGCGGATTTTTCCACCTGCGGGTTCAACCAAATCGTCAACCAGGCGGCGACCTTGTTTTATCGGACCGAAGTGTCCTGCCCGATCGTGGTCCGCCTTCCTTCGGGAGGCACGCCCGGTGGGGGGCCGTTTCACAGTCAGAGCATGGAGGCGCTCTACGCCCATTATCCAGGGTTGATCGTGATGACCCCCGGCACGGTCGAAGATGCCTACAGCATGTTGCTGGAGGCCGTGGCCATCGATGATCCGGTGATTTTTTGCGAGCACAAGTTTCTCTACAACCATCTCAAAGCCGAGTCCCTGCCGGACGTGGCCTTGCCGGTGGGCAAAGCGCGTATTGCCCGGAGTGGGCGCGACGCCACCATTGTCACCCATGGCGCCATGGTCCACGAATCACTCGCGGCGGCCGAGGAACTGGTCGAGGATGGGTATGAAATTGAGGTAGTCGATTTGCGCACTGTCAAACCCATCGATACCGACACCCTCCTGGCCTCGGTGGCCCGCACGGGGCGGATGCTCTGCGTGAGCGAATCCTGGCCCTGGGGCGGCGTCGCTGCGGAGGTCCTCGCCCGCGTTTCCACTGAGGGGTTTGGCCTCTTGGATGTGCCGGCCCAGCGACTCAATGCCCGCGACACCCCGGTGCCCTATCATCCCGATTTGTGGACCGCCCACCGACCGACCGCAGATGCCATCGCGGCTTCGACCCGTCACCTCCTGGAGATGTGAGAAAAGGCAGCTGCAACGGATCGAGCGTAGCTCGAACGGCCAGACTTTCAACCTTGAACATCGAACGCCCAACATCGAAGTAAAGAATGAGTAAATGCCTATCCGGGCTCCTCTAAATCGAAACTCGAAAATCCACAATCGAAAATTCCCATGGCCCAAGTTCCTCTTTTAATGCCCCAACTCGGTGAATCCATCGCCGAGGCCACCATTGTCAAAATCCTCTTTAAGGAAGGTGCGGCCATTGAGGCCGATGCCGATGTGATCGAAGTGGAGACGAACAAAGCGGTCATGTCCATTGCGGCTCCTTGTTCTGGCCAATTGGTTCAAATCGACGCGGAGGAAGGACAAAGTTATCCGGTGGGGGCCATTCTGGGAACCATTGAAGTGAGTGAAGCCGAGGCGCGCCGATTGGGGCTGGATGCTGACGAACCTGCTGGAAAAACGCCCCGCAAGGCGGCCAAATCTCCCGCCAAGGTTTCGGCCCCCCGCCAGGTGGAACCGACGGTGAAGGGCTTGCCGGTCCCGGCGCACGCGGGCGGAGCCAGCTATTTGTCGCCCCGGATGAAGGCCCGCATGACTGAACTGGGCCTCCATGCCGCCGATTTGTCCGCCATCGCCGGCAGTGGCGCCACCGGCCGGGTGACGATTGAAGATCTGGAAAAATTTCTCGAAGACATTGAGCGCAATCGGATCACCCCCGCTTCCTCCATGCGGGTGGCGGTGGCTGATGCCATGCGGCGGAGTGCGACCCGTCCGCTGGCCACGGTGGTTTTGCCGGTTCGACTCGATGCCATGTTGGCTCACCGCAAGACGCAGGCTCCGCACAAGGCCGGTCCGGCCCTCTACGCGCTCCGGGCTCTGGCCATAGCCCTGGGCGAAAATAGTGCCCCGGCGGGACGGTTGATCGGAGACCGCATCATTCATCCGCGCTCGATTGATATTGGATTTGCGGTCGAGGCGGAAGATGGGGTCTTGGTCCCGGTCATTCGCAATGCGGACCAATCTCCTCTCATGGATTTGATCGAACGCTACAATCGCCTCGTCAACTTGGCCCGCGAACGCCGCATGCCAGTCGCTGATATGGGCGGCTCAATCGCCACGGTAACGAACTATGGCGTCTTTGGGTTGACCATTGCGACCCCGATTCCCCTTCCGGAACAAACCGTGCTTTTGGGTATGGGCGCGGGGCAAGTTGTCCCCAGCTGGAATCCGAAAACGAAAGAATTCGTTCCCGTCACCGAAGCGGCCTTTACCCTCAGCTTCGACCATCGGGTCCTGGACGGAGGGGCCGCCGGTCGCCTCCTCGGTCGGATCGCCGCCTTACTCAACGCCCCCGAGGAACTTTAAGCGTTCCTCGCAGCCATTCGATATGATGGGTCAGTCCGTCCTTCAAACTGGTCTGAGGTAGGGCTAGGCCGGATCGTTTCAACAAGGTCAGATCTTGGACCCGATCACAACAAAATGGAGCCTTGCGAGGATCTTCCACCAGGTAGTTTTTGGTATCCACCTCTTCGAAGGTCACTTCGACCCCGAGGATGTCAGAGATCAGTTCATAATACTTGCGGGATGAAATGACGTCAGGATTGGCAATGTTAAAAATTTGGCCGTCGCAGTTGTCTCGTCCCGGGATGTCCAGCAAGGTTTTGGCGAGGTCCGGTGCGTAGACCGGATGCTGAAGAAAACTTCCCCCTCCGACCAAACGCAAAACAGACGGCTTCTTCAGATGGGCGAGCAAATGCGGGTCCCGACTATGAAGCGGAAGACAGCCTAATTGGGAGCCCGGTCCATAGATGTGACTGGGCCGGAAGATTGTCCATTTGAGGTCCCGGGTTCCAGCCGCCAAGAGCACTTCCTCGGCTGCGCGTTTTTTTTCGCCATAGCCTTCGGTAGCGTAGATCGCTTCCGTTTCGGACTGCGGGATGGAGCGATATCGGGGGTGGTAGACAAAATCGGTGGAAATGAAAAGCAGATGATTGCACCGGGATGTGAAAAGCTCCAAGTCCTGGCGAGCGTCTTCGGCGTTATAACCGATGCAGTCCACCACCAAATCCCAGGGACCATGGTTTGCAAGGGCCTGGGCGGTTCCCTAAAGATCGTTCCTATCGGCCTGAATCAGGCTTGTTCCTTCGGGGATGGGTTTGAGTCCCCGCGAAAGAATGGAGACCTGATCGCCTTTGGCCCGAGCTTCGCGAGCTAACGTCCCGCTCAAAAAACCACTGCCGCCAAGAATCAAAAGCCGCATAAACTAGCCTATTGGCTTCCGTTCGCTGCAGCGTCAATTTTTTCCGCCAGAGCAAAATCCAGCGCAGTCAGTCCCCCGGCACTATGGGTGGAGAGCCGGAGGAGAACCTTGTTCCAGCGAATGTCGATGTCCGGATGATGGTCGGCTTCCTCGGCCAGTGCCGCGACGGTGTTTACGAATCCCATGGAGGCAGCGAAGTCCGCGAATTCAAACCGCCGGGAAATGGAATTGTCGCGGGATCTCCATTCCGGGATTCGGCTCAAGCTGGCTTTGATATCTGTCTCAGAGAGTAAGGTTGGCATGACCACAAGATGGAATCAAAAATTCCACATCTTTCCTTGCTTGGCGTCCGACAAGACTTTTGGACTCAGCATGTAGGACAATGGCGGATTCGGCAGGTGAGAATCGTCAAGCACGGGAAGACTCTTGCCGATGGTGGCATCCCAAGGCTGAGTGCGCGCAATTTCCAGCGGCGTGCCCGTGCGAACGAGGCTGAAAACCTTTCGCGCCGAATTGAGCGGCATGCGCACACATCCATGCGTCGCAGGTTGCGATTTCACAAAGCCCCAATGCATGCCGTAGGCCGATTTGAATTCCATCCAGTATGGCATCGGATATCCCGCTCCCGGACTGCTGTACCGACGACGATTTTCCTGCTTGGAATAGATCGTGAAATTTCCCAATGGCGTCGGGGTCGAGGATGTCCCGACCGTGATGGGAGTGGCCAGCAGAACATTGTCTCCCTCGACGACGTAGAGTCGCTGTGCGGTGGTGCTCAACTTGACTTTCACCGCCGCCGGATTCTTCGGCGTCTGCATCGGCGGATCGAAAGTAAACGCCGAGCGGCTCCCTCCCGATTTCATGGTCTCGCAGCCCACCAGTCCAATGGACAAGGCGACAAGGGTCCCAATTGTGAAAATACGGGTTCGATTAATTTTGGGAAATCCCATGGTTTTGAAAACTGCTTCATTTCGCCACGAAGTGCAATCGGGAACATGAAATTCTTGGGCGGAGGGGGCGGAATTGAATACGATTGAGGCTGCCTTCAGCACGGGAGGTGCGACTGGCTGCTGAATCAGCTCCAGTATTACCGCGCCGCGCCCAAGGCGACGCCGCACCAGTTCTGGCAGGAGGGCTCGCATCCGCAGGCGATTCTTGCGGCCGATGATCGTTCGCGAGGCGGTGGCAGACCGCCTCCCGGGCGCTCACCAGCAGAGTCTCATCGACATGGATGCCAAATACGGGGACGTGGTATCGGTCGATGAGACGCTCGAATATCTCTCGAAGTTTCCTAAACAGGAGCACGCCCACGCGAGGAGTTGATGGGCTTTCCAATGATGGCCTGGTGCGTGTCCGGGGACCGCACGCGGCCCCCGTGCATGATTCGGCGGTTCGCCGAATCAAAATTTCCTCGGCGAGCCGCCGGGGAACCTCACGCGGGCCGAGTGTGCTCCCCGAGAATTGCAAAATTTCCTGCAGAAAATTACCCTTTGCCGGGGGACGAGGGTTGTGTAAATGTTGTCCTTCCTTAGTCTCAATAAAATCATGGGCAAAATCTACCAAAACATCGTCGAAACCGTCGGGCGCACGCCCCTTGTTCAACTCAACAAAGTCACGGCTGGTCTCAATGCCACCATTGCTCTGAAGTGCGAATATTTCAATCCTCTTGGCAGCGTGAAGGATCGCATTGGCATGGCCATGATTGAGGATGCAGAAAGGTCCGGGACCTTGACCAAAGACACCGTCATTGTCGAACCGACCAGCGGCAACACGGGCATCGCCCTCGCTTTCGTGGCGGCGGCGAAGGGCTATAAGGTCATCTTGACCATGCCTGAGACCATGAGTTTGGAGCGTCGGACTTTGTTGGCCATGTTGGGCGCGAAATTGGTCCTCACGCCTGGAGCCGAAGGGATGAAGGGCGCCATTGCCAAGGCCGAGGAAATCGTCAAAGAGACGCCCGGGGCCTGGATGCCTCAACAATTTAACAACCCGGCCAATGTCGATATTCACCGTCGGACCACCGCAGAGGAAATCTGGGAAGATACCGACGGCAAGGTAGATATTTTTCTTTCGGCCGTCGGGACCGGCGGAACCATCACCGGCTGCGTAGAAACGATCAAGCCTCGGAAGGCCTCCTTTCAAGCCATCGCGGTCGAGCCGAAGGATTCCCCCGTCATTACCCAAACCCTAGCCGGACAGTCGCTCAAACCCGGCCCGCACAAAATTCAAGGTGCCGGAGCCGGCTTCATCCCCAACAACCTTCATTTGAAGGACTCCGAAGGGAATCCTCAAATTGTCGAGTGTGTGCAGGTGTCCAATGAGGATGCCTTCGCCATGGCGCGCCGCCTCGCCAAGGAAGAAGGAATTTTGGTCGGCATCAGCACGGGAGCCAATGTCTGGGCGGCCATCGAGGTGGCCAAGCGCCCGGAAAATGCCGGCAAACTCCTCGTCACGATTGCCTGCTCGACTGGCGAACGCTATTTGAGCACCGCCCTGGCGGAAGAGGCCCGAGCCGAAGTCGGAGGCTGAGGGAAAAGTAAAAAGACCGGAAGGGGATCTTCGAGGATCTTCTTCTCCTGACCCGCCACCAAAAATTCGAACCGCACTCCATTTTCCATGTCATCCCAGCCTCTACCTCCTGCCGAAGAGCAAATGCTCGCAACCGACAGCTTAGCGATCGATCTTTTTTGGGACCGTTATCGCACCGCGATTTTGCTCCTGGCCGCGGCCATCGTCGTTGCTGGCGTTGCGGTGGTTTTGTGGATGATCAATTCGCACAATTCCCGACTTGCCGCCCAAGCCCAGTTCGCCATGGCCAGCGGGTCCGAGGAATGGCAGAAAGTGATCGAGAAATACCCGTCATCACCTCAAGCGGCCAATGCCTACTTGCTTCTGGGTGCCGCCCAACGCGAAGCCGGAGATCGGGAGGCCTCGACCAAGACGTTTCAGGATTTTTTGGTAAAATTCCCCCAAAACCAATTGGTAGGGGAAGCCTGGCTCGGCGTGGCAGAGAATTTGGATCTCGACGGAAAGAGCGACGAGGCGATCAAAGTTCTCGAAGAAATCCAGGCCAGGCAGGCGGACAGTTATGTCGCCGCTTATGCGGCCTTGCTGCAAGGCCGCGTGGCCGTTCGCGAAGGGCGTTTGGAGGACGCTCGTAAGTTGCTTTCCGCTTTGGTAGCCACTTATCCCACCAGTCCGGTCGCTCGCATGGCGGGAGCCCAAGTGGACGAATTAATTCCTTTCCTGCCGGCGCAGACCGCATCCGATGCCCCGACCGCCGTTCAGCCGACAAACGGCGGTTGAGGGTCGCCGTCCCTGGCGTCTTTTCGACTCAATAAGCGAACTGCGGCGTGGCCGAAGGGGACTCCGGCGCCCGGTGATCTTCTGCGGGAGATCCGTCCTCATGCCGCGGTCGAATGGTGTTTTCTGTTAACAAGACGCCACCCCGATCCACGGTGACCGCATGGGCGGTGAGACGGCCTTCCAACATTCCTCGCTTGGTGACGTGGACCTTGCCGGTGCAGGTGAAATTCCCCAGAACACTGCCTTGGACGAGGAGATCAACGACCCGGGTGGGTTGGGCCAATTCCACTCGGGAATTTTTTTCAATAATGAGCGAATGCGCCGTGATCGGACTGGCAAAATTCTCCTGACAGGCCAAACGCAGAACGCCTTCGCAAAAAAGCATGCCGTTGATTTTTCCGCGGATCAATCCCTCTCCACAGACGATATGCGCGCTGGTGAGACTGGCTCCCGATTCCACCGTCAATTTCCCCCGGGTATTGACCGGCCGGGAGGCGTGAGAGGAAAAGGTCAGATTTTCCAGTTGGATGCCCTGATTGCATCCCGGGCAGATTGTGCTCTTGGCATGGCCGGAAACCGAATGCGTGCGCTGACAATGATAGCAACTGATTTCACGCGGAGGCCGCTCGGTCATCCGTCGGACCGCTCGACTCACCAAGCTCTCGGCGGGCTTGGCCGGAGTTGCTGCTGCCCCGCGAACCTCGTAGTGGCTGCCGCAGGTGCGGCAGAACGTCGAGATCAGCTGCGGGGACTCTTGTTGGACAAATCCGCAGTGGGGGCAGTGAGACGGTACCTTGCGGGGAGCGTCCGTCATGAAGGGGGATTAGGCCGCCGCAGTTGCGGACGGGGATTTGGAAGACGAAGAGCTGGAACCCGACGAAGCGGAACCTGAGCTGGCTGGAGACACCGGACGGTCCACGGATTTGCTGGGAGCCTTGTTCGGGGTCACTTCGGATTTTCCGATGAAGGTGGCGCCTTCTTCGATGATCATGCGCATGGCCTTGAGGTCGCCGTTGAGTTGCGAGCTGGCTTTGAGTTCACAGCGTTCCGAGACGGTGATGTTGCCGGTCACAGTGCCGTGGACGACGACGGATTTGGTCCGCACTTCGCCGCTGACGTCGGCATTTTTTCCGAGAGTGAGCGCACCCGCTTCGGAAATGATCTCGCCTTCGATCTTGCCGTCAAAAATGAGTTCGTTTTCGAATTTGATCGTCCCTTTGATCTCCACGTCATTGGCGAGGACGTTCTTGGAAGAGGAAGCCGAAGTTTCGGAGGAGGAGAGGCCGCTGGTCAGGGTGTTGAGATTCATAGGTTTTGGTAATCGCAGATCTTAGGCGCGGTGTGGGCGGGGGTCAACCCTCTCTTGAGTCGTGGGTGGCGAAGAGTCGGTACCAATACTCGGAGTCCTCGCTGCAGCCGGCGGCCCCGGCCCCGAGGCGTTCGTCGAAGTTTCCCAAGGCGGTGAAGACCTCGCGCCGAAAGGCCATGTTCGCACCCGCTCCCGCCATCCAGGAGGGAACCCCCCGATCCTGCATTTCGCTGAAAAATCGGCGGTCAAAGGTGAAGGAGCGATAGCCGCGGTTGAATCCTCCAAAGTCGCGTTCAAAGCGAACTTGGGCGGCGGTGGCGAGCGACCCGGGGAGGACCAGTCCGGTCAGAGCAGAAATTTGGGGATCTGCGAAGGCTTCGCGGATGGCCCCGATCCAACCTGGGTGGACGAGGGTGTCGTCGTCGGTCCAGGCGATGAGGTCTCCGCTGGCATGACGGAGGCCGGTATTGCGGGCCCGGCTGAGCCCTGGCTTGGGTTCGGGCAGATAGCGCACGGATGAAAATTTTTCGGTCACGGTCCGGGTGCGGGCTGAGGGGGCATTGTCCACGACAAGGATCTCGTCGGCGGGGGGATTCAATCGGCTTAGGTATTGAAGAGCCAGAGTTGTCCGAGGGGCAGAGATTTCCACCAAATTTGCAGGTGGATGCCGGCCCCCGGATCCGGGCGTGGAATGTCGCGGAGGGGGGCGTTCAGGTCCAGAGTCTGGATTTTCCATCCGTCGGCATTCATGGGGATTGGGGATGGCGCGGCTTGATCTTGAGGATACGCCGTTGGGACCGTTGGTATTCGCCTCCGAGACTCACGACGGCGCCCCGGAGTTCCGCCACCAGGAAGGTGACTGGGAGCGGATGGCGGCCGCGAAGGCATTCTTTGATTTGGCGGAGTTGGTCGCGAAACCACCAACGGATCAGTTGCCGGAAGAGTGGACGATGGGAACTATCCGGACGAAGCCGGACATTGTTGTTCCCACCTCGACGACGAGCTGGGCGACGGCCACGGTGAGCAGCGCCGCTGGATTGATTATCGGGGTGGCGCGCGCGACCCCCGCTCTCACCGATGCACAGACTTCCGAAATGGTGAAGGCTCTCCTCATGGCTGGCGCGACCAAAACTGAGTCGGAATTTTCCGGCGGCTGGACCCATAGCTCCACCCAGCCATTGGATGCCGTTTACGGAGCAGGCGAGCTGAATGTCGAGAACTCTTATGACATCCTGACGGCCGGGGAGTACAACGCAAGCTCCAGCGCCCTGGCTGGAAAGACTGGCTGGGATTTCGGCACCGCCTCTGCGTCCTCAACCAATTACTTCTTTTTTGATCTGACCTCCGGCGAGACAAACGTTTCCTTCACCGCCGTACTCACTTGGAATAGCCAGGTGACCGCGACGGATACGCAGCCTGGTCCTGGCGTGAGTTATAACTTCACTTCCATCGTGCCCAATCTTGATCTGAGACTATACAATGCGAGCGGCTTCACTATTGGCTCGCTCCTGGAATCCAGTGTTAGCTCGGTTGACAATACGGAATTGGTCTATCGAACGGGAATGTCTCCGGGGCGCTATGCCGTGGCTATTTCCTCTGACACGTCAGGGATTGATTACGGTCTGGCCTGGGTCTCGATGGTCCCGGAACCAGGAACAATTTCCCTCCTTCTTATCGGGGCCTTGGGGATCGGTTTCCAGAGCTTGAGGCGCGGCAGGCGCAGTTAGCGCGAACTGGATTTTCTTACTGCAATCGGGACGCGCTTCGGGCGAGGCAAAGAGGTTGGTCTATTCTTCCGCCAATTCTTCTGCCGGATAGGTCCAAATCTCGCTCAGGGTGGGGTGGTAGTGGGGGATGGTGGCCACTTGACCGGCGGTGGCCCGGAAGCGCATCGCCACGACGATTTCATGGATGAGATCGGAGGCGTGAGGGCCGACGACTGCTCCGCCGAGAATCTCGCGGGTGGTTGCCTCGACGATCAATTTCACAAAGCCATCGGTCTCGTTCATGACGAGGGATTTTCCATGATCGTTGAAGGGATAGGTGGCCGTGAGAATGGAGAGTCCTTGGGTGTGCGCTTCGGCCTCGGAGAGCCCGACGGTGGCAACTTGGGGCTCGGTGAAGACGACGTAGAGTTTGAGCCGGTGGTCCATGGTTTCCAATGGGGATTCTTGGCGCAAAACCCGGGCCGCATTGCGGGCGGCGATTTCTCCTTGTTCGATCGCGACGTGGACGACTTCGAATGGCCCGCTGCAATCGCCGGCCCCGAAGATATGGGGAGCGCTGGATTGCTGGCTGAGAGAAATTTTGATCGCACCGCGTTTCTGGGTCACCCCGGCGGCTTCGAGGCCGAGTCCATCGGTGGCGGGACGGCGGCCGAGCGCGTTGAGGATGGCGGGGGCTTCGACAGATTTTTCGGTGCCGTCGTGTTCAAAGACTACCCGGCGGAGCGAACCCGATTGTTCGATTCGGAGGATTTTGGTGCCGGTGAAAATCTCCATCTCTCGGTTTCGAAAAGCGGTTTCTACGGCAGCGGCCAAATCGGGATCGGTGCCGGTGAGGATTTGATCGCTCCGCTGGATGACGGTGACTTTTCGACCCAAGGCATTGAAATAATGGGCGATTTCCAAGGCCACCGGGCCGGCGCCGAGGACGATGATGGCTTCAGGGATTTCCTCCAGATCGAGCACGTCATCGCTGGTCAGGCAGCCCGCCTCGTCGAGGCCGGGAATCGGGGGCGAACTGAGCTTGGATCCGGTGGCGATGAGGAAGGATTTGGCCGCGACGGATTTCGTGCCTCCCTCGTGAAGTTGGACCGTCAGGGAATGGGGGTCGGAGAAAGAGGCGTGGCCGCGGAGAAACTCAAAGTCCCCGGTCTCCAATTGTTCGCGCCGATAGTCGGCGAACTCGGCAATGAGCCGCTTTTTGCGGGCGATGATGGCCACCCCGTCGAAGGCGATTTCTCCGGTTCGGAGCCCAAATTCTTCCGCGTGGCGGAGGGTGAGAAACCGATTGGCGGACTCGATGAGGGTCTTGCTCGGCATACAGCCCCGGAGGATGCAAAGGCCGCCAATGTCTTCGCCCCCTTCGATGACGATGGTTTTGAGGCCGAGCGCGGTGGCGGTTCGGGCGGCGGCGTAGCCGGCGCTGCCCCCGCCGAGGATGGCAAAGTCGTACATCTCAGTTTTCTTCCCTCGGTTTAGTGATGAAACGGAGGCTTCCGTCTTTGTTGCGATAGAAGCCGCGGAGGGTTTCGCCGCTGGACGCGCTGAGCTCCTTGATCGTGTCGGTCATGCTGCGTTGGGTGTCCTTGAAGGTCTTGATCAAAAGGCGACCATATTTATCGACCACCTCTTCTTTGGGACGGGTGACCTGAGCGTATTCGGAATCGCTGACACGCGTGCGGGCGAGCTTTTCCGTATTGGACAGAGAGATCCACCAGGCCCCTTGGGCATCAGGGGCATTTTTTGGGGTGATCTCAAAGACGAGGCCGTCGACTGTTTGGGTGGCTCCTTTGAAATTTAAGGCATAAAGCGCGGCGATTTCCTGACGCGAACTCAAGAATCCGGCCAGGTAGGCGCGGAGGGTTTTTCGCAATTTGTCGTTCCCGGACCGGAGTCCGAAAATGCCAAATTCGATGGCAGCGGGATCTTCTGGATCGCCGTAGATATTCAGTTCGATACTGGTGTTCACTCGAAACGACTTGTAGGGAATATTTTTGAATCGTCCCCAGGTGATCCGGGTGGCGGGAATTTCCTCCAGCTTCTGGATCGCGTCATTGGTGCGAAGATCATTGGCAATGACCCGCCAAGGCGGAAGTTCCCCCCGACGGTTCACTTCGGTGAAGTACATGCCTGGATCGGCCTCGTCCCGGATTCGGACAATTTCGCTTTTGGGATAGGTTTTTTCCTTGGTTTTGTCCTGAAGCAAAATTGAATCCCAGGAGTTTTTGAGGATGATTCCATAGACGGTGGTTCCATTTTTGAGGACGAGGCTGTCGGGGAAAGCCGGGCCGGGATTTGCGGCCTGAAGCCAGGAACCACCGAGAGCCACCAGCGCAACGAGGGAATGGGAAATCGAGCGGAAAATCATGGTTGAAGCATGCGCGCGCAGCCGATAAAAGCAAGCAAGTCTCCTTGTCTTAGCCATGAAGAATTTTCTTTCGCCGGTCCTCTGTTTCCTCCTCGCTGTCGGGCCCATCCTGACCGGATGTGTCATCGCTCCCAAAGCACATCAAAAGCCGGCCGAGCCCCGGACGGTCAAGACTGGGGAATTTTGGTGGGGAACTTCGACCTCAAATTACCAGAACGAAGACCGCGGGTTCGCCCCGGGTTCTCCGCAGTACTTTAAGACCGATTGGGATGTCTTCGCTGAAGAGGGACACATTCCTCCGCGAGGCGATGAAGCCACTTACTCCTGGACTCATTTTGACAAGGATGTCGCTGCTCTCCGCAAGCTGGGCGTGAATCACTACCGCTTCGGAGTCGAATGGGCGCGAGTCGAACCGAAGCCAGGCGTGTTCGATGAGGCGGCCATTCGCCAATACGTCAGCATGGCGCGTAAACTTAAGGCCGCCGGGATCGAACCGGTGGTGACGCTCTGGCATTTCACTTTTCCGGATTGGCTCTACGATTCAAAAAATAAAGCGAAGTCCAACTTTTTGCATCCTGATGTGGAAAAAGCCTGGGCCGGGTATGTCGAGCGCATGGCCAAGGCGCTGGCTCCTCATGTGCGAACTTTCGTTCCCCAGAACGAACCCAATGGCGCTCTTTACATCGGGTATTTTGGCGGGCACTGGCCTCCCGGGCTTTTGCTGACCCCGGGAGCCTTGAAAAAAGCCAACCAGGTGGCGGTTTCGATGTTTCGCGATGCGGCCGGAATCATTCGGACCCACCGTTCGGATGCCTTGATTGCTGGCATTTATTCGATCCCCAACTGGCGGCGCAATTTCTTCCAGGACCCGACCCAGTTTGTTTATCAAATGATGATGCACCAGAATTGGGACCATCTGGACGCGGTGGCCGACGTAATGGATCTGGTGGGAGTTAATTATTACTACACTCAGGACGCCAGTTTGACGCGGTTCGTTTTTCGGCCCTATGGGGAGCAAAATTCCAACTACACTCAAAATGGTTGGGAGATCAATCCGGAGGGATTTTATGAGGTCTTGCAAACGGTCAACGAACGGTATGGCAAACCGATCGTTGTCTTTGAGAATGGCATTGGCACTCAGAGTGAGCAGAAAAAAATCCGCTACTTCCGGGAGCACGTGAATCAAATGCGGCGAGCGATGGCAGATGGGGTCGATGTGAGGGGCTATTTTGCCTGGACCCTGATCGACAACTACGAGTGGGCCGAGGGCTATGCTGCTAATTTCGGACTCACCCACCTAGATCGGGAAACCATGACCTTGGTGATGGAGCCGTCCGGAAAATGGTTCGCCAACTTCATCCGGGCGAACCCGAAACCGTAGAAGAGAAGGATGAATTAGGAAGTATGAAAACCCTGCGCAGAAGCGCATCCTGAAAAGGGCCGCAAAATGTTTGGCCGGGAGGCAAGTATGAAGTGGGCCGCTTCGCGACCGATGGCTACCTTTGGCGGGAAACACAGGAGGATTGGGAGCCTACGCGCCCTCGCGAGTCGATTTCTGCGCCCTCGCAGAAATTCTTTGAATCGCTAAACTGGGCGCAAAATAAGGAAATTTTACGAAGGAAGTCGGGGACGGTATCCCTCCACCGCTTAATCTGGAGGGACATCGGCCTCGATGTCCGCCTCTTTCATGGCACGACAATTTCTTGTCGGGCCTCAATACGACTTGGCCCAGATGACGCGTTGTTTGCTCGGTTCGCCGGTGAAGATGCAAGTCCCAGCTTCCGGGGACTCTTCGAGAGGGAGGCAGCGGATGGTGACCTTAAGGTCGGTTTTTACCTGTTCTTCTACCGCGGCGGAGCCATTCCAATGGGCCAGGGCAAAGCCGGCGTGGATTTGAAAGCCTGGCCGTTCGGGCTTTGCCCGATCCGTTGCCGCGGGTTTGTTGGCGTTCTTGGGAGTAAAAAAGGCGTAGAAATCATCCTTGTTGTCGATCATCTGGGTGTGGGCGTCGCGGAAGGCCGTGGCGCGAGCGAGGAGTTGGTCCTGAATTTCATCGAGAATGGCGGGCACTTGAGCCGGCAACTCGGCGGCACCGATGAAGGCTTTGTCCTTGGGTGATTTGTCCCGGCGGGCCAGAGCGACGGTGCCCTTTTCCAGATCCCGGGGGCCGATTTCGATCCGGAGAGGAATGCCCTTTTTGATCCATTCCCAACTTTTGACTCCACCGCCGAAATCGCGCGCATCGATTTCCACGCTCAGAGGTTGTCCGTGGTAGGAGGTGGCTCGGAGGGCGGTGGCAAGTTGCTCGGTGGCTTCCAAAACGGCGGCCCGGGAATCTTCTTTGGGGGTGATAGGAATGATGACGACGTGGGCGGGGGCAATCCGAGGCGGGAGGATGAGTCCATCGTCGTCTCCATGGGCCATGATGAGGGTGCCGATGAGGCGGGTGCTCACGCCCCAACTGGTCGTCCAAGCGTGTTCGATTGTGCCGTCGCGGCCTTGAAACTGAATCCCGGAGGCCTTGGAGAAATTTTGTCCGAGGAAGTGGGAGGTGCCAGCCTGGATGGCCTTGCGGTCTTGGACCATGGCTTCGATGCAAAGGGTTTGCACGGCGCCGGGAAAACGTTCGCTTTCGCTCTTTTCGCCGCAGAGGACCGGAATGGCCAAATATTCACGGGCGAAGGTTTCATAGACGCGGAGCATTTTTGAGGTTTCTTCGCGGGCCTCGGTTTCGGTCTCATGGGCGGTGTGCCCCTCTTGCCAGAGGAATTCGGCGGTGCGGAGAAAAAGGCGGGGCCGCATTTCCCAGCGGACGACATTGGCCCACTGGTTGATGAGGATAGGGAGGTCGCGCCAGGATTTGACCCAACGGGCATAGGCGGCCCCAATGATGGTCTCGGAAGTGGGCCGAACCACCAGCGGTTCAGCGAGCGGACCAGCCGGAACCAATTTGCCGTCCTTCAATTCCAGACGGTGGTGAGTGACGACGGCACATTCCTTGGCAAATCCCTCCACGTGAGCGGCTTCTTTTTCGAGGTGGCTGAGGGGGATGAAGAGCGGGAAATAGGCATTGCGGTGTCCGGTCTCTTTAAACATGCGGTCGAGGACTTCGTGCATCCGTTCCCACAAGGCGCAACCCCAGGGCTTGATCACCATGCAGCCGCGGACTTCGGAATTTTCGGCCAGATCGGCGGCGCGGACGACTTGTTGGTACCACTCGGGAAAATCTTCTTCGCGGGTGGGTGTGATGGCGGTTTTGTCAGACATGAAAAGGATAGTTTGCGGATGCACCTAAATAGGAAAATGCAGTTTTACCACAGAGAGCACAGAGAGCACAGAGAAAGGGATCTACAAAAAAGAGGCTAAGCAACGGACTGGCACCTTACGGGGTGACGATCATGAACTCTCTGCGAATACTTATAAGTCACTGAGATTTTTTTATTCCACTCGGTGTCCTCTGTGCACTCTGTGGTTTATTTCGGTCTTTAGGGTGAAAAACTGCGGGTCGGCGGGTAAAGAACAGTCACTGCAAGCGGGCGAGGAAGTCCTGGAAGAAGGTGGTCCCATTTTCGAGGTCCTCGACGGAGATCCATTCATCGGCGGTATGGGCTTGGGCGAGGGAACCGGGTCCCAGGGCCACGGCAGCCATGCCCGCAGCAGAAAAAAGTGCGCCATCGCAAAACCAGGGAGCCCCGATCGGTGAGGCACCGCAGGATTCCAGCGTGCGAATGAGCGGGTGGGCGGGATCCGTCCAGAGTGGCGAGGCGAGAACCCTGTCGATTTCCAAGCCAGGGAAATCCTGGATCAACCCGTCGAGGAGCGGTTGCACGTCCTGACCGGGAATGGTGCGGATATTGATCTGCGCTTCGCAGCCGTCCGGAACAATGTTGATTTTGCTTCCTCCCTGGATGATCCCGATGCTGAACGTGGGCGGGCCGAGGACGGGATCGGATGAACGGGAAAAATCTTCACTGGCGCGGGCCCGAAAGGCGGCCAACACGTCGAGCATCTTTTCGATCGCATTCTCACCCTCCTGCGGAGTCGAAGAATGGGCCGCCCGCCCGGTGGTGCGGAGGGTCAAATTGGCGGCTCCCTTGTGGGTGTGGACGGTTTGTAAATTGGTGGGTTCGCCGGCGATGACGAAATCGAAGTGTTCCTCGGCCGCGAGGGCCTGGGAACCGTGTTGTCCGGCTTCCTCGCCCATGAGACCGGCAAACCAGATTTCGTGACTGAGTTCGGGAAGGATGCCTCGGCAGGCGCGGAGGGCATCCAGGATCGCGGCCATGGGGCCCTTGGTGTCGGAGGCTCCGCGTCCCCAGACCTTGCCCTCACGAACTTCACCGGAAAAGGGATCAATCGTCATGCCGACCACGCTGACCGTATCAGTGTGGGGGGCAAAGAGCAGGCGGGGTTTACCCGGCCGGTTGGAGGGGAAACGTGCCACCACATTGGGGCGGCCGGGGAGCACTTCCCGGAGTTCGGCCTCGGCTCCGAGGTTGGTCAGAAAATTCAGGAGAAAATCCGCACAGGCCTTCTCGCCCACGGATTCGGTGCCGGCGACCCCGTCGGGATTCACGCTGGGAATCTGAATCAGGGCGGTAAGGAGATCGACGAGCGGAGAGTTCATTTCCTATTCGCAAGATACCACTCGACGAATTTCGGAATCCCTTCAGCAATTTTGACCCGGGGATTGTAACCGAGGAGGGCACGGGCCTTGTCGATGTCGGCGCAGGTCAGGGGCATGTCGCCTTGTTGCTCGGGCAGGTACTCGATCTGGGCCTTCTTCCCCAGGGTCAATTCGATCGCTCCAATCAGATCCGAGAGCGTGGTGGTCTGACTTTCCCCGAGATTGAAAATCTCGAACGGGCTTCGCCGGTAGGAAAGCGCTCCGAGGACCCCTTGGACAATATCGTCCACATAGGTGTAGTCGCGCCGGGTGGTGCCATCGCCGAATTGCTGAATGGTTTCACCGTTGTCGATCCGCTTGGTGAATTTGTGGATGGCGAGGTCCGGGCGTTGGGCTGGGCCATAGACGGTGAAAAAGCGCATGCAAACGACCCGGAGTCCGTAAAGGTGCGAAAAATTCCCGCAGAGATGTTCGCCCGCGAGCTTGGTGGCGGCATAGGGACTGAGCGTCTGCGGCAAGGGAGTGTCTTCGGAGAAGGGCACCTTGCGGGCGAGACCATAAACGGAGGAACTGGAGGCAAAGAGGAATTGTTTCACATTCCCGACCCGGGCCGCTTCGAGCAGGTTGTAGGTGCCGGTGATGTTGGTGTCGATGTAGGCGGTGGGATTCTCCACCGAGGGCCGTACCCCGGCCCGGGCCGCCACGTGGATGATGGTGTCGAATTTTCCTTCGGTGACCACGCGTTGCACTTGGGCGGCGTCGCAGATGTCACCTTCAATCACATTGGCATCGTTTTGAAATGCGGCCACATTGGCCCGTTTGATCGCGGGATCGTAAAAATCGCTAAAATTGTCGAGCGCCGTCACCGAGTGTCCCTCGACCAATAGCTTGCGAACGATATGGGATCCAATAAACCCGGCGCCTCCGGTGACCAAAATTTGCATCGGGACAGGCTATCGGTCAGGAGAAAAAGGCGGCAAGGACATTCGAAAAGAGTTTCTGGCCGGGGTTTTAGGTCTGCGGGGCCCAATCCCGCCGTCGGAGCCAAATATCCAGCGGCCAAAAAACAAGGGCGAGAGCGAGCAGAAAGGAGGAAAGGTCCCGCCGGGTGCGGGACGGTTGGTGGGCGGGACGGAAGACATCGGCCGGTTGGGTTTGTCCGAAAGTCAGCTCCGAGAGGTCGCTCAAAAGTGAGGCCTTGGCTTCGGAGATTTGGTATTCAGCCGGATAGTTGCGCGTCCAGGTGGCGGAAAGCGGACGCGCGCCGGCTTCGCCGACGGCGATCATGGCGGATTCCGCGTCGGGTCGGGGGAGGGTCGCCTGGTACCTTCCGGGGGCGACCTGACGGGCAGGAAGCGTTTCGGGAGGGGCACCCTGCGGGGCGACCGAGACCGTGAGCTCGAGGCCATTACGGAAATTTCCCGAGGGGTCCACCGCGTCCGCTTCAATCACCAAAAGATCGCCCTCTTCGCGCACCGTCAGGTCGAGGTCGCGAGGGTTGTCATCGCGGATGAGGGAGCGGACGGTCTGGGCCCAGAATTTGGCATAGCCGGGCCAGGAGAGCCATTCGGCGGCCCAACGGGATTTGGCATCGCTGGCGAAGGCGGCGACTTGACCCAGACCGTAGCGCCAGGTGACGAGGAGCGGATCGCCATTCCCGGCGGCGAGGAGGACCTCGGCTCCCGGTTTGGGTTTGGTGATATTGGCCCCGAGGAGGGGGGGCGCGGATTTCCAAGCGATGCCCGCGAGCGGGGGATGCGTGCCTTGCGGGATGGCGGCGAGGGGTTCTTCCCGCAGGCTGGATTCCATGGCTCGCATCGTTTCCAAAGTGAAGATGCGGGGCAGGGCGGTGGCGTCGGGGGTGAGATAAAAACGCCCTCCGCCCTGTCCGGCGAGTTGGCGCAGAAAGGTGGTGTCCCGGTCTTGGGCACTGCCGAGGGCGACGACGGAAAGGGTGATTTTATGAGCCAACATGGCCGAGGCCAAATCGAGAGAGGACGCCGGGCCGCCCGAGCGCGTCGAGCCAGTGGCGTTTTTCTCTTCGGCGTCCGAGGCATCGGAAAACAAAATGATGTGTTTAATTTTGGCCTGAGCCTCGCGGAGTCGGGGAAAGGCTTCGGCCAACGAGGTGTAGATATAGATCCCGCCGCCCCCGGAGGTGATCGCGGCGATGCGCCGGGAGGCGGCAGATTTGTCATTAATTCGCCCGAGTGGGATCACATCCTGAACGCGGGTATCGACGGCGAAGAGGCCAAATTGATCCTTGGATTGGAGGACATCCAAGGCGAGGGCCGCCCCCTCGTTGGCCAGGTCCATCTTGGTTTCGGTCCCTACGGGCGCCGCCATCGAACCGGAGCGATCCAGAATGACGAGGAGTGCGACGACCGGGGTTTCCTCGCGTTCCTGGCGTTCGAGTTCCACCGGGAGGATGGTGCCAATAGGGGTGCGGAAATAGCCGCCGGCTCCAAAGCTGTCTTCCCCACCGAGCATCAAAAAAGCACCCCCAAAGTCCCGCACCCATTGGCTGAGGGTTTTCATCCCTCCGGGGGAAAAATTGTCCGCGGAGGCTTCACTGAAAATCACAAGATGAAATCCCTCCAGGCCTTCCAAATCCGCGGGCAACCCGGCCGCTGGCCGAATCTCGACTTCAAATCCGGTCTCCCGCAAGGCGCGAGCCAAGGGTTCGGATTGATCGGGAGATTGGTCGATCACGAGGACCTTGGCGGCACCGCCGTGGGCGAGGACGAGGTGGCGGCGGTTGTTCTCCGGCCGGGTGTCGACCGGGGTGGAAACTTCGACCTCATAGAGGGCCGTCCGTCCGAGGGCTTGAACGCGGGGAAAAATGACGTCCGAAGATCCTGGGGGCAAATCGACCTGCGATTCGGCGATCAAAATCTGATTTTGGTAGAGCCGCAAGGTGGCTCCGGTGGCGGGTTCGGAGGTACGCAATGTTGCGGTCAGGTCAAAGACCTCCCCCTCGCGGATGGTGGATGGGGCTTGGAGCGAGACCACGGCCGTTTCCGGTTGGGAGGATGAGGGCGAAAGAATGGTGTCGATCTCCACCCCGCGTTCCGCGAGGGAGGCGGCGCTTTCCATGGGATCGCGTCCCGCGGTGACCACCCCGTCGCTGAGGAGGACGATGCGGCCGGGCTGGTCGGAGGGAAAAAGAGCTGCGGCAAATTCCAAAGCGGAGGCAAGATCGGTCGCATCCTGGGCCGGAGGGACCGGAAGAGGGTCTGGCGGAGGTTGGCCAAAGGGCCGCACCACGATTGGGGTGCGGGCAAAATGGATGACCGCGGATTGGTTGTCCCGCCCGGCACTGGCTTTGGCGATGGTCTCAGCAGCCAGGGTGTTGGCTTCCGGAGAGATACTATCGGAGACGTCTCGAAGAAAAATGACGGCCGTCTCGGTGCTGGATTGAAGGAGGCGCGGTCCGGCCAATGCGCACACGATCAGGGTCAATACGGCGATGCGGAGCGCCTGACAGACGATCCATTGGCGTCGCGACCAGGTGACCAGCGAATGGCGGGAAGTGAGGAAAATGCAAAGAAGGGCAACGGGAAGCAGGAGGAGAAATCCCGGCCGGTCCCAATCTATTCCGTCCATCCCAAACATGGCTTCAAATTCCGGCGGGATCAGACGGGGTCCAAGGCCTCAGGCTCGGGCAGGGGCGCTGCGAGTTGGCTGGCAATGCGGTCGGCGATGACTCGTTGTCCACGTTCAAAGAGAAGGACATGGGTTCCGTCCGCTCCCGGCAGGGCCAGACGTTCACAGAGGAAACGCGAGGCCCGTTCGGGGGCCCCGGTGGGGGTGGGGATCTCGACGACAAGAGAACCCTGCCAGCGGCGACTGAGAAAAAACAAACGTCCTCCCTCCATCCGCACGAGCCAGCCGAAACGATTTTTGGGCAGGCGGGGCCCTCCGCCGCTCAGGCAGCGGACAGAAAAATCGACGGTTTCGGAGCTCGCGTGGGCCCGGCGCAAATCCCGCTCCACCTGCGAGGGCATGGTGGCGGTGAGTTCCTCGGCTTCGCGACCGGCGGGGGGACCGTTGAGTTTTTGCCAAGCCAGCCAAAGCGTGGCCCGGATGCTGCGGACCATCCGCGGCAGGACCATCCAGATCGTGATCAGGGCCACGAGCGTGACGACAAGGGCGATCATCGGATAAAAGTAGAGCAGGCTTAATCCGCCCAGAACAATGGCGTCCTCGCCCAGACTGAGCCCAATGTTGGAGGCGGGCTCGGGAGAGGAATTGGCCACCAGACGGGTGCCGGCCTTGGCGGTATGGGAGGTGAGGGCGACTCCTCCGGCCAAAATGGCGGCAATCACTTTGACCGCCGGGTCTGCCTCGCCCAGGGCCAACACGGCGAGGACGGCTCCGCCCAGAGGGCGGACAAAGGTATGGAAGGCGTCATTGACCGTATCGACCCAAGGGATTTTGTCGGCCAGGAAATCGAGAAAATAAAGGATCCCGGCAATGCTGACGAGCCAGGGATTGCCCAAGGCGGAAAGTTCCGTCAGATACGAGGGGAGGGCGACCCACCCGAAATGAATGGCCAGACCGGAGGCGAAGACGGTCAGGTACAAATTGACCCCGGCCAAGGTGGCCAATCCCAGCGCGACTCCCAGCGTTTGCAAGACGTCCATTCTGGAAATATCCGGGATGCGGGCGCGAAGTCACGCGCATTTCCCTCCACGGCGGCGGCGAGGCTCTCGGACATCGCTCCCGAGAGTCGTCGTTGCCGTAATCGCGATGCTGAGATTTTGGGGAAAATTGTGAACATTTTCGCATCTTCAATGGGGAGCACCGCGCATCCAGGTTGTTCCAATCCATCGTGAGCTTCCCGGAACGGTTTCCGTCCTTCGCCAACGCCGCCGCCAGCCTGCCATACGCCTCCGACAAGGTGACAAGACTGCCCTCATTCAGTGATGCAATCACCTGCTCGTAAATCGCCCAGAGAATTTTTCTGTGTCCCTCCGGTAATCGCGTCTTTCTTCCCAGCCGAGCCACATCCCTGTAATCCTCCCATGACTTGAGTTGCCATGCATCCACGACTTGATCCCATTCCGACGCCAGGAAGTGCGCGGTGAAGGAATGTGGCCCCGTTTGGGAGGACGCACTTTTCAGAATTTCCAGGATTTCCGGTTTCTTCGCAATGCGGAGGGATCGGAATTGGGCTTTGAAAAGCCTTTCCGCAAACACGTCGAGGGAATGAACGTCGATCCGCTCGGCTAAACGCGGTTCGTTGCCGATCAACCTTCGCAGCTTGGTCTCCAGCGCACTGGCGAGCGGTTCCGAGAACGTGGTCAGCAGAACCCGCGCGTCGGGATTTGTTCGGGCCAAATGCGCGGCACGGTGCAACGCGACAATCGTCTTTCCGGTGCCGGCCGATCCAGAAACTCTGGCTGGCCCGTTATAGTTACGATCCACCAATTCCCGTTGTTCAGGGTGCAAGAAAACCGTCCACTTCTCCCACGGAAAATCGAGAGCACTGGCCAGTTCCTCGACATTCGACATGACTCGGAATCGCCGCTGAGCGTCGGGATGGTCAAACGGGTCGATCTTCTCAACCTTGGGAACTGGAATGCGAGGTTTCCCTCCGGTCGCCAATTCAAGGAGAGCCTCAGCTGCCTCCGCTGGCAGACGTTCTGCGAGGGACAAATGGCTGTCCTCGTTGACTTGGCGGACATCATTGATCCACTCCGCCGGAACCCCATAGGAAAGCAACTCGTCGTCGGTTTTGAGCCAAGATGATCAAAGCGGAACAACCATGGAGGCTTTGGCGAGTTGACCTGCCGACTCCAGTTGTTGTGCCTTCTGAAGTTCGGGATCACTCTCGATCCAGAGCCATCCTTCAATATTGGCGTGGCCTGGAGGCGGTTCCGCAGCCATGATTTCGAGTCGCGCGGTCCGGACGTCCATTGCTTTACAGATAGCCGCGCCTTTTAGGGGCCGGCCACTCTTGTCAATTTCCTTCCAGGTTTGGCGCAGAAGCTCCGGCGCATTGCCAAGGCGGAAAACGGACGTGTTTCGGTATTTAGGATTCGGCAGGAACGCAGCGGGTTTCGCGCCGAAGGAATTGAACTGACTGCTCTGGGTAAGGAACCTGGAGAGGTCCTCCGCGTCGGATACGTGCTCAGGAAACCCGGAAGGAAGTGCGCGCATGGCTCGAGATGGACTGGATGCCTTCCAAAACGCGAGCCGGAAAATTTGATCCGTCGAAACGAGCCACTCCGTGTCCTTTGTCCGCGCCATCGAGCCAGGCATAAGCCAGCCGGTTGCTATTCCCGATACTCAACGTAAACCGGCGATGCCGTGAAGCGGTCCAGTCCAATGAGACCGATCCATCTGGCTCCGGCGCAAATTCCGGGAGTGGAAGACCCTCGGGCAGAGCACGCACAAAGTCTTGCGCCGTGGAGACAGCCAAAGAATTCATTCCGGCAGCGGCTTCGCCGTCCCACCCCGCGTCCGCACATTCATTTGCCAATGCCTGCAGTTCTGAAATCGCACCGGCCTTTCCACCAAACAGCGCGTGGGATCTCTCACCAGACTCCACAACGGCAAACGCAGAGCGCCTGACTGCTGCAGATTCGGGGGAAATGGCACTGCCGACACGTGAGTAGGCAGCCAGGGCGGAATAGCCCAGGCAGTAAACTCCGACTGCTACTGAAAGAGGTTCTGGCATTGTTCGGTCAGTGTATTTTTGAAAATGCGGTTCTTCAAGGCTCTTAATGCTTGAATCTTGGTCAAAATCCAAGGCCAGTTTTCAGGCTCCCCAGCTTCTACTGCTGCGACACAATTGTCAAAGATCAGCGGCAAGTTTTCCCCGTCCGCTGGTTGCATAGTGAGAACCAGGTTAACCTGGTGTCCGGTTTCTGCCTCTATCGCGCTGTGTTGATTCAGAAAGCCGGTAAATGTCAGGGCCTTCTCATCGGGCAAATGCGGAGCCACATGCAAATATTTATCCAGTTGCACACGCCCAGCGGTCAAAGGCAGCTGAATCCGGTTGATGTAGCGCATGCGAATCACCCGAACCTGCACTGGTGAGGCCAGTTCGATGAACAGCCTCCAGGTGCGTTCGATCTCGGGCAGATAGTCGTCGAGGCTGCCATAGGGAGCGAGACGGTTGAAGGAAAATCCCTGAACGCGCACCTGCACCAGTTGCTTTTCGTCCTCAGTCAGGAACTGCAAAGCCTGAACGTCCTGGCGAACGGACATTTGCGGGGGCTGGTCAGGTTTGGCTTCTATCCTGTGCTCCTGGAGAAATTGGGCGCGAAACTTGGGGTAGCGATCCCGGAGGCGATCTCGGGCCGCCTCTTCGAGCGATGCAATCTTCTGTCCGGGTGGCATATCGCATTCGATGTCGAGCACGGCTTCGATGATTGGGGCTTTCGGAAATCTGATCTCGAGTGCGCTCATCGTTGTGGAGAGTAGCAGGTCACTGGATTTTAAACACCTTCATTACCTCGTCGCCAAGGTGATTGATGACCTTCACGGCGATGCGGCCGCTTTTGGGTTTTTCGAACGGACGCGAGGTATCGCTGTGGAGGGTGGCCCAAGCGTCGGCGTTGATCTCGGCCTTGAGCGTCGTCTTGAGGGCCCCGTAGGGGTCGTTCGCTCCGAGGAAGTAGGCGTGGCGGACGAAAAAGCTTTCCTGGTTGTAGTCGGTGTCGATGAACCAGCAGGCGATGCCGTCGGCTCCGTCGCTGATGACTTCGCCGGTCTGGGGCTTGAAGACGTCCACGCCATGCACAGTGATTTGTGCATAGTGGCTGGTGGTTAGTGACAGCGGAAAATCGGACATTTTCAGCGTCTCGATTCCAGCGAGCGCTTGAGCCCGCCGAGCATTTTGCTGAGTTCCTCCGACTGGTTCAGCAGTGCTGCGAGCTTTTCCGGCGACAGCATCGTCAGACGGTTCGCGATGATCAACTGCGTCTCCGCTTCCGCCAGCGAGCCGCTGGCCACGCTCAGGCTTTGCAGATACTCCCCGGTTCCCGACCTGGCCGCCCCCTCCGCGATGTTCGACGGCACCGACACCGCCGCCCGCCGCACCTGGCTCGTCAGCCCGAACCGCTCTTCCTGCGGAAAGCTTTTTGAAGCCAGATAAATCTGCTCCACCCAGTCGATTGATTTCTTCCAGACTTCCAAGTCCCGATAACTCTTTAACGCACTCATAATTGGCGAGCAATCTGCCCCCTCCAGCCACTAACCACAAGCCACTAACCACTTCAATATCAGGCTCGCCGAAGATGACGAAGAGGTTGCCTTTCCCGGTGTTTTTCAAGTCGTCGGCCATGTGGAGATCCGCGTTCATCCGGGCTTTGAGGACGGGGATGCGGCCAAGGCTGTTGAACTCGGTGGTGTGGGCTTCGTAGTTGAAGGCGCAGGCGATGAGGACATCGAATCCCGCGTCGCCGCATTCGCGGGCGGCCTCGACGAGATCGGCTCGCTGGACAGTGCCAAATTCCGGGCCGATAAAAATGCCCGCCCGCATTTCCTTTTCATCCTTCATACTTCCTCCTTCAACCTTTTGGACGTAGCGTCCTTCGGCGCAGACGCGGCCCTCGCCCGGCCACTGTGCGAGAGTGGTGAAGGTGATGCGATCTTCCTTGTTGGCCTGCTGGACACCTGAAGTCTTGAGGTTTTCGAGGATCATCTTCTCGAAGGTCTGCCCGAACTCGGCTTCGTCCTCTGCCACCTTGAGCGGATCAATTAACTCGTCGTCCTCATCCACCCCCAACATGCGGTGGGGGCTGAGACTCTCCACGGTGAAGGGGCCGGCCACGCGGACGCATTTTTTGTTTCCGTAGGGTTTGTCGTAAAGAAATTCAAACTCGGCCTTGGCGGCGATGGATGCGTCGATCTCCCTTTGCCGGGCGATGCGGGCCTGCCAGAAAGCAGTGATTAGTGGTTGAGTGGTTTGTGGCCAGTGAGATGGCGCTTCGCGCGGGATTTGCCACTCTTCGAGGGTTTCTTTCAAGCCACAAGCCACTGACAACTGGCCACGGATCGGTTCGAGCTTCTGCTCGCACCGATCCCAAATGACATCGATCTCCGCGTTGTTGGCGATGGACTTGAGCGTGATGTGCGGCACGCGTTCATAGACGAAGCCGTGGCGGATGTTCCCGCGCACGGGCTGCGAACTCGGCGCGGTGCGGGTGACCTCGGCTTCCTTGATCTGGCCTTCGCGGGAATCGGCGAGCAGGTAGAACGGATAACGCGCACCCATGATGCGGGCCCGCGCCAGCGCCAGCGCCACGCGCGAGGTGTCTATCGTGATCCAGCGGCGTCCCCATTGCTCAGCGACGGTGGCGGTGGTGCCGGAACCGCACGTCGGATCGAGCACGAGGTCGCCGGGGTCGGTGGCCATCAGGAGGCAGCGTTCGACAATGCGAGTGGATGTCTGCACGACGTAAACGATGTCCATCTCACCGCGCGTATCGTTCCAGAGATTTGAAATTGGGACCGCTGCGAAGTCATCGAAATAGCGTTTGTAGCCAATCCGTTTTGGCGTCGCTTCGATTCTCCCAGCAACTGCTAGACGTTTCATCCCGTCCGGATACTGCGCCTTCCAGTGTTCGTTCTTTTTTGGCTCCCACTGGTTTCCATTGAAATGGAATGGTTGCGGTTCGTTTCCTGAACCAGAACTTGTGATTGCGTGAAGACCGTAGTGTCGCAAACCAGCCGGAATTGTTGACGGGTCATTCAACTCCTCCCGGGATAGCGGACGATTTACGCCAAGTTGGAGTTCAAGGGTCGAGTAGTTTTTGACCCCGCTCTTTGAACTCTCCTTCGACCCAAAAAGCTGCCGGAATTTGAATCGCTCCTTCTGCTTCGAGTAGCAGACAATGAAGTCGAGCACGTTGTCCAGATTGCTGCTGGAGAAGCCACCGGTTTTTTGGAAAGCAATCACTGAAACGAAATTATCTTCTCCAAAGACCTCATCCATCAACGCGCGTACGCGATGGACATTTTCATCGCCGATTTGCACGAAGATGGAACCGGAATCGGTGAGCAGATCGCGGGCGACGGTGAGTCGGTCGCGCAGATAGG
>Ga0209702_10001524_pt1 | contig 44220 bp, 47 predicted proteins | sample FRY01_FD_187210 | JGI IMG/M metagenome (GOLD analysis project Ga0209702, IMG submission 187210) | Freshwater microbial communities from Lake Fryxell liftoff mats and glacier meltwater in Antarctica - FRY-01 (SPAdes) (version 2) | ecosystem: Environmental > Aquatic > Freshwater > Ice > Glacier...
AGCCCCTGGTAGCAGCGCTGCCGGGGGCTTTTTGGTTCCTGGGGTCTGGTGGCTTGCACATCAGTTGCACATTAAGCAGCGGTTCTCTATGGTCGACAGGGTGGGGCTACGGAGAGCATTCGGGACGACGCGCAAGCACCGATCGGGCCGTTGGGGTGCCGAGTACACCCACCCGATCTCGCGGGAACGTGTGTTGCCGGGCCACTCGTTTCGGACCAAGGCCGATGCCCTCAAGTGGCTCGCCGCAGCGGAGGTCGATCTCGACCGGGGCCAGTTGCTCGACCCGAGCGGTACGAAGCAGACGTTCGAGTCGTACGCGACGACCTGGCTCGCCGGGCGAAACGATCTCCGGCCTAAGACGCTGTTGCTGTACGACTACCTGTTGCGCGTTCACCTGCTTCCGCATCTCGGCGAGGCGCCGATGGGCAAGATCGATCCGGCCACGATCCGTCGATGGCATGGGACCGTCAGTGCCGGCGATCAGAGCGCAGTGACGACTGCCAAGGCGTACCGGTTACTCCGTCAGATCATGCAGGCCGCCGTTGATGACATGTTGCTGCGCGCCAACCCCTGCACCCTGAAGAATGTTTCTGTCGAGCACAGCGCGGAGCGTGCGACGCCATCGATCGACGAAGCAAGGCGAATCGCCGATGCGATCAAGCCGGAGTACCGACTGATGGTCATGCTTGCTGCGGTCGCTGGCCTTCGACGCGGCGAGTGCCTCGCGCTTCGGCGCCGGAACCTCATCGAGACCAACGGAATCTGGACTGTCGTCGTCGACGCATCGATTGTGTTCGTGAAGGGCGAGGCGATTCTTCAACCCCCGAAGACGAGCGCCGGCGTGCGTCGACTCACACTCCCGGCCGTGCTGGCGACGGTGGTCGAGGAGCATGTAGCCACATACGGTCCGTTCAAGCCAGACGACCTGGTCTTTGTCGATCGGCGGACGGGTGAGACGCCGACGGTGACGGTGTGGCGGCGGGTGTGGCTCCACGCCCGCGACGCCCCAGGTCGCGTACACGTTCCACGATCTACGCCACCTTGCCGGCACGCTCAACGCCACGGCCGGCGCAAGCATCCGTGAGTCGATGGCGCGAATGGGCCACTCGTCGCCGAGGGCTGCGCTGCGTTACCAGCACCTGGTTGAGTTGCGCGACGCCGAGGTCGCGTCGTCGATCGACCGGTTGTTTGCGCCAGGGCCCATGGGCAACGTGTAGCTGGTCGTGGAGGTGATGTGATTGGCGCTCAGCTACGGCGGATAGCGCTTGTCCTCGGGAGCCTGGCGCGATGACTCTCAGTGGGTCTCGATCCGCCGCGCGTTGACAAACACGACGGAGCTGGGCAGACTGTTTACATATCCACTCACCTGCTTCGCCGGGTGAGCCCGAGGCCCGCCGCGAGGCGGGCCTCTGTGATTTTCAGGTGCCCCAGGCCCGAGGTCGATGGACCTGAGCGCCCTTCTCTGTGAACACCGTTTTCGGCATCTGGCACTTTTCCACGCTCTTGGCGCGAAAGGGAATTTCGAAGCTCGCCACATCCTTGAGGCGCCTATTCGTCGCCTGAGGCTGAGGATTCACGAGACCAACGCTGCACCCAGATTCGACCGCCTTGCGGATCGCGTCTTCGAGGTCGGAATCGTTGGTGATCACGAGCGCCTTGTCGCATTCGTCATCGCGGAAGCAGTCCCAGAGCAGCTGGACGGCCAGGTTCACATCGGAGCCCTTCTCTTCCCGATGGACAACGCGGGCAGCCGAGAACGGGACAGTTCGACGTTGAATCGAATCGGTCCACATGTCGTCGGCGTCCGCATAGGGTTGGAGTTCGGGGCGGAGCAGGTCGGAGATCGATCGGTTGCGATCGTCGAGGGGGCGCCACTTCGAGGCTGATCGAAAGTGCCCGAGTACGACATCGATCTTCGGATTCGATCGGATCGCACGCAGGAGCAGGCTCTGATGGTGCGGAGCCTTGTCACCTGGATATCGCTCAGAAACCTTCGCCGTGAAGTACTTGATCCGACCGATCTCATCATTGGGTACGAGTAACCGACTCAAGGCCTCGAAGTCGACCCATTTGAAGGCGGTGCCCTTCACGGCACCGAAGTAGAAATTGAATCCATCGATGTACACGTTGGTCGCCACGATGTCCAGGCTATGAAGCCCAGTCCTCAACGGCTGCGAAGCAGCCGATGATCCGGCTGCGGGCACCTGGTCACAACCGGTAGCGCATAAGCGTCCCGAACTCGCGGTGTCGCTGCCTTTACAGAGGTATGGATGACAATCAAGGATCGAAGGTTTCGTGGTCGGTGCTGCCATTTCGGGCAAAACGGAGTGGGGCGAGTTCGGTCAGCGGGTTGGTGCGGCAAGAGCAGGGCGCGTGGTGTTCGGGCAGGGCTCCGCGGCGGTCCGCTTGGCCAGATCGTGTGTGGTCGGAGGTCGGGTCTGGCATGTCGTGTGGCGGGGTGGTGGGAGGGCATACACCCTTGCAGGTTCCTCTTCGAGGAACCTGCGGGTCGCACGGCGGGTTCCACCACGACACTTGGGTGGCGGATCCGGCCTCGGCGCGATCGGGTCTGTCATGCGGCTGACCGTGACGCCGCTTGGGGCTTCGGGACGGTCTGCATCCGGCGTCGCAGGGGCCGTTGTCGACTACCTCGAAGGCGAGGCCGGCGATCGCGGGCGCGTCGCTGTTGGGCGGATCGATTCAAAGCATAGGTGCGTACTACGCGGACTCGATCGAGGGGCCGGGCCGGTGGCTCGGAGCGGGTGCGGCGTTCCGAGACCTTGACGGTGTTGTTGGTCGTGACGAGTTTCAACGGGTCCTCGAAGGCCGCCACCCAATGATCGGCGAGCGGCTCGTCACCGCACAGGGGTCTTCGCAGCGGGGACATCTCTCGGTCGGAACCGCGGCCCGTACCGACGAGTCGGGCACCGTCCAATACACGGTTCGAGACGTAGCCCGACTGGCACTGTTGCGTTGATCGAACGCGGGGCGCGTCGCACCGCCGTGGCGTCTGCCTTGCGGTCAGATCGTTGCGCTGAGTTCGTCGAATGCTGCCGCGACGCGTCGATGCTCGGGGCGGGCTTCGACACCGAGTTCGTCGTGGCCGCGTCTCAGGTTCTGGATGAACGCGTGCCCGCGGATCACGACACTCGCGGTCCGGTCGGTTCGTAGACCGCGCATTGGCCGGAGTCTTGCCTTGAGTCGTCCGTGATCGCACTCGATCGGATTGTTCCCATATCGGGTCGTGTCGTGGAGCACTTCGGCGAGCAGGTCATCGACGACGCGCAGCAACGGAGCTGCCAGATCCGTGGTGACTTCTCTTGGCCGGTCGCGGCCCGCCAACATCGCCTCGAAGAACTTGGTGGCCGCGGCGACGTTGCGACGTTTCGACACCGAAACCTCGATGACCTGGCCGTGCTGATCGACCGCGCGGTACACGTAGCGCCACACACCAGCCACCTTCACATAGGTCTCGTCGACGAACCAGCGATCACCAACACCGTGACGACACGGCCGCGCTGCGTCGATCACGAGCGGAGTGAAGCGTTGCCCCCATCGGTAGACGGTGACGTGGTCGACGTCGATGCCGCGCTCGGCGAGAAGTTCTTCGACATCGCGGTACGAGAGTCCGTAGCGGAGGTACCAGCGCACCGCCAGCAACACCACGTCCGGTGGGAACCGGAATCCTGCAAACGACGGAGAAGCAGAGCGGCGACAACCACGACGACGAATCACCCGGGCACGCTACGACCCCACCCGAGCGTCAACGCAACAGTGCCTCCGTGCTCGCTTGGCCGGTGTTGCGGTGAGCGCCTGGGTGGCCGATACAAACGGGCTGCTACGTCGGTCCTCAAGAGCCCGTAACTATTTGGCCTCGATATTTACAGTTATCCATATTCGGAATCGGTGTAACGGGTGCCCGATCAAATCGACTGGATTGAGCATTCGAGGCTGCTCTGGTTTGTCGTCGGTAGTCCGGCGCTCGACGACGCGCACCACGGGTCCAAGGCCGGGCCCGGCCGAATCTGCGCCTACTTCGTTTGGTTCGGGTGTGCCGTTGCGACACGCGTCAGGTAAACGGTCTTGTTGTCACGGTCCACGACGTACCAAACGCGAGCGCCCTTGGCCATCTCGTACTGCCACTGGTCGCGTTCGACACCTCGGACGGTCGTCGTTGACAGGTTCCCCTTCAGTCGGTGCTGCTTGTCGGGGTTGTCGACGTTGGCGGGATCGGCCGTGAGGCGATCGAACAGATCGGCACACCCGTTTCGTTGCGACGCAACTACATCAGACCATCCAACCTTGCAAGCCCGCTCGGCATGCTGCAACGTGTACTCAATCTTCTTCGTCGGACGGTGAACACTCCGCTCCTTCACCACAAGTCAGGGCCGCTTGACGCGCGTGTTGAGAGGATCCTCGAACGGCCCAACCGGGCCAAGGCCGCTAGCCCATGCACGAGCGGTGCCACGCCAGGCCGAGAGAGCATCGAGCAATGGTCGCCAGGTACCGAGAGATTCGCAGGTCTCGGCGAGCGGTCCCACTTCAGCGGCCAGAGCGACCTGGTCATCGGTCGGCAGAACGCGCGTCCACGGCCATGCAACACTGAGGATCACACACACCCGCTCGGGCGATTCTGTCGCGACGACTGCGCTGAGCAGTCCGCACATTTCGCGCATCACTGTTGCGACATCGTGTTCGGGTTCGGAGATTCGCAACGTCTTCGACCCCCGAATCACGGTCACCTCACCGGACGCATCGAGGGCGTCGCCGACCACGGTCGGCCTCTTTGCGAGGTCAGACCACTGAAACGCAGTGGCGGTGACTGTCGAAGACATACGCCAATGCTACACGAAAGCGGAACCAGTTCGTCTTCTATGCCGAATCTGTTCTGTTCCAGTGCCGACCGGCAAACCGGTTCTCGACGGGCTATTCCGACCCTTCGAATACGGGGTATGACGAGGACTGGCGCGGGATGAGAACGACGGGGCGGGTTCCAAGTGGGGCCAAATCATCTGTGCACACCCATACAGCAGCCGAACGAGTTCTTCGAGCGCATCGCTCCATCCGAATCCGCTCCACGAAGGGCCGCCGACTTGTTTCGGGTCGCGGCGACCCATTCTCCGGTAGCTCCAGGATGCCTTCTGGGTTCGGTTGCGAGATCTGATAAATGGCGCCGCTGTCCCGCTGTGACGGCGGCGTTCAGTCTTGCAATCTGTTGGTCCTCGTTCAGGCCCGCCGTCATAGCTCGGGTTCGCCCGCCCGGTCTACGAACGCGGACGCGGTCACTGTTCGCTCAGGGGTGATTGTTGATTCCGAGGTGCGGTGAGACGTCGATCAGCTCGATCCGTGGTTGGGGATGCTTGGGCGGTTGTTCAGTCGAGGTCGGCGAAGGCATCGTCGATCGAGACGGTGCGGCCGGTGCCGTTGTGGTGGCGGTCTGAGGCGTCGAGGAGGGCGACGAAGCCAGCGGGGTCGGTGCGCAGATCGCCGAGCTGTTCGTCGCTGAGTACGGCGCCGACGGGGGTGAGGGTGACGACGCCTTGGTCGTTGGTGGTGACGCTGTAGGTGCGGGTTCGATCGATGACGGCGTTGAGTGCGACGCGGCCGCGGTTGTCGGGCTGCAGCAGGGTCAGTGTGTCCATGCGTGTCAACCTAACATGTTTGGTCCCACAATGGAACAGTGAGGGATCCGGCCCGTCAGTTACAAGTGGGGTAGATTGGTGGGATGCCCAAGGTTCGGATCGACGAAGCGTTCGCCAGCAAGGAGATGAAGAAGCTGCTTCGTCGTCACCCCGACAAACGCGAGAAGGTCAAATCGACGTTGGAACAGCTCGGCGACGACCCGCGGTATCGGTCGTTGTCGTCGAAGAAGTACGACGCGAGTCGGGGGATTTGGCAGTCCTACATCGAGAACAGCACGCCGGGGGCGTGGCGGGTGTGGTGGCAATGGGACAGCGACGAACCCGACACGATCATCGTGTTGTCGTTTGGGCCGCACCCCAAGTAGCTCGCACCGAACCGCTAGACGACGGCGACAACGAATCACGGCGGTGTGACGCGCCCTCCGATCGATCAACGCAACAGTGCCGTCAAGACCGGCCCGGCATCATGATCAACGATTGAGATGCCAAAACAACACCCTTGGTCGGCCAGTTCCAACGCGTCTGTTTGGAAGACAAAAGATGAACAGGAAAAGCTTTCGAACTTACGCCAACCTGGCCCCAGGGAATCCGGGCGATGAGCTCACGACTCTTTCAGCAATCGTCGTGACAACAACACGCCAATCACCAGACATTTCGAGTTGAGCATGAGATTGAACTCTGCAACCCAACTCTACGAATCCTCCACCAAAACCCCTGTTCATCGCCTGCTGCCTGGGCCCATGGTGGTCACTGGCTCGGCTCACTCGCACAGAAGCCCGGTTCAGATCCGTTCGAAGTAGCGGTGGCGTTCCCAGTCGGTGACTGCGCTGTCGTAGGCATCACATTCGGATCGATAGAAGTGGCTGTAATGCTCAACGACCTCGTCACCGAGCAGGCGTCGGGCCGCCTCGCTCGCAGCGAACACGGTCACTGCTTCGCGGAGCGACGTCGGAACTCGCTGCACGTCGGCTGACGTGTAGGCGTCGCCGTTGAACGCTGGTGGGGGTTCGATCTGATTCGCGATGCCATCGAGGCCGCTGGCCAAGGCCGCGGCGAAGGCGAGATACGGGTTGACGTCGGCACCAGGAATACGGCATTCGATCCGCAGGCTCGGGCCCGATCCGACAATGCGGAAACCGGTCGTCCGATTGTCATCCGACCATGCCAACCCTGTCGGGGCCCACGACTGATCCTGATAGCGCTTGTAGCTGTTGATCGTTGGCGCGTACAGCACCATGAAGTCACGGAGATGCTGCATCCATCCGCCGAGGAACCAGCGGAATTCATCGGTGCGGTCAGTCCCGTCGGAGAAAAGGTTGGTGGCACCGTCATCGTCCCCCGCATCGTCACCCGGGCCCGACCACAGACTGAGATGGATGTGGCAGCTACTCCCGGATTGATCGTGATGCGGCTTGGCCATGAAGGTGACGGACACACCTTGTTGATCGGCCAACTCCTTCATTGCCTGCTTCATCACGACATGCCGGTCGGCCATCGTGAGGATCGGTGCGTAGCGAATGTTCAGTTCGTGTTGCCCGATCGCGGCCTCGCCCTTCGAATTTTCGACAGGGACCTCGGAGTCTCGAAGTACGCGCCGCGCCGCACCGACATAGTCCTCGACCCGCGCCCCTTGGAGCAGGTGATAGTCCTCGACGTACCAGCCGGCTGCGACGAGTCCGGTGTAGCCCTTGTCGTGTGCGTCGCGATATGTGTCGCGATACAGAAAGAACTCCAATTCGCTTGCCGCCATTGGTGCGTAACCCGCGTGACGCGCGGCGTCGAGCTGGCGGCGCAGGATCGAACGAGGTGCCACGCCGACCGGATGATGATCGACATTACGTTCGACATCGCACAGCACGAACGCCGTCTGCGGAGCCCATGCGGCGAGTCGCAACGTGTCGAGATCCGCAACGAGGTGAAAGTCGCCGAATCCTGATGACCAGTTCGAAAATGCGTATCCAGCTACCGGCTCCATTTCCATGTCGACCGTCATCAGGTAGTCGCAGGCGTGCGTCCCGTCGTCGATGGTCTCGAGGAAGAACGCGGCGTCAAATCGCTTCCCCAGCGTTCGCCCGTAGTGATCGGTGAAGCCCACGACCACGGTGTCGATCGTCCCGTGGTCAACGGCCTCGCGCAGTTCCTCTGGTGTCACCTGTCGGGCCCCGTTTCTCTCGGTGAGCAATCACACTCGCACATCCCGACAGCGCTCATGAGCAGAAACGCCGGCCTGAGTTTGTGTGAGCGAAACCGGCAACCGACGCCGCAATCGCTCACACAAAAAGGCTGGCCTGAGTTTGTGTGAGCGAAACCGGCAACCGACGCCGCTATCGCTCACACAAACTGCTCACACACAATCGCTCACACAAACTGCTGGCGCGGCTCAGTGACGGCGGGGTGGTGGCAGGCAACCCAGTGACCGGGTGCGTGTTCGACCAGCTCGGGTTCGGTACTGGCGCACACCTCAGACGCGTGCGGGCAGCGTGTCCGGAAACGACAACCTGACGGAGGGTCGAGCGGTGAGGGCAACTCGCCGCTGATCAGCTCACTCGCCGGTGGCAGGCCGAGGGTGTTGCCGGGGATCGACGCGAGCAGTGCCCGACTGTACGGATGTGTGGGCCGGGCGTAGAGGTCGGCAGTTCCGGCGATCTCACAGACCTTGCCGAGGTACATCACCATGACCCGGTCTGAGATGTTTTTCACGACCGCGAGATCGTGGCTGATGAACAGCATCGTCAGCCCGAACTGCCGCTTCAGCCCTTCGAGCAGGTTGAGGATTTGGGCCTGCACCGACACGTCGAGGGCCGATACCGGCTCGTCGAGGATCAATACGTCAGGTTCCATCACCAGCGCACGCGCGATGTTGATTCGCTGGCACTGCCCGCCCGAGAACTCGTGGGGCCTGCGGTCGGCAATACCGTCGTCACCGAGCCCGACCGACGCCATCACCTCGGCGACCCATGCGTCGAGGTCGCCCTCGCGGGTCGAGCCCCAGATGTCGATGCCCTCGCGGACGATGTCGCGGACACGCCGGCTTGGATTGAGCGACGACACTGGATCCTGGAAGATCATCTGCATCTTCTTGCGCGCCTGGCGCAGCTGCTCGCCTTGCTGGGTGACAAGGTCAACACCGTTGAGTCGGATGCTCCCGCTGGTCACCGATTCGAGCTGCATGATGGCCCGACCGGTGGTGGTCTTGCCGCAGCCCGACTCGCCAACAATGCCCAGGGTCTCGCCCTGGTCGAGATCGAAGCTCACGCCCGACACGGCATGCACGACCTGCTTCTTGCGTGCCGGGAACTCGACGACGAGTTCGGTCACACTGAGCACGACGTCGCTGCGGAGATGTGCAGTGCCGGTACCGGCCATCAGGCGTGTCCTTGCGCATTCTCGCCAGCGGGAAAGTGGCAGCGGAACCAGTGCTCGCTGCGCTCGTCGGCCGACGGGGGTGTCGTGTTGCAGATGTCTTGAGCGGCCGGGCATCGGGCCGCGAAGCGGCAACCACGTGGCGGTGAGATCAGCGACGGGGGAGTGCCCTCGATGGTGGTGAGCTCGGAGTGGCTTGGGAGGTCGAGGTCGGGCATCGACTGGATGAGCGCAACGGTGTAACGGTGTCGAGGGTTGGTGAAGATTTGCTCTGTCGGCCCCGACTCGATGACCTCGCCGGCGTACACAATCGCGACACGATCGGTGAATCCTTTCACGACCGCCAAGTCGTGGGTGACGAGCACCATCGCCATCTGCCGGTCGCGCTGGAGGCCAGACAGCAACCGCAGGATCTGGTCTTGCACCGTTACGTCGAGTGCAGTGGTTGGCTCGTCGGCGAGCAGCAGTGCCGGCTCGTTCGCCAACGCAATCGCGATGGTCACCCGCTGGCGCATGCCGCCTGACAGTTGGTGCGGGTACTCGCGGAGGCGCCGTTCGGGCGCCGAGATGCCGACCTGCTGCATCAATTCGAGTGCCCGCGCCCGCGCTTGCGACTTGGACATGCTGGTGTGCACGAGCATTGGTTCGGTGATCTGGTGCTCGATGAGCCGGACCGGGTTGAGGGCGGTCAGGGGATTCTGCGACACCATGCCGATCTGCGTGCCGAGCGTGCGCAGGATGTCGGCTGGTGCTGCTCGCAACATGTCGACACCGGCGACTTCAATGGTGCCGGACCGGGTGACGTCGGCAAGCGCGAAGGCACCGACGATCGACCGGAGGATCATGGTTTTGCCCGACCCTGACTCGCCAACCACACCGAGCGCTTCGCCTGCCTTCAAGGACAGCGACACCCCGTCGACGGCGTGCACGTCGCCGTTCGGTGTGTGCAGCGCGGTGAAGAGGTCGTCGATGTACAGGACCTCGTCGCCGCTGCCGGTGTCGGCTACGGGGCCGACGCGCAGGCGGCGCTGCGTCACGACTTCGCGCGGCGAGTAGAGCGATCGCATGGAGTCGCCAACGAGGTTGAACGCCAGGATCGTGAGGAACATCACCGTGGCTGGCAAGAGCGCGACGTGGGCATGCTTGTCGATGTCACCGGCTCCGTCGGCGATCAACTTGCCCCACGTGATCTCGTCGAGGGATAAGCCGATGAAGGCCAGTCCGCCCTCGGCGACAATCACGAGAGCGAAGCCGATGAATGCAAACGACAGTACGGGCAGGGCGATGTTTGGTGCCAGCTCGCGCAGCAGGATCCGCCGCTTGGTTGCGCCCATTGCTTCGGCCGCGTCGACGAAGTCGCGCTCGGAAAGCGCGAATGATGCACCACGCACAATGCGGGCGTAGCCGGGAATGCTTGTCAGCGAGAACAGCGTGATGAACACGAACATCGAGTTGCCGAAGGTGGCTCGCACGGAGATGAGGAGGACGAGACCGGGGAATGCCAACGCGATGTCGATCAGGATGGTGCTGACCGAATCGACCTTGCCGCGCAGGTAACCGGCGGTGAGGCCCACGGCGCTGCCGAGCAACCCGCCGATGATGGTGACCGTGAGGCCGAGGATCAGCGCAGGCCGCGCGCCTTGGACGACGCGCGCGAACATGTCGCGGCCCTGGCCGTCGGCACCGAAGAACGCATTCCAGCCGGGGCCCTCAAACTTGGCGACTTCACGGGTCCGGATGCCGAGTTCGTCCGGGTCGCGAATCGGGAGGATGTCGCGGAACAGCGCGAGGAACACCAGCGCGACAATCCACGTGGCCGAGAACCAGAACATCACTCCGAGTTTCCGACTGGGCACAGGCCCGCCCTGCTTGACAGCAGCGACTGCTTCAGCCTCGGTCTTCACCCCAGTCGGGCCCGGTTCAACGAGCGCCATGACGAATCCTTGGGTCGAGAATCGAATACAGCACGTCGACGAGGAAGTTCATCATCACGTAGGCGACGGTCAGGATGGCGACGACGGCGGCGACCACATTGAAGTCTTCGAGTATGACCGACTGAATCACCAGGCGACCCATGCCGTTGATCGCGAACAGCACCTCGATGATGAACGCTCCGCCGATGAGGCCAGCGATGTTGAGGCCGACGGCAGTGGTGAAGTTCAGCGATGACGGCCGCAACACGTGGCGCCACATGATGCGCCGCTCACTCAAGCCGCGTGCCTGGGCGAGCATTACATAGTCCTCTTGCAGGGTCTCGATCAGATCGCTCCGGAGTAGGCGGAGGTAGACGGCCACCAGGTTCAGCGCCAGTGTGAGTGACGGCAGGAACATCTGGCGCAGGTTGTTGAGCGGGTCGTCGTTGAGCCCCGGCAGGTTGTCGACGATCGTTGGGAACCAGCCGAGCTTCACGCCGAAGACGAACGACATATAAATCCCCAGCACGAACGCCGGCAGCGCAAGGAGCCCGAATGCGGTCGATGACGCGGCCTTGTCGATGAAGCCACCGGGGCGTCGTGCCGAAGCCAGCGCCAACGGCACCGCCATGCCGATCGCCATGATTTCGGCAAGCACCATCAACTCCAGAGTTTTCGGCAGCGACTCCCGGATGAGGTCCCAGCTGCTGAACCCGCGCGTCACGATTGAGTCGCCGAAGTCGAACCTCACTGCATTGCCGAGCCAGCGGGTGTACCGCTCCAAGAGTGAGCCGTTCAACCCGAGGTTGGCGCGGATACCTTCGACCACCTCGGGCGTGGCGTTCAGTCCGGCGAACCGTTCAGCCGGGTCACCCGGTGCCTGGTCGAGCAGGAAGAACGTCACGAAGGTGACGACGAAGAACACAAAGACCAGACGCCCGAGGCGCTGGACGAAGATCAGCATGCTGGGGCCCGCTGGTTCAGGTCACTGCTCGATCCACACGCCCGGCCAGGCGAAGAAGTTGCCGTTGGTCATCGCCAAGGACGCCGAACCGTCCGGCAAGAGTCCTGGCGTGCCAATGCCGTGGAGTTCGGGCAGCGTGACCACGGCTTCGACACCATTGAGGTGATCGACCCAGATCATCGGAACTTCGTCACCGAGCGCCTGGAGGAACTGTGCGTAGCCCGCCTTGCGAGCAGCTTCGTCGATGTTCTGTCGACCCGCATCCAACCCAGCGTCAATGTCGGCGCTGACCAGGTTGGTCCAGTTGAGGAAGCCGCCACTGGAATGGAAGAACGGGTACTCGCCGTCCGGATCGGGCGAGCCGAACTGGAACCAGGAGAACGCTTGGAAGTCGTCTTGGATCGCCGTCAGCGCTGATTGGCCCTGACCGATCTCCTTGATTTTGCCGTCGATACCGACGTCGGTCAGGAACGACATCATCACTTCGGCGACTTCGATCACCGATGCATTTGGCTCGATCGACAGCTCGAATTCGATTGGGCCGACCTCGGCTTCATACTCGTCCACGAGCGCTTGTGCTGCTGCTGGGTCGAACTGCGGATAGTTGTTCTCGGTGTACCAGCGGTCTGACGGGTTCAGCGGCCCGTTCGCCGGGATGGTGAGGCCGGAGCGGAACGTGTCGATAATGAACTGCTTGTCGATCGCGTGGGCCATTGCCTGGCGGACGCGGAGGTCGTCGAACGGTGGCGCAGTCGTGTTGAGGAGCCACAGGTACTCGTTCGCGCCAGCGGTGCCGATCCACACGTCGGTCTCGTCGTCCTCGAGAAAGTCAACGATGTCTTCATCGCCCGGGCTGATGTAGCCCTGCACGTCACCAGCTTCGAAGGCCTGGCGCTTGACCGTCAGATCGACAAGGAATTTGAAGTTAATCGCATCAAGGTACGGCAAGCCCTCGTCGGCCCGCCAGTAGTTCGGGTTGCGCACGACGCGTGCGCCGTCGCCTGGTGTCCAGCTCTCGAGCATGAACGGGCCGGTGCCAGTAAATGTCTCGTTCGTGCCGATCGTCGAAGGCGACACCATCCAGCCGGGTTGGCCGACCAGCCCGTACGGGAGCGAAGCCCACGGTGCGCTCAGATCGAGCCGGACAGACAGTTCGTCGACCGCGGTGATCGTGGTGATCTGAGCCATCGCGAATCCGACGATCGGGCTGTCTTTGAATGCTTGCAGGTTGGCGCGAACGGCTTCGCCGTCGACGGGTTCGCCGTCGTGGAACAGGAGACCCTGGCGCATGGTGATGGTCCACGACGTGAAGTCGTCGTTCGGCGTGAGACTCTCGGCGAGGTTCGGCTGCCAGTTGGCGTTTGCGTCGAGGCCGACGAGCGAGTCGTTGAGTGCTGTGATCACTCGAATCGAGCCGGGCGCAATGGCGCCGGTGGTGTCGAAACCGGTGCCGTCGTTGGTGAGGCCGAAGGTGATCTCGCCACCTGCAACTGGTTCGAGCGATGCCAGGTCGGCGTTGCCCTCACCCTCACTGGTGAGCTGGTCCGCGTCTTCGAGTGGCGCCGGTTCGTCGGGCTCGGTCGACTGTGCTGCGGTGTCTGACGTGTCGGCAGGCTCCGAGCTGTCGGGGTCAGCCTCGGCTGCGGTGGCTGGAGCCTCCGTCGCATTCGGTGAGTCAGCCGAGTCACTGCCGCTGCATGCAGCAGCAAGGAGTGCCCCAGACACCAGGATCGCCAGTGTGTGGCGTCGTGTACTTACCAACATCATTCCCCCCGGGAAGTCGTCTTGTACGTCTAAAAGATTTGTAGCAGGTTGACCGACCACGCGACGTGTCGACTGTCACATTTTTTGCATCATTCCGCGACCGGCCGAGCAAGGTGACACTCACACCGATGAGCTGAGTTGGCCGACCGTCGCGGGTGCGACGTACGGTGAGGTCGTGATGAACGAAGATCTGCGTGTGGTGATGATCATCATCGATGCTCTGCCGCATCGACATGTCAGTGCCGCGCTCACACCGAACATCTGGCGGCAGGCTTGCGAGGGTGGACGCGCCCCTGAGGGTGGGCTGTCGCTGCCAATGTCGGTTACCTACGCCAATCATGCGGCGTTCATCACAGGCGCCGACCCCAGCGAGACAGGGGTGTATGGCAACTCCACCTGGATCGAGGGCGAGGGATGGGTGCCGTCGCCGAAAGCCGGACCACGTGCCCCCACCCTGTTCGACCGCGTCGCCGCGGCCGGCGGGCGATCGGTGACGGTCGTCGGTGACCACAAACTGATCGCTCAGATGGGCGGCGATCGCGCCGACGAAGTGTGGCCGCCGGGCGGATGGATACCGGACGGCACCGCCCGCTGCGAGTTCGGCTATCCGACTGACGCCGCTGTCGTCGCCGCCGCGCAGAGTGCTGACCTCAACGCCGACCTCGTCGTGCTGCATCTCAACCAACCCGACACGACATCGCATCTCTATGGGCCGGACTCGTCGCAGGCAGTCGAGCAATATGGTGCGACCGACGGTGCTTACGGTGAACTGATTGATGCGCTCGCCGACGGGTGGGACCACACCGTCGTTATCACGCTGTCCGACCATGACCAAGAGACCATCGTCGACCAGACATCGGTCCCGCTGGCCGATGCCCTGTCCGGGTTCGTCGATCTCCAAGTGGCCACCGACGGAACAGGCGCATTGATCCACGGCGACGTCGGTCCGGACGCACTCGCCGCGATCACAGCCGTTTCCGGAATCGAGTCGGCGGAGCGTTTGAGCGCGGATGTCTGGATGGCATGGACCGAACCCGGGCGAATGTTCGATGCGGCGCCGATCCCACTCGGCGGACAACACGGCAGCCCCCGCTGCCGGACGCAGCTGGCAATTGTGTCCGGCGGTGCCCCCGCAGCCGAGCCGCTGATGCGATGGATCAAGACTGCCCAACCGTCAGCGCTTGAGTGGGCACCAATGATTGCCGGGTTGCTCGGTCTGGGAGAATTGTGAAAGCAAACGTGACGATCGACGTCGCGGCGTTTAGCGAGCAGGGTTGGCTCGTCATGCGCGGGGCGATCAAGCCGGATGAACTCGCAGCGATCGACGCTGCGGTGTCCGGCGTGGCGGCGTGGGCCGACGCCGACGGCCCGGGTCTCCACCACTTCGAACAGACTGACGCCGGGGCGGTCCTGGCCAGGAGCGAAGACTTCATCGAGCACGACAATGTGCTTCGCGCGTTCATCTGCGACGGCCTTATCACCCGAGTGCTCGGCGAGTTGTTTGGCGAACCGGCCGTGCTGTTCAAGGAAAAGATCAACTACAAGCATCCCGGTGGTGGCGGCTTTGCCCCACATCAAGACGCACCGGCCTACCGATTCATTGACCACCACATCTCCTGCATGGTTCCGCTTGATCCAGCGACAGAACAGAGCGGGTGCCTGTACGTGGCGCCCGCGCCCGACGCTGGTGCAACGGTGCCTCCGGGGCGAGGCACCATGATGACGACCGACGAGCGAGGTCGCATCGACGAGTCACTTGCGGCGAAGCTCGCTTGGCGCCCGGTGCCGCTGGATCCTGGTGACCTGCTGTTTTTCGATTCGTACACCCCGCACTACAGCGATACGAACCGCAGCGATCGGCCGCGACGCGCTGCCTATCTCACCTACAACGCTGCGTCGCGTGGCGACTTCCGCGACCGCTACTACGCCGACAAGCGAGCAGACTTCGCGGTGGCTGGGGACGACTTCGACGGTGAGCGCGTTCGCATCAGCATCATCGACGACTTCCTCGGGCGACCGGTACAGCGGTGACCATGCTGCTGCTTGATGATCTGCACGCGCTGTACGCAAGCCCGGCTGCATCGCGGTTGTATGACGAGGTCATCACCGAGTTGCAGCACGCAGTGCAGTGTGCCGAGTTGGCCACGGCGTCAGGCGAATCGGATGCGCTGGTGGCAGCTGCGCTGCTGCATGATGTGGGGCACCTGCTGCTCGAAGATCACGTTGCGCTCGATGAGACCCTGGTCAACGACCACGAGCACGAGAAAGCCGGCGCCCGGTATCTCGCAGCGTGGTTCGGGCCAGAGGTCACGGGCCCGGTCGCGCTGCATGTGGCTGCGAAGCGTTACCTGTGTGCTGTTGAGTCGTCCTACTTCGCGACCTTGTCACCGTCGTCGGTGCGGACCCTCGCCGTACAGGGTGGCGCAATGACCGCCGACGAAGTTGACGCGTTTGAACGTCATCCCGGCAGTCGTGGCGCAGTACTGGTGCGGCGTTGGGACGACACGGCCAAGGTTGCCGGCCGCGTGGTCCCCGGGTTCGACCACTATGCCGACGTGCTGCGCTCGGTCGCCATCCGCTGAACGACCCGAGCCGCTCCAGCAGGAACCGCCAAGATGCTGACGCCACCTTCTGATCTTGCGGTTTTCATGAGCTTGCTGCAGTCACTGACTGCAGCAAGCTCATGAAAACGGAGGAAGCGAGCGCGGATTGTTCGATCTTGCGGGACAATTGGCTTATGAGGGAGCGCGCCGAACACTCCGAACTGGCCGCGGTGCGCGACGTCGAAGTCGGCAAGGTCACGGTGGTGTGCCATGGGTGGCGTGGCGGTTCGCTCTATGTCGACGTTGAGCCGGTGACCGAGATGACGGGTTGGACCGAGTTCCGCATCGTTGGCGTGCAGCCACGGATGTGGTGGATCACGGGACACCCCGACGTCACGACGGACGTGCATGGCGACTGCGTCGTTGTGCGCCTCCCGATTGCCAGCGCGGCCCTCGAGTTCACGCCTGCCAGTTACTGACTCAGAGGCGGCTGGCGAGGAATGCCCGGGTGCGGGCCCGGCCCTCGGGGTCCGAGGCGAACTCTGATGCCGCGAGCTGCGTGACACCGGCGGCGGCGAGTTCGTCGAGCCGACTCGCGCATGTTGCCTCGTCACCGATGATGGCGAGGTCTTCGGGGCCGCCGAGGCCTTCGCGGTCGAGCATTGCGCGGTACGACGGGAGCTGGCCGTAGATCAGGAATGTCTTGGCGGCGTTAGCGCGAGCGGCGCCGACGTCGTCGGTGACCCAGATAGGCATACCGGCAACGACCTGGGGCTTGTCGCGCCCAGCGTTCGATGCTGCTTCGCTGATCGTGGGCACGGTGAGCTCGCTGAGCGTCTTTGCGCCGGTCATCCAGGTGATGGTGCCGCCGCAGCGCTCACCGGCGAGCTTCAACATCTGCGGGCCGAGCGCGGCAAGCAGCACCGGAGATTCGGGGGCGTTGATCGTCAACTGCCCACGGGCCGTAAGGGTCTCACCGGCGAAGCTGGCGGCTTCGCCGCGCACGAGTGGCATCAGCGCTTCGAGGTATTCGCGGGCGTGCCGGAGCGGCTTGTCGAACGAGTGGCCCCACATGCCTTCGACCACCGGTTTGTGGGAGAGGCCGATGCCGAGCGTGAAACGGCCGCCGGTGAGCATGCTCGTAGTTTGGGCCTGTTCGGCCATGACCATTGGATGACGGGGGTACGTGGGGACGACCGATGTGCCGAAGCGAATGTTCGACACCGTTTGTGCGGCGGCGCCAATGATGTTCATCGCCTCAGCCTGCTGCACGATCTGGGGGAGCCAGTAGGTGTCGAATCCTGCCTCGGCCGACGCTGCTGCGTCTGCCACGATCGAGCTGAATCCGCCGCTACTCGCGACGCCTGAGAAGATTCCGATGTCCATGGCGACAGCATGGCCGCACCGTGCTGCCAGAAGTGCATCGAAGCCCTTGAGGATCACCGGCTGGCGTGGGATCAGCCGATCGCTCGACTGCCAAGATGGGCTGATGGAAATTGTCGATCACACCGCCGTCGAACTGGCTGGCCTCCTCAGGTCGCGAGAGCTGTCGGCGCGTGACGTGATGACCGCGCACCTCGACCGGATTGATCAGGTCAACCCTCAGGTCAACGCCATCGTGTCGATGCGCGACCGGGCCGACGTGCTGGCCGATGCCGACGCGGCCGATGCCCAGAAACCGATGGGTCCACTGCACGGCCTGCCGGTGGCAGTGAAGGATCTGGAAGACGTCGCCGGACTTCCGACACGGTCGGGTTCACTGGTGACGAGCACCCAGCTGGCAGCGGCTGACGGGTTCATCGCAGCGCAACTCCGTGCCGCCGGGGCGATCATCATCGGCAAGACCAACACACCAGAGTTCGGCACGGGTTCGCACACGTTCAACGAAGTGTTCGGCGTGACCCGGAACCCATGGGATCTGTCGAAGTCGGCGGGCGGCAGCAGCGGTGGCGCAGCGGCAGCCCTCGCCAGCCGGATGCTGCCCATCGCCGACGGCAGCGACCTCGGCGGATCGCTGCGCAACCCCGCGGGCTTCTGCAACGTGGTCGGCCTCCGACCGACGATCGGGCGAGTGGCCCTGTCCGCCGCGACGTCGACGTCGACCCATCTGATTCGGCTGGGTGTGCGTGGTCCAATGGGGCGCACGGTGGCCGATACGGCGCTGCTCCTCAGCGCGCTCGCCGGGCCCCAGGCCGACGACCCGCTGTCGCTGACTGACGACCCGGCGATCTTTCGCGCTCCGCTCCCGACAACGACGTCCGCTCGCCTGGCCTGGGGTGGTGACCTCGGGTTGTTCACTGCTGAAGCCGAGGTCCTCGGCCTCTGTCGCCAGGCAGCCAAGCAGATCACGGCGGCCGGGGGCACGTTCAGCGAAGCAGCCCCGGACCTGTCGGCGTCCATGCAGATCTTCCGCACCCTGCGTGGTCTGGCCTACCGCCAACTCGGGCAGGCGATCCCGCGTGACCGTTGGTCGCTGATGAAAGCCACCGTGCTCGAGAACATCGAGTTCGGCCTGTCGATCACCGTTGACGATGTGCTGCGGGCCGAAGCGTTGCGAGCGCAGGTGCACGTTGAGATGACGAAGTTTTTTGACGAGTACGACGTGCTCGCCCTGCCAGCTGCCCAGGTCGCACCGTTCTCCGTCGAGACCGAGTTCCCGATGGCGATCGATGGCGTCGCCATGGCTGACTATCTCGACTGGATGACCACCTGCTGCGTCATCACACCGACCGGGTGCCCGGCGCTGTCTTTGCCGGCCGGGTTCACCTCCGCCGGCCTTCCCGTCGGGCTGCAACTGGTCGCGCGAGTTGGCAACGATCGGGCGCTCCTCGAAGCCGCTGCGGCTCTCGAAGCAGCGAACCCGCTGTACCAACGTGTCCCAGGGCTGGTGATGACGTAGCTTCCGGGAATGCCTGTACAACTCGCCAAGTCCGCCATCGATCTCGGCATCGTGATCAAAGAGAGCGAACGATCACTCGCGTTCTATGTTGGCCTTCTTGGCCTCGAGCACGTCGGTGACATGCCGATGCCCATCGGTGGCGGCGGCACGATGCACCGCCTGCAGTGCGGCGACACGGTGATCAAGCTGGTCAACCTCACCACGACCCCGCCGTCGGCAACACCTGGCGGCATTGCCGGTGGCCTCGGGTTCCGGTACCTCACCTTGATCGTCTCGAACCTCGACGAGATTCTCGCCGAGTGTGCAGCTGCTGACGTCAATGTGATGGTCCCTGCCTCGGAAATCCGGCCGGGGATCCGGATCGGCATGGTCGAGGATCCGGATGGCAACTGGGTGGAGTTCGTCGAGGCCACCTGATGACCGGCAACGGACTCGTCTGCGCGGGGCTGCGCAAGCAGTTCGGGCAGGTCACCGCACTCGGCGGCCTCGATCTGGAGGTGCCGCGCGGCGAGCTGGTTGGTTTTCTCGGCCCCAACGGCGCAGGGAAGTGGACAACGATGCGCTCGATCGATGCGCTCGATCGATGCGGACGGACCAGACGCTGACCGCAGCCTCCGGGCGCTTGATTGTGGGCTCGGTTGGACGTCCGAAATCACAGCCACATATATGTCGTCGTGGCGCTTGCGGCGCGCGTGCCGTTCGGTAGGAAGAGATCGATCTGCCCGAACACGAGCGACCTGCCCGGCTTGGTAGCCCACGCTTCGAACGTGACGGTGCCGACATTTTCTGGTACCCCGCGCTCGAAGTTGGTGGCGAGCGACACCGTCGTGAAGCTGGCGTCGGCATCAGGGCGTAGCGACATCATCACGAACACCATGCCGGTGTCCATACATCCCAATATCGCTTGCCCCGACAGCACTCCGCCGCCATGCGTGAGGCGCTCGACGACATCAAGGTCGAAGCGCACGCGGCCCGGTTCGGCAGCGACGATGCGAAGCCCGAAGTCGGCCATCAGGCCTGACCCGCCTGCGGCGAATGCCTCGGTGATCGACGCAGCCAATGCCGCGTCGTGGTCGATAAAAGTCTCATGCAGTTTGCTCACCGATCCGAGCGTAGAGGAGGGCGGTGGCTACGTTCTCCTCGTGCAACTCAACACGATCCGACGCGGACCAGCAGCGGGCGCCGGCGTGCCCATCGTCTTCATTCATGGGCTTGGAACGTCGGCCCATAGCTGGGATGCCTGCGCCGAGGCGCTGGCTGATCGGCACCTGACGATCGCGATCGACCTGCCCGGCCACGGCGACTCACCCTGCCCCGATGACGACCCCGAAGCGTTCACCCGTGACGCAGCATTGGCTGACATCGACGACGTACTGGCCAGTGTTGACGGCCCGGCGATCCTGGTTGGCCACTCGCTCGGCGGCTACCTGGCGCTTGCCCATGCAGCCACGCGCCCGAACGCTGCTCGTGGCGTGGTGGCGATCAACACGGGGCCCGGCTTCCGTGACCCGGACAAGCGCGAGGGCTGGAATGTCCGCTCACGTCGCAACGCCCACCGGTTTGGTGTTCCGGAGCACGTCACCGACCTCAATTTGCAGCACGACTCGATCGTGATGGACCGGCTCGCCGACATCGCGACGCCAACCGTCGTGCTCGCAGGTGGCGATGACCGCCCCGAGTACCAAGGCTCAGGTCAGTACCTCGAACGCAAGATGCCTGATGCGCGCCTGGTCGTGCTCGATGGCGGTGGCCACTCGATGCACGAAGACACGCACGCCATCGCAGTTGCCGACATCATCGCCTCCTTCGCCGCCACCCTCCTCCCCTGAGCACAGTCCGATCGGCCAACAACAGACACCTCAAGCCGTGTCGAGCGGCGGCAGTTTGCCAGACTCGGCCGATGGCGACCACGCACTTCGAGGACTTCACCAGCGGCCAGGTCATCGAGTTGGGTTCGGTCACATTGACCGAGGAGGCGATCATCGACTTCGCCACTCAGTTTGATCCGCAACCGTTTCACATCGACCCAGTCGCTGCTGTCGACTCGTCGTTTGGCGGTCTGATTGCCAGCGGTTGGCACACCGGCTCGCTGTGGATGCGGCTCTACGCCGACACAGTGCTCGACGGTGCCGATAGCCGAGGATCGCCGGGGATGGAGGAACTGCGCTGGTGGGCGCCGGTTCGCCCAGGCGACACGCTGACCGGAACCATCACCGTGATGAACACCGCACCGTCGGCGAAGAACCCGACACGCGGCACGGTCCTGATCGAAGGTGCCATGACCAATCAGGACGGCGTGGTCGTGATGAGTATGCGCTCACGCGGACTCTTCGGTCGCCGGACAGGCTGAGACGCGGACGAGCTGAGACGCGGACAGGAACGGATCGAACTGGTTGGTGTTTCCGTACCGGCTGTACGTGGAACACTCTCTCTATGACCAACACACCGAAGAAAGTGCTCATCGCCGTCGATGGAACCGAACGGGACCGTTCGGTTGTCCGCCAGGCCCTTGATCTCTTCGGCGATGACGCGGACTATGTCGTCATGAGTGTGAGCCCAGAGCCAGCGGCCATGGGCGCGGCCTCGGTGTCGTATGCGACCGCATCAGCATTCTCGGCTCCGTCGCTGAGTTATTTCGCCGACGGTCTTGACGCCGATGCCCACGAGGCCGAAGGCGTGGCCGAACGAGCGGCAGACGAAGCTGGTATTTCCGATGCTGAAACAGTCGGCGAGGTCGGCAATCCCGCACTTGTGCTCCTTCAGCAGGCTGCTGAGAGCAGGGTCGACGTGATGGTGGTCGGAGCGAGCGAGCGAAGCTGGTTCTCACGGTTGTTCGAGCCATCGGTTGAGGCACTCGTTCTCAACCGGGCAATCTGCCCGGTCCTCGTCGTTCACCCGATCTCTCCGGCGCCAAAGTGACCGCTCATCCTGACAGTCGCAACAGATGAGCCGACTCTTTGAAGAGCTCGATTATCAGCAGACGCCCATCGGCATCATCAGCCTGCGCCGTCGGCTCGAACCGACACTGCAGATTGACGTGTTCGAGATCAAGATCGGCGAGGACGGCTTGATGTCGAGCTTGATCACCGATGGCGAAGAGGCCGTCTCGAGTCTTGCTCTCGCTGCAACGTCGAATGAGTCGCTCAATGTCGTCGTCGGGGGCCTCGGTCTCGGCTACACCGCACAGACCGTGCTGGATGACTCACGTGTCACATCGCTTCGCGTTGTTGATGCGCTTGCACCGGTGATCGACTGGCACGAGCGTCACCTCATCCCGCTCGGTGAGTCGGTATCGACCGACAAGCGCTGCGAGTTTATTCTCGGAAATTTTTTTGAGATCGCCGCGAACGGCATGGACTTCGGTGCTGATGCTCCCGACCAGTTCGACGCAATTATCGTTGACATCGATCACTCGCCGCGTCACCTGCTCGACCCGAGCAATGCCCCGTTCTACGAGGCCGACGGAGTTGAGCGGCTTGCTCGGTGCATTCGCCCGGGCGGCGTGTTCTCGCTCTGGTCGAATGACCCGCCAGACGCGGAGTACCTGGCGGTGCTCGAAGGCGCCTTCGACACGGCGGTTGCCGAGGTCGTCGTCTTCGACAACGTGCTCACCGGCGGCACTGCCGAGAGCACGATCTACGTCGCCACCGTGTAACGAGCCCGAGAGCGACCCGGGTCGTGGAGCGGCTCGTCAGCGTCCGGAGCGGAGCACACCGCCGGGGCGCGCGCCGGTGGGCTTGCCGTCTTCGAAGGTCACCTGACCTGACTTGATCGTGTAGCGGTAGCCATCGACGTCTTGCAGTAAGCGGCGCCCGCCGGCGGGCAGGTCGTGGACCATCTTCGGTGCATGCAAATGTAGATTTTCGAAGTCGATGACGTTGATGTCAGCCAGCTTGCCGACCTCGATGCGGCCACGATCCTTCAGCCCGTACGCGTCAGCGGTCTTCGACGTTTGCAATTGGACGACTCGTTCGAGGGGCAGCTTCGGACCGCGACTGCGGTCACGTGCCCAGTGGGTGAGCAGGTAGGTCGGAAAGCTCGCATCGCAGATCAGACCGCAGTGCGCGCCACCATCGGAGGCACCGGGGATCGTGACGTCGTGGTCAAGCATTTCACGGATCACGTCGTGGTTGTTCTCGTGATAGTTGCCGAGCGGGCTGAACATGAACGCTTCGCCGTTGTCCTCGACCAACCAGTCGAGGACAACCTCGCCGGGGTGGCGACCTTCCTGTTTGGCGATGGCCCCTGCACTGGCCTCAACCGGCGGCTCGTAGTCAGGCGGGTCGCCGAGGCGGTACATCTGGCCCCAGTTGGTCGCCATGTACTTGGCGAACCGGTCCTTGGTGAACGGGTCTTCGTCGAGCAGCGCGGCCCGAAACTCAGGGTCACGGAGCTTGGCGGCGCGCTCGGCAAGCGGGAGGTCGCGGATGGCGCGGTAGCTCGGGTGAGCAATGAACGGGTGGAACGAACTCTGCAGTCCGTAGAGCATGCCCGTCGGGCGCACCGCAACCTGCGGGGTCATTGGCGACCCGGCTGCCGTGGCACTCACCGCAGCAGCCAGTGCAGTACGGAACGCGGTCGGGTCGGCGGGGGTTTGCGCCAACGTGTAGGTGGTGGGGCAACCCATGGCATTGAGCGTCTCGAGCCATGGCTCGTCGCCGCCCTGACCCTGGTCGTCAGAGACGTACTGGAACAGTGCATGCCCTGAGTCGCGGACTGCTTCGCCAATGGCGATCACTTCGTCGGGTGTCGAGTACGTGCCGGGAACATGGCCGTGCTTGGAGGTATGCAGGAACGTGCGCGACGTGGAGAAGCCGAAGGCGCCGGCGTCCAAGCCTTGTCGCGTGATCTCGACCATCTGAGCGATCTCGTCAGGCGTGACGTCGTACTCGTGTGCGCGCTCACCGAGCACGTAGGCACGCACGGCAGCATGCGGAATTTGTGCGCCGACATCAATCGTGCGGGGCATTGCTTCCAGTGCATCGAGGTACTCAGGGAAACTCTCCCAATCCCAGGAAATACCTTCGACCAGCGCACTGCCGGGGATGTCTTCGACACCTTCCATCAGCTCGATCAGGAATTCATGTGCATCGGGGCGGACCGGCGCGAACCCGACACCACAGTTACCCATGACCACCGAGGTGACACCGTGCTGGCTCGATGGCGCCATCACCGGATCCCACGAAACTTGGCCGTCGTAGTGCGTGTGTATGTCGACCCAGCCGGGGGTGACGATGTGGCCGGTTGCATCGATCTCGCGGGTGCCTGCGTCGGCCACCTCGCCAACGGCCGTGATCACGCCGTTGTCGATCGCCACGTCGGCAATGCGTGCTGCGGCACCCGTGCCGTCGACTACTCGTCCGTTCCGAATCACCAGATCATGCATCTCACCATTGTCGCGAGCATCGAGAGGTCTGGTCGAGTCGAACTGTCTCGACCGGACCTCTCGACCAACCGCCGCGGCCAACCGGATCTTCAGAGCTGGAGTTGGACGACCATCCGCTCGACGAGGGCGTCGATGTCGATTGTGGAGACGGTTGTCGGCGCCATGATCGATCGCAACGCGAGCGGGCCGTCGATGATCTCGTAGGCGGTCAAGAGGTCGACGTTCGGGCTGATCTCGCCAGCGGCCTGCCATCGTTGCAGCAATTGTGGGATCGCACTGCGCGGAGCATTTGGCGACCGCGGCTCGCGGACAACAAGCGACGGATCGCGCACCTGGGCGGCCCACAGTTCGTAGTGCACCGCGCGGATTCGGCTCTCGACGAAGTTAGGCAAGATGCGCCGCAAGAACTCCGCGAGATCGCCGCGCAACGAGCCGGTGTCGGGAAGCTCTGCATAGGTGACGGTGGAGTCGACGGCGCTCACGATGAGGTCGTGAGGTTCGGGGTAGTGCCGGTAGATCGTGGTCTTCGCGACGCCGGACCGCTTGGCGACCTCGTCGACGGTGAAGCCGCTGACGCCGCGTTCGAGCAGCACTTCGGCCGCCGCGGCCACCATCTTCTCTCGGGCTTCTTCGCTGCGTGGACGTGCCATGTTCGTACTCCAGAAATAGTTTCGCTACCAGTAGGTAGCGGAACTGGGATTGTTTCGATACTCTAACGTAGCGAAACCGCAGTGGGATAGTTCAACGCCACCGCAACGCCAACTCCAGTCATATTCCCACTCTTCACTCCCACCCTTCACTCCCACCCAAATTCCAGTCCGGAATTCCAAATTTACGAGGTCCCTGATATGTCACATGCGTTGTACAGACTTGGGCGGTTCGCTGCTCGCCGACCGGGGCGCGTGATCGGTGCCTGGTTCCTGGTGGCGATCGTCGTCGTGGGGGCGTCAGCCGGTTTCGGCCGCGAGCTCGAAGACTCGTTTGACGTGCCAGGACTCGACTCCCAGGACGCCATCGATCTGCTGTCGGCAGCGCAGTCCGACCGTGCCGGGTTGACCGCGCAGGTCGTCGCGACACCATTGGTCGATGGTGCGACGTTCGCGGACGATGCTTCGGGAGCCGCGCTCGCGGCCCTGCGGGGTGAACTCGAAGCTCTCGAGAGCGTGCTGGGTACGGCCGAACAGATCTCGCCGGACGGCCGCATCGCGCTGCTTCGCGTGCAGTATCCCGTCACCGACGATCTGAGCCCGCTCGACCTCGATCGGCTCAAGGAGTTACGGGAGTCGAGCGGTGCAACCGATGCACTGCGGATCGAACTTGGCGGCGAACTCTTCTTCGCCTTCGAGGAACCGCAGACCGGCATCGGCGAGATGATCGGGCTCATTGCTGCGGTGATCATTCTGCTCCTCGCATTTGGGTCAGTTATTGCGATGGGACTCCCGATCGGCATGGCGCTCTTCGGGTTGGCACTCGGTGTGAGCTCGATGGGGCTGATCACCTACCTGATCGACATTCCGAGCTGGGCGCCGCAGATGGGCAGCATGGTCGGTCTCGGCGTTGGCATTGACTACGCCCTCTTCCTGGTCACCCGCCATCGCGAGTTCCTGGCGCGAGGCATGACGGTCGAAGAGTCCGTCGGACGAGCGGTTGCGACCGCTGGCCAGGCAGTCATTTTCGCCGGCGGCACGGTGGTGATCGCGATCCTCGGCCTCGCCGTCGCCGGTATCCCGTTCATGACGGCCGCCGGCGTTGCTATCTCGGTGATCGTGCTGATCATGGTCGTCGCGTCGGTGACGCTGCTGCCAGCCTTCCTCGGCCTCGCTGGAACCTGGATCAATCGGCTCGGGATCCATCGTCGCGGTCATCACGCCGGTGAGAGCGTGGGGGTCGGATGGGAGCGTTGGGGCCGTCACGTGTCCAACCATGCATGGCCGTACGCCATTGGCGTCACCGGACTGCTGCTCGCGCTCACTGCGCCGGTCCTCGTGCTGCAACTGGGCTTTCCCGACGAAGGATCACTCCCTGAGTCACGCACCGAGCGACGTGCGTATGACCTCGTCGCTGAAGGCTTCGGAGCCGGCATCAACGGTCCGCTCGTTGTGGCGATCGACATCAGCAACGATGTCGACGTCGTGCAGCCACTTGCTGACGCTGTGGCCGCCGATCCGGGCGTGGTCGCCGTTTCTCCCCCCGAGGTCAATGTCGCCGCAGGCGTCGCCACGCTGATCGTCTTCCCGACCACGGCACCGCAAGACGACGCCACCCTCGAAACGGTCGAGCGGTTGCGTTCCGACGTCTTCCCCCAGGTGCTTGGCGACAGCCCTGCGGTCGCGCACATCGGTGGCCAGACCGCGACCTTCGGCGACCTCGGTAACCGGATCACCAACCGTCTGCCGTGGTTCATCGCCGCGGTGATCCTGCTGTCGTTCGTGCTCCTGACCTTCGTCTTCCGGTCGATCCTTGTCCCGCTCAAGGCGGCGCTCCTCAACCTCTTGAGCATCGGCGCGGCGTACGGAGTGATGGTGATGGTGTTCCAGTGGGGGTGGGGCCTGAGCCTGGTGGGCCTCGATGCGACGGTGCCGATCATCTCGTTCATCCCCATGTTCATGTTTGCGGTGCTCTTCGGCCTGTCGATGGACTACGAGGTCTTCCTGCTTTCTCGGGTCCGCGAGGAATACTTGATCACGGGTGACAACGACGCTTCCGTCATCCACGGGATTGCCAGCACTGCTCGAGTGATCACGTCGGCGGCGTTGATCATGATCTCTGTCTTCCTCGGATTCGTGCTTGGCGAGGACCCCGCGATCAAGATGATGGGCCTCGGATTGGCGACAGCGATCTTCGTCGATGCAACCATCGTCCGCATGGTGCTCGTGCCGGCCACCATGCGACTGATGGGTGACGCCAACTGGTGGATTCCCGGATGGCTCGACCGGCTTCTGCCGACGATCGACATCGACGGTGAGAGTGGATTACCCGAACCTCAGATGCTGGTGACCGAGGTCAAAGAGCGAGAGCCGGTACTGGTGTGAGAGCTGCTTGGTACCAGACGTACGGACCGCCGTCATCGGTGAGGGTGCGCGAAATTCCGGACCCCGTTCCCAAGGCCGATCAGGTGGTGGTCCGTGTCAAGGCTGCGGCGGTCAACCCGCTCGACCTCTACTACCTGGCTGGAACGCCACTGATTGCTCGGCCCGCGTTCGGGCTGTTCGGACCGAAGCGCCACACTCCAGGCGTCGACGTCTCGGGCGTGGTCGAAGCAGTCGGAGCCGACGTGACGAGGTTCGCTGCGGGCGACGAAGTCTGGGGAAACTGTTCGGGTGCATTCGCCGAGCGCGTCGCCACGAAAGAGAAGCAGCTGGTCCACAAGCCGGTGCGGGTGACCTTCGAGCAAGCGGCAGCGGTGTCGATCGCAGGTTTAACAGCACTCCAGGCCGTACGTGACCATGCAGCTGTTCAGCCGGGTCAGCACGTTGTAATCAATGGAGCGTCGGGCGGCGTCGGCACGTTCGCCGTGCAGATCGCAAAGCACATGGGTGCGCGCGTGACCGGTGTATGCAGCACAAAAAATGTTGAGATGGTCCGGTCACTCGGTGCTGATCTCGTTGTCGACTACACCGTCGAGGACTTCACGCGGCTCGACCTCGCGGCCGACGTGATGATCGACAACATCGGCAACCGCACGGTTGCCGAGAACTGCAACGCACTGGCCGCAAATGGTGTCTACGTTGGCGTCGGGGCACCGAAGGGTGGGCGGGTGCTCGGGCCCATCAGGTATCTGCTTGGTTGCACACTCCGATCGCCGTTCGTCAGCCAGCGACTCGCGTCGTTCACGGCGAGCGTGACGCTGGCTGATCACGACGCGCTCAACGACCTCCTCGACGCCGGCGCGGTGGTGCCGGTCATCGACCGGACCTTCAGGCTCGACGATGTCGTCGAGTTGCTCGAGCTGCAGGCATCAGGCCGCATTGCAGGCAAGGCGCTCCTGACATTCTGACCTGGCCCGCTGATCTGGCCCGCTGATCTGGCCCGCTGATCTGGCCCGCTGACTGTGGGACTGCGGAAAGCTACGGTCGCTGCTGTGGAAGCGACCTTCACGTTCGACGCCGACTTGTACCTGCACAGTGGTGGTTCGTGGGTGTTCCTGGCAGTGCCCGCTGACGACTCGGACGACATCTCGGAGATGGTGCCAACACGGAACGGCTTCGGCTCGGTACGGGTGCGCGCCCAGATCGGCGACACCGAATGGATGACGTCGGTGTTCCCGGACAGCAAGCGCAAGGTGTACGTCCTGCCGGTCAAGAAGCCGGTCCGCAAGGCCGAGGGCATCGATGCAGGCGACACTGTCGAAGTGAGCCTCTCGATCGAGCTGAATTGACGCTCAGCAGCTTTCGGGTAGGAGAAGCGACTGCTTCAGAGGCCGCGTGATTGTGCCCAGAGATCAGGGAAGTCTGCATCTCGCTTTTCCATCTGCGCAGCGAATGCCTCGGCCATGTCGTCGGTGTCGAACATCGAGGCGTTCCAGGTGGCGATGTGCTCGAGGCCGTCGGCAATTGAATGCTCCTGGCTGTACTGCATCGACTTCTTCGTGCCCCAGACGGCCATCGGGCTTTTTGACGCGATTTCTGCGGCGATCTCGTGGACTCCTGAGAGCAACTGCTCGTGGTCGGCGTAGACCTTGTTGACGAAGCCAGCAGCGAGGGCCTCGGCGGCGCTCCACTTGCGGCCGGTGTAGGCGAGCTCGCGCACGATGCCTTCGGGAACGAGGCGTGGCATGCGCTGCAGCGTGCCGACGTCGGCGGTCATCCCGATGTTGATCTCGGCGATGCAGAAGTACGCCGACTCGGAGGCGTACCGGAGGTCAGCAGCCGACACCATGTCGATGCCACCTCCGACGCATGCGCCTTGGATCGCACAGAGGATCGGCATCCGTGCCCGCTCGAGTGCGGTGAACGAATCCTGCAATTTCATCGCTGTCGAGCGGAACCGTTCGCCGCGCCGGCTGGTGTGCTTGGCGCCGCTGGCCGTCGGGCCGACGTCGGATCCTGACGCGCTGAAGACCGAGAGGTCCATGCCCGAGCAGAAGTGCCGCCCCTCGCCGGAGAGTACGACGGCGCGCACCGCACCGGATGCCGACATCTCGTCGACGATCTCGGGCAGTTCGTTCCAGAACTCGGCGATCATCGAATTGGCCTTCTCGGGCCGGTTCATCTGGATGTGGCCGACCTTGTCGGTGATCTCGACGTCAAAACAGGTGTGTCCCATGTGGCCAAGCCTGGCAGATGAGCACTGTCACAGTTGGGTCAGACCTGGCTGTGACGCGCTGCAGCGCGGGCGCAGTGTCGGAGCGAGCTAGAACAGAGCAATGAGCATTGACGCTTCGACGAACGCAGTGCGTTTTCCGAAACCGATTCCGTTCGGCTGGTACTCGGCGGGTCGGCTCGTCGACCTGCCATCCGACTTGATTGCGACAGGCGACCAGGCGGGCGCGGTCTTCTCGTTTCAAGCGTGCGGTCAGGAACTCGTTGCATGGCATGACGGCGCGAAATTTCGGGTCGCCGATGCCTTCTGCCCACACCTCGGTGCCCACCTGGGCGTCGGGGGCCGTGTTGATGCCACCCCCGAGCATGCGGGCTGCATTGTCTGCCCGTTCCACGAGTGGAAATTCGACGGCACTGGCGCGAACACGTTCATCCCCTTCGCCGAGCGAACGAATGCCAAGGCCAAGCTGCGGATGTACCCGACCACCGAGATCGACGGTCACCTCCGCTTCTGGTACCACCCCGATCCGGCCGTCGAGCCGATGTGGGAGATTCCGACGCTGATCGACGATGCCATGGTGCCGTGCGGTGCAGCTGAGTGGACCGTTGCTTCGTACTGGCAGGAGATGGCCGAGAACTCGATCGACATGGCGCACTTCGTGTCAATCCACGGCTCGCCCGGCCTCGGCGAGGTGCGCAGCGCAGTCGCCGAACCCGCGGCCGACGGCTCGGCGAACGGCCCGATCCGCCACGTGGTCAACAAGACCGTCTACGAAACGCCGAAGGGCCTCGAGGCCGGCGAACTCAACGTCGACATGTATGGCCCAGGTACGAGTGTCACGACGTTCGCACTGTTCGGCACGATCAAGTTGTTGTCCACCACCACGCCCATCGACAACGGTCATTGCTCGATCCGCATGAATTTCTTCCACGACGGTGAGGAACTTTCGGCCGCAATTGCGCCGGCGTTCGTCAAGGAGGTGAAGCGCCAGTTCGAACAGGACGTCCCGATTTGGGAGAACAAGCGCTTCGTCGCCTCGCCAGCCCTCGCGCCCTACGAGAAGCCCATCACCGAGTTCCGCGCTTGGGCCGCCCAGTTCTACCTCACCCCCGGTCACACTGTGCCAGGCACAGTGTGACCGCTTCTCCCCGATGGGCGCCGATGACATGACCTTTCCCGCTGATCCGCAGGCGATCGATCTGATGATCGCATTCCCGTTCAAGAAGGCCGAGATCTATGCCTTCCTGCGAGCGCAGGCGAAAGACGACGAGACAATTGCGGGTCAGGGGGATCTTGCAATGCCGGCCGGCTACATGTTCAACGACGTCGGCGACGATGCCGATGATGACGAAGATGTCATCGAGACCTGCATTGCGGCGATGGATGCGGTCGGTGTTGCGAGCGGGCTGTTCAACGTCAGCGAGCAATCGATCGAGGCGAAGCAGCGCCACCCGGAGCGGATCCATTTCAGCCTCGAAGTTGACCCGAACGACATTGGCGGAGCGGTCCATGCGATCCGCGCGGCGCATGCCGATCACGATCTGAAGGCAGTGACGTCATTCCCCGCCGGGTGTAATCCGCAGGTACCGATCAGTGATCGTCGCTACTACCCGATCTATCAGACCTGCGTCGACCTCGACATCCCGGTCTGCCTCACGGCCGGCGTTCCCGGCCCGCGTGTCCCCGGCGACTGCCAGCATGTCCGGCATTTCGACCAGGTCTGCTTCGATTTCCCCGACCTCAAGATCGTGATGCGCCACGGCGCCGAACCCGACGAGGCGCTCGCCGTGAAGCTGATGCTGAAATACCCGGGGCTGCACTACTGCACCTCGGCGTTCAGCCCGAAGTACTACCCGCAGGCGATCATCGACTACGCCAACACACGTGGCACCGACAAAATCATGTACGCCGGCTACTACCCGATGGGCTTGAGCCTCGATCAGATCTTCGCCGCACTGCCGGACGTTCCCTTCCGTGACAAGGTCTGGGAACCGTTCCTGCACGGCAACGCACGACGCGTGTTCAAGCTGTGATACGTCCGTGGTTTGTCTGTGATCCGGCCGTGATTCTCCCAGGTGACGAAAAGTTGGATCCCCAGGGAACCCAGGCGGGTCTGGCAACGTCGAATACATCATGAAGCGCACGATTGGACTCCCACTCATCGCCCTCGCTCTCGTCACGGCAGGGTGCACCAGCACTGCGCCGGTCGATGAGTCGACACAAAGCTCCGAGGTCCCGGTGACGTCCGCTGCTGGGACTCCGCCAGTAACCGATCCTGATGTCGAACCGCCAGTGACGGACCCGGACAGTGGCAATCAGGGACCAATTGGCTTTGCCCCAGCTGCGCTGCAGCAGTTCGGTGACTGCTCGGCCTTCCTCGATTACGTCCACACCGAGGGCGCCGATCGAGTCGGGCCCTACGGGTTTGGCAACAACGGTTTCTTCGGCCCTGTGGACGACGCCGGCTTTGCGGTGGCGGAAAATGATGCCACCGCCGCGACAGAGGCGCCGGCTGAGGCCGACACCGCGCAGAGCAGCGGTGCCAGCACCCCGACAGTTGACCGTGCCTCGAGCGAAGGCGGCGGCGATGGCACGTACTCGACGACGAACGTCCAGGTCGATGGCGTCGACGAGCCCGACATCGTCAAGACCGATGGCGACCGCATCATCGCAATCGCCGGGGAGATGCTTCACTACATCGACATCGCTGACGATGGCGTGACGGGAACCAAGCGTGGTTCGGTTGCCCTCAATGGCCAGAACGGGTCCTACACCTACGGCCACGAGATCTTCCTCGCTGGCGACCGGGCGTTCGTGTTCGCGCAGGGCGAGTTCTACGGCGGCTATCCCGAGCCAGCCTTCATCGACGACGTTGCCGAAACCGAGCCGGCACCCGCAGACGAACCGATCCCGGTCGAGCCCGATTTCCCGATTGGTGGCCCGATTGGGCCGGGCTCCTACCAGGGCCCGCAGACGTTGATCATCGAAGTCGATCTGTCGAACCCCGACGCACCTGAAGTGGTCAACACGATGAGCATCGACGGCCGCTATATCAGCGCCCGCTCGATTGGCGACACGGCCCGCATCGTTGTCACCTCGCCGCCGCAGGACCTCGGCTTCTTGTACCCATCGAACCCGGGCACCGAGCAGAAGGCCGAAGAGACGAACCGCGAGGTCGTCCGCAACTCGACCGAGAACGACTGGCTGCCAGAGTTCCGCATCGACCGCAACGATGGCAGCACCGAGGAGGGGCAACTCGTTGATTGCGCCAGTGTGTTCGCCCCCGCCGACTTCGGTGGTTTCGACATGCTTTCGATCGTCACGCTCGACCTCGGCGCCGACCTCGCTGCGCCAACCGGCACGAGCAGCGTGATGGCCACGGGCGACACCGTCTACGCATCGCAAGATCGCATGTATGTGTCGACCAATATCTGGACGCCGATCATCAACGAGCAGACCAACGAGTGGCTCGACGAGAACTACGAGACCGCAATCCACCGCTTCTCGATCGCTGGCCCCGGTGCCGCCCGGTACGAGGCCTCCGGCTCCGTCGAGGGACATTTGCTCAACCAGTTCTCGATGAACGACCGCGATGGCGTCTTCTACGTCGCGGCCACGAAGGGCGCCCCGTGGGCCGAGTCGTCCGAGAGCCAGATCGTTTCGATGGAGGTCAACGGTGATCAACTCGAACAGATCGGCAGCGTCGGCGGCCTCGGGCTTGGCGAACGCATCTTCTCGGTGCGCTATGTCGACGACACCGCCTACGTGGTGACGTTCCGCCAAGTCGACCCCTTCTACGTGATCGACCTGAGCGACCCTCGAAACATGGTTGTGCAGGGCGAACTCAAGATCCCGGGCTTCTCGAACTACCTGCATCCGATCAGCGACGACCTCGTCATCGGCGTCGGCCAAGACGCGACCGACGACGGTCAAACAACCGGTACCAAGGTGTCGCTGTTCGACGTGAGCGACCCGACCAACCCGCTCGAGATCGACGTGTGGACGTTGCCGAACGGGTTCAGTGATGCGCAGTTCGACCATCGTGCGTTCTTCTGGTGGGGCCCGACGAACACGGCGGTTCTTCCTCTGCAGTCGTACAGCGACCAGTTCGCTGGCGCAATCGTGTTGAAGGTGACCGCCGACGGGATCACCGAACAGGGTCGCATCAGCCACGCCGAAGACGACGGCACACCCAACGGGCAGACCGACTGCGAAGTCATTGATAGCTCGCAGTTCGGCGAGGGCGGCGAGTTCTTCTGGATCGGCCAAGAAGGTGGCCAAGTCCAGCTCTGCACAGCGCAAGATACGGGCGGCGCGACCGGCCTCTTCTGTGATCCGGTTCCGGTCGACGAACTCGAGAACTGGTGGGGTATCCAAGCTGAGCAGCTCGATATCGACACCAGCGGCTTCGAACGCTTCGAGCTGTGTTGGCCGAGCTGGAACGGCTACGAGACCGCCATCCAGCGGACGATGATCATCGACGGCAACCTGTGGACGCTGTCGCCCACGACCATCCAGTCGAACGACCTCGCCAGCCTCGACCGCACCGACCAGATCACCCTGTAACGCTGGTCTTGTCACACCGAGATCTGACCTCGGTGTGACAAGACCAAGCAGATATCGGTGTGATGGCGAGGTGATGGCGGTGTGATGGTTTAAGCCGGGGCTGGTTGCAGCTTTTTACGGGTGGGGAGTTTGATGTTGTCGGCGTACTTGGCGACGAGCGGTCCCATGATCGCGGTGACCAGGACGTAGCCGGCAACGAGTGCGCCCAGCTCGGGTCCGTCGATCAGTCCGGCGCCCAACGCAGCGATCACGATGGAGAACTCCCCACGGGCGATCAACGTTGCTCCGGCCCGCAAGCGACCCTTCTGAGCTGCGCCGACGCGCTTCGCAGCGAACCAGCCGGTCAACATCTTGGTGATGGCGGTGACGATAGCGAGCCCGAATGCTGGCAGAAGTGCGTCGAGCAGTTTTGCGGGGTCAACCTGGAACGAGAAGAACAGAAAGAAGATCGCTGCGAAGAGATCGCGCAGCGGCGTGATGAGCTGTATCGCTCGTTCCTCAGCCTGACCCGACAGGGCCAATCCGACGAGGAACGCACCGATGGCCCCGGACACTTCGAGCTGCTGGGCGACGCCGGCAACCAGCAAGGTCACACCGAAGACGGCGAGCAGGAGCGCCTCATCAGACCCGCCGATCAGTAGGTCGCTGAGCTTGCGTCCGTAGAACAGGGCCGACAGCAGGATGACGGTGACCACGACCAGGGCAATCGCGACACTCGTCAGCGTCGCAAGCACCGTGCCGCCGACGATGAGCGCCGCGACCACTGGCAGGTACACGGCCATCGCAAGGTCTTCGATCACGAGCAGATTGAGGATTGCCGGGGTCTCGCGGAAGCCAAGTCGGTGGAGGTCGCTCAACACTTTTGACACGACACCCGATGATGAGACCCACGTGGCGCCACCGAGGAGCACCGCAGCCAGCGGTGACCAGCCGAGCAACAGGCCCGCTGCCACGCCGGGGAGTCCATTGAGCAACATGTCGACGATGCCCGGCAAGACGCCAGTGCGGAGCCCGCTGCGTAACTCGATATCGGAGTACTCGAGGCCGAGGGTGAAAAGCAGGAGCAGCACGCCGATCTCGGCGACGATCGAGATGAAGTCTTCGGCGACGTCAAGCTGGACGAGCCCGCCTTCGCCCAGGGCCAGCCCGGCAATGAGGTAGAGCGGCACGGCGGTAATACCGAGGCGGCCGGCGAGCCGAGCGAGCAGCGCGAGGCCGAGTACGACGGCGCCGATCTCGACGAACGCAAGAGCGGCTTCGTTGCTACCGCTAGCAATCAGGGCGGGCATGAAGAAGTGCGTGTTCAGGCGGACAGCAGGTTGCGCAGCGTGACGAGGCCGTCGACGGTGCCGACAGCGACGACGGTGTCGCCGTTGGCGAATCTGAACGACGGTTCGGGTGCTGGCATCGATTGGTCACCGCGCATCACCGCCACGATCGAGGCGCCGGTTCGGGTGCGGTATTGACCGTCCATGATCGTTGCATCAACCGCCGAGGACTTGGATGTCAGCTGGATCCATTCGATGGCCAGCCCATCGATGTTGTGCTGCACCGCACTGACTGCTTCAGTCACCTGGCTTGCGCCGAGCAGTTCGGACATCGTGCGGGTGTCGTTGGGCGAGAGGTCGATCATTGTCGAGCAGGCGTCTGGGTCGTCGTTGTTGTAGACAACGATCTCGCGTCGTCCATCGCGATGGACGACGACGCCAACGTGATCGCCGGCCTCCGTGTCGAATTCGTGGCGTACCCCGACTCCTGGCAGCTGCGTTTCGCGTACCTCGGTCATCGCGTCAGTCTCGCACCGATCTGGCCGACACGTTGAGGTGGCGGTGTCACACTTTGGTCAGCTCGGCGTGACACCAGCGCGGAACCCGCAGGTCAGCTGCCTTCTTTGCGGGCACGCAGGATGAGGGTGCTCGGCACGGGGCCGGTGTCGCCGAGTTCGCGGACCTGGTCGACACGGAAGTTGGCCCGGTTCAGCGAGGTAAACCAGTCGCTGATCGAGCGGGCGGTCGTGCCGTACGGGGCCACATCGGACACAACAGAAAAGGGGTGCGTGAGTGAGATCAGGAACGGCATGCTCGGGATGAGAATGCGGTGTACCTGACGCAGCAGACGGCCGAGGTCGTCGACCTTTTCGATGGTGTGGGAGGCCAACACGACGTCGATGGTGGCGGACGTGATCTCACCGAGATCGGCCAGATCGGCAGCATGGCACTGCACGCTGACCTCAGCGGCCTCAGCGCGAGAACGCATCTCGGCGATGCGATGTGCGTCAGGATCGACGGCGATGGCCTTCGCACCGGCCTCCGCGAATGCGATCGAGTTGTACGCATCTGACACGCCCAGTTCGACGGCACGTTTGCCGCCGCTCACGTCGCCGCTCAGGCGCAGTTCGGTATCGGTGGGGATCCCTGTTCCATAGCTGATGTTTGCGACCACGACCCCAGTGTGCCCGTTGCAAGCGACACGGGTGGGGATCGCGACCTATCCTCGGTCTCGATGAGCTTCTCGGCGGGCGCGATCAGAGGGACCGACGGCGGTGCTCGCGGCATTATCGACCATCGCCTGGCGCGGCGCATGCTGATCGCTGAGGTCAAGCGCGGTCGGCTCCGCCAGGAAGCGGTCTGTGATGCGCATCCCGAGCTGATCCGGGCTGCACGCAACGTCGGCACCGCGACCAAGACGATCTGTCCGATCTGCGAAGAGACCGAGTTGCGCCTGGTCACATACGTCTTCGGGCACGGTCTGCAGGCGCAGGGACATTGCGTGTCGACTGCCGAACAGATGCGGCGGATCAACGCCCGTTCGAGTGACGCCAATGCCTACGTGGTCGAGGCCTGCATCGTGTGCCGTTGGAATCACCTGCTGCGCATCCTCCCGGTCGGCGGCAAGTGAAGCGCCTCGCTCTCAGCGCCGCCCTGTTTGTTGCGCTGGCTGCGTGTGCATCAAATCTCCCCATTGCATCGAATGGCCCCGCTGCATCAAATATCGATGGCGAAACAGCGGTGACGGCACCAGAGAGCGCGGTGGGCACGGCTCCACCATCACCTGTGTCCGCACCTGTTTCCGCACCTGTTTCTGAAACGGCGGATGTCCAGCCTGAGGGGTTCACCACGGTGACCGTCGAGATCACCAAGGCCGATGGAACGACCTGCGAGGTCTGTTTGTGGCTCGCCGACTCGGCCGAGGAACGCGGGCAGGGCCTGATGGGTGTGACCGACCTCGGCACCGCTGCGGGCATGGCCTTCGTGTTTGAGCAACCGACCAACGGATCGTTCTACATGTTCCAGACAGTCACGCCCCTGTCGATTGGCTGGTTCGCCCCCGGCGGCGCACTGGTCTCGACGGCCGACATGGCTCCGTGCGAAAGCGATGACAGCAGCCAGTGCGAACAATTTCCTGCGGGTGCAGAGTTCGACCTCGCCATCGAAGTCTTTCGAGGAGACCTGGCAGCGGTTGGCATCGAGCCAGGAGTCAGCGCCAGAGTGATCGAAGGAACAGAAGCAGCGGCGTGTCCGGCTGCCTCAACCCTGTGACAGCGCGTCTCTATGGTTGAACCATGGAATGCGACAGGAAGTACGGCGGGAACGCGATTCCCCCACGTCCGGTAGCATTGCGCGGTCCATTACATACCCTGCCCCCACAGCCACTCTGGTTCGGGGCTCCCCATCTCTTCACGCCTGGACACCGTGAATGTGGGATCCGAAGGGAGCTATACACCGCATGAATCGTGCGTACGAAATGATGGTCATCATTGATGGAGACATCGATGACCCCAAGGCTCAGGTCTGGATGAAGACGATCAGCGACGGGATCGAGAAGGTCGGCGGAACACTGCACGACAAGATCGACTGGTGGGGCAAGCGTCAATTCGCTTACCCGATCAACAAGAAGCCGTCTGGCTATTACCTGGTTGCTCAGCTCGTTGCTGCGCCTGGCGCACTCGACGACTTGGAGCGTCAGCTCCGTCTCGCGGACGACATCGTCCGCCACAAGCTCATCCGTTTGCCAGACGAAGAAGCAGAGCGTCGCGGCATTACTGCCGCCGCCGTTGCTGTCTGATTCTCAGCTCATAGCCAAAGGGGAAATCAATGGCACAGGACAACACCGTCACACTCGTCGGGAACCTCACCAAGGATCCCGAACTTCGATACACCACCGGGGGCCGTGGTGTTGCCAGCTTCGGGCTTGCGGTCAATCGCCGATATCAGGTGAATGGCGAATGGCAGGAGCAGGTCTCGTTCTTTAACGTGGTCGCCTGGGCTGATCTCGGCGAAAATGCCGCAGCCAGCCTGCACAAGGGCAACCGCGTCATGGTCACAGGTCGTTTGGAGCAGCGCTCCTACGACACCCGTGAAGGCGAGAAGCGCAACATCACCGAAGTGATCGCAGACGACCTCGGCCCCAGCCTTCGCTGGGCGCAGGCACAGGTCGAGCGCATCTCCCGTGACTCCGCCGATGGTGGCGGATACAGCGATGGTGGCGGCAATAGCGGAGGCGGCAACAGCGGAGGCGGCGGGGCAGCTCGCTCGGCTCCCCCAGATCCCGTCTACGGCGAAGAAGAGCCGTTCTGATCCGTCCTGAGTCACGGCTGGGTTCAAACCATTGGACCCGCCGACCCCATGTCACTCATTTTTTCAATCGAAGATCATCTTCCAGTCAGGAATATCTAGGTAACCATTATGGCCAGTAAGAAGAACAAGGCCCGGTCGGCGCGAGACGCCAACCCCCGCAAGTTCAAAAAGAAGACCAGCGTCCTCATCATCGACAAGGTCGAGTTCATCGACTACAAGGATGTCGATCTGCTCCGTCGCTTCATGAGCGACCGCTCCAAGATCAAGAACCGCCGCGTCGCCGGCAACGACCTGCAGCAGCAGCGCGAAGTCGCGAACGCGATCAAGGTCGCCCGCGAAATGGCGCTTCTGCCCTACGCCACGCGTGTCGCTTCGACTCGCACTGGCGGTCGTCGTGATCGCGACGATCGTGGTGGCGGCCGTGGCCGCGACGACGGTGAGAATAGGGAGAACAATTCTGAAGAGACCACCGACACTGGTGATGACGCGGCCGATGAGTCCGTTGACAGCGGTGACGCGGTCGCAAGCACCGAGATGGAGGCCTGAGCAACATGAACGTCATTCTTCGTAACAAGGTCGAAGGCCTCGGCCTGCGCGGCGACATCGTCGAGGTCGCCGATGGCTACGCCCGCAACTTCCTCTTCCCGAAGGGTCATGCTCTCAAGGCGTCGCCCGGAGCCCTGGATCAGGCTGCAAAGATGCGTGCCTCCCGTGACCAAAAGGATCAGACAGCACGCGAGGCAGCGACCACAATCGCCAGCTCGCTCGTGCCAAAGACGATCACGATCACGGCCAAGGCGTCGAGTGAAGGCAAGCTCTTCGGTTCGATCAGTGCTACCGACGTCGCCGATGCGGTGAAGGCTCAGACCGACATCGTCATCGACCGCAAGTCGATCGAAGTCGACAACATCAAGACCGTCGGTGCCCACACGGCAACGGCCTCGCTGCATAGCGATGTGTCGTTCCCGATCAACATTGTGGTCGTCGCGGCCGAATGAGTCGTCACCCGGCCTGTGCCGGGTGAATGTCGCGACGTCCTCCGATTCGGAGAACGTCACGGTTTCGACACGTGAAAGGCGTGTCCTGCTTTCGAGCGGGGCGCGCCTTTCGTGTTTTCCACAGCCCATCCACACCCGGATCTGACCACCGGTACCCACAGGTATCCACAGGCCAGGGGATGTTATCCACAGACAATTCCCAGGGTTCTGCTACTACCTCCACACAGGATTGTTCAGGAAGAATGGCGATGACATGAGTAATGATCTCGACCGTGAGTACCAGGGCGGACAGTTCTCTGGCGGCGGGTCTGCACGTCCGCAGGGCGGCTCGGGTCGCGTCCCTCCCCACAACCTGCAGGCCGAGGAATCGGTGCTCGGTGCGCTGTTGCTGTCGCGTGACGCGATCGGCGTCGTCGGCGAAGCTGGCCTCAAGGTCAGAGACTTTTATAGCCCTGCCCACCAGCACATTTTCGACGCAATTCGGTCGCTGTATTCGTCGTCCGGCCCGGTCGACGTGGTCACCGTGGCCGACGAGTTGCGTCGCCACAACATGCTCGATGATCTCGGCGGCATGGAGCGGCTGAACGAGCTGCAGAACGCCACCCCGTCGGTATCTGGTGCTGAGCACTACGCGCGCATCGTGATGGACACGGCGCTGCTTCGTCGGCTGATCCACACCGCTGGCGAGATCACCGACTTGGCGTTCAGTGAGCCCGACGATGTCACGAAGGCCGTCGACTTGGCCGAGTCGAAGATGTTCGAGGTTGCCGAGGACCGTGTTGTCGACTCGACCCGCCCGATCGACGAGTTGCTCAACGAGGCCATGGACCAACTCGAAGAGAACTTCGAGCGTGGCGACACAATCACGGGCGCTGCCACTGGCTACGACGATCTTGACGAACTGCTGTCGGGTCTGCAGCCGAGCACCTTGAACATCGTCGGGTCCCGCCCTGCCATGGGTAAGACCGCCTTCGGTCTGGGCTTGGCGACGCATATCGCGAAGACGTCTGGCAAGCCGACGCTTGTGTTCTCGCTCGAGATGGGCCACAGCGAGTTGACGCAGAGAATCTTGTCGTCAGAAGCGAAGGTCGATTCGGGCAAGCTGCGCACCGGCAAGCTGACCGAGAGCGACTGGTCAAAGATCGGCCTCGCCGTCGGTCGCCTCGAAGTCCCGCTGTTCCTCGACGACAACCCGCAGGTCACCGTCATGGAGATCCGGGCGAAGGCGCGCCGTATCAAGGCGCAGCACGGCGGCCTGGCGCTGATCCTCATCGACTACCTGCAGCTGATGAGCGGCTCGGGCAAGTCGGAGAACCGCCAGCTCGAAGTGTCAGAGATCAGCCGAAACCTGAAGGTTTTGGCCCGCGAGCTTGAAGTGCCGATCGTGGCGCTCTCCCAGCTCAGCCGTAACTTGGAATCCCGTGCGGACAAGCGCCCGATGCTCGCTGACCTGCGCGAGTCCGGTTCGCTCGAGCAGGACGCCGACGTCGTGATGTTCCTGTATCGCGACGAGGTCTACAACCCTGAGTCACCCGACAAGGGCAGCGCCGAAATCATCGTCGCCAAACACCGCGCCGGCCCCATCGGCACCAAGCGTCTTGTCTTCCTCGGTCAGTACACCAGGTTCGACAACGCCGCCCGCTCGATGTAGATCGGCATCTGGTCGCTTGTCGGCTCAGGCGAAAGAATCTGGAGCGTTCGCCGTGTGCCGAACCCCGTTCGGGGTTGCAGCTGATTCTCAGGGAGCGCCAGAGATGTCGTCCGCGCACATGAATGCGGCGGCACCCACAGCGATTGGTCCCAGCGTCGCAATGTTGGCGGCGCTGATGCCTGCTTGCTCGGCGAGCAATTGGTGATACGCCGGGGTGGCGTCATCGGCACCGAACCGCAGCACTAAGGCGCAGTAGTCGTTGCCCATCTTGCTCACGGTCTCGATTCCGAGATCACGGTAGTTACTCATGACTGGCGAAGATGCGCCGGCTTGCGTGAGGAGCACACCGACGCCCTCGTACTCGGCTTCGCTGAGGGACAGATCGTTCTCAGTGTCAGAGATCGAACCATCGTCACCGCCACTCTCTGACGAGCTTTGTTCCCCGGCGCAGGCTGACAGTGCGACCAGCGCCAGGCTCACCACGAGCCGATGTGTTCTTGTGATCTGCATGGCTCCCCTTGACAGCTCGATTGTGGACAAAATCTAGTGCCGCGGTGCTGCGCTCCCTCATCTTCTGATGAGGAACCAGGGTTCGTTGGCTGTCACCCGATTCGACCATTCGGACGTCTGTAGGGGTGTGACCCGCCTGCTCAACTGATGGGAGATTCGATGATGAACGCTGCGCCCACTTCGACAACGGACGCCCCTTGGACGGTTCCAGTGCCGAGACCATCGCGCCGCGATCTGGTCCGCCTGGTGCGCCGGCTCTTGAGTACGCCGCTACCTGGATCGACGAGATCGACCAGCGATTTGCCCGCACCCACCTGTACCTGTCGCGTCCGCTCTTCCGACAGATCCCCCACCCGATCTCATGGACAGAGCGGGCAGCGGCGCGCCGCGACCACGCAGGGCTCGACGCGATCAGCGACGAAGCCGTCTTTGCCTCGCGTTCGCATCTGCTGACGGGCGACGACGCGGGCGACGTCCTTGACGCACTCGTTCACCGCAGCAACCTGTCCGACGAGGCGATTCGCGATCAGGTCAAGTTGCTCATCGGGGCTGGATGCGACACCTCCGCCTCGTCGCTGGCTCGATTGTGTTGTGCGCGCCAATCGAAACTGGTGGATCAGCTGCGTGCTGGATCCAGCGCAGGCCATGAGCCTCGTTGAACCGACCACCGCGAGTTTGACCATGCGGCTCGTGAGATTTTCGTGAGATCGATCCGCTGAACGCGACATTCTCGAAGAGGCCATCGCCCGCGTCTGTGGCGACAGGGTGCGTTAGGCGAGATCCACCTGGATCGGGACCGCGCGGGCAAGCGTGTGTCCGACCGGTGAGGTCCCGGTGACAAGCCGATGGAGTTCTTCGATGGTCTCGGCGGGAGCGTCAGCATCGATGATGACCTTGGCGCGGATGCCCTGAAAGCCGGCGTTGCCGCCTGGGTTGAGGCCCAAGAAGGTGTGGAGGTCGAGGTCTCCTTCGAGTTCGATTCGCAGGTCGTTGATTGCTACGCCTGCCGCGGTGGCGTTGGCGGCGTAGCCAACGGCGAGGCAGTTGCCGAGAGCGGCCAGGAGCTGCTCGACTGGGTTGGGAGCTGTGTCGGTTCCGCCGAGTCCTGCTGGCTCATCCGAGCCGATCGGCGCGAAGTCGCGGATCGATGCGGTTGAACGGAATCCTTGCTCCCAGTTGACCACTGCCTTCCAGGTCGTAGATGCGACCTCGGGGCTCTCTTGGATCTTTGCTGCCAGTCCGGCGACCGCTTCGATGTTGACGGTGTTGATGGCTGGGCTGGTTTCGGTGGTGCTCATGGATTGTCCCTTTGAAAAGCCGATAATTATGATCGGATTAGTCAGGATTATACGGAGAGGAAGTCGTCCAGAGCAAGTGGGCAGGCAAAGTGGCCGTCATCGAGTTCGCCAGTGCCGGTCGACCGCCCTGTGCTTGGCGGTTGTTACGAAGCGCCCCCCGATCAAGCCGATGACTGCCAGAAACATTTGGAGGAGAATCGGGACACTGGTGATGACAAGGATGACAATGAGTCATCGTGGGAGTGCCCGGCCGACTCGATGACTCGAAGTTGAAGTTGACGGTCATGAGGATGAACCCACCGAAGATCAAGATGTACGCGACGAGCACAACTGTCTCGATTAACTCCATCGCCGGGAGTTGCACGAATCGGCCGAGTGGTCCGTCCGTGGGCGCAATGACGCCGACGGCAACGAGCGCGGCCAGTGTGCTGCTTACTGGGTTCTCCGAGTTTCAGGGTTGGATCGTGTTGAGCAGGGTCCAGTCGGGTTTGCTGGCGTAGAGCAGGCAACGCACGCGGTGGTGTCGGAAGTTGACCAGACCAAACGCGACGCTGTTCTCTTGACGCGTTTGACCAGATAATCACACCCTCGGTCGGCATCGACTCGTCCGCGAAGTCGCGGACAATCTCAGCAACCGACGCGTCGGCGATTCAGGGTTGCTATGGGCGTATGTTTGACGAACCATTTCTTTTGCGTTCCATGGGAACTACACCTGTTGTTTCGGGTCGCCGGCACGCAGCAGACCAACGAGGCGATCGTGCTGATCACTCGGTCCAATCTCTCCACTCGGCTGGTCGCGCGGCGAGCCATCGACACGGCTCCGGCGCAGTCCTGCCAGGCAGAACGTCAAGCAGTTGGCCTCGGCGCACGTCGACGATCTGGGT
>Ga0209702_10001525_pt1 | contig 44197 bp, 44 predicted proteins | sample FRY01_FD_187210 | JGI IMG/M metagenome (GOLD analysis project Ga0209702, IMG submission 187210) | Freshwater microbial communities from Lake Fryxell liftoff mats and glacier meltwater in Antarctica - FRY-01 (SPAdes) (version 2) | ecosystem: Environmental > Aquatic > Freshwater > Ice > Glacier...
CCCATTCCAGTTCACCATGGCCTTGACCGTTGGGACGAGACCAAACCCAGCCAAGAAAATCCCGTCCACATCCGGCTTCACGCTTTCCACCACTGGCTTGTTCGTGGTGGGTGCCAGGATGATGTCCCCCACGTTCACGGCTTTTTGCTCTGCCGCTGCCGCCACCGTCCGTGTTTGGGACACAAAGCCCGCCGCGCTTGCCGAAAGGACTGATCCTCCGGCCAGACTCACATTCGCCAGGGTAAAGGTGCCATTGACCGCGCTCGTCGTGCTCAGTCCACCTAGACCAATAGCGGCACCCGCCAGTGGCGTGTTTGTGCTGCCATTCAGCACCCGGCCCGTCACCGTCAAACTGCCCGCTCCTCGTGTGTCCACCGTGATGTTTGGGGAATAGCCGGGGGCGGCGGTGATTTCCGGCGCCCATGACAACCAAGCGGCTGCCAGCAAGAAAGCGAAGATGTTACGTTGGGTTAAGTTGTTCATTCAATTTTCAGTTTTCAATTTTCCGCTTCCAGATTTTTGCCTTCAGCTTTCTACTTTCAGTTTCCCCCTCCCTTCACTTCACTGCTGCGCTCGTCCCTCGCTTGGCCATTCCGTTCCGTTCGTTCCGCTGCCGGCTGTTTCATGGGACTGAACTGCGGGCCAGCCGGAACCCGACGTCGTCGCTCGCGTAGCCAGGCGTGCCGCCGCTGCGGGACGCGGCGCGGCAGCTGTCCGCATCGTAGTCCCAACTGCCGCCCCGGCCCACCCGGAACGGGCCCGAAGAAGGCCCTCTGGGATCACTCGCAGGCGAAGAGGCGTAATAGCTGCCGCCATACCAATCCCAGCACCACTCCCACACGTTCCCTACCATGTCGTGAAGACCGTATCCGTTCGCCCCAAAACTCCCCACCGGCGACGTGTAGGGAGTGCTTCCCGTCGCATAAGTCGGATGGTAGTCCCGCGTCGGGCTGGTGTCATAACCGTAGCTGGAGGAACTATAGTAGTTCGCCTGGCTATGCGTGATTGTGGCTCCCCAGGGAAAGCGCTGCCCACTCAGCCCGCCCCGCGCTGCCTTCTCCCACTCCGCCTCGCTCGGCAGGCGGTAACCGCTGGCGGCCCAGCCGCAGACCACGGCGTCACTGCTGCCGGTCCTGTAAGTCACGCCTGAAACGGTGTAGCACGGTGTCAGCCCCTCCTTCTGGCTGCGCGCATTGCACCACTTCACCATGGCGTACCATGAAATCGAATGCACCGGATGATTGACCGCCTTGCCGTCGCCCACTGGCAGGTCGGTGTACCCATTCACCGCCCCCCAGGTCCGCACCTCGTCCCACAGCGCCTTCGTCACCTCGTATTTCCCCATGAAAAAGGCGCTGACCTGAACGCTGTGAACGGGCCGCTCAGCAGTGCCTCCTTCACTGAACGAGTCCCCCATCTGGAAGCTGCCCGCCGGGATCAGCGCAAAGCCATCCAGCACAGGCGGTGGATCACTGGCGGTGATGCGGAACTTCACCGCCGCAGAAAACTGCTCATTCCAATCCGCCCCAGCATTCCAGACCAGTTGTTTATTGGTTCCATTCGCCACCCCGCCCCCAACCGCCCCACTGAAACTGCTGGCAGACACCGCATAGCTGCCCCCACCATCATTGGAAACCGCCACCAACACCGTCGCAGGACCCGTGGCCGCAACCGGGGTGGTGGCGGTTGCAAGCGGGCGAGCGGGGCGAATGACGAATGTTCGGTTGGCGTGGGGCCATTCCGGCGGGCGGAGCGAGTGATGCCGCTCCGCCTAGTTGTTTGGGCGGCGGTCATTTTCTGCCCACGTCTCCTGCGTGCGGGTGCATTCCTGTCCATCCCTGGCTTTCAGCCCACATGCCACGTGACGGTGGACGACGAGGCTGCTTGAATCGGCGGCTTCGATTTGAATTTACTCATGCGCCTCCTCCCACTTTCTCTCGTTCTCCTCACCACCGGCATCACCTTGGCTGCTGAAAAGCCGAAGACTGCGCAGGACATCCCCGAAGTCGTCATCACCGCCACGCGCAGCGCCAAACCGGCGGCCCAAGTGCCCGCCGTGGTCAAAACGCTCGACAAGAAACAGCTGGAGGAACGCCTGGTGCGCACCTTCCCCGAGGCGCTGCGGGAAACGCCCGGCGTGACGATCCAAAAGACCTCCAACGGCCAGGGTTCGCCCTTCATCCGCGGCTTCACCGGCTTCCGCAATCTGCTGCTCATTGACGGCATCCGTTTCAACAACTCCACTTTCCGCGACGGACCCAACCAGTACTGGAACACCATTGACCCATACTCCGTCATCCGCGTGGAAGTGCTGCCCTCGCAGGGGGCTGTGCTCTACGGCAGCGATGCTATCGGTGGCACCGTGAATGCTTTCACCAAAGACTCCGGCTTTCTGAGCGAGTCCGCAGGCGGTTTTTTCACCCGCAGCCTCGCCAGCTACCGCTACTCTACGGCGGAGCACAGCAACGTCGAGCATCTGGAAACCAGCATCGGTGAAGGGCAAAAATGGGGCCTGCAGGTGGGGGCCACCCTCAGCCAGTTCGGCGATGTCACGGACGGCAGCGGACAGCGGCAGCGCCACACCGGCTACGACCAGTGGGCCTTCGATGTCAGGCTCGACATCGCACTCGATGACCAGTGGACCTTCACCGCCGTGCATCAGCAAGCGCAGCAAAACGACGTGTGGCGCACGCACTCGACCACCTCCGGCGTTTCCTTCAATGGTACCGTCATCGGCACCGACCGCGTGCGCCTTTTCGACCAAGAACGCAGCCTCTCCTATGTGCGGCTGGCCGGCAAAGACCTCAACAGCTTCATCGACGGCGCCAGCCTGACCATCTCCCTGCAAACCGCCGGGGAAAATCAATTCCGCGTGACCGGTGCTGGCGTCCACTCTTACAACAAGGTCGATCTCAGCACGCTGGGCGTCGATCTCCAGTTCGAAAGCGACTCTCCCATCGGCAACCTCGTCTATGGGGTGGATTTTTATGAGGACTTCGTGCAGTCCCACGCCACCAACAATCCCTTCCAGGGTGCGGTGGCGGACAACTCCACCTACAGCCTGCTCGGCGTCCACATTCAGGACAGCATCGACCTCGGCGAGCGCGTGCATCTCTTCCTGGGCGAGCGCTTCACCCATGCCACCGCCCGGCTCGGCAGTTTTCAGAATCCGGTCACCAAGGCGCAGCAATCCTTTGCCAACAGTTGGAACAATCTCTCCGGCAGCGCCCGCTTCGTGATCGATCTCGACGACCGCGATCGCTACAGCCTCTACGGCGGCGTCTCGCAGGCCTTCCGTGCCCCCAATCTCTCCGACCTCTCCCGCTTTGACGTGGCGCTCTCCGGCCGCACCGAGATTCCGGCCACCGACCTCTCACCGGAGAAATACCTCACCTATGAAATCGGACTCAAAGCCAACACCGCGACCATCAGCGCCAGCATCGCCTACTTTTACACCCGCTTGAACAACCTCATCATCCGGCGCTCCACCGCGGTGCCGCTGCAAGACACCAAAAGCAACGGCGGCGACGGCTACATGCAGGGCTTCGAGTTTTCGACTCGCTGGCAGATGGACGCCCACTGGAGCGTCTTCGGCCACATCGCCTGGGTGGAGGGGGAGGTCGATCAGTTCATCGGCACCACCACGCAGAAACGCCGCGAGTCCCTCGGAAAAATCTCCCCTCTCGTCGGCTACGCCGGCGTGCGCTGGCAGGGTACGGGCAATCGCCTCTGGACCGAACTCGTCGGCCTCACTTACGGCGAGGCAGGCCGCATGAACACCCGCGACCAGCTCGACACGCAGCGCATCCCGCCCAACGGCACGCCTTCCTTCCTGGTCCTCACCCTGCGTGGCGGGTGGCAGATGAACAAGCACCTCCAACTCACCGCCACACTCGACAACTTGCTCAACCAAACCTACCGCTACCACGGCTCCGGCTCGAACGAACCCGGCTTCGGTGCCAGCCTCGGTGCCACCGTGAAGTTTTAGCCTCGCTTTGACGCTTTGCGGGCACCGCGTCTCATGGACGCCACCAGCAGGATCACCCATCCACCACCCGCAATGCAGATTCGGCTGACGCGTGGTGCATCATCTGGCTCGTGAGTGCGGCAATGCAGCAGCGTCCGGTGGGTTTGGTCTGGTCGCCGCGCTCCCGCGCGGCAATGTCCCACTCCAGATGGAGGTATTCAGCCAATACATTGGCCAAGCTGAGTTGAAAAAACTGCCCCACTGCCGCCCATACGACGACGAAGTGGCCAACACTGAGCTCCTGGTCCACCGCTTCACGCAAACGACCCAGCACGCCTTGATAGCGCGCATAGCGAGTGGATTTGAGCAACAATGCGCCCGCCCGCATGCTGCGCTTCAGGCATGCTGGCGGCAGTTGGGCCGACAAGGCTGCATCCGCTGCGAGCAAGCCCTCTAAATCTCCCGTGTGAGCCAATTGCCACGCCGATTTCAACGCGGGGCCGATAACATCACGGAACCTGCCATCGGCAAAAACTTCCCAAGCACGCATCATGCGCTGATCTGCACCGCCCAACATCAGGCAGGTGGTGCGTGCGCGCACGCTACCGAGCAGCCACTTCACCCAGTCGAGGCCGCGTGCCCAGTCTTCGATGATCTGGTCGTCTGCGGCGGTTTCACGCGGCAGCGGCAGGATGGTGATGGGCAGCAGGTGCAGTTTCATGTCACGCCAATGCTTTGCGCCGCTGTGGCAGGCGGCGGCATTCAAACCTTCGTTGCATGAAACACTTCATCGCACGAACTATGCCTGCCGCGCGACAGCGTGCGAACAGAATACTTTTCATGACCGACGCCTCCACGCTTGACACACCCGCGCCCTATTACGCCTGCCAGCGTTGTGGCAACTGCTGCCGCTGGCCGGGCGATGTGCGCATCACGGACGCTGAGGCCACGGGCATCGCAGACTTTTTACAGATGACGGAGGCGGATTTCATTGAGCAATGCACCCGCCTGAACGCGAACCGCACCGGCCTGAGCATCATCGACAAGCCGAATGGCGAGTGCCTGTTTCTCGAAGGCGTGAACGTCTGCCGCATCCAGCCGGTGAAACCGACGCAGTGCGGGGGATTTCCCAATGCCTGGAATTTTCCGGGCTGGCGAGAGGTTTGTGAGGCGGTGGAGGTGCCACGGCCAGCAGGTGACTGATGCTGCGGCTACGTCGCCTGTTCAAAGAGAACGGTTTTAGTGTAGGCGTAAGGCTTGCACAGCACGACCTTGCTCACCTCGGTGCGGACGATGACAAATTGATGGTAATCGCCGGTTTCACAGTACTTGCGGTAATAGGCCTGCGCTTTGCCAGGCATGCGATCCCAATAGCGTTTCGCCGCCTCACCTTCGACGATGCGTGTATGGCCGGAAAGATAGACGATGGTCTCCATCGCTGGGGTGGCGAACATCCACTCCGCCTGCGGATTGCAGCGCAGGTCGGCTACTTTTTGCGCTGTCGGGGCGGTGATCGAAACGACCTCCTCCAAATCATCGGTGACCTGCACGGTCATCCAAGCCGCATGCGGACAGCCTGCGATATCCGCAGTGGCCAGCACGGCGTTTCGACACTTCGCCACCACCTGCGCAGCCGTTCTTCCAATTTCGTTTTCGATCTTCATGCGGAAGCATACAGCGAGCAGCAGGGTGCGACTCCGCTTCGGTTGCCAGTCTGTGCGCGGTTTTTTGAAACACGGAATCATCCCCTGCACTGGACAAGAGGCCCAACCAATGACATCTCAACGCGATGAAGCAGCAAACCATCGTCACCCTGGACCTCGAAGGCGTTCTTGTGCCTGAAGTCTGGATCGCCTTTGCGGAGAAAACCGGCATCGCCGAGTTGCGGCGCACGACGCGTGATGAGCCGGACTACGATGTGCTGATGCAGGGGCGGCTGGCAATTCTCGACGCGCATGGTTTGAAACTGCCAGACATCCAGCAGGTCATCGGCACGCTGGCACCGATGGAAGGCGCGAAGGCTTTCCTCGATGAATTGCGCTCGTTCACGCAGGTGATCATCCTGAGCGACACCTTTGCTGAGTTTGCCCAGCCGCTGATGCGCCAGCTCGCGTGGCCGACGATTTTCTGCCACCAGCTCGAAGTCGCGGATGATGGCCGCATCGTGAACTACCGACTGCGGCAGCCGAACCAGAAGCAGAAGTCGGTGGCCGCGTTCAAGGCGCTGAACTACCGCGTCATCGCCGCCGGTGATTCCTTCAATGACACCACGATGCTCGGCGAGGCCGACGCCGGTTTCTTTTTCCACGCCCCAGCCAGCATCCAGACGCAGTTCCCGCAGTTCGCCGCCTTCGATGATTACGGCGAGCTGCTGCAGGCGATGCGCGCCGTGATGTGACACGCCATTGCCACCACGCGCATTTGCATCCAGAATGCGCGCTCGTTTCCCGCCGCGCATGCCCCAGCTTCATCTTCAGCCCGACTTCGCCACCTTCCAGACGCTCGCGCAGCAGGGCAATCTCGTGCCAGTGATGGCGGAGTTGGCCGCTGATTACGAAACGCCGCTCTCGGCCTTCCAAAAGATCCACGACGGGCGCTGCGCCTTCCTGTTGGAGTCCGCCGAGCTCACGCAGCACTCAGGGCGCTATTCATTATTGGGCAGCTCGCCGCGTCTCATCTTCACCGCGCATGGGCGGGAGATCGAGATTGAGGAGCGAGGCAAAAAGCGCACGTTCACCACCACGACCGATCCTTTAACTGAACTGCAGGAGCTGATGCGGCCGTTTCGCCCGCTGGAGGTGCCGCCGCTGCCGGTGTTTCATGGCGGCGCGGTCGGCTACTTGGCCTATGACATGGTGCGCTTCTTTGAACCGTCGTTGTCGCCGCCACCGCAGGATGAGCTGGGTCTGCCGGACATGGTGTTCATGATCACGGACACCGTGCTGGTGTTTGATCATCGCACGCGCCGCTTGTCCATCGTGGCGAATGTTCACACGGATGAGCATGCGACGCTGGCAGCGGCCTACGAATGGGCACGACAGCAGATCGCGGCCGTGATTGCCAAACTGGAGCAGCCGCTCGCCGCCAAGCCACTGCAAACCTTCGCCCCGGTCAGCCCGGATGCGGCCGCCACCGCTAGGAGCAACACCACGCGTGAGGAATACGAAGGCATGGTGCTCAAGATGAAGGAGTACATCGCCGCCGGGGACATTTTCCAAGGCGTGCCCTCCCAGCGTTTCGAGACGGACTACAGCGGCAGCACCTTGGACCTGTTCCGTGCGCTGCGGCATGTGAATCCCAGCCCGTACATGTTCTGCCTCGACTTCCCGCAGGGCTTCTCGCTCGTCGGCAGCTCGCCGGAGGTGCATGTGAAGTGTGTGAACGACCGGATCGACATCCGCCCCATCGCTGGCACGCGCTGGAGAGGCAAGACCGCTGCGGAAGACGACGCCCTGGCCGAGGAACTGCTCAACGACCCCAAAGAACGCGCCGAGCACATCATGCTCGTCGATCTCGCGCGCAATGATGTCGGACGTGTCGCCGACTACGGCACCGTGCGCGTCAGTGACCTGATGATCATCGAGCGCTACTCGCACGTCATGCACATCGTCTCGAATGTGGACGGTCGTCTGCGTGACGACAAGACGGCCTACGATGTGATGCGCGCCACGTTTCCCGCTGGCACAGTCAGCGGATCGCCAAAGGTGCGAGCGATGGACATCATCAACGAGTGCGAGAAGAGCAAGCGCTGCGCCTATGCCGGCGCGGTGGGTTACTTCGGCTTCGATGGCAACCTCGACTCCTGCATCGCACTGCGCACCTGCGTCGTGAAGGACGGCAAGGCGTATGTGCAAGCTGGCGCGGGCATCGTCGCGGATTCCATTCCTGCCTCCGAGTACCAGGAGACGATCAACAAAGCGACCGGCATGCTGCGCGCGATCCAATGGGCGCGGCAACTTGGCGCGGAGTGATCTTCACAACTTGCTCACACACTAATCACAGACTTGCTCACAGTGGTGAACGCCTCTTCCCAGAAACAGAGAACCCTCTGGCATGCGAAGCCAGAGGGTTCTGTTAGCGATCCAGCAACCAACAACGATAGAGGACCGATTGGCACGAAATGCGGAGCTGAGGAAGCTTGCAAATGTGGCCTGCGAGTTACCTCGCAGACGCCGACATGTTAAAAAGTTTTGCCCCTCTCGTCAACCTGCCTGCTTTTCTTTTCCAAAAAGAACCGCCTGAGTCGCAATAATGAGAGATTTAAACCCCGATTTTTCTCAAAATTTCAGCAAAACGACCCTTGACACCCCTGCCAGCGAGCCATCCGCCTGCTCGCCCGACCACTGATCACCCGAACACTGCCTTCCATGCCATCCTCGCTCCCTCTCGGCCAGCTCCTTCTCATGGGCGTACCCGGCCTCGAACTCACCCCAGAAACCGCCCAACGGCTGAAAAAACTCCAGCCCGGCGGCTTCATTTTGTTCGGCCGCAACATCCAGTCGCCAACACAACTGCGCAAACTCATCGACGACCTGCGTGACATCTCGGACATCGAGCCCTTCATCACGATTGATCAGGAAGGCGGGCGCGTTTCGCGGCTGCGGCTGATCGGCGAAGAGCCGCCGAATGCACAAGCGCTGCGCGACAAAGGCGATCCGGCGCTAATCAAACGCCACGGCAAACTCACCGGCCAGGTGTTGCGTCAGTTCGGCTTCAATCTCGATCTCTGTCCCGTGCTCGACATCTCGTATGACGATGCGGCGGACAACTCACTCAAAGGCCGCACCTATGGCCGCGATCCGCAGCAGGTCATCACCAACGCCGGCATCTTCAACCGCGCCATGCGGGCGGAAGGCATCCTCAGCTGCGGCAAGCACTTCCCCGGCTACGGTCCGGCCGATTGCGATCCGCATGAGTTCCTCCCAGTCATCACCAAAAGCCGCGAGGAAATGGAGCGCAGCGAGCTGCTGCCCTATTCCGCGCTGCTGCCAGAACTCGACAGCGTGATGACCTGCCACAGCAACTACACCGCCTACGACCCCGATCGTGGCCGCTGGCCCGCCAGCCTCAGCCACAACATCGTGACCAAGCTCTTGCGGCATCAATACGGCTTCGACGGCCTCGCCATGACCGATGATCTCGACATGGGTGCCATTTTGAATGAAGTCACTTTCGAGCAGGCCATCCAGGAGGCCGTACGGGCTGGCAATGACCTCGTGATGATCTGCCACCGCGTCGAAATGGTCGAACTCGCCCGCGAACACCTCGAAGGTGTCGAGGAACCCGCCTTGCACGATGCCCTAGTGCGCATCGAGGCAACCAAAAAGCGCCTCGTGAAGCCGGACAAGTTCGACCTCGACCGCTTCGCTGCCATCAATCGCGACATCTGGGATCTCCGCGTCGCCACCCTCGGCGAAGAGGCCGCGAAGGATCACAGCGTCGAGGACGGCAAGCGCTCACCCGTCGAGCTCTACTGATAGCAGCCAACGGAGGATAGCCTTCCAGGCTGTCAACGGATCAAGGCCCATCCTCCGCACCCACTATCGCTCACCGCCACAGTCACTTACCATTCTGTCGAAATGCAGACGACCTGCGCCTGATTGCGTGACCAACGCGGCATGCAGCGGTCCGTCCATGTGCTGGCCGACGTTGATGATCGTTGTGCGTCCGATTTGATCCTGCCACAACTCATGGCGTATCGGGGTGAGATGGTCATGGCCGCAAACGACGAGTTCTGGTTGATGCTCCGCAATGGCATCTCGCCACCACGCATGGCCTTCGACCACCGAACCCGGTGCAGAAAGCCGCGTGCCGGTCGGCGGCTCATGCATGATCCAAAGTTGCTTGGCGGCGTCGCCATGATCTGCCAACAGGTGTTTAAACCAATACTCGTAATGCTCGCCGCCCAGGGGTTCCCCCTCGCTGAATGCCTCCTCCTGGCCCATGGCACAGGGAAACCCCACGACACCAGCTTCACCGATCATGGCAAAACTGCCATTCAGCCGCACCGGCGCGGAGCCATGCAGCGATTTCCAGGCATCGCGAAACTCGATCCAGTTTTCATCCTCGTGGTTCCCACGGACAAAGAGAATCGGCACAGTGATTGAATGGAGTTCCACTGCGCATTGAGTCGGCGTGAGCTGTTTCGTGCGCCCATACGGCAGCAAGCCGGTGCCATGCAGGAAATCACCGCCGAGGATCACTGCGTCCGGCTTCACCTCGTCGCAAAGCCGAATCAATGCCGCATAGAGCACGGCGCGCTGGTGCAGGTCAGTAGCGATGAGAATACGAGTCATGGAGGATAGCCTTCCAGGCTGTCAACGGATCGAGGCGTCCCGCCTTTGATCAGCGGAGGCAAGGCGAGACGCCTCAATCCGCTGACAGGCCGGAGGCCCATCCTCCGGTCATCACACCATCTCCTGCATCCGCTTTTTCTTTGGCTTGCCGGCGCGGACGAGTTCCACATCGGCGGCGATGACTTTGTACTCGGGGCACATCGTGTCGCCGTCGCAGCCCTGGCCGGTGACGTTGTTCACCATGGCGTCGGGGAAGTGGAAGGTCGTATAGAGGATGCCGGGCTTCACCTCGTCGGTGACGCGGGCTTCGAGTTCGACCTCGCCACGCGCGCTGGAGAGGCGGGCGATGTCGCCGCTGCGGATGCCTTTGCGCTTGGCGTCCTCGGGATTGATGGAGAGCAGATCCTGCGTGACGATCTCGCTGTTGCCGGTGCGGCGCGTCATGGTGCCGCAGTTGTAGTGCTCCAGAATGCGGCCCGTCGTGAGGATGAAGGGGAATGCCTCGCCATTGGTCTTCAGCTCGGTGGATTCCTTCCAGTCAAAGAAGTGGAAGTGGCCCTTCCCGCGCGTGAACTGCTCCTGATGCATGATCTGCGTGTCCACGCCGCCCTCTTTGACCGGCCATTGCTTGCCGTTGATGCTGAGGTTCTCCCATGTCGCTCCTTTGAAGAACGGCACGATCGACGCGACCTCGGCGAGTGCGCCCTCGGGCGTGTAATCCGGCTGCGGATAGCCGAATCGCTGCAACACCTCGGTCATAATGACGCCATCGGGCCTGGTGCCTTCCAGCGGCTTCACCACGGCGTTCACGCGCTGCACGCGACGCTCGGCGTTGGTGAAAGTGCCGCTCTTTTCGAGGAAGGAGGAGGCTGGCAGGATCACGTCGGCGTATTTGGCCGTCTCGGTCATGAAAATCTCCTGCACGACGAGGAATTCGAGTCCTTCCATGGCCTTGCGCACATGATGCGCATCGGGGTCAGTCTGCACCACGTCCTCGCCCATGAGCCAGAGCGCCTTGAGCTTGCCTTCGATGGCCGCGTCGAACATCTGCGGGATCTTCCAGCCGGGTTCGGTCGGTGTGGGGGTGCCGTAGAAGTCGCTGTAGCGCTTCTGCACTTCGATATCGTCCATCTCGTAGTAGCCCGCGCCCTGATGCGGCTGACAGCCCATATCGGCGGCGCCCTGCACGTTGTTTTGACCGCGCAGCGGATTCACGCCGACGCCTGGACGACCGATGTTCCCGGTCATCATCGCAATGTTGGAGATCAGCATGACCGTCTTGGAACCCTGTTCGTGCTCGGTGACGCCCAAGCCGTGGAAGGCCATCGCCGCTTCGGCGGAGGCGTATTCGATGGCGGCGGCGCGTACGACTTCGCGATCCACGCCCGTCGTTTTTTCCAGCGCATCTATATCGAGCGTTCGCAAGCCGGTTTCGAACTCCTCCCAGTTCTCGCAGCGCTTCTTCACGAAGTCCTGTTTCACGAGTCCGGCATCGAGAATGCAGCGCGCGAACATGTTCAACAAAGCCACGTTCGTACCGGGGCGCAGTTGCAGGTGGTGCTTGGCATACGGCACCAGTTCAATCTTGCGTGGGTCGATCACGATCAGCGGCGTGCCTTTCATGACGTGCTGCTTCAAGCGTGCGCCGGTGACGGGATGCCCCTCCGTCGGATTCGCGCCGATGACCATGATGCAGCGCGAGTGCTCAATGTCCTCATACGAGTTCGTCGCCGCGCCGGTGCCAAAGCTCTTCTGCATGCCCCAGGCGGTCGGCGAATGGCAGACGCGGGCGCAGCAGTCGATGTTGTTGGTACCCATCACATGCCGGATGAACTTCTGCATGAGGTAGTTCTCCTCATTCGTGCAGCGTGCGGACGAAATGCCCGCCACCGCATTGCCACCGTGGTCATTCTTGATGCGGGTCAGATTGGCGAAGATGTGATCGTAGGCCTCCTCCCAGGTCGATTCCTTGAACTCACCATCTGCCTGCTTGATGAGCGGTTTGCGCAGGCGGTCCCGGTGATTGTAGAATTTGAAGGCGTAGCGGCCTTTGAGGCAGGTGTGCGCATGATTTACCTCCGCATCCACAGGTGCCTGAATGCTGAGCACTTGATCGCCCTTCGTCGCCACATTGAGATTGCAGCCGACGCCGCAGTAGGTGCAGATCGTCCGCGTCTGCTTCGTGGCCTCAATGGATTTGGAGAAAAACACATCGCTGATCGCCGAGGTCGGACAAGCCTGGGCACAAGCACCGCAGGACACGCACTCGGAATCGGCAAACGATTCGTCGAGTCCCTTGATGATCTTCGCGTTGAAGCCGCGACCATGCATCGAGAGCACATGCTGACCCTGGATTTCATCGCACGCACGCACGCAGCGGGCGCAGTTGATGCATTTCGCCAGCTCGCTGGTCATGTAAGCGTGCGAATGGTCCTTCGCGCGATCCAGATGATTCTCACCTGCCGGATAACGCACGCCGCGAATGCCCACCTTCGCCGCCACCGTCTGCAGCTCGCAGTTCCCGCTCACCTCGCAGGTCAGGCAGTCCAGCGGATGGTCCGTCAGCACCAGTTCGACGATGTTCTTCCGCAGCTTCCGCACCTTCGGCGATTCCGTGAACACATGCATGCCCGCCGCCAGCGGCGTGTGGCAACTCGCCACCACCCGGCGCAGTCCATCGGCCTTCAAGGCCACTTCGACCGAACACACCCGGCAGGCACCATAAGGCTCAAGCTGCGGCGCATCACACAGCGTCGGCACAAAGCCACGCCCGCGATGACGGTCGATGAAAGTGAGGAGCGTGTCGCCTTCGTTGAAGCGAAGCGATTCGCCGTCGATGAAAGCAGAGAGAGTGGAGATATCCTGGACCATGGATTGGGGGATGGTTGAAGGGTTGGTATTTCTAAAAGCCTACAGACAGGAACCGCCGCCGGGAAGACGTTTACGCAAAAAGTTCATGCGTTTTTCAATGGGCATCGCGAGACGGCGGCGGATCAGGTCAGTGAGGTGCTGGTCGCTTTCGACCTTGAGGGCGTCGAGCACCTCCAGCCGCGTCGGACGGCGGCTTTTTCGAGCTTGGCTGGGACTTTTCTTGCTCATGCAGGGTGCTTTCGAGAACTTCCATCACGGCGAAATCGCACGAACGGGCGGCGGCTTGCGCGTTGGCGACACTATCTTCCAACACTGCGAGCAGCAACGGGCAATTTTCGATGCATTTGTCACGCATTTGAAATGACGCCGACAGTTGGTACGAACCGCCAAGTTCGTCTCCAATGCCTTTCGGCTGGGGGGGCTTTGATGCCGCACAAGTATGAAAAACTACCCCGAAGAAATCGCTACTGTCTCCAATGCCTTTCGGCTGGGGGGGCTTTGATGCCAGGATGATATACACGGCAAGCAATATGTAGTGTCGTGTCTCCAATGCCTTTCGGCTGGGGGGGCTTTGATGCCGTGGGTTTGAGTATCGGCTGCGCAGGTTGCCAGACGCGTCTCCAATGCCTTTCGGCTGGGGGGGCTTTGATGCCGTCAAGCCTGCTGCCAAGCCTGCCAAGCCTGCCAAGCCTGCCAAGTCTCCAATGCCTTTCGGCTGGGGGGGCTTTGATGCCTCGGCTACAACCGGCTCACCGAGTTACCGCCGGAAATGTCTCCAATGCCTTTCGGCTGGGGGGGCTTTGATGCCAGGTCAATGAACCCGCCTCCACTAAGCCACGCGCCTGTCTCCAATGCCTTTCGGCTGGGGGGGCTTTGATGCCATCCTGTCTGAGGACGGTGAGGACATGGACATGGAGTCTCCAATGCCTTTCGGCTGGGGGGGCTTTGATGCCGAGATTGTAAGTATCAGTAACGAAGGCCGAAAGCGCGTCTCCAATGCCTTTCGGCTGGGGGGGCTTTGATGCCCTGTCAATCGTGACAAGGCCAAAGCTAAAGCCCTCAAGTCTCCAATGCCTTTCGGCTGGGGGGGCTTTGATGCCGAGATTGTAAGTATCAGTAACGAAGGCCGAAAGCGCGTCTCCAATGCCTTTCGGCTGGGGGGGCTTTGATGCCCTGCTGCTGCCATCATTGACGCTACTGCTGCTGCTACGTCTCCAATGCCTTTCGGCTGGGGGGGCTTTGATGCCAAGCTCACCCTGCTAACTACTATGACAACCACCCTGTCTCCAATGCCTTTCGGCTGGGGGGGCTTTGATGCCAAAAGCTGGCGGTAACCAACTTCTTTGAAGGTCTGGCGTCTCCAATGCCTTTCGGCTGGGGGGGCTTTGATGCCGTCCGACGTGCACGGAAAACAGTATATGGTATCTTGTCTCCAATGCCTTTCGGCTGGGGGGGCTTTGATGCCACGTTCACGGTAAGCAATACATGGTTTCATGTCGGGCGTCTCCAATGCCTTTCGGCTGGGGGGGCTTTGATGCCAGTATGTCGTTTCATGCAACGCAATCGAAGCTATCGAGTCTCCAATGCCTTTCGGCTGGGGGGGCTTTGATGCCTCGCCGTCAATAGAGAGAAGGCTAAGATCAAGGCTCTGTCTCCAATGCCTTTCGGCTGGGGGGGCTTTGATGCCTCAGGGGGGGTCCCTTGTCAAATGTGCCGACGTTCCACGGCTGGATAGGTCGGGAGGCTGGCATTTGACTTTCTTTCTCCACTCTGCGTGGGTTTTGTTGGCGCTTTGACCTGAGCTGACGTGCTTTTGACCCCAGGTCGGCAGACCCTGACTGGAACAGCTTTGGGCCTCCTGCCCTGCGGCTGTGGAACATCTAGTCTGTTCTGGGGTGGTCATGGTGCTTGCCTCATACGACATAGCACACGACTTTTTCGGAGCAAATCATGGTTCCTGCGGTGAGGGTTTGTTTGGCTGATTTGGCATCAATCTTGTAGGCAACGAGGCGGTCTTCTTTTTCTTCAATCTCGCACAGGAGCTTGAGCCAGAAGTCTTCAAACTCGGCATCCTCCAGTCGGCACTCGAAGAGGCTGTACTGGACACGCACACCGTAGTCCTCACACACGCGGGCGACGCGTGAGAGACGCTTGGGATCTGTGATGTCATAGCCGACAAGGGTGAGCATGTGTTTTTCTCCAGGGGCGGAGCGTTCATAGGGCAGCGGAGCGAAGGCTTCGTGCCACCAGGAGGTTTCGGGGTTCACGGTTCTCAGTTTTCAGTTCCATGGGTGTCGCCGTCTGGCGTGTGTGCCTACAAGGGTCAGTTCATAAGGAAGGGCTCGAATTTGGCGGGGTCGGCGAGGGCGCTTTTATACATGACGGCTTGGGTTTCGAGCTGCTGGCGGAGCGTGGTGCGGTGGCCGGCGCACTCGCTCATGAACTGGCGCTCCATGCGGCGCTCATATTGCACGACGAATTTGGCGCGGCCTTCGTCATTGAGGTAGGTGCCGCCTTCGTGGGGGCGGAAGTGTTTTTCCTGGAGGATCTGGTGGGTGAAGAGGTCGAGGGCGAGTGCCTCGACGAGGACGGGGCGGAAGGGCTCCATCAAGTCCAGGGCGAGTGACCAGCGGCGGTCCTGCGTGGTATGCAGGAGTCCGAGGGCGGGGTCGAGCCCGCTGGCGTGAATGCAGCTCGCCATCTCGTTATAGAGGAGCGTGGAGCCGAAGGAGAGGCAGGCATTCACGGGGTTCAGCGGGGGACGGGTGCTGCGGCGCTGGAAGGGGAAGGCGGCTGGTAGAAAGGTGGCCCATTCCTGGAAGTAGCGGGCGGCGGCGGCCCCCTCGTAACCCCGGGCTTCGTCCACGGTGCGGCTGCGGCCGCAGTCGTTGAGCAGAGAGCCGAGGTAGTTCAGGGCGGCGGTTGAGTCTTCTGAGCGGTTGGCGGACATGCGCTGAAGGACGCGGCGCTGGTTGTATATCTTGGCGGCGATGATGCGCCCGGCCATGGTGAGGGTGAAGGCCGAGACAAGACTGGTCTGATACTGGCGCACACGCCAAGCCCCCTGGGCAGGGGTAGTGGGCTGGAAGCTGCCGAGGTGCTGACCCTTCCAACCGAGCAGAGTGACGGGAATGTCTGCGCGCAGGAGGGTGGCGAGTGCCTCGCTGCTGATCTGGGTACTCTCCTGCATGAGCAGGCGGTCCACGTCCCGGATGGGGACGACACGGAGGATGGCGGTGCCGGTCTCGGGGTCGGTGCCGTGGACTTCGAGCCGCTCGGAGACGAGACGGATTTTGGAGCCGGGGGTGTTGACGCAGAGGGTGGGCATGGGGGACAGGAGGCTGGTGATCACCGACTGCTGCTCGCTGCTCGCCGATGGAGCCAGACACGCAGAGCGAGCGCAAGGCTGAGGCCCATGGCGAGGGCGATGAGGGCGATTTTGCCACCGTCGCCGAGGCGGCTGAAGAGGGCGTGGATGGCCTGGGGAACGGCACGCGGAATATCCCTGATGGCGTCTTCCATACCGTCGGCCACTTTGATCATGCTGAGGGTGAGGCCGGTGGTGAGGATGAGGGCCTTGTGCTTGTCCAGTTTATCCAGGAACGCAGACCCCTCACGTTTCCAGCCTTGCAGGAGGGCTGCCTTGGTCTGCAGGCTGTGGGCATGGGCAGCGTAGCCATTGAGCCGAAACAGGTCGGCAGGGGGGGCGCCCCTGAGCACGGTGAGTTCCGCCCGGCCAAACTGACGGGCGGTCTCCTCCGCCATGCCGGGGACGCGGGCTTCGAGGCGCACGGCATCCTCCCCCCAGCGGGTGGCGAGGGCGAGGGCCTGCTGAGGCTGTGCCGCGACATAGCGCGCGGCCTCCGGCACATGAGTGGCTAGCTGCATGACGCCTTCCCCATGGCGGGCGGCGGCCTCCACCAGGTCCAGGCCGCCATGCTGCGCAGCCTCCAGCGCGACATGGCCCTGGGCGCGGTAGGCGGCCTCGAGCGCCTCGCCAGCGGTGCGGCTGGGGGCACGACCGGCGAGCTTGCCGAGCTGCTCCAGCACCTCCACGACTGGCCTAGCCATGCTGGCATGGGCGGGTGTGGTCAGCGTGAGTGCGATGGCAAGGACGAATGGGTAGAGGGGAACTGAAGTGGTGCGCAGGTGCATGGGGTGGGATGGGTTGAATTGGGACGCGGATTATTTGGTGACGGCATAGACGGGAGCGAAGGCGGGGGTGAAGGCATCCAGGCTCTGATCAGCCTGGTGGCCCAGAGAGTTCAACAAACCGAGGAGGGAGGTATGGATCTGGCCGGGTAGCGCCCGGTAGGTGGTGACGGCTTTCCTGACATCCCACGCGGTCCAGGCGGCACCGCCCACGACCACGCAGGCACCGATGATTTCGCCGATGGGCAGGGGGCCGTCGGCAAGCGCAGCGACACCGGCCGCAGTGAGGCTGGCGGCTTCCCGTTCGATGAGGCGCTCCACGACCTGTCTGATGGCGGCGTAGTTCGCCTTTAAAAAAATGGCTTCCATTGCCAGGGTGAGAGCAGCGGTGATCTCATGGGAGCACACTTGGTTAGCTTGGCCCGCGAGCTTGCCCACTTCCGCTGGGGAGCACCCCAGCGCGGCCGGTTCAAGCCTGGCCGCTGCGGTAGCGCTGAGGGTGCGGCTGATAAACCGGTTGGCCCGGGCAAGGGAGCGCTGGCGGAGGGCTTCGAGTTGGTTACCCACCTGTCGCTCGGCATCATGAAGCAGGTCAGTCGCTGGCTGCATGGAGGCGCTGATGTAGTCTGGAAGGCGGTGACCGCCGAAGACCTGGTCCTTGCCACCCATGTAGATACAGTTGCTGACGTTTCCGAATCCCTGGAAGGGGCGAGCGGCCTGCTGCGCACAGGCTTCGGCTTCGCCACTGAAACGGGCGAGGAGGCTCCGCACCTCCACGCGGGTGGCAGCGACATCCTGCGCCTGTTCTTGGGCAGCCTTCGAAGCCAGGGTGGCGATCTCCGCGCGGAGGGCGGCCAGCTTCTCTGCGGTGGCCCGAGCGGAGTCAGCGGTGGCTTCAGTCTTAGGCGCTGGCTTCCACCGGTGAAGGGAACTGAAAGCGATGAGGAGGACGGTGGCGAGGACAGAGGCGAGGCGGATCATGGCAAAACGGGGTGGTGTGTTGAGCTTGTGCGTGGGGGCACAGTGGAGCCTTGCTGCATTCCTGCGCTTTTTGGGAGGTGGTCGGGATGTCCTAAACCCGGAACGGACGCTCTATTCCGCGTGGCGGAAGAGGAAGGGCGGAAAGTGGAAGCCGCCCTTCGGGATGGCCCAGGTGACGGCGGTCTTGCTCAGGGCGGTGCGGATGGCGCTGAGGTCGTGGCTCACGTCATCGGGGGCAACAGACTTGGGTTTACGCATGACGGGGATGCTGTTCTGGTCACGCAGCCAATTGATGATTTCGTTGGCGACATCGACGCGGTCGGTGCGCTCAATACCATTGGTCTGGCATTCCAAGAGGTAACGCAGGATGGCGAGGGCGCGTGGGCTGGCCTTGATGGCGACGCCATCAACGGTGAGGAGCTTCTGCCGATGGGAGATCTCGATCAATGAGGGGCGGCTGGCATCTGCCTTTGACTGGCGGGCGATTTTACGCACGACGCCGTCGAAGGAGCCGGGCATGTCTTTGATGTCTTCAAAGCGATTCCGCAGGGGGACAAAGGGGATGTCTGCCAGCTCGATGCCTGCGGTTTTGCTGCTGTGGGAGCTGGTGAGTTCGCCTTTGAAGTTGCGCAGATCATGCGTGGTGGCGGGCTGGGTGGGGAAGTAGAATGGCGGGGTGAGCCGGGAATCAAAGGGCTCCTTCACCAGCACATGGGTGAGGCGGTCGGTCTCGCGCCCAAGCAAGGTGACGGCGGCATAGAGCAGTGCGCCCATGGTCTTGCGCCCGCCGGCGATACTGGCGATGAGGCGCTGCTCCGGGTGCTCGACGATGGCGCGGACCTGCTCCAGGATGAAGTTGGCAGCGGCGGTGTTCTCGGCAGGGGTGCGGATGTCTGGCAGGGGCTTCATGGTGCCGCTCTGCGCATCTGGCGCGTCGATGATGCGCAGGCCTTCAACGAGGAGTTCGTCCGGCTGGGCTTTGACGGCCTTACGTAGAGCCTCCCAGACGGTGAGGCCACCGAACTGCGGGGTGGCGGTGAAGAGATCACGCTCCAGGGATTTTTTTCCCTCGCTGGTGGTGATGAGCACCACGCGGTTCGGCAGGGTGCGCGGCTTTTCGTTGGCCAGTGCCCACACCGTTTCAGTGACGATGGCAGGGGACATGCCGGTAACGGCGAGGAGTGTGGTGGGCATGGGAGGGTGATTTACCAGAGAGTGATTAGATTGGGGTAAGTGGGGATGACTTGATCCGAGGTGAGGATTTGCAGACCATGCTCCTTGGCCGTGGCAATGATGAGGCGGTCAAAGGGGTCTTTGTGCAGCAGGGGCAGTGCGGAAGCGGTGAGGGAGATGCTGGAGGTGACTGGAAGCTCACGGACGTGGTGCTGCCTCAACATGGCTGGGAACCAGATCGCAGGGACTTGGGGGAGGATGAGTTTTCCTGAGTTGTGCTTTTGGCCGATCTCGAAGGCGGAGATGGCGGAAATGAAGACCTGAGAGCCTGGGGCTTCGAGGAGGATGCGGGTGGCTTCAGACAATGCCCGACCGCTATCTTGAAGGGCGATGAGGCCACAGGTGTCGAGGAGGATCATCGGCAGTCCTCCGGCCATTCGTCTTCGGTGGCTTGTTCTGCTGGGTCATAATCGGGAGCTAGGGTAACGCGCAACGCGGGGTCAGGGATGAGGCGGCGGATAGGGCCGGCTTCCATGGGCACGAGGCGGACGCGGGGTTCGCCCTTGCTGCAAAGGATGACTTCCTCTCCACCAATGGCGGCAAGGACAAGCTGGGAGAGGCGGCTCTTGGCCTCATGCATGTTGACGGAGATCATGATTAGCTAACCTAGCTAAAGGCAGAGTGATTGCAAGGCGGCAGCTACTAGATGACGCGCACTGGGTAGGGAGCGATGAGGGGATCAGGCGTGACTATGGGCAGGCCCTCGTAGATGGCGTGGGCGATCAGGAGGCGGTCAAAGGGGTCGCGGTGCAGACGGGGGGAGCTTTGTCAGCGTGTAAATCGTGTCGTCATCCAGGGTGCGGTAGTCGAGTCCAGGGTTTTTGACGGCGGCAGGGGCGGTCTGTTTCATAGGTTTCATGAGAAATCTGTCTGATCTGTCTGATCCGTCTGATCCTTGACTAGACTGGCACAGTGCCTTTGCAGTCTGGGTAGGCGGTGCAGCCCCAGAACTGGCTGCCAGGGGTTTTGCCGGTCTTAGCTGTGCGCAGGGCCATGAGGGTGCCGCACTGCGGGCACTGGGGGATTTTCTGGGAGAGATCTGACGGATCTGTCTGATCAGACAGATCTCTTTTGGAAGAGCGCCGCCGCCGCTCCCGCTCCGCGATGCGGGCAGTAGCGAGCTGCTCTGAGTAGCCGCCGTCATCTATGAAGGCGCGCTCCAGCGCGGCGATCTGCTGGTCCAGCAGGTAGTTCGCCTGGTGGATGAGGCAGATGGTGGCATTGGCGCGCACGGCGGGGTCTGTGTGCTCTAGCCAGGGAGCGTAGAGCGCCCAGCGCTGCTGGTCAGCGAGATCTGTCAGATTAGACGGATCTGACGAATCCTTTTGTGGATGCTGGCTGCGCCAACTTGCAGGCACCCTGCGCACGGCACTGGCCTCTGGGCTATCAGGTGCCCACTGAGGCAGACGGCGATGGCGAAGGTAGTCCTCATAGTCCAGCAGTAGCTCTTCCAAGCTGGCGCGGGCTACACTGACGAGCCGCAGTTCCGTCTGCGAGGAACTAGCAGCAGCGCGGCTGCCTTCGGCAATGTTTTGCCGCCCACTGCGGGCCGCCTGCACCATCTGGTCCACGGTGCGTGAGCGGGAGTCTATGAACTTCTCACAGAAGAAATAAGTAGCGTCATAAACGAGCGTGGTGGTCTGAAAGCTAGCCGTCTTCCGGTAGCCGCCGGAAGGCCGCAAACGGAGTGGTTTACCAGAGTCGTCTGATGCGTCTGATGCGTCTGATTGCATGGCTTTCAGTAAGGATTATGGTCAAACACGATGACCGACCCGGTGACCGGGGAGTCATAAGCCAGCACACGGGCGATGCCGTGCAGCGTGTGGGCAAGCCGGAGGTAAAGCCACACAGGGCCTGGGCCAGTGAGTGTGACATCGGCTCCACGCGACACAGCCTGTTTGACCGCCGCTTCATAGGCAGGCAGGTCAGCGAGCTTGGCTGTGCCGGTTGCGGCGTAGAGGGTGGAGATGTCGAGGGTCATAGTTCAAAACTAAAACGGGTTTCCCGACGCCAGCTCTTTGGTGGAGATGAGACGAATCCCATTGAGTTGTTTGCAGCGTTGCTGGAGATCGGCCAAGACTTGGCCATAGGGCATCTTGTGGATGATATAATATCGGCTGGTGAACTGTCCCCCAACACGCCGCGCGCGCGCATCAATTTCTTCGGCGTGGGCCAAAAGGCGGTCGCTGCGTTTGCAGGAAACATAGGCAAGCTGGACCCCACTAACGGCGACGACATCTTCTTCTAGGTCGTAGCCGTCCTGCACGCCCACGTTCACGGACCACCGCACATCGTTAAATTTTCCGCTGGTGCGCATCTTATCCGCAACTGCCGCCTCAATCCATGCACCGCTCAGGAAGTTAATGGGGAAATCTACAGCTTCACGAAGGGCAGCGAAACGGCGACGGTAATCTTCTTTTCCAAGACGGTTTTGGAGCAGGAAGTTGCCCTCGTCGAAGAGGTTTCGTCCGTCGGGGCTTTCGGAAAGAAAGAGTCCCTTCTCCGTCTCGACTAGCAATCCTGAGGCCACTGCGGCTTGAGCCACAGCGGACGGCAATCCCTCTACAACAGTTTCAAGCATGTCGAGACATTGATTAACATCTCGTGCGCTGTAGCTCGCTGAGCCTAGAGCACGCTCAACCAGCCCACCTCGCTCACGCATGGCGTTCCAGGAGCTTTCTTCCATCTGGTTATCCCCCAGCAAAATAGCCGTGAGCGGTGCGAGGGGGCTTTCATCTCGTCCAATCGTAACCCGAGTGACGCCATTGGTGGCGGCGATGACATCCACATTCAGCCGGGCAGCGACCGTGTTGAAACTGACATCTCGGCCAGGAAGATGGTCTGCGATGGATGCGCCAACACACGTTCCGCCATCAATGAACTCTCCCGTTTGAGTATCCACATAAACGGATGGCACAGCACCATCCTTCGCTGCCTGCCATGCCCCAATGCTCATCAGCTTCGTAGCACCGGTGAAATTGACCACTGGCATTTCCCCGCGTGCTTTTGCGTCCGCGATTAGCTGCGCGACACTTGCACGGGTTTCCTCAATGCCTGGCATTGTGGAAAGTAGGACTGGAGTTGAAATCAGCGAGTGATTCGCGGCTGAGCAGGCAGCCGTGACCAGCCCGAGTTTGGACGTGAAGCCGGGGGTGTAAATCTCTGAGGTCTGGGAGGCGTTGAGCGCCAGGGCCGGAAGGAGATTTTGCATCGCTTGAGCGCTGATGAGCTGGATGAGAGTGAGGTTGGACATGGAGAGAAGATGGATGCGATGAGGCAAAAGCGCACGGCTGGGGATGTCCGGGGAGGTCCGGGGAGGTCAATGGCATTCATACGAACAACATCCCAGCGTGCTCAGGCGATGAGAAGAGTCATGGGAAGGCGGTGAGGGAAGTGTCGGCCTTCATGGCGTTGTAGAGGTCGAGCGAGACAGTTCGAGCATTCTCATTGAGATAAACTTGTTTCCTCACAGGCCACTGCATGGAGTCCACAAAAATGACGAGAGCACCCCAGTTCCCGGCGGCGTCTTTGTGAGGGCGGAGGAGCACGGGGGATGCGAAGCGTCCACCATCTACGGATTCTTCCCAGTTCACCGTAGCGCGGGTTCGTGGAATAGGACCGTTTGGCCCTCCAAGGCTGGAAAAAAACTGGATGATGGGGAGTCCGAGTGCCGGACGGAAAGTTTGTCCCGCCTGCCCATGCGGGTTTTCTGGGTCAGGATTTGGTGGAGAAGTGCCTTGCTCCTGCAACCCTTCATTGTGGTCACGTCGGGCATATTTGAAACCGGGTTGAGCGCGATTTTGGTTCTGTTGGTGAGGCGAAATAGCAATCCAAGACTTGCTGTGCTTATCCCAACGCCGGTTCATCTGACCATGCTGCCGCCATGACCGATACCATTTCAGCAATGCTCCCGCAATGGGCCTCCAGCCATTGTTTGCTTGGGGTGTGACAGCTTTGATTTGGACCGCTAATGGCTTAGCGAAATGGCCTAATGCCGCTTTGAGACCTAGGGTCGGAGAGATTGATCGGATAGCCCCCATGGTTCGGCGGGAGCGGAAACCCAGAGATCCCAAATTTGTCCAAACGGCTATCAAGGCACGAATAGAATCCCAGACCTTGGGGTCGCCGCGCCAAGTCAGAACGACTGAAAAAGCAGTGCCTTCGGAGAGTATGCCCCGCTTGCCATCATTGTCACCAAACTGACGAAGAGGGAAGATGGCATAGCCCAAGTCGGAGTTCATGCCCGCTTCCAAGTCATCGGCATTGTTGCGCAACGTGCTTTGAACTGGCAGGGCAATCTGCACACGCAGTGCCCCCGCATTGCCTTCATCTCCAGCGGTTGATCCAAAAATGAGCGCTTCTTGATCAGCGGTATTCCTGGGCGTGAGTGATTGAAAGCCACCCAGGACTCGGAACCACCACCTTAGCTGTCCCCGAATAGATGCCGCGCGGATTTCAGCGCGAAGATCAGGCTCAGCCCCACCACAAAAACCGGGGGTGATGAGTTCACATTGAAAGGTTTCTCGTTTCATAATGGACTAGGCTGGCAGTTTGCGGGCATACTTGGTGGCGAGTTTTTGCAGGGCGAGTAGGACCTTGGATTTGGGCTTGCTCTTCTCTTCGTCATACAAGCTTGGATTGGTCTCAGTCAGGTAAATGAAGAGCGACACTTGGTAAGAATCACTCGCCTCGTCTGCGGGGGGCTTGGGCCAGAACTTGTCCTCAAACTGGAACTTGTTGATGCAGGCGCGAAGCGGGTCTGGCTTGAGTGTCGCGAAGTGATCCAAGCGCGCTTGTTCTGGCTGGATGGCAAGAAGTGGCGCATTCTGAAGTGCCAGATCAGCCTCTTCCTGCTCTTGGCGAATGGCTTCAAGCGCAGCTTCGGCGGCAGCTTTCTTTTCATCCCAAACTTGATGCTGCTGGGCTAGCTCGGGCACTTCAAACCAACCATACCCCGCATTGGTCTTGGCTCCGATGCCGAGGAGTTCCAGGCCGTTGGCGAGCCAGCGTTTGGCGTGGAGGATGTCTCCGGCTTGGGCGCGGCGGAGAGGGATGAGGGGGAAGGTGAAGTGCTCTGTTTCCTTTTGGGCTTTAACGGCGGGGAAGATAACAGGAATGGGGTCTTCGGTGTCGGTGGCGACTGCATTCGGATCGTTGCTCTCGTAATACTTGGTGTGATGCGGGGTGACGACATCCAGTTCCAGGCGTGGATCAATGTTGGGCGTTGCGGCGAGGAAGGCGATGGTGCCAGCAAAGTCGGGTAGCGCTAGCCAGGGGGTGTTGGTGTGTTTGGCTGGAATGGTGAGGTGCAGTTGCTGGGCGAGGGCCTCGGTAGCCGCTTTCCAGAGGCTGCGGCGGTCGGAGTCGGCCAGTTGGGTCGCCCCTTCAGGGCTTGGGGCATCGGGTGCTGACTTACCCAGGGCGTTGCCCTGGGCTGGTATAGCGCGCCCCATTGGGGCTTCTGAACTTAGTGCTGAGCCAGGCACGATGGAGATGCAGGGGGCTGTGGAAGCCCAGGCAAAGTCGGACTTGGAGGTGCCGTCGCGCTCGATTTTCCAGTCCTGCTCCACCCAACCGAAGATGCGGGCGATGGCGGCGAGCATTTCTGCGGGTGTGGTGAAGTCTTCGCAGCAGGGAGCGCAAGCGTCGTCTAGCGCGGGGCGGTCGGTGCCTGCGGCTACCCAGTCATTTAGAGCTTGGAGAGCCATGCGGCGGGCGCAGCCTTTCACGGCGCTGCCGGGGATGATGGGGAGGCCGTAGCGGTCGAGGCTGAGTCCGGCGTTCTCCATGACGCCGCCTGCCATGTTGACCATGAGGCGGGACATGAGCCGGGCGTGGAGGAAGGTGGCACCTGCGAAGTGTGCTGTGCGGTCGCGCTGTGCTTCTGCCGGGACGGGGATGTTGCAGCCACGCTCGAACCACTTTTTACGCTCGTCTTTCTCCAGAGTCGGGTCGGCGAAACGGTCAAAGTAGAGCGACCGATTTTCGCACTGCTCGGCATTGGCACCAATGGCGTCTCGGGTTTCGTGGGTGAGGTGAATGGGCATGGCGGTTAGCTTTCGTAGCGGAGTTCATCGACGCCTGAGAGGAGGCCCTCGGGGATCATGGCGAGGACTTCGGGGTGGAGTTCAGCGAGGCGGGCGAGGTCGGTCTCATCCTTCATGCGCTTGGACTTGCGTCTAGCTGGGTCGGTCGCAGCCCAGAGCTTGCCTTGCACGACATCGGGCAGGCTGGCGATGGGTAGCTCGACGCCGAAGAGGGTGCCGATGACGGCGCGGCTGGGGAAGCTGCCATAGCGACTGTTGATGGTGATCTGGATGCGCAGGCGGCTGCCGGGCAGTGTGGCATTCAGCGAGTGGGGAAACTCTTCCACGATGAAGCCAACGGCCTGGAGCGCAGCGGCGGCTCCGGTGGCGGTGGTGATGGCGAAGTCGGCATCCAGCGTGACCATGGGCTCGGCGTAGTGGCTCACGGCGAGGCCGCCGATGAGGCAGAAGGGCTGCCCGGCGGAGCGCAGTGCCTGCACGGTGAGGGCGAGGTCGTTGGTGCTACCTGTGAGCCCGGCGAAGAATTCGGCATCGGACATCATTCTTGTTCTCCTTTCTTGGTGGTGAAGCGCTTGAGGTAGGACAGGAAAGACAAGGCTTCTGCCGTGGCTCTTTGGAGATCCAGACTGGTGGATGTGTTGGAACTCAGGGCGGCAAGCATTTCTTTGGCGCTGGTTTTGTTGGCCAGAATGCTTAGACCGTGAACGGGCTTGGCCAAATGCTCGGCGACAGCGTTCATGGCTGCGTCCATTTCTCGGCGTTTGGGGGTGTTCCCATCCTTGCTCTCGGTGGCAAAGGCAGTGGCTGCCAAAAGACCATTAGCCATGATCATGGCGGGCAGCTTGGAGGTGGCTTGCTTGGAGGTGGCGTCAGCTTTTACGAGTGCAAGTTGGGCGCGGATTTGGTCGAGGTTTTGCATGGCGGACTATTGGGCTGGGGTTGTGGCTTGCATTTCCACGGTGCAGAAGCCTAGGCCGGTGGAGGCATCTCCGCCGAATTGGAAGACGTGGAGTGCGTCCACTTTTGCTTGGAATTTGCCGAGAGCGGCGGCGGCATCATTGGTTGCTGGTTGTTCACCTTTGGCTGGCTTGTATTTGAAGTTGCCGTCGGGCACGCGGCTATGGGTGGCGTTGAGAACGGCGTAAAAGAGGGTTTCGCTGGGGACGTTCTCTTGATTGAAGAGGCCGCCTTCCTCGGCAGTGCCGGTTTCATCGGAGATGCGGACGTGCTGGGCGATCTCGCAGGCAGTGGTGACGAAGTGGGACATCATGCCGTTGGAGAGGATGACGAGGCGGTCGATGATGGAGGTGCGCCAGAGGTCGTCGGTGATGATGTCTGCGAGGACATCGGCTATGCCTGCTGGGAGGGCCTGAGGCTGGTCATTGAGCCGGGCTTGCTTGAAGCAGTATTCTTCGAGCACGACTTTGCCGCTGAGATCGAGGCGATCACTGGTGTAGATGGCCTCGTCGTCTGCGGGTTCATCCAAGTCGGTGATAGCGGTGAGGAGGGTGTTGGTTTCCTTGCCTTTGGCATCTTTGGTCGATGCACCAAACACACCGTCACGCGCGGCGCGCTGAAGCATGAGCGGGCAGGTGATCCAGGCGAAGCTGCCTTTGGCGCTGCGGATGGGGAAGGCGAGCACGCGGGCTTCGCTGAAGAGCAGTGAGCCTGCGAAGGAAACGTGAGGGTCATCAGAGCCGAAAAGCCAAGCGGAGTTTGACGGGTCCACTTGGTCGATGACATGCTTTTCGCCCGCCTTTTTAGAGGTGATGCGGGCAAGTTCTCCTTTGTCATTGCGAAGTGTGACGGGCCACTGATCGGCAAAGCTGCCTTTCAACGACGACGCGGGAATGATAGGAAACCCAGTGTGCCGTTCGCGCTGGATGGGCTGGTCGATGGCACCGACGCTGGAACCTGCGCCGACGTGGAGCGGGGTGCGGGTGAAGAGGTAGAGGAGGTTGGTTTGCATAAGGATGAAGGATGAAGCGGGAAGGATGAAGCGGGAAGGATGAAGCGGGAAGGATGAAGCGGGAAGGATGAAGCGGGAAGTGGCGGGATATCCGTGGATGTCAGGTGGGGCGTTTGCCATCGTGAAACTCCCAGGTGCCGCAGACGCCGAGGCCGAAGCCTTTTTCACCCATGAGGGTGCTGCGGCGGTTGCGGATGGTGGTGGCGTCTCCTGCACCATGCCAGTTGAGGGCGGCGGCGAGGGCTTGGGCGGCTTCTGGGGTGTCGGCCTCGAAGTAATAAACGGAACCTGCGGGGACGGCGAGGTGGGTGGACTTGGCTCCGCCTGCAGTGCGGTCTGGATCGGCGGTGTTGGGCAGGGCGTATCCGGTAACGGGAATGGGCTTGCCGGTGAGGGCGGCGACGAGCTTGGCGGGGATGGTTGGAAACTCGGCGACTCGTTTGCGCCAAGTTTCGCGGCCTTCGCGATCGTGGCGCCCTGTGTTGCCTTGCTTGAGCATGACCTGCCCGCTGATGTGATCCACCCAACTGGGCAGCCAGCCGCCCGTGTGCTCACCGATTTCTGGGAAGATGGCGGGAGAGAGCAGCACCCATTTCACCCGAGTGCCGCTGATAACGGGGCCAATGGGTAGGGGCAATTTTTCTGCGGTATGACGCTCGACGCTGCAGAGACGCTGCTGGCCCCCGACGATGACGGGCGTTTTAGAGCCGCTGTTGGGGAAGAGGGCGGGGATGAGGTCGTTGTCGCCATCCTTGTCTCTAAAATCCTTGTCCTTGGCTTCGGCGATGCAGCCGAGCCGCCAGCCTTCGCGCAGGCGGAGATATTTGGCGGAGTAGAACTGCTCACCATTCTGGGTGCCGGTCTCGGCGGAGATGCCGATGCCAAAGGTGGACTCGGTGTCTGAGAAGTCGGCGTCTGAGATAAAGAGATTTGACGGATCTCTCAGATTAGACGGATCATTTTGGGGATTGAGGTAGGCGTTCCAGGCAGGGGTGCTCCACCAGGCTTTCGGCGTGGTTTTGGAGGCTGCTTGGGTGTTAGCAGCGGGGTATTGCAGCGGCGGTGGCAGGCTGGAGTGGGAGCGGTCAAATTTAGCCTTCAAAGGCTGGTAAGTGGCATCAGTGATGTTGCCGGTTTTCTCGTCGTTCTCGGCATGGCCTGCATCGAGCGGACGTGGGAAGAACCAGTCGCCAGAGCTGCTGACGGGAAAGGGTCCGGCGGTGAGGAGGCTGCCGAAAAGGCGGACATCTTTGGTTTCGGTTTCTCTGCGGTGATCGTGACGGTGCAGCTTCACGCCGCTGGCTTTTTCGAGATCGGCGCGATGCAGAGCGGCGTGGAGGGCGGCATTGAGCACGGTGGGCAGGGGCCATGCGGCTCCGTGGCCACTGAGGCTGCCGGACATGGGTCGGCCATCGCGAAAGAAGAGTGTGTCGGTGGGGTGAAGGAGCAGGGTGTTCATGCGGGGGAGTTGCCTTTCGGCGTGGTGGATTCTGGTCGGGTGCGGTGGGTGAAGGCGACGGTGGTGCAGAGGCCGATGAGGGCGGTGAGCTGGGTTTGGGCGAGGGTGTGAAGGTTACCGAGGTAGGTGGCAAGAGCGGTGGTAAGGTCATCCCTGTCCTTTGGGGTGAGGGCTGCGGTGGACTGGCGGCTGACGGCAAAAGCAAACTCACGAGTGATAACCGCAGATAGATCCGTCTGATCTGCCGGATCTGCCGGATCTGCCAGATCTGCCTGACGACTGAGGTAAGGTGTGAGGAGCTGACAGACGCGGTGCGGGAACTTGCCGGTTAGCTTGCCGAGATCGAGCAGCACAGCGATCTGCTGGTAGAGCGCGAGGCCACCAAATTCCCACTTGGCACCCCACTCGCTGATCTCACCGGAGCGCTTCATGAGGGTGATTGAGAAAGCGGGGCGTCCGACGGTGTTCTTGGCTCGCTTTTCGGCCTTCTGAGCTTCGCGGATGAGGTCTTGCAGTGGCGCGTGGATGTGGGCGATGGCGATGCCTGCGGAGGCGTCGGGGTGGATCACTTCGCCTTTTTCGTTTTTCCCACTGATCTCCTTTGTCGCTTCGCAAAAGGCTTGGCGAAGGGCGGAAGCACATTCAAGGGCAGTGTCGGACGGGACGAGGGCGACGACGTCATCGCCGCCGGCATAGATGAGCTGGCCAGCGTGCTCGTCTTCGACAATGGCACGGACTTTGTTCAGTGCGAAGTCGCTGAGGGCAGCGCTAAATGCGGTGTGATGCTGGCGGAGTTCGCCCGGGTTTTCGAGTTCCTTGCCATCCACCCATTTGCCAATGTAGTCGCCGTCAAAGGCGATGGCAGCGATGTATTTCTCCCCGCCAGCAGTGGGATCGGTGTCGTGTTCATCATCGGGTTCGTCCGTGCGGGCGGCGATGGCGGGGATGGAGCGCAGGCGGAATTGCTGCACTTGCCCTTGTAAGCCAGCGCCGTCTCTATGGGCGAGGTAAGCCAGATGCCACACGCGCTTGATGAAGGTGATCGGGCCGACGTGGTCGCTGTGTTTGAAGAGCTTGGAGTATTCGTTGGTCTTCAGCTGCCCGAACCATTCCGTGCCGCCGCACAGCGCTTCTTCCTTCCCCGTGAGGCTGTCTTTCTCATGGCCAAGGGTCCAAGCTCCGCTGCCCCAGGCGACGAAATCGCGGGTCTGCCGCACGGCATCGAGATGCCAGCCGTTATCACGATAAGCCTCGGTGTAGCCCCTTTCTCCGATGGGGGTGATCTGCCAAGAGATGGAGAGGTGCTTGTTGACGGCGTTGCGGAATGCGGTCTCGGAGGTGGCGGGAATGTTGAGTGCAGCGTGCTGCTTCCAAACGGCTATGGCGATGGCCTGCCATTGGTCTTTGATGGCATCCTGAACCGCTTTGGCGATAGCGGTGGCTTTGCCTGAGTCAGCAGGGACTCGGGCGACGAAGAGATTCGGCAAGTTGGGCGTGAGCAGCGCTTTCTGATCTTGCTGCGGCCATTCGGAGAGCTGCTTCAGCAGTGGCTGTATGGCTGGATTGGGAAAGATGAGTTCACTGGCGTGCTCCGGCTTGAGCAACTCACGCAGTCCTTTGGCGACGAGGTAGCTCAGCAGATAACTCCCGCTCCAGAGATCGCGGGTGCTGCGGGCAGCGGCAATGAAGTCCTGAACAGGACCTATCTGAAATTTGAGAAGGGCTTTGCTCATCATGGTAGATTCAAGATTTGTGTGTCTATGGCTCGAAGTTGTTGACCCGATTCACCGCCATCCATGCGACAGGGATCGAGTGTGGCCGACCACATACGGACTGGGAAAAGAAAGCAAGAACATTTACACCATCTTTAATAGACAGCGAAAAATTGCTCAAAAAAATCACAAGACATCCGGTGATATCCGTCAGAGTTCCACGACCTAACTCGGCCTAACCCTTGAAATACCCCTGCAACTCCCCATCGAAATGCTCCAGCGCATTCTTGATCGGTAGCGGGACGCCGCCACCGAGGGCGCAGAAGGTGGTTTGCAAAATGGCACCCAACGGGTCAAGAGTACTCACGGCGTGTCTGGCTTCTCGAAACGTTTCATCGCCAGATCGAGCGTGGACGAAAGCTGCTTGGGATTGGCAGCTGTGTATTCGGTGGCGAATTCTTCCAGCATCTCCAGATCCACGAGATCCTTGCGGCGGTTGGAGGCTTTTTTGCTAGCGATGATGTCACGCAGGTTCGCTACGGGGAAAATGTCTTCCATGATCCGGCGCGACCTTGCCGACTCAAACGAGTCGATGCCGTCCGGGGCGTGGATGATGTCCACGTCGAAAGGACCGTCTTTGATCTGAACAAAGTCCTTCCCCACAATCAGGGCCGCCGCTGTCTCTGGATCGATTTCAAAACCAATTTCCCTCAAGGCCGCGATGCACCGCAGGGCGTTCTCGCGGCTGCGGGGCGCGAACAGGTCGAGGTCCAGCGTCGTACCGGGATAGCCAAGCAGGATGGCACCAGCCTTGCCCAAATAAAGGTAGTCCGCCCCATGGCGGGCAAGGGCCTCCGAAAGCTCGCGTGCCTGGACGAGTTCAAACTTGGGCTGGGGAGGCGGCGGGGGCATAACCAAGATAGGAGGGGAGATTTTCCTCACACCAGGCGCGGTACTCGGCCATCGTTGCGAAAGAGCGGTTCACCTGCTCGCGGTTCGCCGCACGCACAAAACCATACTTCAAGCGTGCGCTGAGTGGACGCCGCATCTGACGACGGCACTGTTCGCGCCAAAGGTCCATGGTTTTTGTCTCGGTTTGCGGCATGGGAGCTGAAGTTACTTTTGGAAATACGGTGCCAACTCCTCGTTAAAATGCTCCAAGGCATTCTTGATCGGCAGTGGGACGCCGCCGCCGAGGGCGCAGAGGCTGGTCTGCTCCATGGTGTCGAGGAGGTCGGTGATGAGCTCGCGGTCGATCTTGTAGCTGCTGTCGGCGCGGGCTTTGGCGATGAGTTCTTTGCCGCGTGTGCTGCCGAGGCGGCAGGGGAAGCATTTGCCGCAGCTTTCGTCGGCGGTGAACTGGAAGAGGTGCTGGATGTATTCGATCATCGGCATGCTCTCGGGGATGCTGACGACACCGGCGTGGCCTTTCATGAAGCCCTCATACTTGAACGATTCGAAATCGATCGTGAGTTTGCCAACGTGACTCATCGGCACGATGCCGCCGAGCGGACCGCCGATCTGGAGAGCCTTGATCTTCGTTTTGAAGCCGCCTGCCAGGTCGATCACCGTCTGTAACGGCGTGCCCATGGCAACTTCATAGATGCCGGGTTTCACGAAATGAGAATCGAGCGAGAGCAGTTTCGGCCCGGTGGACTGCGGGGTGCCAATCTGCGCGTAGCCTTTGCCGCCAAGTGTGAGGATCGCTTGGATGTTGGAGAAAGTCTCGACGTTATTGAGGATGGTCGGCTTGCGGAAGAGGCCCTCGACGGTCGGGAACGGCGGGCGCGTGCGCACTTCGGGGCGCTGGCCTTCGAGACTGGCGAGCAGGGCGGTTTCCTCACCGCAGATGTAGGCTCCCGCGCCTTTGATGGACTTCAGCGTGAAGTTGAAGCCGCTGCCGAGGATGTTCTGGCCGAGCAAGCCCGCTGCGCGGAGGTCTTCGATGGCTTCATTGATGATCGTGACGGAATCAGGATACTCAGCGCGAATGTAGAGGATGCCATGCTCAGCACCGGCGAACCAACCGGCGACCATCATGCCGAGCAGGACGCTGTGCGGCTGCTTCTCCATGAGGTATTTGTCGATGTAGGCCCCGGGATCGCCTTCATCGGCATTGCAGACGATGTATTTCACTGCGCCCTCGGCGGCACGGCAGCTCGACCATTTGAAATGCAGTGGGAAACCCGCACCGCCTCGACCACGCAGGCCGCTGTCCTTCAATTCAGCGCTGAGCGCGTCGCGAGTCCCTTCGGTGATCAGTTTCTTGAAGGGCGCGTAATAGGTGTCGATGCCGGGGAACTCGGCGGTGAGTTGCGCGGGCTGGAGATGCGAGACGACGGCGTAGCGGTCTTCCGAATCCCCCTTCCCGGTCTTCACCAGTTCGCCGAGTGATTCATCGCTCTGGCCGGAGTAGTTTTTGCCCTGGTATTGCAGCGCACCGCCTTCATGACAGCGACCGAGGCAGCAGATGTGGCCGATCTCGTCCTGCTTGAAATGCGTTTCCAGGGTGTGGTGCAACTTGTCCTGCGTTCCGGCGCACAAACAGGCGCTGCCGTTGCAGACGAAGACCTTCTTCCCTTCGTTTTCCTTTTTCAGGAAGTCGTAGAACGACACCGCGCCAAGCGTGATGGCATCGCCAAAAAGATGATCCTGGCCCATCTGATGGACGACATCATTTTTCTCGGCGGTGCCGGCCTTGTCGGCGGCATCGACCATGCGTTCAAAGACGTTCTTTTCGACGCCTTTGCGGAAGGAGAGAGCACTGAGATTTTTGGACATGCGGTTGTAAGGCCAGACTAACGATCAAACCCTACGAATGCACTCTCAAAATCGAGGATTATACCGCCTCGACAATGATCTTCTCTCCACGCACCTCACGCACCCGAACAACAGTGCCGCTTGGGACATATTCTCCCTCGGCCATCGCCTCAACCAACTGTCCTGCGAGTTCAACCGTGCCGTAGGGCCGCAAGGCACTGCGGGCCGTGCCGCTATCGCCCGGCTTGGCCCTGGCGGCGTCTCGCATGGCAGGCGTCTCGCTCAGGGTGCCGCCAGCGGCGGAATCCAAAATAAGCACGCGGAAAGGACGCAGCTCCGGCATCCACATCACCAGCAGCGTGATGACGATGGCCGCACCGCTGACACCCAGGGCAAAATTGCGGAAGCCCACGGCGTAGGCGGCGAAGTTCAGACTGATGCCCGCACCGGTAGCGGGCACCTCGCCATCTGGCGGCAGCACTTCCCACCCAGACATGGCATAGACCAGCGCGATCATCACACAGAGAAAACCGGCTAGGCCAGGAAGAATGGTGCCGGGCGCGGCCAACAGCTCCACTCCGATCAAGATGATGCCCAGGACAAAAATGGCCGCCACCACCACCGTCTCCTGCCCGGCGAGACTCCCGGCCACATAATGACCAAAGAAAAAGAGGCTGAAGGCACCAATCGCGATGAAACCCGGCAGCCCGAAGCCGGGCGTCTGCATTTCCAGGTAGCCACCGGCGAGTCCGATCAAAATCAAGATCGCCGCATAGCGCGTGACCCAGATGGCGATGGATTCAAAACCGGTAGGCTCGGCGATGATGATCTCACCTTGCAACGACTCCCGTTCCTTGATCTCCTCGATGCTTTTGGCGATGCCTTTGGCTAGCAGTGGCTTGCCGTTGATGAGCATCGTCGCCTGCTCGGAATCCAGCGTCACGATCTCGCCTTTCGGGATGATGATCTGACCGTTGATGATGAGACCACGGTCCATGTCGATCATGCCCTCAATGATGCGTACATCGTAGCCTTTCTCGCGCACCACCGTGCGCGCCATGCCCATGAAAGCGGAGTTATTTTTGGCCCGTTCAGCCGCTGCCATCTCAGCGCCGCCGCTCATCACGGGCGTGGATGCACCGATGGCGCTGGCGGGGGCCATGTAGATGACATCCGTCGCCATCGCGATCATGGCACCGGCGGAAATGGCCCGGGTGTTCACAAAGGAATAACTACGCGGCTTGAGCTGCTGAAGGTCCTGCATCATCAGGGAAATGGTATCCCAGGCCAGACCACCGGGCGTGTCGAGGTCAAAGATCACCGCCTCGGCTCCCTGGTCATTGCAGAGATTGAGCGTGCGCTTCATGAACTCAAAGCGCGCCGGGATGATCAAATCGTCCTCGCCCACGGGAATTACCACCACCTTGCCCTGATAGCTCTGCGCGCGGGTGATCACCGGTGTTGGGCGCTCCGCTTTGGCCTCCTCTGCAGTTTCCTGCTTCGCTTCGGCCACTTTATGATGGCGTTTGTCAAACCAGCCGGCGTTCAGTGTGACCAGCGTGCCCGCAGGCGTAGCGGATTTCGCCAGCGCCGCCACATCAGCGATGATGGCACGGGCCAGCAGCGGTTTGCCCTCGACGGATTGCACCGCCATGTCGGCATCTAACAGCAGCAGCTCGCCTTTTTCCGCCAGGGTAGAGCTTCCAACTACCAAACCTTTCTCACGATCCACAAACGCCTCGGCGATCTCCGGGCGGTGGCCCTTGAGCTTGCACAAACTGCGTGCCCCGGCCTTCAGGACCGCCAGCGCCTCGGCTAGCAAAGTGTCCTGAGATTTTGCCGACAGCGTTTCATCCATCTGAACCTTTGGCGGAGCCGCGCCGATGCGGGAGCCCGGAGCCATCCAGATTTCATCACAGGCCAGCGCCAGCAAGGCACCGCCACCGATGGCTGAAGTGTTCACAAACGCTTTCGTCCCCACCTTGAGTCGGGCGATTTCCTCCGCCAGCGGCAGCGCCGCCTGGGCACTGCTTTGCGTAATATGGATGTCGAGAATCACCCCCGAGGCACCTTGATTGACTGCCTCGTCAATCCACTGCCGCAACTCGCGCCAGCGCCGCATGTCCTCGACATCAGAATCCGTGACCGCCACACGAGCCAGCTTGCCCTTGAGGGCAGGCTCGGCGGCACCTGCGGCGGCGATGAACAATGTGGCAAGCAGAAGATGGCGGAGCAGGTGCATGCATCAGACTACGAGCGCGGGCACCGCCCCGCAACCACAGCCCGTCACGCTTTCTTGCCGAAATCAGCCCCCAGACGAACATCAGCAGCACCGCTCCGCCCACGGCGGTGGCAATGCCCCGGATGCTGAACTCGCCGACGACGCCCCAGCCAATCAGGCTGCCAACCTTGCCGCCGATGATGCTGCCAATAATGCCCAACAGCACTATGGTGATAGGGTTGATGCCCTGCCTGCCTGGCATGATGAGTTTCGCGAGAATACCGGCCACCAAACCGAGCGCCGACCAGATGAGAATTCCTTGGAGTCACATAAGGCCGTCATGCTAACGACCCAGCAGCCTCCGCGCCAATGCTATTTCTTGAGAGCGTCGGGAGCAGCATCCTGCCATGCTCGCCAGCCGCCTTTGAGCACAAAGGCGTTCTCGATGGGTAACGTCTGCTTGAGGCGTTCGAGAATCTTGCGACTGGCGTCGCATTTGGCCGCGCTGCAATACAGAATGATCGGCTTGCTGTTGGTTTGCAGGGTGTCGAGATATTGAAAAAGCTGTGACTCAAACGCCTGTTCATTGAGCAGCAGGGCACCGGGGATGTGTCCTGCATCGAACTGCTCCTGAATGCGGGCATCAATCCAGAGGACATCCCCCTGCCAGCGTTCCTGGATGACCTGCATGCTGACCTCGTCATTGCTCAGTGGCTCCTGGACGAGATACAAAGCCGGGGCACGCGGATGCCAAGCATAGGTGGCCCAGGCGGCCACGGCGCTGAGCAGGAAGAGAATGCAGGCTTGTCGGATCGCTGAGCGCATGAGCGGCTGAGTTATTGGGCCACCGGCAACGGCTCGGGCTTCCGGCTGATCGAGAAAAAGGCGAGCTGGTTGCGGTATTTGGCGATGGCGCTGTTGGTCTCAATTTTCAGCGCTCCCATGGTGACATCCTCTGTGGTCTTGGGCGTCACGGTGATGAGGTATTCCCTGCCCTCGCGGATTTCCTTCCAGGTAAAGTCCACATTCTGCCGCGTCGGCGTGATCTGGATGATCTTCATCGCCTCATCGCCCGTGAAGCGCACCAAGCAGGATTTCGCGGCAGGATCGTCGCCAATAAACCACTGCAAGGTCTTGGGCTGAATGTCCACGACCGCAGATACATTGAGGATGAAATTCACCTGCCACTCGGGCTGCTTGGGATCGTCCGTGATGACGGTGACGTATTTTTCATGACGTCCGACGAAGGTGGAGACCTTGAACTGCGCCCTGCCAGAGCCTTCCTCACCCGGTTTGTACTCGGCCTTGTCGAGTTCGGCACTCAGGCAACTGCAGGCGCTCTCCATGCCGAGGATCTTCACCGTCTTGTCACCTTTATTGCGGAACTTGAAGGTGGTCTCGACCTCTTCGTCCTCAGGCTTGGGTTTCAACTCGATCGCTTTCACGTCGAGGGTCAGCTCGGCGTGAGAACAGGTGGCGCAGCATGCCAGCAAAAACAGGGAGTGACGGAAAATTGACATGGTGAATGTTAACACAAATAGGCGGTTAGACTATCGTAGTGAGCGAATAAGTTTCTGCACTTCATCGTGATTGCCCAGAAAAAAGAACACCAGTTCAGGTGGCTTAGCGACAAAGATAAACGCCAGGCGTTCGTCCAGTCCGACACGGCACTCAAACACGGTCTTGGCTACCCGCCGGATGCTGATACCTGCATGCAGGTGCGGTTGTCCCCAGGCAGCCAGCACGGCATTCATCACCGCGCCAATCACCCTGCGATCGGCTTTGTGCGCTGACGAAGCTGGCCCAGCAGATCAGCGGTGACTCTGGCCTGCAACGAGGGCTTCGATGTCACCGGTGAACTCGCGAAGCTTTCCGGCTTTCCTTTCTTTTTCGATTTTGCCATGAACTTTCTTTTCAAAACCGGCCAGCTCAGCGGCGGTCACGCCATACTCGCGCATGGCATAATCGGTGGCCTCCACTTCCACCGGCCGGAGCGCGATTGCTTTGCCGTCCAGCACGATGCCGATGTCGTCACCCTGCAATGCCCGACGCAGCAGGCGGGAGAGGTTCAGGCGGGCGCTTGTAGGGGTCAGCGTAGTCATGCTCATGCCACGACCCTGCCGTATTTCCGACGAATATGCGAGCATATATTCCCCTCTCATCATGCCCACCACCAGAGTTGACGCCGTGCCCAGTCCCGCGCACTTTGCCTGCCTATGCGCTTCGCGATCTGCAACGAGACCTATCAAAACACTTCCTTTGAAAAAATGTGCGCGGACGCCGCCGCTGCGGGCTACCAAGCCATCGAACTGGCCCCCTTCACGCTGAAGGACGACCCACGCGAACTGACGGTCGAGGAGGCACTGACGCTCTGCGCGAAGGCGAAATCCTTCGGCTTGGAGATTCTCGGCCTACACTGGCTGCTGACGAAACCGACGTGGTTTCACATCACCACGCCGGACGCGCTCCAACGCAAGGAAACCGTCAAATTTGGCCGGCACCTGGCGCAATTCTGCGCGGCAACGGGCGGGCGCATCATGGTCTGGGGTAGCCCGAAAGCGCGCAACGTGCTGCCGGAGTGGAATTACGAAGACGCCTTCAAACGTGCCGCCGAGTGCGTGCGCGAAGTGGCCGAGGAATGCGGCAAATACGGCGTGGTCATCGCCATGGAGCCGCTGGGCCGGAAGGAGACCAATTTCCTCAACACGGCGGAGGAAACCATCCGCCTCTGCCAGTTGGTGGACCACCCGTCCTGCAAGCTGCACCTCGACGTGAAGGCGATGAGCGACGAGACCAAGCCGATCCCAGACATCATCCGCGACAGCAAGGACTGGACGGTGCATTTCCACACCAACGATCCCAATCTGCGCGGCCCCGGCCAGGGCGAGGTGAAGTATGAACCGATCATCGCCGCCCTGCGCGAGACCAACTATGACGGCTACCTCTCGGTCGAAGTCTTCGACTACACGCCCGACGCACCGACCATCGCCCGCCAGAGCATCGCGTATCTGAAGCAGGTGATGGGGCTGTGAATCACGTTTTGTAGTTCCGGCTTCAGCCGGTCAGGTTCCTCCTCTCAAAGCGGAACTCCATGGCAAAAAAAGCGGGATGACCTTTCGGCCATCCCGCGCTGTGATACAGATCAGTCCTTGTGATCAAGCTGCGTCCTTGGGCTTGTCGCCTTCGGGCTTCGGTGCATCACCCTTCGGCGCGTCGCCTTCGGTCGGCGGACGGCGGAAGCCGCCTTCGCCACGCGGAGCACCGCCAGGGGCACCACCTTCACCGCCGGGGCGGCGCATGCCTTCCGGGCCACCAGGCTGGCCACCACGATTGCCCATCATTTCACGGAGCTTGGTCATGGCGGCGGTGTATTCCTCTTCGCTCACACTGCCATTGGCATCGGCGTCCATGCGCTTGAAGGACTCTTTCGGATCACCGAACATGCCACCGCCACGCTGGCCGCCTTCACCGCCGGGGCGCATGCCTTCTGGGCGTCCACCCTCAGGAGCACCCTTCGGACGGTCACCTTCAGGACGACTACCCTCGGGACGACCACCTTCACCGCCTGGAGGACGGCGCACGCCGCCTTCACCACCGGGAGTGCCGCCTTCTGGACGGCGCAAGCCTTGTCCTTGACCCTGGCCTTGCTGACGCATCATCTGCGAAAGCTTGCCGATTTCGTCCTGATCCACGAAACCATCAGTGTTGGCGTCCATTTTGCCAAAACGCTCTTCACTTTCCTTTTTGCCCAGGTTGGCGAACTCGTCCTTGCTGATCTTACCGTCAGCGTCGGTGTCAGCGCGCTTGATGAATTCCGCGAGCTTTGCGGCAGGATCGCCACCACCGGGAGGGCCGCCTGGAGGACCACCAGGGGGTCTGCCACCTTCAGGTGGTCCTTTGCGTTCTCCGTCCTGAGCGCTGGCGAGGCAGGTCAGGCAGAGGATTCCGATGCAGTAGATGAATGATTTTTTGAGTTTCATGTCGTGAGTGCGCTTGGTTGATTGTGAAGCACGACGGCTCAAACATGCCCCCCGCAGGTTGGTTGCAAAGATTGCAAAAAAAAATCACACCAGCTCCGCCAGCAGTGCCTGATTCAACCGCACCCCCGCCTCGAAGTTCGCGATGGGGAAGTTCTCATTCGGCGCATGCGCCTGACAATCCGGCAGCGCCAAGCCCAGCAGCAGCGTGTCCACCCCCAGCACGTCTTTGAACGCCTGCACAATGGGAATGCTGCCGCCCTCGCGAATGAGCGCGATCTTGTCACCAAACACCTTTTTCAGCGCTCGCTGCGCCGCCGTGCCGAGCGTGGAATGCGGGTCCATCAAATAGGGCATGCCGGTGTGGCCGGGGATGATTTCCAGCCGCACGCCCGCTGGCAAATGCGCACGCAAGTGCGCCTCCGCACGCTTCAACACGACATCGGGATGCTGCTCCGGCACGAGGCGGAAGGACAGTTTCACAAACGCCTCACGGCCAATCACCGTCTTCGATCCCTCGCCCTGATAACCGCCACCGATGCCGTTCACTTCGGCGGTGGGACGTGCCCAGCGGCGTTCGCGTTCAGTATAGCCCGGTTCGCCGAACAACGCGGGCGTGCCGGTGAGTTCGAGCATCTCGGCATCACCATCGCCCAACTCGGCCCAGGCTTTGCGTTCCCAGTCGGCGATGGGCTTCACGCCATCGTAGAAGCCGTCGATCATCACACGCCCTGCCGCATCATGCAGCGTGGCGGTCAACCGTGCGACCGCCGTGACCGGATTCGCGATCGCACCGCCGAAAATGCCGCTATGCAGGTCGATCGTCGGCCCATGCACGCGTGCTTCCATGCAGGCGATGCCGCGCAGACCATACGTGAAGGTGCCGACGCCCGGTGCCACCATCCCGGTGTCCGAGATCGCCACCAGATCGCATTTTAAGTCATCGCGATGCTGCTCCAGAAACGGCTTCAGGTTCGGGCTACCTATTTCCTCCTCACCTTCGAACAGCAGGATCAAATTCACCGGCACATCGGCATGCTGCGCCAGCGTTTCCGCCAGCCCCCGCAGGTGCGCCATGAGCTGCCCCTTGTTATCCGTCGCACCCCGGCAGTAGATGCGGCCATCACGGATCGTCGGCTCGAATGCAGGCGTCTTCCACTCCCCCAGCGGCTCCGCCGGCTGCACATCGTAATGCGCATACAGCAGCACCGTGCGCCGACCGGCGATGTGCTTATTTTTCGCCAGTAGCACCGGATGTCCCGGTGTCTCATGCAGTTCCCCCGTCAGGCCCATGCCACGCACCTTGCCCAGCAGCCACTCGGCGCACGCACGCACATCGGCGCTACGCGTGGAATCAGTCGAAACAGAGGGAAAACGCAGGCAGGTGAGAAGATCGTCGAGTCCGGGCGGGTTCATCCAGCAAGCTAGAGCGTGGCCGTTCCACGCTCAAGCCTCGCCCCACACTTTGATCAATGCTTCACCTCAACCTCAGACGACAGCTCCTTCGGTGGCCAGAACGCGACCAGCAGAAGCACCGAGGCACCCAGCGCCAGCCCTGTCGGCCAGAGGAACAGTGAGCGATAGTTCACCACGCCTTCCGGCGAGGTCAGGCTGCCCTGCAAGGGGATGAAAATCCACTTCGCCGCTAGATCGCCGAGACCGAGCACCAGCAGATTGAACAAGCCCTGCGCGCTGGAGCGCACGTCCTTGGGAAACGCCGCGTCGATGAAGATGTACAGCGTCGCAAAGAAGAACGCATAGCAGATGCCGTGCAACACCTGTACCAGGATGATGACCGTCTGGTTCTCCGGCATGAAGGCGAAGACACCGAAGCGGGCCGCATGGCCAAGAATGCCTAGTGTCATCGTCGTCTTCCAGCCCAGGCGTGCCAGCACTGCGCCCAGCACGATCATTGTCAGGATTTCCGCGATCTGGCCGATGCTCATCACCGGCATGATCCATTCCGGCTTGATGCCCACCGTATTGCTGCCCAGGAAGCCACCCGCCATCAGGAAGTAGCCATTGTGAATCGTCGAATCAATGAAGGTGACGATGAACAGCACCAGCAGGAATGGTTTGCCCAGAAACTTCGCCGAGCGCAGCCACGCCAGCTTCTCGCCAGCGTTCGCCTTCTTCGGCGGCGTATGCGGCAGGCTCAGGCTGAAAAACGCCAGCGCCAGCGATGCCGCACCGGACACCAGGAAGATGTTCCGGCTGGCGGACACCGCATCCACGCCGGTCTTGCCTTGCAAGATGAAATACAGCGGCCACGCCGCCAGAATCCAGCCGATCGTCCCGCCCATGCGCACTAGGCCAAATTCCTTCTTCGCATCCTGCAAATGGGTGAAGGCCAGCGAGTTCGCCACCGAGATCGTCGGCACATAGAAGAGTGAATGCACCAGCATCAGGCCAAAGAACGTCGGGAAATCCTTCACCCAATACATCGCCAGGATCGCCACGCCTCCCACCAGGTGGCTGAAGGCCATGAATTTCTCCGCAGGGAAATTGCGGTCCGCGAACTGGTTGCTGAAAAAGATCCCGATCACCGAGGCGATGGCGAACGCGCTACCCACCCACGCCACCTGCGTGTCGGTGAAATTCAGCCCATCCTTGCCCATGTAGCCCCAGATTAGCGGCAGCCACGCGCCCCAAATGAAGAATTCCAAGATCATCATGGCAAACAGCTTCTTGACAGCAGGTGATTTCATAAGTGGCGCGAGGCTAGGGAGTCGCCTCTGACTTGGCAAGGACAAAACCACTCCCGCACTTGAGCCGGTGAAAAGGCAGTGATATGAAGCCCGCATGACCCGCCCGATCGTCCGCTATCCCGACCCCGTGCTCCGCGCCAAATGCCACCCCGTGACCACCGTCACGCCCGAGATCCGTGCCCTCGCCGATGACATGCTCGAAACCATGCGCGAGGCGAATGGCATCGGCCTCGCCGCCCCGCAGATCGCCGTGGATGTCCAGCTCGCCGTCATCGACGTCTCGCACAATCCCGACAGCATCAGCCTCTTCAAGATCGACGGCGAAAAGGCCGCAGTCCTCAAGCACATGCCCATCGTCTTCCTCAATCCCCAGCTCGAGCTCGGCAGCGCCAAGGACATCGGCGAAGAGGGCTGCCTCAGCTTCCCCCGCCTACGCGGCGACATCCGCCGCTCCAGCACCATCAAGGTCACCTACCAGGACCTCGACGGCAAGACCACCACCATTGAGACCGACGGCCTCCTCGCCCGCGCCTTCCAGCACGAAATCGACCACCTCAATGGCATCCTCTTCATCGACCGCCTCAATGCCGTCGCCAAAGTCGGAATGAAGCGCAAGCTCGCCCGCCTCATGCAGGAATGGGAAGAAGACGACGAATAAGTCTCCTCCCCCAAGGAGTGACGGGTTCGCTTCGCGGCTGCGCAGACAGCCATCATGCGCTGGCTGCTGACGGCAGAATGCCGTCACTCCTTGAGGGCGGCGGGCTTATCTTCCATTGCCATCCTTAGCCGCAATGCCGTTAAGCAATGATGGTGACTTCATACATAGAGGGCGAGGTGGATGAAGTGGGGGTTACCATGCGCGGCCACCTTTTGATGGGTTGACGCACTTTACGATCACGACTCCTTGGTCTTCTCGGCGGCAGGGCAAAGCGCGATCTGTTCTCGCACTCGGCGCACTAGCTCGCGTTGCGCCGCTTTGTCCATCAGGCCTTGCGCAGCGCTCAACACGATCCACAACGCCTGCATGTGCTCCAGGCAGATGCTCAGGCTGATGCGCACGGCTCCGGCTGCCTCCACTTCTCCACCCACCTCGGCGGCTACTGCCAGTCGCACCTGTGCCAGCAGCGCAAAGGCCATAAGCAGCGCGGCGATCTCCTGCACGGCTGTCTCAGGGGTGTGGCTTTGCAATAGGTCGCCTTCTGCCACTTGGAGCTTCAGCTCGCGGTAAAAGACCTCATACTCCCAGCGCCGCGCATAGATCGCGATGATTGTTGCCTCAGTGCGCTGCAATGCTGCTGCAACTGCGCGAGCATGGGGGCCTGTCCATACAGCCGGTCGAGGCTGAGTAACTGGCACTCTGGCAAGTCTGTGAGCAAGCGGGTGCTCAGTTCATTCTCGCTCTCACCATTCAGACCGATGGCAGCGCTCAATGACGCGTGCGTGCCGAGCTCTACCAGTGCGCTCATGGCGATTTTGGCAAAGGCAGCGCTGCCTTTCCTTGTCTTGGCTTTGATGAGACGTGCGCGATGCTGTGGCGTGTTGCTCACACTCCAGGTGGTGCCGTCGATGCCCACCAGACGCAGTTTGCCAAAGCAGCAGCCGGGATGCAGCACCACGTCGGCCAGAGGACGTAAAGTTTCCTGCATGATGATCTCGAAGATGTCGGGACCAAGGCGGGCGCGGCGTTGGCTGAGAGCTGAATCGGAAAGAGACATGCCGAAATACTGCTGCAAGCACTGTGAGAAGCGACCCGTAAAAGGCAGGCAGTGAGCGATGAGGCCGACGATGATTTGCCAGGATTGAATCTTACGCCTCGGGCCTTGATGCGCCGCATCATCGAAAGC